>OGYG01000011.1_pt1 | contig 184951 bp, 182 predicted proteins | sample 1576481 | NCBI WGS metagenome assembly OGYG01 (sample SAMEA3541497, study PRJEB24748) | human gut metagenome | biome: human gut; feature: human-associated habitat; material: faeces | place: China | collected 2012 | reverse complement strand
TTAAACCACATGCTCCACCGCTTGTGCGGGCCCCCGTCAATTCCTTTGAGTTTCATTCTTGCGAACGTACTACTCAGGCGGAGTACTTATTGCGTTAACTGCAGCACTGAGATTTGACTCCCAACACTTAGTACTCATCGTTTACGGCGTGGACTACTAGGGTATCTAATCCTATTTGCTCCCCACGCTTTCGGGACTGAGCGTCAGTTATGCGCCAGATCGTCGCCTTCGCCACTGGTGTTCCTCCATATATCTACGCATTTCACCGCTACACATGGAATTCCACGATCCTCTCACACACTCTAGCTCTACGGTTTCCATGGCTTACCGAAGTTAAGCTTCGATCTTTCACCACAGACCCTTAGTGCCGCCTGCTCCCTCTTTACGCCCAATAATTCCGGATAACGCTCGCCACCTACGTATTACCGCGGCTGCTGGCACGTAGTTAGCCGTGGCTTTCTTATAGAGTACCGTCACTTGGATATCATTCCCTATATCCACCGTTCTTCCTCTATGACAGAAGTTTACATAACGAATTACTTCTTCCTTCACGCGGCGTTGCTCGGTCAGGGTTTCCCCCATTGCCGAAAATTCCCTACTGCTGCCTCCCGTAGGAGTCTGGGCCGTGTCTCAGTCCCAGTGTGGCCGGTCACCCTCTCAGGTCGGCTACGCATCGTCGCCTTGGTAGGCCGTTACCCTACCAACCAGCTAATGCGCCATAAGTCCATCATCTACCAGTCCCGTAGCACTTTTCATATAGAGTTCATGCGATCTCTACACCTATGCGGTCTTAGCTGACGTTTCCATCAGTTATCCCCCTGTAGATGCCAGGTTACTTATGTATTACTCACCCGTTCGCCACTCTTCACCGAAGTGAAGCGTTCGACTTGCATGTATTAGGCACGCCGCCAGCGTTCATCCTGAGCCAGGATCAAACTCTCCATTGTCTTATTTCTTTCAGACAACTTTGGTCTGTTTAGCTCTTTTTTATTTCTTTAACTTAATTGACGTTGTGTTTTATTCTTTCCTGTTCAGTTTTCAATGTCCTCTCACTTGACTCTCTCGTCGAGTGCCCATTTATATTACCATCCCCTCTCCCTTTTGTAAAGCTTTTTTCTGTCTTTTTTTATCTTTTTCTCTATTCCCCTCTTTTTCTGCCTTTATATCAACGTTTTTTCCATTGATCTTTTTTGATGCTTTTTTATGATTTGGTGTTTATAGAGCATTTTAGATACTAAAGAATAAATTTATTACTTTTAAAAATCGATTATTTTATATTTAATAACTACAAAAAAATCCATTTGGAATTAACCAAATGGATTTCATTTTAACTATTGAGCCATTTTTTCTAGACGAGCACGACGTTTTTGTGCATCAGCTTGACATTTAGCCATTAATTGTTCTGCATGTTCTGGATTTACTTTTAATAATTGTGAGAATCTGTTTTCACCTAATAAGTAATCTTTAAATCCATCAAAGTTTGGAGTCTTAGAATCTAATTGTAATGGATTCTTTCCTTGTTCTTCTAATCTTGGATCATATCTTAATAAGTTGAAATATCCACAATCAATTGCACGTTTTTGTTCAGCTTGATGATTTGCTAAACCACCTTTAATACCATGTGCTTGACATGGAGCATAAGCAATAATTAATGATGGTCCATCATAGCTTTCAGCTTCTTTCATTGCTTTAATTGTTTGTGCAGGATTTGCACCCATAGCAATTTGTGCAACATAAACATGACCATAAGCCATAGCAATTTGTGCTAAATCTTTCTTAGCTCCTGTTTTACCACCAGCAGTAAATTTAGCGATTGAACCAGCTTGAGATGATTTAGAAGATTGTCCACCTGTATTTGAATATACTTCAGTATCCAATACTAAAATATTAACATTTTCATTATTAGCGATAACATGATCTAATCCACCATAACCGATGTCATAAGCCCATCCATCTCCACCAACAATCCATTGAGATTTAGAAACTAAGTTACCTTTATTATCTAAAACTTCTTTAATCGCATCATTTGAAGATGCTTCAACTAATTTTAATAATTCTGGAACAATTGCTTTTTCTTCGCTTCTTTGTCCTTTTACAGATAAGTATTTTTCAATAGTTTCTTTTAACTCAGGTTCACAAGCATCTTTAGCATTTTCCATTACTTGAATCATATGAGCTTCATTATAGTTTTGAGCTAATTTCATACCATAACCAAATTCAGCATTATCTTCAAATAATGAATTACACCATGCTGGACCTTGACCATTTTTATCAGTTGTAAATGGTGTAGATGGTGTAGAACCAGAATAAATTGAACTACATCCTGTAGCATTTGCAATCATCATATCTGATCCAAATAATTGAGTTGCTAATCTATAATATGGAGTTTCTCCACATCCTGGACAAGCACCAGATACTTCAAAGTATGGTCTCTTGAATCCAACACCTTTTACAGTAGTTGCAGGATATTTATCATCTCGATATTCTACTTCTTTATAGATATAATCAGCTAATGGAGCATGTTCTAATTCTTCATGAACATTAACCATTTTTAAAGCTTCACCTTTTTTATTTCCTAAACATTGTTCAACACATAAACCGCATCCAACACAGTTATCTGGTGAAACTTGAATTCTATAAGATAATCCGTCAACACCTTTACCCATAGGTTTTAAAACATCATTAGAGATATCTTCTGGTGCATTAGCAATTTCTTCATCAGTCATTAAGAACGCACGAATTGTAGCATGAGGACAAACCATAACACAGTTATTACATTGGATACAGTCATCTTTATTCCATTGAGGAACCATAGTCGCAATTCCACGTTTTTCCATATAAGCCATTCCAGATTTCATAGAACCATCTAATTTATCCATGAATGCTGAAACTGGTAAGTCATTACCATCTAATGCGTTGATTACAGAAACGAAATTATCAAAATGATCATCACCTGTTAATTTCTTAGTTTCTTGGATTTCTAAATCAGCCCATTTTGGATCAACTGTTACTTCTTCAATTGCATCTTTACCAGCATCAATTGCTTTGTAGTTTAATTGAACAATGGCATCACCTTTTTTACTATAAGATTTTTTAGCCATTTCTTTCATATATTCAACAGCTTTATCAATTGGTAAAATTTGTGGGTTTAATGCAAAGAATGCAGATTGTAAAATAGTATTTGTACGACGCCCCATTCCAATTTCCATAGCAATCTTATTAGCATTAATAATATAGAATTTAGCATTCTTTGTAGCTAATTGTTTTTTCACTCTATTTGGTAAATAGTCAGCAACTTCTTCTTTAGAAAATTCTGTATTTAATAAGAATGAACCATTTTTCTTTAAGTTTTTCAACATATCATATTTTAATACATAATTATCTAATGAGCATGAGATAAAGTCTGCATTATTTACATAATATGTAGCACGAATTGGTGAAGCCCCAAATCTTAAGTTAGAACGAGTTGTTCCACCTGCTTTTTTACTATCATAAGCAAAATATGCTTGTGAATATAAATCAGTATGATCCCCAATAATTTTAATTGATGATTTATTAGCTGATACAGTACCATCAGATCCTAAACCATAGAATAAACATTCAGTATAATCACCAGTTACATTAAATTCTTCAGTAGGTAATGATAAATGAGTGACATCATCTACGATACCAATAGTAAAGCTATTAAATGGATTATCAGAATTTAAATGATCATAAACAGCTTTAATTTGAGCTGGGTTTGTATCTTTAGAACCCATACCATAACGTCCACCAATTAAAACATCTGCATCTTTAATAACACTGCAAACATCTAAGTATAAAGGTTCACCAGCAGAACCTGGTTCTTTAGTACGATCTAATACTGCAATTTTCTTAGCAGTAGCAGGTAATACTTTTAATAAGTATTTTGCTGAGAATGGACGATATAAATGAACTTTAACTAAACCAACTTTTTCTCCAGATTTAGCCATTTCATCAATTGTATCTTTAATTGTTTCAGTAACAGAACCCATAGCGATAATAACTCTATCAGCATTTGGATCACCATAATAAGTAAATGGTGCATATTCTCTACCTGTTACTTCTGAGATTTTTTTCATGTAATCAGCAGCGATTTCTACAACTGCATCGATATGTTTATTTTGAGCTTCTCTACCTTGGAAGTAGATATCATCGTTTTCAGCTCCCCCACGTTCAATTGGATTTGTATGAGGATTTAATGCATTTGCTTTAAATTTAGCTAAAGCTTCTTTATCTAATAAGCTTTCTAATACATCATAGTCCATAACTTCTACTTTTTGAATTTCATGAGATGTTCTAAATCCATCAAAGAAGTGCATTACTGGAACAGACCCTTTAATTGCTGTTAAGTGAGCAACTCCCCCTAAATCCATTACTTCTTGTACTGAGTGTGAACAAATCATTGGAATACCTGTTTGACGACAAGCATACACGTCTTGATGATCCCCAAAGATATTAAGTGAACGAGTTGCTAAAGCACGTGCAGCAACATGGAATACACCTGGTAAATTTTCACCAACAATTTTATAAAGGTTTGGGATCATTAATAACAATCCTTGAGATGCAGTAAATGTAGTTGCTAGAGCACCACCTTGTAAAGCCCCATGAACTGCACCTGCAGCACCTGCTTCTGATTGCATTTCAATAACATTCACAGGAGACCCAAAGATATTCTTCATTCCATTTGCAGCCCATGCTTCAGCATGTTCAGCCATTGGAGATGAAGGTGTGATTGGATAGATACTTGCTACTTCAGAAAATGCATATGCAACATGAGCAGCAGCTTGGTTCCCATCCATTGACAAATATTTCTTAGCCATAATTAAAAAATTCCTCCTTTTGCTTCTATTATTATACTACTTTCCAAACATTTTGACTACACGAATTCATGAATTCGCTTACTATTTCTATCAAAAATAAAAAATAGGACCTTATAGTCCTACTAATTTTTACTTGTTATATACGCTGTCATTGCTCCAATAGCTATAAAAACTATAGAAAAAAGATTACTAAACTGTCCTATTGCTAATTGAATAGCTATCATCAAAGTAAGAGATTGACCCCAAAAAGCATAATATGTCAATATCGGTGTAAACAGCGTTCCAAGTAGATAGCATATCACTGAAATGATTCCAACTTTTTCGCTTCCATAACGTGCCATTTTTAAAACAATAAAGCCTGTAAAATAACCTGTTAAAATATCAAAATATGAAAAGCTCCACCCTATTTGTAAACTAATAAAATCAAAAGCAATTGTTGAAAAAATAGCAATTACTGTACCAACAACAAACATTTTTATATAATCACTTATTGATAAATGATAATCATTATTTTGATTAAAAAACTTTTTGGCCTCTTGCCTTTGTTTATATTCATTGTATTTTTCTTGTAAATTCATTATATCCCCCCTAATTTATTATTCTTTCTTTTTTTGAATCGATCTTTTCTAAAACAAACGTTGCAACAAATCCACCAATCATTCCGCCCAAATGACCCACTAAAGAAATCGAAGGAACAGCCACCGAAATAAAAAGCATCAATACAACACTAGAAACAATTTGTTTAAACAAATAGCTATACACATCACCATATAAAACAGATAGTGCTAAAAGCGAACCAATAAGTCCAAAAACAACACCGGAAATACCACCCATCACACTATTTGTACCAATATTAAATAATAAAAATAACAAATAAGAAAATAATGTTGTCGAAATCATCGAAACTACAATAACGATAATATATTTTTTCTCTTTTAATATTTTTTCCATTAACATTCCTAAATTATATAAAGAATAAACATTACAAAAAATATGCATTAAACCAAAATGAATAAAATTAGCTGTAATCATTCGGTAATATTCATGATAGTAATAAACATACAAAGGATTAAAACCTCCAACTTGTATCCCTTGCATAGCAGACATTGATAAACCATATTTTAACGAAGTATATAGATATGTAATAACATTCACAGCCATCAAAAAGTATGTAATTTTATATATTTTATATTCTCGATTCATTCGTATCTCCTATAAATTCAAATATTGACATTTGATCAATATTAACTTCTTCTATATTTTCTTTTTTATTAAGTTCATAAATCATTTCAAAACTTGTATCTGAAACAATATTTTTTATATAAATCGGTACTGTTTTCATTTCTAGTAGTCTTTGATTTCCAAAACAATCATTATCAAGAACCAATGAAACAGTCCAATTATGATGCATATTATGCATGATTGTAAACCAAGTAGCACCACTATTTATTTTACTTGAAACAACAATTTGAAACATTGACAAAGCACATACATAACTATTTCTATCAATAGCATGAGTAACAGTAAATCTTTTAGCAGGATCAACAGCACTTAAAAAAACAACCTTCCCCATTCTAATACTCTTTTTATATTCTTGTATTTTATTTAGCATATTTTCACAAACAAAGCAAATTATTTGACTATGATGATGCAATCCATAATGAAAGGCTTCTTGATCAATTCCTTTACAATCATTAGAAATCAACCATTTATCTTCATTATTGATCTTATCAACAAGTCGTTTAACATATCCTTTTTCTTTTTTAGAAACTGTTTGCAACCCCGTAATAGAAATACCTTCAAATTTCACCGGTAATGTTCCTGCAATAAATAAGCAAAGGGGTGCACTCTTTTTCATTTTCTTGATTAGATTTTGAGGATACTCTTCATCATATTTAGTAATAATACGAATTCCTTGTTGTTCATATTCATGCAATTTTTTTAAAAAAAACTGTATCGATTTCATTCGTCGCACAATTTTATATGCACTATATTCAGAAATATCTAATATGTCCATTAATTCATCACTATTTAACCCAAAAAGACTGCTGGGACCATTTAACCCATGAACTTTTAAATTTTTTTCGACTTCCAACCACTCGTCACTTGTTAAAGCAGCTTCATCATACGCATATAAATCACATGTACATAACATCGTTGCCAAACTATTTAAATTCAACATTATTTTTTCCATAATACTCACCTTTATGATTATTATAGACCAATCTTAACATAAAAAAAAGCTATGATGATATTTCATCATAGCAATCATTAAAAGACAACAACTAATAACATTTCAAATTATTCTTTTCCATAGACTGCATGTGGTAACCCAGCAGGCATTACAATTGATTCTCCTTCATGTAAAATATATTTTACACCATCGATTGTAATTTCTCCTTCACCATCCAAACAAGTCACAAAAGAATCTCCACCACTTTTATGAGAACTAATTTCTTCTTTATCAAAAGAAAAAAAGTTACACTTAACGCTTCATTTTGTGCTAATGTTTTAGAAACAACTTGTCCTTTTTGATAAGCAGCTTCTTCTTTTAATTTTAATACTTTTTGTTTATCAATATTTTTTAAAATATTCTTTCCTCTAATAATAATATTTTACCATATTCCTATTTATTAATCATGAGCTATGCTCTTTTTTATAAATTTAATTACTTCATCAAGCATTTCTTCACAAAAGAACATAGGTCCACCATGATCTGCCCCTTTCATACGATAAAAAATAACTTCTTTATTTTTATCTTTTAATGCCTTATAAAGTTTAACACTTTGTTTAAACGCAACTAAACGATCCTTTGTTCCATGAGCAATTAAAATAGGTGGAATATCACCAGCTAAATATGTCATTGGACTTGTTTGGCGAGCGATATCTAAATGTTCTAAAACATTTTTTCTTCCAATTAAATATCCTTCTGGACTATCGGGTTGTTGATGATTTTCTGTTGTTGGGAAACCATCTTCCATCGTAATATCAACCACACCATAAAAATCAATAATAGCACGTACTTCATTAGAATATTCAGAATATAAATTACTGTTAAATAATGGTAATTTACTTGTAAGTCCACTTACTAAAGCTACATGTCCACCTGATGAATCACCAAATAAAAAAACATTTTGTTCATCAATAAAATATTCTTCATGATGTTTTCTTAAAAAACGAATTGCTGTTTTGGTATCTTCTATTTGTGCTGGAAAAGGCACTAAATCACTTTCACGATATTGTACAATAGCTACAACAAAACCTTGTTTACATAAATAATTAAGTTGTCCTACATGTTGATAAACATTTTGTTTATGCCAAGCAGACCCTTGAACATAGACAATTAGTGGATATTTTTCATTTTCCATTACCCTTTTACGAGGTACTAATATTTGTAAAACACGACTGATTCCATCAATATTCATATATTCAACATCCGGAATATACATAGTATCCATTTCTTGATCAGACATGATACGTGTTTGCATTCCCTCAATAAAAGTTTCATCTTCTATCATTTCTTCATACGTCATTTTATCATCTCCTAATTTTTATTATTTCACTAAAAAAAGAAAACTTCAATAATTGAATTTCACACAAATAAAAAGAGAGTAGTTTTCACTACCCTCCTTATAAACTATTTACCCATTTTTTCTTTAACAGCAGCTTGAGCAGCAGCTAAACGTGCTAATGGTACACGGTATGGAGAACATGAAACATAAGTTAAACCAATTCTATGACAGAATTCAACAGTTCTAGGATCTCCACCATGTTCACCACAGATACCTAATTTAATATCTGGACGAACTGGTTTAGCTTTATTAATAGCAATTTGCATTAATTGTCCAACACCATTTTCATCAATGTGAGCAAACGGATCAGATTCAAAGATGTTCTTAGTATAATATTCATTTAAGAATTTAGCAGCATCATCACGAGAGAATCCATAAGTCATTTGAGTTAAGTCATTTGTACCAAATGAGAAGAATTCAGCTTCTTTTGCAATTTCATCTGCAGTTAATGCAGCACGAGGAATTTCAATCATTGTACCAACTTTATATGGTAATTCAACACCTGCTTCTTCGATAATTGCATCAGCCGTTTTACATACGACATCTTTAACATATTTTAATTCTTTAATATCTCCAACTAATGGAATCATAATTTCAGGAACAACGTTTTGTCCTTCTTTATTAACAGCAATTGCAGCTTCAATAACAGCTCTTGTTTGCATTTCAGCAATTTCTGGATAAGTTACTGCTAAACGGCATCCACGATGACCCATCATTGGGTTGAATTCTTTTAATGATTCAACACGTGCTTTTAACGCATCAAATGTCATACCTAAACTTTCAGCTAAAGGTCTGATTTCTTCATCTGTATGTGGTAAAAATTCATGTAAAGGTGGATCCAAGAAACGAATTGTTACTGGATAGATTTCCATTGCTTTAAATAATTCTTTAAAGTCAGATCTTTGATATGGTAAGATTTTTTCTAATGCTTCTTTTCTTGCTTCTACTGTTTCAGCAGTAATCATACGTCTGAAGTTGAAAATTCTTTCTTCTTCGAAGAACATATGTTCTGTTCTACATAAACCAATACCTTCTGCCCCAAATTTACGAGCTTGTAAAGCATCTCTTGGAGTATCAGCGTTTGTTCTAACTTTTAATGTACGTACATCATCAGCCCATGACATGAATGTTTCAAAGTCACCACTGATTTCAGGTTCTACAGTTTTGATTCTTTCACCATAAACATTACCTGTACTTCCATCTAATGACATATAGTCACCTTCATGATATTTTTTACCATCTGGTGTCATTAATACTTTAGCTTCTTCATCAACTCTTAAGCTTCCGCATCCACACACACAGCAAGTACCCATACCACGAGCAACTACAGCTGCATGTGATGTCATACCCCCACGGATAGTTAAGATACCATGAGCAATATTCATACCTTCGATATCTTCTGGTGAAGTTTCAAGACGAACTAATAAGATATCTTGAACACCATTTTTATGAGCTTCAATAACATCTTCTGCAGTGAAATAAATACGTCCTGTTGCAGCACCTGGAGAAGCAGCTAATCCTGTAGCTACAACTTGAGCACATTTCAATGAAGTTTCTTCAAAGTTTGGATGTAATAATTGATCTAATTGTCTTGGTTCTACTTTTAATAAGGCTTGTTCTTTAGTAATCATTCCTTCATTTACTAAATCAACTGCAATTTTCAAAGCGGCTTGTGCAGTTCTTTTACCATTACGAGTTTGTAACATGAATAATTTACCATTTTCAATAGTAAATTCCATATCTTGCATATCTCTATAATGTTCTTCAAGAATGTCACATACTTTACAGAATTGTTCATAACATTCTGGCATAACATCATTTAATGTTGCAATTGGTTGAGGTGTACGAATACCAGCAACAACGTCTTCACCTTGTGCATTCATTAAGTATTCACCGAATAATTTCTTTTCACCAGTTGCAGGGTTACGAGTGAAGGCAACACCTGTACCAGAAGTATCTCCGGTATTACCATAAACCATTTGTTGAACGTTTACAGCAGTTCCCCATGAACCAGGAATATCATTTAAACGTCTATAAGTGATTGCACGGTCATTGTTCCATGAACGGAATACAGCTTTAATAGCTTCCATTAATTGAACTTTTGGATCTTGTGGGAATTCAACTCCCGCATGTTTTTTGTATTCTTCTTTATAAATAGCAACAACTTCTTTTAAATCTTCAGCAGTTAAATCTGTATCAAATTCAACTCCTTTTTCTTCTTTGATATCATCAAATTTTCTTTCAAATGAGCTTTTTGGGAATCCCATAACAACATCTGCGAACATTTGAATGAATCTTCTATAACTATCATATACGAATCTTTCATTATTTGTAATTTTAGTAAACCCAGTAGCTACTTCATCATTTAAACCTAAGTTTAAAACAGTATCCATCATACCTGGCATTGATTCTCTTGCTCCAGAACGAACAGATACTAACAATGGATTTGTTGGATCTCCTAATTTTTTTCCAGTTTCAGCTTCTAATTCAGCTAATTTATTATCAATTTGCGCACAAATTTCAGGCGAAATTTGTTTTCCATCTTCATAATAAGCAGTACAAGCTTCTGTTGATACAGTAAATCCTTGTGGAACAGGTAAACCAATGCTTGTCATTTCAGCTAAGTTTGCACCTTTACCTCCAAGGATGACTCTCATATCTTTATTTCCTTCTTTGAATGAGTAAACATATTGTTTCATTTCAATCAATCCTCCTAATTAATCAACTAATATAATTATACACATGATAGCCCTTACATTCAAGTGTAAATTGATACCGCTTTCATAATTTTTGTTAATTATGTTGATTCTATCGCCTTTAATTTTTTAAAAAAAATTGAACAAGAAACAGCCTAACGGCTATTTGCTTGCTCTATTTCTACTTTTCGTCCATTTAATTTTTCTTTTTGACAATGTCTCATCACTTTTTTTACAGCTTTATCATTAATATTTACAAACGTAAACTTTCTTTTAATATCAATTCCTTGAATATCACTTTCTCTAATATTTGCCTTTGAGACCAAGAAATGAATAATATCTTTTTTCTTTGCTTTATCCATAGATCCTACCGTTAAAAATAAACGTGTATAACCTTCACTTGCACCTTTTTTACGTTTTGATGAAGATTCAAGTTTTTCTTTCGTATAAGGAAAACCAATCTGTTGATTTAAAGATAATTCTATTAAAGCTGCCGTTACATCTTTTAACATATGATTTTCAATTTGATTTACCAAATCTTTCATTGGTTTATGTTCTCCATGTAAAATCATATCTTCTAATTTATACATTAATTCTGTTACTTTATGTTGGTGAATTTGTGTTAATGTTGGTACTTCTAATTTTTCAATATGAGATTTTGTTTTTCTTTCAATCTCTTTTAAATAGCGTTCTTCTTTTCCTACAACAATTGTATAGGCTTTTCCTTCACGATTCGCACGACCTGTACGACCAATACGATGTACATAAAGATCTACTTCTTGAGGTAATTCATAATTGATAACATGGCTAATATTTTCTACATCAATCCCTCTAGCGGCAACATCTGTGGCAATTAAATAATGAATTGTTCCCTCTTTGAATTTCTTTAAAGTTCGCATACGATGATCTTGATTTAAATCACCATGCATTGCTTCTACATTATAGTTAGCCTTTTGCATTTGTTCCGTTACTTCATCAACGCTTCTTTTAGTACGACAGAAAATAATTCCTGATTGTACCGTTTCACTATCAATAATACGGCATAATGTTTCAAAACGGTCTTTTTGTTTAACTTCAAAGTAATATTGTTTAACTGTGTTAGCTGTCACTGTTTTTTGTTTAACTTGAATATGTTTATAATCTGGTTTCATATAATTTTTCGCAATTTTTTTAATACCTTCTGGCATTGTTGCAGAAAACAACATCGTTGTATGTTCTGGATTTGTCTTAGAAATAATCGTTTCAATATCTTCTACAAATCCCATATTCAACATTTCATCAGCTTCATCTAAAACCACGTAAGAAACTTCATCTAGTTGAAGAACTTTACGTCTCATTAAATCCATCATTCTTCCCGGTGTTCCTACGACAATATCAACACCTTTTTTAATCGATTTAATTTGTTTTTCAATACCACTACCACCATATACACAAGCAAAACGTAAAGAACTGTATTTTCCAAGTTTTTTTAATTCTTCATGAATTTGCATGGTAAGTTCTCTTGTTGGTGATAAAATATACGCCTGTGGTTTCTTTTTTCTTTCTTTTAAATTTGTAAGTAAAATACTTGAAAACGCCAAAGTTTTTCCTGTTCCTGTTTGTGCTTGTCCAATGACATCATAGCCTTCCAAAATAACAGGGATAATATTTTCTTGAATAGGTGTTGGTTTTTCAAAACCTAATTCATTGATTGATTTTAATAATTCTTCACTTAATCCTAATTTTTCAAATTTGTTCATTCATTTTCTCCTCAAGTTTTTCGAGTATAACATAATTCATTTTAAATTGCAAAAAAAAGAATGCATTAACATACATTCTTTAAATCACCCTTTAAAAAACCTTGAATATTATCAACGACTAAATCAAACAAACGATTTCTTGCTTCTACTGTTGCCCATGCAATATGAGGTGTCATTAAAAGTTTTGAAGCATCATTAATTTGTAGTAAAGGACTCTCTTTTGCAAGTGGTTCTCTTTCAAAAACATCGAGTCCTGCCCCGGCAATTTCATTATTTTGTAAAGCTTCAACCAGTGCTTCTTCATCAACAATACCACCACGTCCTACATTAATTAAAATTGCTTCTTTTTTCATTAACTTAAATGATTCTTCACCAATTAATCCTTTAGTTTGTTCATTTAAAGGACAATGAATAGAAACAATATCACTTGTTTTTAATAATGTTTCTAAATCAACTGAGAGATAATCTTGCTTCGTATTTTTTCCACTTGTTGAATAATACTGAACTTGGCAACCAAAAGCTTCAGCAATTTTTGCAACCGTACGTCCAATATTTCCCATACCAATAATACCCCATGTTTTTTCATGTAATTCATAAAAACGAGGTCCAATATAACTAAACATACCACTTTCACTATATTGACCACTTTGAACATAATGATGATAATAACTATTCTTATGTAATAAATCTAAAGCTAATGCAAAGGTATGTTGCGCAACACTTAAAGAAGAATACCCTGCCACATTGCATACCGTAATACCACGACGATGACAATAATCTAAATCAACATTATTGACACCTGTTGCTGTAATACAAATAAGTTTTACTTTCGAAGCATATTGTAAGACTTCTTCGGTAAGTAAACATTTATTCGTAATAATGATATCTGCTTCTTTAATACGTTCAATGACTTCTTCTAGATTACTTTGTTTATAAATCGTTGCTTGTCCAAATTGATTCAATTTAGAAAGATCAACATCATCTCCTAAGCAAACACTATCTAAAAAGACAACATTAGAACTCTTTTTTTTTAAAATATTTAAAATATCTTCATAAGATTTTCCTGAAAAGAATTTTCCTAAATTGATTGCTTCATTAATATCTAAAATAGAGCTTTCATGATAAATCCCTTTCATTTCATTATCTTCAAATTCAAAACTTAAATATTTATTTAAAAGACAAATTCCTAATGCTCTTGATGTCATTTCTTTATCTTTTTCAATTGTATCTAATATATTTTGAATAAAAGAAGCATCCTCTTGAACACATTTAGTAAGGGCTTCTTCTACTTCAACCCCTTCAAATAAATGATTTCTAAAACCATCATGATAAAGAAATGGTAAAACCACATCATAAACACTCATTGGAACATGCCCATACCCTTTTGTAAAGTTATATAGGATTGCAAGTCCTAAATTTTCATCTTTCATCTTATCTACTAACTTCATTTTGATCCTCCATAAATAATTTTATTTTTACACGATGTCTTTCTTGTTTTGTAAGATCATCATAGAATACAAAACAATACTTAAACGCTTGATCTTTACGATTATATTTCAATAAATTATAACTTAAATAACTGCTTTTTCTTTCTCTGGTACCTCCTCCACAAGAAGAACCTCCTGCCATAATATACGTATTTCCTTTTTTTACAACACAAGGAATATGCTTGTGTCCATGGAAAATATAACGTACATGATGTTTTTCTAACCAATACATTACATCTTGAGCATCCACAAGGGCTTTTGTCGAGTCAGCAATTTTTCCCATGAATAGTTTTTCATTCCATTTTATTTTCAAAAAATCATCTTTTCTAAGTGGCATCAAATGATGGTGCATCATAGCAATCAAAGTATAATCCTCTAAATGATTAATAGATAATAACTCATCTTCAATTTCTTGTAAAAGTCTTTGCCCGACCATTCCCCTTGCTAGATTTCCTTGAGAAGTAGAATCTATTTTGATCACAATCATTTTAACATCCGGATAAACTTTAATATTTTCTCCTAGCAAATAAGCTACCACTTTTGTCTTTTGTTTTTTTAAAATATTCAAGCCATAAACAATGACGTCATGATTTCCTAAAACAAACGTTACATCACTATGATATTTCCTTTTTAAACGATTCATAAAATGAGAGGCTGCATACATATTTTTACGATTAGGCGAATTCATTAGATCACCCGTAATCAAAAATTTAAGTTGATGATCATAAGGAAGCATATGATAAAGTTCATCTAGACTATCCTGTAATACAATAAGTCCATTGTCTGTTTTCTTTGTTCCTAAATGAAGATCGCTTAGTTGTATAAAATATTGATCTTCATTTGTTTGACATTTCTTTTCAAAAATCTTATTTGTTTCTATTAGTCTAAAACATTCTTTTACTTCCTCTATGTTTTTTACAGGATAAAAAACACTTTGCTCTCCTTTAAATATAAAAACACCAGGCCAACGATCTATTTGATAAAGAGCATTTAAAAACAGATGAAAAGGTCCATATAAAGAGATATCTTCTTTCAATGCCTTTTTTATACGAAAAACGCGCATCAAATCATGATTATAACTATTATCAAAATTTTCAAAGAATTGCTGATCGATTCCCAATAATAAAATGACTTGATATTTTTCTTTTTCCTTTGCTATATATTTATGAAAATCATGTGCATAACTTGTTTTAAAAGCCGTATCATAGGTTTCAAAGTTTTTACTTCTAAAAAGTAACTCACATTCATTTTTTTGAATTTGATGTACAAATGGAAATTTTATATTTTGTTTTGTTAACCAATTTTTAAATTCTACAAGTTGTTCATAACTTGCATACACATACCTAAATGACTTATTACCGTCTTTAAAAATAAAATTAAAATAGAGATTCATCAAATCATATTCATTCATGTGTGTCACCTCCCACATATTATACACAAAAAAAGCCTAACGAATAGGCTTTTAGAATTTTAAATTTCTTGGAGTTCTTGGGAATGGTTCAACATCTCTAATATTTTGCATACCTGTTAAATACATTAAGAAACGATCGAATCCTAAACCAAATCCAGCATGTTTACATCCACCAAAACGACGTAGATCCATGTACCATTGTAATCCTTCTTTGGCCATTCCTTTTTCATCCATAATTTTTTCTAAGACATCATATCTTTCTTCACGTTGTGATCCACCAACAAGTTCACCAATTCCTGGAACAAGTAAATCACAAGCAGCTACTGTTTTACCATCATCATTTAAACGCATATAAAATGCTTTGATTTCTTTAGGGTAATCTGTTAAAAATACTGGTCCACCAACAATTTTTTCACAGATATAACGTTCGTGTTCTGAATTTAAATCCATACCCCATTCTACTTTATTTTCAAATTTAACATCTGCTTTTAATAAATAATCGATTGCTTCTGTATAAGTCATACGTTTAAAATCACTATCTCTAACTGCTTTGATACGTTTGATACATTCTTTATCAATCATGCTTTCAAAGAATTTCATTTCTTCTGGTGCATTATCTAAGACATAATCAATACAGTATTTAACCATATCTTCAATTAAATCCATATCATCTTCTAAGTCAGCAAAAGCAATTTCAGGTTCAATCATCCAGAATTCACTAGCATGTCTTGAAGTATTTGAATTTTCCGCTCTAAAGGCAGGTCCAAATGTATAAACATCACGATATGTTAAAGCAAAAGCTTCAACATGTAATTGTCCTGTAACTGTAAGATAAGCTTCTTTTCCAAAGAAATCTTTATCAAATTCAGTATTATCGATTGTTGTTGCTCTAAACATTTCTCCAGCACCTTCACCATCATTTGAAGTAATGATTGGTGTATGGACATAAACGAATCCTTGGTTTTGGAAGAATTCATGAATAGCCATCGATAAAACAGATCTTAATCTAAAGATTGCATAAAAAGTATTTGCTCTTGGTCTTAAGTGAGGAATTTCTCTCATGTATTCAAAAGAATGTCTTTTCTTTTGTAATGGGAAATCTTCATCACAAGTTCCTTCAACCACTAAATGTGTTGCTTCAATTTCAAAAGGTTGTTTTCCATCTGGTGTTAATTTTAATTTACCAGTTACTTTAACAGCACTTCCTGTAGAAATATGAGAAGCTTCTTCATAATTATCAATAATTTCATCTAAATAAACAACTTGTACATTTTTAAAATATGTTCCATCATTTAAAGCTAAAAATCCGACTTTCCCACTATTTCTATTTGTACGGATCCATCCTTGTAATTCAACATATTCAATACCATCTAATTGATTTCTATCATTGATATATAATTCATATAATTCTCTTACTGTAATAAATTCAAACATTTTTCTCTCCCTATTCTTGATCATTTGATTTCATTTTAATTACTAATTCTTGAATAGCTACCACAACATCTACTGTTTGGACTTCAACGCCTTCTTGAACCATAAAATGACTATGCGTAAAATCTACAATTCCTTTAATGCCTAATTTCATTAAACGATTCACTGTTTCTTGAACATTTTCTGAAATCGCCAAAATAGCAATTTTACAATCACTTGGAAAAGTTTCTTCCAACTTGTCAATATGACAAATTTTCACACCAAATCTTTCCCCTTCTTTATTTTTATCCATATCATAACCACAAACAATCTTACCTACTGTATATTGCCAACGATTATATTTTAAAATGGCACTTCCTAAATTACCAACCCCAATTAAAATAATAGGTTCATCTAATCCTAAACCTAAAACTTCACTTAAACCATCTATAAGATGTTTAACATCATAGCCTCTTCCACGTCTACCAAAATTATCCGTTTTTGATAAATATGTAAAATCACGTCTAATTGTTGTATCTTGTATTCCTGTAATTTCAAACAATTCACTCGATAAACATGTTTCTTTTCCTTCATGTTGCATTTTTCTAAGTGCTTTTAAATAAACAGGAAAACGGGACATTGTCGCTTTTGATATTTTTTTCTCCACACTAATCCCCTCCTATTGATTCTAATTCTAAATCAAGATGTGGTTTAATGCCAAGCGATAAATCACTAAACTTATTATTATCATACATAACTTTTCCTGCTAAAGCAATCATCATTGCATTATCTGTACAACATTTCATTGGTGGAAGAGACAATTGTACGTCTTCTAACATGGCAACTTGCTCTTTCATCTTTTCTCTTAAACCCCTATTAGCAGAAACCCCACCAGCTAACATAATTTCTTTAACACCATATTCTTTAGCCGCTCGAATCGTTTTATCGACCAAAACATCAACAACAACATTTTGAAAAGACGTTGCTAAATCATTTTGGTTGATTTCTAATCCTTTTTGTTTATGATTATGTGCTAAATTAATAACCGCTGATTTTAACCCACTAAAACTAAAATTATAACTATCATCATCCAATGGTTTAGGTAAAGCATAACTTGCCTTTCCTAAATGTGCCATCTTATCTAAAACAGGCCCTCCAGGATAAGGTAAATTTAAAACTCTTCCCACTTTATCATATGCTTCTCCAACAGCATCATCTAAAGTTTCACCAATCACTTCAAAAGAATAAGGATGTTTCATCAAGACAAGCTCTGTATGCCCACCACTGACTACAAGACATAGTGCTGGATAAACAATATCTTTTTCATAATTATTTGCATAGATATGCCCTGCAATATGGTGAACCCCAATTAATGGTTTATCATAAGCCAAAGAAAGTGTTTTAGCAACTTGTAAACCAATATGTAAAGAGCCAACAAGTCCTGGACCTTTTGTTACACAAATAGCATCAAGGTCTTCCATTTTTATATTTGCTTGTTTTAACGTTTCTTTTAAAACAACAGATACACATTCAACATGCTTACGGCTGGCAATTTCAGGAACAACACCACCATACATTGCATGTATGTCGATTTGACTTGCCACGACACTACTCAAAAATTCTCTTTGATCTTTTAAGACAGCCATCGCCATTTCATCACAACTTGATTCAATTGCTAGTAATAATGACATCTCTATCCCTCCAATTCCTTGATCATTAAATACGCATCTTCACCATTGCTATAGTATCTTTTTCTAACAGCAACATTTTTAAACCCAAATTTTTGATATAAAGCAATTGCTTTTACATTTGAAACACGTACTTCTAAATTAACATTTTGATAATGTAATTCTTCACTTTTTTCAAGAGCGTATTCCATCAGTTGGCTTGCACACCCTTGTCCTTGAAAATGTCGATCTGTCGCAATTGTTGTAATTTGACATTGATCACCTAAAAACCATAATCCTATGTATCCAATAATTTGATTTTCTTTTTCAAGAATATAATAACCCGCCATAGGATTCTCTTTTAATTCATGTATAAAATCTTCTTCATTCCATGGTGATAAAAAAAGATCTTTTTCTAATTCTACAATTCTTTTTAAATCATCAACTTTCATTTCTCTTATTGACATATTTTTTTAGCCTCAACTTCCTTAATATATCTTGGAACAAGACCATCAACATTTTCTATTTCTTTTTCTAAAGTAGAAAGTGTATAAATATGATCGGCAAGATCCACTTCTTTTTCAGGTATTCCTACTAAATGTGTATCACCAACAATTTCATAATCACTATATTGTTTTTGATAATTTTCAAATTCATCAATATTTATTAAACAATCATCAACAATAACTTTCCCTTCATTGTAAATTCCTAGAAATAATTTATGGCTTCTTGCATCTAAAATAGAAATAGCTTTTTTCATTCCTGCCATCGCCTTTAAAGAAGAAACAGTTTTTACCTTAATATTCATCGTTGCATTTAATGTTTTCGCAATCGTTAAAGCAACACGTACACCGGTATAAGAACCCGGTCCAATAGTAATGACCATTTCATCAAAATCGCTCATTTTTAAATAATTTTCTTGTAATAACTTTTGTAAATAAACGATTGCATACTCAGATTGCTTTCGATTTCCTTCTTCTTGTAAAGAAGCTAAACATTTTTGATTTTCATATAAAGCTACTACTAAATACTTATTAGCACTATCCATGACAATTGTTTTCATATTCAATCTCCTTTACAAGTTCTTCGTATTTTTTACCAATTGGTTTTAAAATAAATTCTCTACGATCATCATCGATTCTTTTTATCGTCATTGCTAAACGTTCTTGAGGTAAAATATCTTCTAAAAATTCTGGCCACTCAACCACACAAATATCGTCACTATCAAAAATTTCTTCAAAGCCTAAATCTTCACTTTGTCCTTCTAAACGATAAGCATCAAAATGAGATAATTGATAATTTCCTTGATATTGTTTTAAAATTGTAAAAGTTGGTGAATTAATAATTCTTTTAATTCCTAAACCCTTTCCTATTCCTTTAGTAAAGGTTGTTTTGCCTGCACCCAAATCACCATTAAGTGTCAATAACATATGCGGTTTTAGTAATTTTCCTAAATATTCACCAAAAGCTAATGTTTCATCTCTATTATTTATAGTAATCACTTTTTCCATAATAACCCTCTTTTAAATCTTGATAAAAACTATACCATTTCTTAGTAAAATTCTGATCAAATGGTCCTCCCTTTTTTACTGCTAAATCAATCAAAACATCTAATTGTTTCTTTAAAATTTTGTCTAATTCATCACTATAGCCCATTTCACGAGCATGTTGACGATATTCTTCTTGATCTAAAATACGATAGTTTCCATCTGGAAATACTTTTAAATCTAAATCATAATCAATATATTTTAAAGCCTCTCCATCATATAAAGTTGGTGAAGCAATATTACTATAATAATACACTCCAGTTTTTCTAATCATACAAATGACATTGTACCATTTATGTTTGGGCATATACCAAATAGCAGGTTCACGTGTATGCCACATTCTGCCATCTGATTCTGTCACCAATGTCCGATTATTAATAACAATGTAATGATCATCCGTTTCTTGTAAAACAAGTCCCTTTGACCAACATCTATGTATTTTACCATTATGTTTATATCCATGTATTAAGATTTTCTTTCCTACAATATCTTCCACACCAAACGACTCCTTATTAACATTTACATTATACACAAATTCATCTTTCTTTCAAAGAAAAAAAGACTCGAAACGAGTCTTATAAATGAACTGCTTTTTTAAGCCTTGGATATAAAATCACAAACAAAATAAAGCAAGCAATGATTGTTGCAATATTATAAGGTAAGTTATAAGTTAAGTTTGCTTGTAATGGTGTTTGGAAAGCATACCACCCTGAAATCAAATGACAAATTGTTTTTAAAACACCCATTACGATAATTCCAACAGGTAATTCATACTTACCCACCTTTAATAAAGGAATAAGTGGTGTAAGTCCAATTAAAACCATTGGTAATAAATAATCAAAGATTACCGATAAAGGACCATAAAATGTTGCAAGTCCTAAAGCAAAATGTAGACCTAAACAAACAAGTGAAACAATCAAACTGTAACCCCAATTCATCAAATAGCCACATAAAATAATTGCAACAAGCGAAAAAGCACAGTTACCACCTTTTGGCATCTCATAAAATTTTGTGCAATATTCTAAAACAACTTGCATTGCCGCAAACATTGCCATATAAGCCATATTCTTCGTAGTTAATTTAACTTCCATAGTCATCCTCCTTTAAATGAGGCAAAATAAAAACCTTTTTACATACGCAAAAAGGCAAATAAACTATTTTGCACTCTCTACGCTAGCATTACCTAGTTCAGATTATAAGGGACAAGGTTTTCACCTTTCTCAGCATTTTGCGCCCCTGGCAAGTCTTACTATAAATCAATCTCTTCTTTTTTTCAATCTTTTTATAGTTTTTTCTTCCTTGTCGGTGTTATAATGGAAAAGTATTAATAAGGAGGACTTGAATGTTATGTCAAAAATTATTTCCGTAAACGCTGGAAGTTCATCTTTAAAATTCCAATTATTTGAAATGGATGATGAAACTATTATTACTTCTGGTGTTATTGAAAGAATTGGTTTAGAAGATTCTATTTTTACTATTAAGTATAATGGAGAAAAAGATGTCACAACTTTACCAATCGAAAACCATAAAGTTGCTGTTCAACTTTTATTAGACACTTTAATCAAAAAAGAAATTGTTAAAGATTTAGACGAAATCAAAGGTGTAGGTCATCGTGTAGTTCAAGGTGGAGCTTATTTTGATCAATCAGTAATCATTGATGATGATGTAGTTGCTAAAATTGATGAATTAAAATCATTAGCACCTTTACACAACCCTGCTCACTTAACTGGATATTATGCTTTTAAAGAAGCAATTCCTAATGCTGGAGCTGTTGCTGTATTTGATACAGCTTTCCATCAAACATTAGAACCAAAAAGTTATATTTATCCAATTCCTTACAAATATTATGTAGAAAACAAAGTACGTAAATACGGTGCTCATGGAACAAGCCATTTCTATGTTTCATCTCGTTGTCGTGAAATGATGGGAAACCCTAAACACTCACGTATTATCGTTGCTCACCTTGGAGCTGGTGGTTCTTTAACTGCTGTTAAAGATGGTAAATCAATCAATACATCTATGGGATTTACACCTCTTGCTGGTATTATGATGGGAACACGTTCTGGAGATGTTGATCCTTCAGTTATCGATTATTTAATCGAAGAAGTTGGTTTAGATATGAAAGAAGTCATCAAGATGCTTAATAAAGAATCTGGATTACTTGGTGTTTCTGGTGTATCAAGTGACTTTAGAGATGTACAAGAAGCTGCTGCCAACGGTAATGAAAGAGCGCAACTTGCCTTAGATATTTTCTTTAGAAGAGTTATTGCTTATATCGGTCGTTACTTCATTGCTTTAGGTGGAGTTGATGCTATTTGCTTTACAGCAGGTATTGGAGAAAACTCATTCTTTGCAAGAAAAGAAATTTGTAATTTATTAGCTGAAGCTTTAGGTATTGAAATTGATGATGATGCAAACGTTAATGGTAAAGGTGATCGTTTAATTTCTACGCCAAATAGTAAAGTTAAAGTTTACGTTATTCCAACAAACGAAGAATTAGTTATCGCTAGAGATACTAAGAGATTGTTAAATTTATAAGATAAAAGAAAGGTCTCCTCGTGAGACCTTTTAATATTCATCATCTTCATCAAAAATAATATGTTTTATGTGATTTTCTATTTCTTTTTTATCCGTAATTACATTGCAAAATCTTTTTCTAATATCTAATCTTTGAAGATCAACAACACGCATATCACTCAACTGCATACGACTCCTTATTGGATATTTTCTTATTTTTGCACGAATATCTAATTCATATTCAGTTGCTTCTGGCGAATCTTCTTTAATAGATGTACAGGGAATAACGAGCATTTTCGACCCAAAATCTTTTAAAACGTAGCACCAATGCCCATCCATCAATTCTTTAGGGAATCCTCTACCAATATTAAAATAGGCCATTTGGTGAACCATAGGTCGACGAGAAACATGATAATAAGTTTGATCAGGTTCTGGATTCTCTTCTTCAACTAATTGACAATAAAAATACTCTAATTGTCTTGTTTGATGCAATAAAGAATAGGTATACTTTTCTACATCATAGCATTCTGTTTCTTTCAAATTTTTTAATGATTTTTTCATTTCGTCCATATTATATTCTACAGACATCTCACTTTTTTTATTTTCCATAAAAATACCTCCATTATTATATCGCCAAAAAAAATCATTTTTTCTTCTTTTTTTAAAAAATTTGTAGTTGATTTATAAATAAGTACTCTATATAATAGATGCGGTTATAAAATGAGATTTGAAAATAGAGCGCCAGGACTGCATTGCAGTTGACGAGGACTAGACTTATCGAAAAATTCGGCGGATGGTCTAGAGGTATGATACTACCTAAACGATGAACAAAAACTACAAGTGATTGTAAAACAAATTCATCTGGTATCCTCTTTTTTATGACCACACATATAAATATATAAAGGAGGATTTTTTATGTGTGGAATTACTGCCATTAGTGCAAACAAAGAAGCCCTACCATTCTTACTTCAAGGGCTAGAAAAACTAGAATACCGTGGATATGATTCAGCGGGTATTACAACAATTGAAGGAAACCATTTATTTACAAAAAAAGCTAAAGGCCGTCTTCAAAATTTAAAAGATTTATTAAAAGATGAAAATGTTTTAGGTCATGTTGGGATTGGTCATACTAGATGGGCTACTCATGGAATCCCATCAAATTTAAACTCTCATCCTCATACTAATAATGATGAGACTATTTCTTTAGTTCATAATGGAATTATTGAAAATTATAGAGAACTTAAAGAAATCTTAATTTTACAAGGATATCAATTTCATTCTGAAACAGATAGTGAAGTTGTTGTTCATATGATGGATTATTACTATAAAAAAGAAAAAAATTTACAAAAAGCATTAGAAAGAGTTATTACAAGAATTGAAGGAAGCTATGCTTTATGTATTGTTTCAACAATTGAGCCTGATAAAGTCTTTATCGCTAAAAAAGACAGTCCATTAGTTATTGGAAAAACAGCTGATGCTTCTGTCGCTGCCAGTGATATTCCAGCTATTTTAGATTATACAAAAGATGTTTATTTCTTAGAAGATTATGAAATCGCTATTTTAAATAAAGGAAATGTTTCTTTCTTTGATCAATACGGAAATCCTATCGAAAAAGAAATCACTACTATTCCTTATGATAATGAAGCTGCTCAAAAAGGTGGATATGATACATTCATGTTAAAAGAAATTCATGAACAACCATATGCTATTGCTGAAACTTTAAGAGGACGTGTTGAAGGAACAGATCGTATCATTTTACCTGAACTTGATGCCATTCATGATAAATTCAAAACTTTCAACAAAGCTTACTTTGTTGCTTGTGGAACTGCTTATCACGCTTGTCTTTCAGGAGCAAATATTTTAGAAAGATTAACAGGAATCCCTACTTTTACTCAAGTTGCCAGTGAATTTAGATATTGTGATCCTATCGTTGATGAAAAAACAATGTGTGTCTTTGTTTCTCAATCAGGAGAAACAGCTGATACAATGGCTGCTTTACGTTTAGCTAAAGAAAAAGGCTGTACAACAATTGCAGTTGCAAACGTTTTAGGATCATCTATTTCTCGTGAAGCTGATCATACAATTTATACATGTGCTGGTCCTGAAATTGCTGTTGCTTCAACAAAAGCTTATACAACACAATTAATTGTCTTATTATTACTTGGTATGTATATTTCTCAAGCTTTAGGAAATGAAAATGAAGATTATAAACGTATTATTGAAGGTATTGCTTCATTACCTCAACATATTGAAAACATCTTAAAAGATGAAAAAACATTTGAACATTATGCATCTTATTTAAAAGATTTAAAAGATACTTATTATATTGGTAGAAGTTTAGATTATGCTACTGTTTTAGAAGGAGCTTTAAAATTAAAAGAAGTTTCATATGTCCATGCTGATGCCTATATTGCAGGTGAGTTAAAACATGGTCCAATTGCATTAATTGAACAAGGAAGTTTAGTGATTGCTGTAGCAACACAACCAAATATTGCTGCTAAAACAATTTCTAACATTCAAGAAACAATTGCTCGTGGTGCGAATGTTATCTTATTTACAATCGATGGACAAGAAGTAGGAAATGTTAAAGAAACATATATCTTACCTGACGTTGATCCAATCTTACAATCTGTTTTAGTTGCTGTACCTTTACAACTGATTGCTTACTATGCAGCTGGTCTTAAAGGTTGTGATGTTGATAAACCACGTAACCTAGCTAAATCAGTTACAGTTGAATAAAAAGAAAACTCTATGATTCCTATTTCATAGAGTTTTTTTATCCTTTTATTCTTTTAACAAAAAAAAGCGCTTAGGCGCTTTTTTAACTATCTTCTTAATCCTAATCTTTGTACTAAAGAAGCATATCTTTCGATATCTTTATTTTTTAAGTATTTTAATAAATCTCTTCTTCTACCAATTTTCTTTAATAAACCTCTATTTGAGTGTTTATCTTTTGGATGTTGTTTGAAATGACCATTTAATTTGTTGATATCTGCAGTTAATACAGCGATTTGTACTTCTGGAGAACCAGTATCTCCTTCTTTAGTAGCATATTCTTTCATGATAGCTTGTTTTTCTTGTTTTGTTAACATTTCTTTTATCCTCCATATGTTAATTTCTTGGCAATATCCAAGCTATACGTTGAGTATTCGCATATCCTAGACATTGTTGCACGACTATTATAACAAAACATATATAAATTTCAAAGACTTTTTTTAATTATTTTGTAAATCTCTTGAAAATTATTTTTTTGTCTAAAATTATTTAAAACTAACAAAACAAAAGGTGCAACCATAACCCCCCAAATACCCATCAATTTCATAAACAGATACATAGCAACAAACATATAGAGAGCTGGTATTTTGATTTTTTTAGATAAAAGATGTGGTTCTAAAATATTCCTTATCAGAGCAATGATCCCATAAAGAATTAATAGTTTTAATGATAGAGATATTTGATTTAATAAAGCAAGAGTAATGATCCAAGGAAACATAATCATCTCAATTCCTAATACTGGAAAAAAGTCAAAGAAGGCAATAAAAAAAGAAAGATTCAATGCTTGTTTGATTCCTATCACTTGAAAGCCTAAAAAAAGCCCTATAAATGTGATAACAAATAAAATACTATATGTTTTTATAATGATAATAAACGTCTCTGTAAAAGAAGATATAAGGGTCGTATAAAGACTTTCTTTTTTTCTTTGAATAAGTGGTTGATGAAATAAAAAAAGCATTGTTAGAAAGAAATGAATAAACAGACAAGCAATAAAATGAACCATATTCATCGCAAGCGATAATACATAATGAATACTTGTTGAAAGAATATTTTGAATGAGAGTTTGAATTTGTTGATAAAATTGCGTAAAAAAAGAAATGAGATATTGATGGCTAAGAAGTTCTTGATAAACCGTTTCTATAAAGCTCGGTAGAAAAGAAAGTGTTTTAATAAAAAAAAGACATGAAAAGAAAATAAAGAGAAAGAAACAAGAATACAAAAGAATAAAAATGATGATTGTCATAATTATTGAAAAAACTTTATTTTTTATATGCAATTTTTCTAATATCAAGTCAATAAAAGGTTTTAATAAAATAGCGGATAAATAACTTAAAACGACAATCAGACATTTTTTTAATAAAATATAAACTATCAAACATCCTATACTAAAAATAATTCCATAATATAAAAAATTAATTAACCAACGTTTTTTCTTTTCCATAGTATAAAATATAAAAAAAGAAGATGATTATTCATCATCTTCTAACATTTTTAATTCTTTTTCACCTGTAATATATTTTAAGATTTCAGTAGCTGCTTCTTTAGGACCATTATGTTCATTACCTTTAATTCCTAAACGAGTACGTAATTGCCCAACCTTAACTCCTTGATCAAACATACGTTGGAAATAATCTTGTAATAAAGGTTCACATTGATCTTGTCTTTGTACAGGACCAAATGGATTAGCAAAGTAGCTTCCTACTAAACCATATTCCGTTGTTGTTCCTTTAGCCATACGATTACCAGCTCTAAAGACTTTTAAAGCATCATCAACATTATCAAAGAAACTTAATGAATCTCCATTTTCTTCATAATTGTTTGCATATAAGAACAGATCAACATCATGTTTTGCGACAACATCTTTATATTCTGTAATTGGAATAACGATACGCGCATTGACTTTATCAGGATTCATGAAAACAGACCTATCTAATTCTTTAAAACTATAACCTGCATCTAAATCATCAAGTCTTACGAAAGCCCCAATTTCTGTACCTGATGTTTTAACAGTTCCTTTTTCGTCTAATGATAATAACCCCATGTCATCATAAACAGTGATTAAATCTCTGATATAAGCTGCTCCATAAACTTTAATTTGTTCAATTGTTTCAGATTTACCAGCTCCACTATCACCCATAACAACGATATTTTTTGTTTCTCCACTTTGTAAAGTGATTTGAACCATTGCCCCATGGATTGGAAGTTGTTTTTTATTGATTTTTCTTACATTGTGTAATGTAAGCATCATTTTCTTCATATAACCGAAATAATCAAATTCATCGTTTGCTGAAAGTAAAGCAACCATCATATCATTTTCATCATCTTGATAGAAATATTGATGTTTTTTACCGTCTTCATAACCATAAACATAAATCATATCTGGTTTTCTATTACGATATTCTTCTTCTGTAGCCAATTGGAATAAGTTACATAAAGTAACACCTTGAGCCATATAAGCTACATTAAAGTAAACAAAACATAATAGATCTCCAACTTTAGCTGGATAACAGAACCATTGATCTGGATCAAATTTTAAATCTTCAATTGGGTTTTTCTTTGTTTCAGGGAAAACCCCATCTCTTTTATTACGTTTTGAATATGTAATAAAAGGTGGATGAATAATAACTGATTCAATAAATGGAATATTATCTAAACAACGATATTCATATGGTAAAAATGAACGCATATTTGAAACACGTAACCCTGCATTGACACCTGCAGTAATTTGACGTAAAACATTTTCACTTTGTCCAATACATTTATTTTTAATTGATCGATATACTGATAAAACAAGCGCTTCAAAGTTAGCTTGTGCATCAGCGAATTGAACGTTTTGATATCCCCCTCTTGATTCTTCGTTATAAACCACACTATAACGTTGTAAACGACGCCAGAATAAATAGATATCTTCAATTACTTGTGTAAATTCATCCATATCTCTAAAATATGGAGCAAATTTAGGATAAATTGAAGCTAATTCCTTAGGATCCATAACGAGTAATAATCTAAAAACCGTTCTTAAATCATCAACAATATCAATACTTTCTTTTTGAACTTCTCTCAAGTATTCATAAGCTGTTGTTTTCTTTCTTTTGATATCGTGTACATACCCTTTAAGTACACGCGCAAAAGATTCGCTTTCAATCAACTCACAACGTGATTGACAGTATTCTTCTGAAAAGTTAAGAATTGCATTTCCTCTAGTAATTTTAAATTTATATGACATTTTATCATCCTTTCCACCAATAAGATTCCCCATAAATTGCCTTATTGATTGACATTATCTTACCATATTTTTTTTCACAAGCAAAATAAAAACAGTAAAAATATGACTTATTTTTCGATTTTTTTACTTAGAATTATACAATTAAGATTTGTTTATCATATAGATGTTTTTTTATTACATATCTATACAAAAAAAGACTCCTATAAAGGAATCTTAAAAAAGACTTTACCAATGACATCATTATCAAAATCAAAATAGCCTAATTTTCTAGAATCTAAAGAATGATTACGATTATCCCCCATGACAAACACTTTTCCTTTAGGAATATCAATAGAAAGATCTTCTGTATTCATATTCTCTTTAATGTAATTTTCTTTTATCTTTTTACCATTAATATACACTTCATTATTTTTAATATCTAGATGATCCCCACCAACAGCAATAACTCGTTTAATAATAAGCGTATCATCTAAACCATCATCATAATCTACAATAATAATATCATTTCTTTTAGGTTGACTATGTTTATAAAAAACTTTATCAATCAAAACAATATTATTTTGAAAATAAGTATTTTCCATACTTGAACCATTAACTCTTGATATTTGCACAAACTGTAAAAATATAAAAGTTGCAATAACTGTTAAAACAATGACTCTTACATATTCCAATATAATTGAAGTCGTACTTTCTTTTCTTTCATTCATAAAATCACCTGAATGAATTATATCACTTAATGAGATTCATTCAAATGTTTTCTTAATTTTGTAATGATTTTCTTTTCTAATCTAGATACTTGTACTTGAGAAATATTTAATCTTTGCGCTACTTTTTCTTGATTGAAATCCAACTGATATCTCATATATAAAATAAGTCTTTCTTTTTCATCAAGTTTTTCTATTTCTAATTTCAATGCAATTTTTTCAAACCACATTGTATGATGTTTATCTTCTATTCTTTCTTCCATTGAAATTGTAGATCCATCTTTTTCATATATCGGTTCAGAAAGTGAAGTTGGATAATAAGAAGCATCTATAGCTTCTACAACATCCATGACATCTACTTCCAGTTCCTTTGCTATTTCTTGAACCGTCGGTTCGTAACCATAAAGTGTAATTAATTTTTCTTTTGCTTTGTTAATTTTGATATTCAATTCCTTAAGTGAACGAGAAACCTTGATTGTCCCATCATCCCTAAAATAGCGTTTGATTTCTCCCATAATAATAGGCACCGCATACGTTGAAAATTGAACACCATAATGAACATCAAAATTATTAATAGCTTTCATGAGACCAATACACCCTATTTGAAAAAGATCTTCTTTATCATAATAATTATTCTTAAAACGATGAACAATCGACCAAACTAAACCTAAATTATTTTTTACAATTAATTCCTTAGCTGTTTCATCCCCTTGTTGTGCTAATTGAATATTGTTTAAAACAGCTTCTTTATTCATGGACAATTCTTTTTTTCATTATGAGTTGAGTTCCTAATTCTAAAGAAGATTCGATTGTCATTTCATCACATAATGCTTCAATAATACTCAGTCCCATTCCAGCATGTTCTAATTCTTTTTTAGAAGTAAACATCGGTTGTCTTGCTTTTTCAATATCTTGAATACCTTGTCCTTTATCAATGACATAGATTGTAAGCAAATCATCTTCGATATAAGCTTTAACCTTTACAAGACAGCCTTTATCACCGTTATAACCATGAATGATGGCATTAGAAACAGCCTCTCCTACAACCGTTTTAATTTCTACAATTTCATCTACCGTAGGATTTAAACAAACCACAAAAGAGGCAATACATGTTCTTACAAAAGGTTCATTTTCTAAAGTTGCACTAAAAGATAATGACATTTCATTTGTCATATTTGCGCCTCCTTTAAATATTCCATAATTTCAAATAATCCACTTAACTCAAAAACCTTATAAGCTGTATTAGACAATCTTCTAAGTGATAATTTTCTTCCTTCTTTAGATAATTGTTGATACCTGCCTAAAACCAACCCTACCCCTGCACTATCGATAAAAGTCGTATGTTTAAAATCAAAAATGACATCATCATCATTAATCGCTAGAAGTACATTTAATTTATTTCGATAATACGCAACATTATAACCATCTATTTCTCCGTAAAATGAAATAATCAGTTGTCCATTTTCAATTTCATGTTCCATTTTATTTTCCATTTTTTCATCTCCTTAAATGCATCTTAGCTCATCTTAAAAAGAAAAAAAATAGATTCGACAAAACTAGAAATAATGACAAAAAAAGAGTCTAAATCAACGATTTATAGACTCTCAATAATTTATCTAAAAAATTCATTTTTTTGACATTTATTTCACTATATAAAGGATAACTAGCAACAGCTTTATCTTTATTATATAAAATAAGCTTTCCAATACTTTTATTTTGATTAATTGGTAATTGTAAAGAATCAAAAACAATTTTCTTTTTGAACTTTTTTTGATTTGTCTTTTCAGATAAATAATAAAGATTTTTATGACTTACAACATTGATCTTTTGTTCAACCATATCTTTGACTTTTACAGTATCAATCACTTCTCCTTTTTGATAAAGTTTAACTTGTTGATACTTCGAAAAACCAAAATTCAATAACCCTTTCATATCTTCATTGCGTGTTTGTGGCTTATCTTCATTCATGACAACACCAATTAATCTTAAATCCTTTTTCTTACATGTTGTGACAATACAATACCCAGCTTCTTTGGTAAAACCTGTTTTTAAACCATCTACTCCTGGATATTGTTTTAAAAGTTTATTGGTATTTACAAGCCAAAACTTTTGTTTTGTTTTTTCGCGAACATAACTATCATAAAGCGATGTGACGGCTAAAAGTTTCTTGCCACCAATTTGTAGTAAATAAGCGGCCATAGTTGAAAGATCTTTCGCACAAGTATAATGATTTTTATCATGCAATCCTGTACAATTGACAAAATGCGTATTTTTAAGTTTTAAAGCTTTTGCTTTTTCATTCATCATCGAAACAAATTCTTCATGACTTCCTGCAATATTTTCTGCCACGACAACACAGGCATCATTCCATTTCACTCACATTCGGTAACACAAACACCCCATTTTCATAACTTATTTTTTGATAACTCGCAACATTGATATAAATATCAAGTTTTTCTTTACTATAGACCACAATTTTATAGATTAATTCTTTAATCAAAGTATCACTCATATCTCTCCAATGATTCAGCTTATCTTTGATAGTTTCTATCAAATTTTTAACCTTTTGAATGACACTGACTTGTGTTTGACTCGTCATATTCATCTTTTGGTTCAGTTCATAAGTTTCTTTTTCAATTTCTTCTTTTTTATGAAAATAAATCTCTTTATCAATCAAACCTTCCATATAAAGATCAACTAGTTTTTCTAGCTTAGAACGATTACTTTGTATCTTTTCTTCGATACCTTGAATTGAATCTTCATCTAAATCCATTTCAATTTCTTTTAAAACATCTTCAAATTGTCTAATAATATCTTCTTCATTGACCTTAAAATATTGAGCAGTCTGTTTAATAATATCTTTTAAAGCCTCCTCCTTTATGTTCTCACTTTCAGGACAGAAAACACGTTTTTTCTTGTCTGCAGTTGAACATTTATAGTAAATACTATCATTCTTTCTTTTGATTCTACGGTAGCTTGCATTACAATATCCACAGAAAATCTTATTAGAAAAGATATTTTGATTGCTATATTTAAAGGGAACTTTAACCTCGTTTTTATCATTTATACTCTTACGATTCTCTTGAAGTTGTTGAACATATTCAAAAGTTTGTTTATCAATAATAGCATCATGATGCGAAACACATACATAATATTGACTTTCATCTTTAACAACTTCTCTTTTCTTTTCTAAAAAGTCAATTGTCTTACTCATTCCTTGAACAAGATCTCCACAATATTTTCGATTCTTTAACATTCCTCTTATCGTAGAAGGAAGCCACTCTCCACCAGTTGCATTATAATAACCTTGTTCATTTAATGTGTTAGCGATTCGTCTTGTGCCATACCCATCAATATAAAGTCGAAAGATCTGTTGAACAACCTTAGCCTCATCTTCAACAATAACAATTTTTCCATTCTCTCGCTTATAACCATAAGGCATTGTCCCATGTGCAACACCATTTTCATAATTTCTTTTTGTTGCCCAATTGACACGTGAACTGATTTTGCGACTTTCTTCTTGAGCAAGCGTAGCCATTAAAGATAGACGTAATTCACCATCATTACTTCTTGTATCAATATTATCTGTTGTAAAAAGAACACCAACATTATATTTCAACAACAATCTTGTATTGACTAAAGTATCCACTGTATTTCTTGCAAAACGGGTGACTTCTTTTGTAAGAATTAAATCAAACTCGCTATTCTTAGCATCTTCAATCATTTGTTGAAATTGTTTTCTTTTCTTTACATTAACTCCTGATATTCCCTCATCTGCGTATCCTCTTATGAATACCATATCCTTATTTCTACTAATAAATTCTTCAAAATATTTTTTCTGTGCTTCAAAAGAATGTAACTGTTCTTCGGTATCTTTTGAAACTCTGGCATAGAAAACGACTCTTGTCTTTTTCATAACGACAACCTCCTTATGTAAAGATGAAGTTTTGTATTTTGAAGTTGTTTATATTTCTTTTTAACATATGGCGATTGATAGTCTTGTAAATCAAATATATAAGTTTTCACATATTCAAATTGTGATAAATCCACATTTTCTTTAAAGTAACAATCACTTAAATCCATATATAAGTGATACTCATTCATCTTTTTAGGAATGATTGCTTTTATATATTGGATAATGATTTGATGAATAACTCCTTTATCTATTTCAACTTTCTTTTCAATCACTTTCACAATATGATGAATAGCATTCTTCATATCATTATTACTTTCCTTCATTTCTAATGCTTGAAGTTCTTTTTCTTTTGCTTCTAATTCTTTTTCTTCTTTTAATTTATTTTCTTTATAGACTTCTATTGATATCTTTTCTTCTAAATAATCATCTAAATATAATTTCATTCGACGTCTAATATATCCAATATCTTTGTGTAATTGATTAATTTGATTCTCACAGTTCATAAAATCATAAGAATTCATTAACGCATCAACCAATTCTTTCTTGACCTTTTCTTTGTTTATGAAAACAGTACTTATAAATGAACGTAATAATTCTATAAGTACTGTTTCATTAATAATATTCGTATTTTCACATTTTCTACATCCCCAACCAATACTGTTTCCATATTTCATTCGAGCATATGATTTTCCACACATTGCACAAATGACTTTACCAGACAACGGATATCTTCGATTTCTTTCTCCATTTTTTACTTTTGATTGTCTTAATTGTTGGACTGCATAAAATATTTCTTTATCAACAATGGCTTCATGATGATTGTTAGTAATATACATATCATTTCTTGATATATTTCTTAATATTTTCTTTTCTAGATAATTATTTGTCTTTTGTTTTCCTTGCACAAGTCGACCAATATATTTCTCATTGGCCAATATTTTAGCAATCACCGATGTATCCCAATGTGCGTTACCAGAAGGAGAAGGAATATTCCATTCATATAATCTTTTTGAAATTTTTCCATATCCCAATCCTTGTAAGTACCATTTAAATATATGTTGAATCACATATGCCTGTTGCTCATTCACCTCAAGTTTTCTCACATGACCAACTTTGACAATGTCATAACCATAAACATTAGTAATTACAAGTTTTTCATTTTCAAATGCTCTTTGAAATCCCCAATTGACTCTTTGGCTAATTTTTCTACCTTCTTCTTGAGCAATTGTAGCCATTAAAGATAAACGCAATTCACCTTCATGTGTTCTTGTATCAATCATATCTGTCAAGAATAACACATTCACATTATTTTCTTTTAATAACCTGACCATTTGTAAAGTATCTAAAGTATTTCTTGCAAATCGTGTCACTTCTTTTGTAAGAATAATATCAAAATGATGATGCAAAGCATCATTAATCATTTTTTGGAATGATTTCCTTTTTTTAATGCTTGTTCCTGTAATACCTTCATCAACATATGAATTAACTAATTCAAACTCTGGATGATTATCTAAATATTGATAAAAATAATCTTGTTGTGCCTTTAAAGAATGAAGTTGATCACTATGATCTGTAGATACTCTTGCATAAAAAACAGCTTTTAATTTTTTCATTATTCGCTCACTCATTTCAATCAACATACTACTAAGATTATTTTATTTATCTAGTGAATTCTTCTCTTGGTTTAAAAATATTTCTTTCATTTTGTGATATGTCTTTTCATCTATTTCTTTTTCTTCATAGAGTTCTTCTAAAATTGCATTTCGTACAATAATTGAAATATCAATTTCATTTCCTCTCAATAATAATTCCCCCTTTTTAAAATCTATGTTTTAACGAAATAATATATGTCGTTCATTTTTTACACTCCTTCCCTGTTATCGAGGAATCCTCGGTAACTCAACAATAAAAAGATATGAATATATTCATAATGAATAACTCATATCTTCTCAAATTCTATTTCATTTTTTCTTCTAACTCTAACAAATAGCGATCAAAATCAGACATATACAATTGATCTTGTATAATTCGATATTTTTCAAATTCTGTTTCAGCATGAATTTTAGCAATTGCAGCAGTTACTTTACCAGCATCTTTTAATAAACCATATTCAAACATTTCAATGAATCCATTAAGTCTTGTTTCCCTGTCTTGCATTGTTAATGGTATTTTTCTTTGAGCCATATTTTCAGCAAAATCCAAGTAAGATGTAACCATACGATTAAGTTGTGATAATTCAAATTCAGATAAATAATTCTTAGCAATTATGACATCACTCTTTTTAATTTTGCCATCTGGTGCATCTTGCCAAGTCATTAATCCCATATTTTGTTTTTGATGATCAGCTCTTTCTAAAATATGTTCAGCTGCAGTATGACCATGAATTGCATAATGCATTTTGTTTTGAACAGTTGCATAAAATTTACGTTCACTCGCTCTAATTTCACGAACACGTTCTAATTGTTCTTCAAAGTATTTATCAGTTAGGAATGTTCCTTTTTTTATCTTTCATCATCCATAACCCAACCTTTAATTGTATAATCTTTTACAATTGTATTTGCCCATTTTATAAATTGAATAGCACGTTCATTATTAATTTTAAATCCTACAGCTATAATCATTTGTAAATTATAGTGATTTGTCTTTCACCTTCATTTTGAACTATTCGAAATTTTCGAATAGTTGAATTTTCATTTAATTCATTATCTTCTAATATCTTTTTAATATGATAATTGATTGTATGAGCTTCAACATCATATAAAACAGCCATCATTTTTTGTGTTAACCGTATATTTTCATCTTCATAACGAATTTCAATACTTTCGTCAGTATTTCCTGTTGATGCTATATATGTTAAATATTCAGCAGCTGAACTGCGAATAGATAAATCATTTTCTGCCATTTTATTATGCTCCTTATGATAAACCATAAAATAAAGTTATCATAATTTATCAACTTTGGAGATTATTTATTTTAGAGCAGTTCTAATACAATTCCATAATTATTTTATATTTTCAATAAAAAATACAATAGAATCTAAAATAGGAATTAAATCTAGATTTAATTCCTATTTTAATCTTGATATGTTACACGAATAATACCAAAAATATGAACAATTAAAGTATTATAATTAAAATAACATCTATAATATATCATTAATCATTGTACTAAAACTTTAAAAATACTTGTACTCACTAATTTATACTTTGCATAATTACTAAGAGAAGAAATTATTTCTAACATTTCTGGTGACACTTTATAACAGAATAAATTTTTCTTACTATTAATTATTTCATATTTAATTTATCTATAATATCTACATAATAAGAAGAATTAATAAATACTGCACTTTCCAAATAATAAAATCAAACATCAAGCTAGTTTTAAAATATTCACCTCTAATGTTTACATTTCTAATTCTAAAGTATCTTTATATCGTTGCCCACCATCAATCGTTATATCTGTACCTGTTGTATACTTTGATTCATCACTTGCTAAATATAAGGCACAATATGCAATATCATCAGCTTCACCAATATGTCCTAAAGCAGTCTTTTCAATGCATGAATTCAAAACATTGGGATAATCACAAATAATTTTTGTCATTGGTGTTTCTATTGTACCAGGAATAATAGTATTAACACGAATACCATTTTTCCCTAAATCAGCAGAAGCTGCTTTTGTTAATGAAATAACTGCTCCTTTAGAAAGACTATAAGCATTGAATTCAATACTTTTTACTGCAGCTAAAGATGAAACATTAATAATAGAACCTTTTTTATTCTTAATCATAATTGGCGCAACTGTTTTCATTCCAACAAAAGGTCCCCAAGCATTAATCTTCATCACATTTTCAAACGCTTGATAATCTGTCTTATCATAATTAATACCTTTTGATCCAATACCTGCATTATTCAATAAAATATCAACAGTACCAAATTGATTAATACATTCTTCTACAACTTTCTTCCATTCTTCTTCATCAGTTACATTCAATTTCAAGGCAATTGTAGAATGTGAAAAATCTTCATTAATTTTTTGAACAGTTTCTCTCAAAATATCTTCGCACATATCTGTTGCTACAACCTTAGCTCCTTCTTTTGCAAAAAGATAAGCTTCAGCAGCTCCTTGTCCCATTGCTGCCCCAGTAATAATTGCAACTTTATTTTCTAATCTATTCATATAAAATCCTCCTATTTTAAATCTCTTCCTTGTGAAGAAATAACTTTTTTATACCAATAAAAAGAATCTTTTCGTATTCTTTCTCCATTTCCACTACAATCATCTTGGTAATTTACATAAACAAATCCATATCTTTTATGCATTTCACCAGTTGATGCTGATACAAGATCAATACATCCCCAAGAGGTGTAACCCCATAATTCAACACCATCAATACGAACAGCTTCTTCCATTGCTAGAATATGATTTCTCAAATAATCAATACGATATGTATCATGTATTTTATTATTTTCATCAACTTCATCTTGTGCACCTAATCCATTTTCAACAACCATTAATGGTTTTTGATAACGATCATATAAATAATTTAAGGCAATTCGTAAGCCTTTTGGATCAATTTGCCAACCCCAAGCACTAGCTTTTAAATATGGATTCTTCACTCCAAATGACATATTTCCACTTTGATTAGGAGCCACCTTTGGATCTGCCGAAATACAATTTGACATATAATAAGAAAAACTAATAAAATCAACTGTTCCAGATTTAAGAATTTCTTTTTCCTTATCATTTAAAGAAAAAACAACTCCATTTCTTTCATATTCTTTTAATTTATAACGTGGGTAATATCCTCGTGCTTGTACATCACAATAAAAATAATCTTCATTTGCTTCTTCCCATGTTTTTAAAATATCATTTGGGTGACAAGTATTCGGATATTTGATACCATAGCCAATCATATTTCCAACCTTATTATTTGGATTAATATTATGTAATGTTATAACACTCTTAGCACTAGCAATCAATTGGTTTTTAGCAGCATCAGCAATTGTTTGGGGATTTTGATTAGGTATACCTGCTGCAACCCATCCACTAAAATCTATACAATTGATTTCATTGAAAGTTAACCAATATTCAACTTTATCTTTATATCTTTCACCTACTGACTTCACATAACGAAGAAAACAATCAATTGTTCTTGAATCACTCCATGAACCCCATTTATTTACTAAACCAACTGGTGTTTCGTAATGTGATAATGTGACCAACGGTTTGATTCCATATTTCAAACATTCATCAAAAATTTGATCATAAAATTTTAATCCTTCTTCATTTGGCTCTTCTTCATCACCATTTGGAAATATTCTTGTCCATGCAATTGACATACGATAACATTTAAATCCCATTTCTGCCATCAAAGCTATATCTTCTTTATAATGATTATAAAAATCACTAGCTCTATGACTAGGATAATCATAGCCTTCAAAACATCCAAATTCTACATCATCATTAATTTCCATACCAAACAGATTATCTGCTTTAATGTTACCATCTTTAGTCTTGTAAGTAACTTTTCTAGGTTCCGTTTTAGAACCTCTTGTACAGCAATCAGCAGTACTTATACCTTTTTTCCCTTCTTGCCAACCACCTTCATACTGGTTAGCAGCAGTAGCACCACCCCATAAAAAATCTTTATCAAACATCTTCACACACCTCTTCATTTTCTTTTTTTAATATTAGTAATGCATCTTGAGAAAATGGATGCATATCAATAACAGTATGCTTTTCTTTCACAATCATTTTTATATTTGCAATAAATCGCTCTGCTAAATCAACAGCTTTTATACTCCACCCATCGAGATTAATAGATAATCGAATAGTTGTATTATATGGAACATATACAAAAATCAATCCATTATTCGCTTGAGCAACTCGAATATCATTAGTATCATTAATCAATATATCTTGTTTTGGTATTATTGAATTAACCTTTAATTCTTCAAATATTGCTTTTATATATCCATAATCCCAAGCACCAGTAAAAGACATTGCTTCTTCCCATGACTTAGGCATATCAAATCCCTCACCTAAAGAACTTTCGAAACTTTTCTTCACTTTATGCCAACTATATATTCCTGCTGCTCCATATGTTATACCAGCACATGCTCCAGATAAAATACTCATAAAAGCACAACGACGTACATCAAAACGAGTCCAACGCCCGTACATTTGTCCTGAGTATCCCATTTCTTCATAACATGGTTCTGAATTTATTAATGGTTTCCCTGGATATTTATTTTGCATTTCTTCACTTAATGAATATGGCATGGATAAATCTTTTGCATTGTGTCCACTTTGATAAAAACACAGATCTAAATACTGATATATTTCTTTTGGAATATATGTATATCTTCCTTTGATATGTGTTGTTAATAAACAACTTGGTGCAAGTTTTTTTAAAGCAGAAGCAACGTAAGCATAATACTTTATAGATTCTTGAGTTGGAAAATCGGTATCTCCACTAACAATATATAATGGTTCAAATTTACTAAATGTTTCATGAACTTTTTCAACATAATTTTTTAAGCAATCAAAAGGTAACACGCCATCAGGAATTAAAGAAGACGCCCATGTTCCAGGTACATAATTACACCACAAAAGCACTAATGATAATTCAAATCCTTCTTTCTTAGCTTTTTCACACATTTTCTTTGCGTGTTCAAAATATTCATCATTCAAATAATTTGGATTATTATTAATAAAAGGATTAAAATTGAAATTGGTTAGAGATGCATCCCATTGTGGTAGAATATTAATTTGAATCGTATTAAAACCTTGAACTTTTCTTTTATACAAATAATAATCCCATTCTTCATCACTTATATTTGTAAATGCAGACCAACAAGTATCTGCTAAGTAAAAAAATGTTTTTCCATCTTTTAATAAAGTTTGCTTGTTTTTAGAAATTTTTAACATGAATATCTCCTCTTGTTATACAAAGAAATAGGTTCAATAATGAACCTAAATCTTATAACTATTTTGATAATTTATTTGATTTAAATTTTCTTAATTTAAATCCTTTTTTTTCATCGAATCCAATCATTAAGCCTAAAACCAAAGGAACAATAAATGCTATACCACAAGCAATACATGCATTGATAAAATCTTGTCCAGGTCCTCCAGCAAATTGAAGAATAGTCATGAAGTTTGTTGCTCCAAAAGAATAAACAGTTACTCCTAAGAAACCACCAACTAACCCTGCTATTGCACTTCCAATAACTTGTACAATCATTGCTTTTTTATTTCTCACTAATACACCAAAGATTGTAGGCTCACTAATACCACCAACAATTAAAGTTACTGCATTAACTCCTGCCATTTGTTTTTCTTCGCCCTTTGCACGAATTAAATAAGCTACAATCATACCTGACATAGCATAATATGCAATGTTCATACCTACGAATACTACAGGATCAAATCCAGCAGTTGTCATATTGACCAAACCAATTTGACCAACTGCGACATGCATACCAGTAGCAATTAAAAATGGGAATACTGCACTTACCAAAGCAATAGCCAATGGTCCTGCAACATCATATAAAGTTGTGATAACCCATGACATACCTTCACCTAACCAGTTACCAATTGGAGCTAATCCACAAAACATCAAAGGAATCATGATAAATAATGTACAAAATGGTACTCCCATAATCTTAAATGATTTTGGAATAACATTATCAAAAAACTTAAAAACATATTGCAATACCCAAACAGTAAGTAAAGTTGGTAACAATGTTTGTGCATAATTAACTAAAGGCATTGATAGAATACCATACATTTTAAAAGGTTCACCTGTTGTTACAATACTTAGAATATTAGGATCAATTAACAATGCTCCTAATAATAATGCCATCGGAATACTTGTATTAACTTTCTTAGCAGTTGACCATGCTACAAATATAGGCATAAAGTAAAATCCACAATTTCCTACAATTGATATCATTTTCATAAAAGGATGTTCCACATTCATAACATTGAACAAATCTGGACCCAACATTGCATATAACATTTTAAATAATCCTGCACCCATCATAATAGGTAAAATTGGAGCAATAGATCCTGAAATAAAATCTAAGACTTTTCCTGGAATCTTTTTAAAATCAAACGGTTCTTTATCTAGATTTTCTTCGATTGATTTTGTTTTTTCAATTCCACTTATTTCACAAAACTCTGGGTATATTTCTGAAACATGTTGTCCAATTATAATTTGGAACTGTTCCCCAGAGAATTGTGCTCCAATTGCACCTTTCACTTCTTTTACTGCTTCAACGTTTACTTTTGATTTGTCTTTAACATTAAGACGTAATCTTGTCATACAATGAACAACACCTGAAATGTTTTCCTTGCCACCGACATTTTTAATAACTTCATTACAAAACTCTGTATACTTTGCCATTTTTCTTTCCTCTCTTTAATATAATATATATGCTAACAAGATATTTGCGCGCTATTTTATCTTGTAAAAGCCCAAAATAAAACCTGATGCTAATAAGAACATTATGAAAACATTCTTAGTATACATCAGGTAAAGCCTTATTTAAGTTACAATCCTGCTCTTGTACAAAATCTATTAATATGTATAACTAAATATAGAAGCTCCTCTTTACTAGGTTCTATATTTAATTCAGCCAAAATATATAATTTAATTTTTTCTATAGTTTTTCTTAATTCTGGAAATTTCTCATATACTTCATCATATAATTTGACATTCTCAGAATTTGTTTCATTTAATCGTGTCGAACGTTTTAATAAATATTTAAGATGTGTTACAAATCGAGAATAATTAAAATCATTACGATCAATAATAATATTCATTTCACTCTCAACAATTTCTGTAATATCATCTATAAAATGTGTTATTTCATCTTTTTGTGTTCCAATTGTAGTCATTTGTTCTGCATTAATGAAATGCAACGCTATCCCACTTACCTCACTCAAAGGCAACTGAATAGATAATCTTTTTTCTATATGGTTAATAGCCCATTTTCCTAATAACATTTCTTTTTCATACAAATGCTTGATTTCATTTGTCATTGGGTTACTTATGACAAGCCCGTTCTTTACATTCTCAATTGCAAAATTAATATGATCACAAAGTGAAAACCAAAATGTTCTACTAAGGTTAACTCCTAAGTAATCACTTCCTTTTTCAACAATTTCTAATGTGACATCAATTACCTCTTCAGGAATCTCACTTAATAAAGTAACATAATGAGAATCTAAACTATAGTATGTTCTATCTATCTTTGATAAATCAACTTCATATGGAGGCTTTGAGAATCCAATTCCTTTACCCATCGCGACCACTTCATGACCATTATCATCAACACAAATAGCAACGTTATTGTTAATATTTTTTATAACCTTCATTCTTTTCAACCCCAGTCCATTTGTTATTGATTATTTAAAACATAACTTAATATTACTGATTCACTTCACTCTTGTCAATTATAACTAAAATAGAACTTCACCTTTTTTAACTTCTCTTTCACCTAAGTTAAAATCTTTTTCATACCCTGAAGGAAAAACTACCATTGTTGTCAAATTGTAACCTTTATCTTTAATAAATTGATTATCAAATTGAACAATAGGTTCTCCAGCTTTTACATAATCACCTTGTGAAATTAAAGAGGTAAAACCTTCTCCATTTAATTCAACAGTATCTAAACCTATATGAACAATACATTCAATCCCACCTTTTGTTTTAATTCCTACAGCATGACCAGTTGGAAAAACACTCTCAGCAACACCACTTATTGGTGAAACAACAACTTGACTTTGTGGAATGATTGCAAAACCATCTCCCATAAGTTTTTGAGAAAATACACTATCGGGTACATCTTTTAATAATATCAATTGTCCATCTAGTGGTGAAACAATTTTAAATTTTTCTTTTTTAAATAAACTAAACATTATTTTTTCTCCTTTTTCTATTTTATCTAACAAAAAAACTTCCTTATCTGCAACCAAAAAATCATAAGAATTTTTCGGGAAAGCCTTCAAAGGAAGTTACAAACCTATTTATTCTTTTTTCTACGCCCTTATAATAATTTAATATTATTAAAAAGTCAACAGCTTTTTAAATATTTTTTGATTATTTCTGATTCAAAAATGATAATATCTCAATGTATCCAGGGGAGGTTATTATGAAAAAGGTTGAATTGAGAATGAATGAACAGAATAAGTATGAAATAATCAAGAAACTTGTAGAAACAGATGAAAATAAGAAAAGAGCAGCTACTAAGCTTGGATGTACAGTAAGAACAATCAACAACTTATCATTAAATACAAGAAACAGGGAAAGAAGAGATTCATGCATGGAAACCGTGGAAGACTGCCCGCTTCTGCAGTTCCTTTAGATATAAAGAATAAGATCATCTCTCTTTATATTAATGATTTCTCTGGCGCAAACTTCACTCACTTCTGTGAGATTGTGGAAAGTGACTTTCGTATAAAGATAAGTGATACAACACTCAACAACTGGATGAAAGCTGAGGAAGTGCTCTCTCCAAAATATTTGATGAACAGGATGAACATCCAAGACGTCCTAAATCAAAATATGCAGGTGAGATGATACAGATGGATGCATCATCATTCCATTGGATTGAAAAAGAAGTGTGGCATCTGCATGTTGCAATTGATGATGCCGATGGTAAAATCGTTGGTGCCTACTTTGATTATCAAGAAACTCTTAAAGGATATTACAATGTCCTCCATCAAATATTAACGAATCATGGTATCCCTGCTTTATTTTATACTGACAGACGTACTGTATTTGAATATAAAAGAAAAAACAGACCTTCAGATGCTGAGGACACATTCACTCAGTTCTCTTATGCCTGTCATAATCTGGGAATCGATATAAAAACTACGAGCGTACCCCAAGCAAAAGGGAGAGTCGAAAGACTCAACCAGACGCTCCAGTCACGATTACCAGTCGAACGAAGGCACACTCATATCACCAACATAGAGGACGTCAATGAATTTTTAAACTCCTACATAAAAAAATTCAATGATCAGTTCGCTCTACGCCTTAACAGTACCGAATCGGTATATGAGAAGCAACCATCTATGGAGGAAATTAATCGTACTCTTGCAGTACTTTCAACTAGAACTATAGACAAAGGCCACTGCATCAGATTCCAGAGTAAATACCATTTTCCAGTACCTGAAAATGGTGACAGAAGATACTTTGCAGGAAAGACTGACTACATGGTCATTGAGACATTTGATGGACAGCTTCTGGCAAATATCGCTGATAAGCTTTATCTGATGGAAGAAGTACCCGAATATGAACTAATATCAAAGGAATTTGATGCTCCTAAGGAAGCACCTAAGAAAGAAAAGAAAAAGTATATTCCTCCAATGAATCATCCATGGAGAAAAGCGAGCTTTGTCAGTTATGCTGCAAAACAAAAGCACCGTTATGGTGCTAATGTTTGATTATTTTTGAGACATTATCAATTTCGGTTGACGAAACTTAACCACTATTTTCATAAATTTATTTACATATTTTTATGACTATGTTATTATACTTTCCAATGAGGGAGTAGTCTCACAAAAATGTGTGATGTTATCAACAGACGCGGATTTAATATCCTGGTGCATCTTAAAGACAAGACTCGTTAAAGAATAATTTTCTTTAGCGAGCTTGTCTTTTTTGTTTGCTAAAGAGATAGGAGGCATATATGTATTATCAAAAAAGAATATCTGAAGTTATGAAAGCTTGTGAAACAAGTGAAAATGGATTAAGTCATGAAGAAATTATCAAACGTCATCAGCAATTTGGCTATAACATCTTAGATGAAAAGAAAAAGGAAAATCCTTTTATGATTTTTCTTAAACAATTTCAAGATTTATTAGTTATTATTTTAATCATTGCAGCAATCATTTCTGGAATGAGCGGACAGATAGAAAGTACAATTGTTATTGTCAGTGTTATTATTGTCAATGCAATACTCGGAACGATTCAAACATTAAAAGCAGAGAAATCATTGGATAGTTTAAAGAAACTTTCTGTTCCTAAAGCGAAAGTTATACGTGAGGGAACACTTCAAGAAGTTGATTCTACAGAACTAACAATTGGCGATCTTGTCCAAATTGAAGCAGGTGATGTGATTAGTGGTGATGGACGTATTATTGAATGCTCATCTCTCCAAATCAATGAAAGTGCATTAACTGGAGAAGTAGAAAGTGTCGATAAAACAACGGATGTGATTACTGGTCAAGTTGTTGTTGGTGATCAAAAAAATATGGTTTTTTCAAGTAGTTTAGTTACAAATGGAACAGGACGTTATATCGTTACCCATATTGGTATGCAAACTGAAATTGGAAAGATTGCATCAATGTTAAACAATGCCAAAGAAAGAAAAACACCTTTACAAAAAAGTCTAGATGATTTTAGTGGAAAGCTATCTATTGGTATTTTCTTTATTTCACTCATTGTTTTATGTTTAAATCTCTTTTTAGCAAAACAATCTTTAATTGATTCTTTAATGATTGCTGTCGCTTTAGCAGTTGCAGCAATTCCAGAAGCATTGAGTTCAATTGTCACAATTGTTTTATCAATGAGTACTCAAAAAATGGTCAAAGAAAATGCGATTATCAAGAACTTAAATTCAGTTGAAAGTTTAGGGTGTGTCTCTGTCATCTGTAGCGATAAGACAGGAACTTTAACCCAAAATAAAATGACACCACAAACAATTTATTTTTATAATCATTTAATGAAAATTTCTGAATTAGATAATCGTCATCATGATCACAGTGTCTTATTAAAATCTTGTTTATTATGTAATAATGCAGTTATCAACGGTGAACAAAGAATTGGTGATCCAACTGAACTTGCTTTAATTGATTTGGTTCATGAATATACAAAGAATGATATTGAATTCAAACATACTGCAGTGAGAACTTCTGAATTACCTTTTGATTCTGATAGAAAATTAATGAGCATTTCTTCTTTAAATCATATTTATACAAAAGGTGCTCCTGATGTTATTATTAAAAGATGTTCAACAATATTAATTAATGGTATTAAAGAACCCATTACAAAAAGACATCTAGATGCGATTGAAAAAGAAAATCAAAGATGTGCAAACAATGGTTTACGTGTTTTAGGTTTTGCATATAAAGATTACAGAGGAAATCAAGTCACATTAGAAGATGAACATGATTTAACATTTATAGGTTTAGTTTCTTTAATGGATCCACCACGTATTGAAAGTCAAGATGCGGTAGCTAAATGTAAGATAGCAGGTATTAAACCTATTATGATTACAGGTGATCATGTTGTGACTGCCAGAGCAATTGCTACGCAAATTGGGATTTATGAAGATGGGGATTTATCTATTGAAGGTTATGAATTAGATAAGATGAGTGAAGAGGAACTTGATGAAAAATTACCTCATATTAGTGTTTATGCAAGAGTTGCTCCTGAGCATAAGATTAGAATTGTAAAAGCCTGGCAAAAACGTGGCGATATCGTCGCAATGACAGGTGATGGTGTCAATGACGCTCCAGCATTAAAACAAAGTGATATCGGTGTTGCAATGGGAATAACTGGAACAGAGGTTTCTAAAGATGCAGCAAGTATGATCTTGACTGATGATAATTTTTCAACAATTGTTAAAGCAGTGATCACTGGACGTAATGTTTATCGTAATATTAAAAATTCGATCAACTATTTATTATCTGGTAACTTTGCTGGAATTCTTTGTGTTTTCATTGCATCATTACTTTTATTGCCAACACCTTTCTTCCCTGTACACCTACTATTTATGAACTTAATTACAGATTCATTACCTGCCATCGCAATTGGTATGGAAACAGGAAAAAATGGTGTTTTAAAAGAAAAACCAAGAAGTTCTTCCGATTCTATTCTAAACAAACAAACTGTTTTACAAATCACTTTTGAAGGTATTATAATTGCAATTTGTACAATGTGTGCTTATTTATTTGGACTAAAACAAGATCCTCTTGTTGCATCTACTATGGCATTTGCTACAATTTGTCTAGCTCGTCTATTACATGGTTTCAATTGTCGTAGCAATCTTCCATTAACAAAGATTGGTTTTTATACAAATCGTTCAAGCATCTATGCATTCTTAATTGGATTTTCTTTACTGCATGTCATTTTATTCGTGCCATTTATGCACAGTTTATTTATGATTCAAACAATCTCGATAACTCAATTATTTGTTATTTATGCATTTGCATTGATTCCTACTATAATTATTCAGACTAAAAAATATTGGTCATCTGTTAAAATTAATAAATAAAATTTTATAAAATGCATCAACATATATTATAAATGATTGCATAATATATTTATGTTCTCTGTAACGAGATGTTATAAAAGTAGTTACAGGTATGACACAGTGGCACTCCTCTAGTGATATCAAATAGACAGACTCATCCCAATAAACAAATAGAGATATGGTTTTCTTACAAGAAAATCATATCTTTTTAATTACTGATTTTTTGTAGCATATTTTCTATGTTTTCTTTTGACTCATAAAGACAAGTTTTTATTTGTGACATGTCTAAATCAAATTGATAAGAACTGTACTCGAACATAATACTTGTAAAATTTAATAAACTATAAACACTCATAATAATATCATCAAGTTCTACATCTTCAGGATAATATGTTTTTAATTTTTCTTCACCATATTCTTGTTTTAATTCTACTTTTATCACTTTGACTTTTTCATTCATGACTATCCACTCCTTGCTAGCATTATCGATGAATAATCATGAAACATCTAGTCTTGTATATATAATTTTTTTGAGTTAAGATTACACACTTAACTTTTTTGACTCGTCATACAATACCCACCATAAAACTCCATAGCCGATAGTATAAAATCAGTTATTCCTTTATCGTCAGATATATTGATATATTGTATAAGTTTTTCTTTTTGCTCCTTTGATACCAAAAATGTTATTTTTTCTCTAGTTTCTGCCATAATCTCCTCCTATTAATGTTATTTACACCCTCTTTTATTTCTAAATTAGTCCCATTTTATCAAGATAAATTCAATTGTTATTAAAGATCCTACACCCACTTTTACACCTAGCCTTTAACCTGCACAGTCAAATTCATGATTTGAATAATTAATATATCCTCATAACGTTAAAAAAGAAATCTTCATTTTAAGATTTCTTTCATATTTCGCCACACGTTCTCTTATAATTCATAATGGCATTATTCCTTTATTTTTCCTTACAAATCGCACACGGTTGAATTTTGGAGCGAACACGCCCTCATTAATAAACAATATGTATCTTCACTTTGCAATTTCCATAACTATGATGAAACTCATCATTGTACTTTGATAAGTCAATATTTAACATTCCAATATAAACAGTTACCCGATGTGTTTTGCATCGTTAGCCGAAGCAATTGCAATACATTTAAAGAGTTCAAAGACACTCATTGTTTCATTTTCTTCAAGATAGACTTGACTTCCTCCCATACTTGAAGCATAAGCTGAACACGTTAAAATATCATCCCATTTCAAACGCTTTTCTTGAATGGCTTCAAACAATAAAATCATCGTCATAATCTTTGTTGTCGATGCCGGATAAAGCTTTTTTGTCGCATTTTTTTGATATAAAACTTGTTGACTATTTGCATCAATCAAAATTGTACTTTCTGCCCCACTTGCAAGATTTGTTGCATGAACAACATTGATTTGACAAAAAAGCATCATGATCCCTATTAATAAACATAATCCTTTTTTTAACATGTAAAACCACCTCATGACATTGTATGTTTTTTTGTCATTTTCTTGATAAAAACGAAAAAAAAGAGAAAACTACTTTTCCCTAGATTTTTTCTATTTCATGATAACAAAAATCAATTATCTATATATCTCGATAATTTTTTATGTCATCGTATCAATTGAATCACATAAAGCAATAATACGTAATCCTAAAGGAATTTCTTTCCCGTTGAGGCCATATCGTTCATGATGATGTAAAACAATTTTACTAAAAAACACTAACAAATGTGATTTATCAAGAATATTCGCACCTATTTGAGGGTGTGTTTTCATCATTTCCCATTCTTGTTCATCTAATTTTCCTTCTTTATTTAAAATCGCATCATCAATTCCTATTTTACCAATATCATGCAAATGGGCAGCAATATGCATCATCCGATTTAAACCAAGTAATCTACAAAGAATTTCTACCATATCACTTACGCTTTTTGAATGTCCTGCCGTATAAGGACTTTTAGCATCTAATGCCGCCATGATACATCCAATAATTTCATGATACTCTAACAATGTACTTTTTTACATTGACATTTTCTTGTATGTCTGCTCATTTCTAGCCTCATGTTATCAAACGCTAACAATTATAACAAAGAAAAGATGATTTTTCATCATCTTTTCTTCCAATAATTTTTAATTGTTTGTATAGATTCATCAAAAACTTCTTGAGGATTTGATTGAGGATAAGATAAGTAATAACCTTGTAAATAATCCACCCCTAACTCTAAGACTTTAAGAAGTTCTTCTTTCGTTTCAATACCCTCTGCAATAATATAAGCCTCTCTTTGATGTGCATACTCAACAATATTTGAAACAAGTTGTTGCTTATCAAAATCTTTATCAATATCTCTTACAATAGTAAGATCAATTTTTATGTATTTTGGATTTAAATTTAATAAATTAATTTCTGTATTATAACCACTACCATAATCATCCAACGCAAACATTCCTGAAAAACCTTCGGTTTCTCTTTTACGAACCAAAGCTTCTTCTGACATATTTTCTTCTTCTGTTACTTCTACGACGATTTGTGATTGAATATGACTAAAACAGTGATGGAAGCGTGTACGGTCTTCATCATTTAAAGACACCGATGCAATAGAATTAATAAATAATAAAGCATCTTCTTTAACTAATTTATTTTTTCTTAATTGATCAAAAGTTTCTGTTGATTTAAAAATACAAATTCTTTCTACATCTTCCAGTTTATTTTCCTCACGTGCAATTTTTAAAATCATTTCAGGATTTTTCAAAGTAGCAAGTTGACTACGCATTAAAGCTTCATAAGCGATAATTTCTCCATTTTTTGCAGAAAGAATCGGTTGGAAATGATATGTTAATTGTTCCTTTTCAATTAATTGATGGAATTCTAAACGCATTTGTCGATTAAGTTTTTCATCTTCATAAAGAGCCTTATCAAATTCTGCAAGATTTCCTTTTGTAGATTTCTTAACTTGATACATTGCAAAATCTGCATATTTTTTCAAAAAGTCAAAATAAACACTATTTTGAGGATACCAAGAGATTCCAATAGAGGCACTTAAATTCATTTTATTACCATTAGGTAATAAAACTGTTCTATGTTGCATAATTGATGTCATTGAAATAAGTCTTTGTCGTATTTCTTCTTGACTGTCATAACCATATAAGAATAAATAGAACTCATCTCCTGAAACGCGCGCACAAATTGTTTTTTCAGGAACATTTTCTTGGAAACATTTTCCACATTGGTGAATATAGTTATCACCCCAATCATGTCCAAAAGCATCATTGATTTTTTTCAAGTTGTCTAAATCAATCATCACCAAGGCAGCAATTTTTAGTTGTTCAGAGTGTTCAAATAGATAATCCATGTGTCTTTGGAAAGAAAAACGATTATATAATCCTGTTAAAACATCAAAATCACGTTCATGTTCAATACGTTGTCTTTCTAAATAATTTGTCGTAATATCTTCGGCAATACCAATTTCACGATCTGCTTCTTTTCTCATTTTCAAACGTACATAACGTAGGCCTACATATTTTTTTATACAGTAAATACGTTCGTTTTCATTTTCAATTTCAACTTGATAATCTCTTTCTACTTCTTTAAATAATTCTTCAAATTGTTCATAACTTAAAGGAAGAGTGACCTTATCAATACCAAGCAACAAGAAGAAATTGTCTGTGACATAGACATTTTTACTTTCCTTTTTAATTTCAAAACCACCAATATCAATACTTGCCATATTCATAATATTTAAGAATTTTGTCGACGTTTCCAAAACTTCTTGACTTAAAGCAGTAATTGCGGATGAAAACTGATCAATTTCTTGAATACCTGTTGCGTGTAATTCTGGTATTTCTTTTACTAGTCTTGAATTATCTACTTCTTTAGAAAGGCGACTGATTGGTCCAGATATTTTTCTAGACACATAAAAGATTCCAATTAATGAAACAATTCCTACTAATACAATCATTGAAATTTGTAGGTAAAAAATATGATTAGAGAATGTATAAAGTTGATTTCGTTCAACAAGTGATACCAATTGCCATTGGTGTTTAGAGAAAGGACCATTACTATTATAAATATTCAAATTTTGAACTGCTGCATAATATTCTTTCCCATTTAAAAAGACAAAATTATTTTTATCATTATCTTCTGTTAAATAGAATTTTTTTAATTGTTTACGCTTTACTGATGCCGAGGAAACAACTAAAGAATTGTGTTGATCATTCGTTTCTACAGAAAGGACATAGCTTCCTTGATTATCATTTTTAAGTTCATCGATCGGCATTAAATTTTCTAAATAAGAAGTAAGAAGTTCAACACCCACCACTCCATAAACGGTTCCATCTGGTAAAATAAGTGGCATCGAATAAGAAATTGCAGAATTATCATCATTTTTTAAATGATAGCTTTTTTCATTCCAATAGCCATATTCCTTTGCTTCCATCTTTATTTTATCATGATATGCTTTTTCAAAAGGTTTATAGAGTAAAGTGTTTTCTTCTGTTGAAAGATCAAAGGTCGATTCCCAATGCGTATCCGTTGAAATATTAAGAGAACGAACAACTTCCACGGGTGCTTTTTCTAAAAGTAAATCTCCATACTCTTTTACAGAAAACGTACTAGGATCATTGTTTCGAATATAGATTCCTGGTTTATTATCTTTATTTTCTCTTAAATCATGTGTATTTAAAATAACAAAAATTCCTGTTGCTTCTTTACTATAAAGCGTTGAAATCAATTCCTTAGAAATCTCATTTAAAAGTGGCGCACTTGCTTTACTTGAAGAATCCAATGTTTGTAAAGAAATGACATCTTGGTCAATAAGTTGTTGAGTACGTTCATTAATTGTTTGTGAAATCGTTGATAAATTAGACCACTTTTGAATCATTTCATTTTGTAGATAGCTTCTTCTATTTTCTGTTTGTTGTATCAAAATATCTCTAGCATTTTTATCAAGCTGATCATTAATCCCCAAAATCCAATAACTTCCTGTCATTAAGACAATTTCAACAAGAACCACTATTAAAAGTGGCCTTAAAATCGTCCGATATACCGTTTTAGAATTTCCCATCTTATTCATAACGATAATCTCCTATTAATCTTCATATGTTTGTAATTGCGTTTTTGTTTCTTGATACCATTGTTCAAAGTATTCATCACTAGTAAATGAAGCTGTTGCTTGATCAAGATCTTGCCCATTTTTTAAATTGGTTTCAACAACTTGACGATCTTCAGTCGCTTTATCTGCCATCATTGATTGTAAGTAGGCTCTTGCTGTTGTTCCTTGTTTAAAAGCTTTTGGAGAATACATTGCATTTTCTTTTACTGTGTCAATTGAAACTTCTACAACTTTTTGAGTATCCATATTGTTGTTATTATCAACAAGTGGTTCTACTTTATTAGCTTCTTTTTTAACAGGAAGATATCCTGTTTCTTTAGAAAATTGTACGTTTTGTTTAGTATCTGTTAACCATTTTAAAAATTCAACAGCAGCTTGTTGTTTTGTTTTTGTTGTTTTCATTACAGCCATTCCTGCACCTTGTTGAATCGCATAATTTTTACTATCTTTAAATTGAGGACATGGTAAGGTTTCCATTTTAATTGAATATGTTTCATCATTACTATTTGTTACGGTTTTAGGAAAATAAGTTGCTGAAGAACTCGATCCAACATAACCAATAATATTTCCTGTTTTAATGTCATCTGTTCTAAAGACACCAGAAGCAGTAAAATAACCTTTAATATAAGGAATATAATAATTATCCCATAATTTACGTGCAACTTTTTCATTATAATCAAGTTTCATTTTTCCATTTTTAACTTTAAAGATTTCATCTCCTAATTGCATAGAACCCGCCAAAATATAGTTTGCCATCGCATCACGACCAAAGAACGCTTTTCCATCATTTGGTTTTGGTGTTAAACTATCCGTCCATTCATAATATTTTTGTGAAACTTCTACAAGTCCTTCAATTGTTGATAAATCTTTAGAACTTACATTGGTTGCTTTTGCAAAAATATCAAAATCTGTTTTATTGATTGTTAAAATTTCTGTTGATTTTGCAACAGGAAAAACTTTCAATTTTCCATTATTTAAAATATTCCCATCTTGAACATATCCCTCAATATATTCATCAAGTTCATCATCACTAAAATATTTATTTAAATCAACAATACCATGCATTTGATCAATTGTATAAGCAATGTCATTATAGGCTGAAAACATATCTGGAATCTCACTTGCTCCTACTTTCTTTTCAATAGAATCTTTAAGATTTTTTTCCAAATCATTTACCGTTCCACAAGAAACACTTTCAACATATATCCCATTTTCTTTCCCTTGTGTACGATTAAATTTCTTAACTAACGTATTAAACGAACTTAATTGATCTCCGTTATAATAGGTCCATACTGTAATATCAACAGGATTTGATGAAGAATAAAGTTCTTCTTTTTGACTCCCACATCCTGATAATAAAACCCCTAAAATAATAAAACTACTCATAATTCCCTTTTTCATATTTTTCCACCTTCTTGGCACCTATTATCTCATAAAATCTCCTTTCTATCGAGGATTTTCTATGAAATTAATACATATTTACTTTTTATAATGAATTAAAAAAGAAATCATTTACTGTGATTTCTCTTTTCATATAATAATTTAAAATCTACCTAAAGAAAAAGAAGTATCCTTTTACAGATACTTCCTAAATCATTTATTTTTAATTTAAGCAATTCCAAAGATTGCCCATACGTATTGTCCAAAGAAACATACGAGTGCACTAATAATAATGAATAAAGCAGCGTATGGTAATACTTTTTTAAGTAATTCTCCATCTCTACCCGCTTCATCAACAGCGACTAATCCAATAGCAATACTTTGTGGTGCCATCATTTTACCAGTAGCAACACCTAAGCTGTTTGCGGCAGCAAGCCAATATTTATTAGCACCAATACTTGCAGCAGTAGACATTTGAACTGATCCAAATAAAGCACTTGAACTTGTACCTGATCCTGTAACGAATGTACCTAATGCTCCTAACATTGGGGCAAAGAATGGATAGACAGGTCCAAATACTGAAAATAAAGCGGCAACGGCAGCAATCATTCCTGAATATTGCATAACACGAGCTGTTGCTAAAATAAATAACATTGTTAAAATTGTAAACATCATTTGTTTTAATGTTGCAATAAAGACAGCAACCATTTCTGATACTTTTGCTTTTTGGATAAATCCACCAACGATTGCACATAAAATAATTAAGACACCTGGTGTATTGATCCATGTAAATGTTGTCATACTTGCGTTTTTGTATGTAGAAATTTTTACACTTGTCGCAAATGATGATAACGCATCATGGATTGGTGGTACTAAATTACTTGTAAGTAATAAAACAACAAAGATTAAAATAAACGGTGATAATGCTTGTAAAGTTTTTCCTACTTTTAAAGGACTTCCTTTTTTTACTTCTAAACGATATTCATCAGGAATAGCGTCTGGATTTGTAAATTTCATACTAGCTAAAATTGTACATACTAATGAGATAACTGAAGCTGCAACCCCCGCAAGTTCAGCACCAACAAAATATGAAACAACCATTTCTGGAATTAAGAAAGATAATCCTGAAACTAAAACAACTGGTACAATTCCTTTAAAGGCAGAACCTTTTCCTTTTGTACTTTTTCCTAAAATATAAACCATCACAAATGGTGTTAAAATAATTAAAACACTTAAAGCACAAGAAGTTGCAAAAGCAATTAAGTTATTTTCTAAACCTAAGTTTGTTGCAAGTGTTACTGTAGGAATAGCAATTGACCCAAATGGTGTTGGTGTTGAATTGGCAACTAAACAAACAAGACAGGCTAGAATTGGATCAAAATCTAAAACCCATAACATACTTGCTGGAATCGCAACTGCTGTACCAAATCCAGCCATTGCTTCCATAAATCCACCAAATGACCATCCGATTAATAAAACTAAGATACGTTTATCAGCGGATACACTTGTAAGTAATTTTTTAATCATATCGATTGATCCTGTACGTAAAGATAAGTTATACGTAAAAACTGCTGCAATAATAACGATAACAATTGGCCACATTGCAAACGCAAAACCTTCTAAAACAGAAGTTAATGTATCTGACATTGAGAATCCAAAATATGTTAATGCTTCAACCGCAGCAATAATTAAGGCACCTAAAGCAGCCTTATATCCTGGCCATTTTAAACCACATAAAGCGATTACTAACCAGATAATAGGTAATAAACCTAAGATAAAATTAATAATTAGCATTATTTTTCCCCCTCTTGACAAACCTATTATAGTGATATTTTATAAAATTTCCATTACTTTTGTAATTTTTCTCAATTTCTTCTTTATTCTCATATTTTTTGTGCTAAAATGGTCTTGAAAAATGGAGGAGATTTAAAATGAAAGAAATTAGTTATGTAGTTAATAACACATTAGGTATTCATGCAAGACCTGCTGCATTGCTTGCTCAATGTTGCGTGAATTTCAAAAGCCAAGTAAGAATTCACTTAGGTGATAAAGTGGCTGATGGAGACAACGTTCTTCAAATTTTAGCATTAGGTGCTAAAAAAGGTGATACTTTAAGAGTTGATATCGATGGTGATGACGAAGAAGTTGCAGCAAAAGCAATCGAAGAATTATTACATGGTGCTTTTGAAGAAAAGAAACCTGTAGATGTTTTAAAAATTGCATTCTTTGGAACTAAAGATTATGATAGAACTTTCTTTAGTGAATTAGTAAAAGATAAAGGTCAAGGAACTTACAATTCAGATATCAAATATTTTGATTCTCAATTAGGACCTGAAACTGCTGGTTTAGCTCAAGGTTATGATGCTGTATGTATCTTCGTTAACGATAACGCTTCAAGACCAGTTGTTGAAAAATTACATGAATGTGGTGTTAAATTAATCTTATTACGTTGTGCTGGATTCAACAATGTTGATTTACAAGCTGCAAAAGAATATGGAATTACAGTTTTACGTGTTCCTGCTTATTCACCATATGCAGTTGCTGAACATGCAATGGCAATTCTACAAGAAGCAAACCGTCGTTTACACAAAGCTTATACAAAAGTTAAAGATAATAACTTTGCTTTAAGTGGTTTATTAGGTTTAGACCTACATAATAAAGTTGCTGGTATCATGGGTACTGGTAAAATCGGTCAATGTATGGCTAGAATTTGTAAAGGTTATGGTATGACAGTTTTAGGATGGGATGCTTATCCTAACCAAGCATTAGTTGATGAAGGTTTATTAACTTATGTAAGTAAAGAAGAATTATTAAAGAGAGCTGATTTAATTTCTTTACACTGTCCATTAATTATGGGAGATAATGGAACTTATCATTTAATTAACGATGAAACAATCGCTTTAATGAAAGATACAGTTATGTTAGTTAATACAAGTAGAGGACCTATCATTGATCCTGAAGCATTAATTAGAGCATTAAAACAAGGTAAATTCCATGCTGTTGCTTTAGACGTATATGAAGGTGAAGATAATAACGTTTATACAGATAAAAGTGATGTTGCTATCACAAACGATATCACAGCTCGTTTACAAATGTTCCCTCAACTTGTTTTAACAAGTCACCAAGCATTCTTTACTCGTGAAGCTTTACAAGCAATCGCTGTTGTTACAATGGAAAATGCACGTAACTTCAATGAAGGTAATGAATTAGGAAACGCTGAATGTAAAGCATAATAATAATGGAGCCAAGTGTGGCTCCTTTTTTATTACTTAAAATTATGATATTATTTTTAATAATTCTTGGGTTAATTTTGAATCTAAAGCAGTGAATAGCTTTTTACCTTGGTTGTTTGTGAATACATAGCATACATCGTTTTTTTCTTGATATTGTAAGGCACTTTTGTATTTAGGAAGTTCAAATCTAACTCCATTTTTTATCTTATCTAAAACATATTCTTTTTCTCCAAAAGTACTATCAATCACCACTTTATTGTTTTCAATATCAATCACTTTAATTGTCGTAAGATGAACATCAAACATACATAATCCCTCCTTTTTTATAAATTATAATACTTACTTGTGTAAATCTTGTGTTTTCAATTGTAAGTACATAATATTGACACATAATAATGTTATAATATAACAAAGATAAGAGGTGATCTATATGAAGCTTATTTATTTAGTAGTTTTTATTATTATCATCATTATTGGAATTTATCTTTATTTATTCATCCAAGATAGAAAAAATAAAGGTAAAGAAAACAAAGAAACTTACTTAAAAACAAAAGAACTTCATGATTTATCCAGAGATGTTCATAGTGACAGCTATGAAATTTCGAGAGCACAAGCACATATGACTTTCCGTAGTCCCGGAGGCATGTAAGCTTACACTCTAACTCTATCATATTGAAAAGGATGTACAAAACATCCTTTTCATTTAAATAAAAAAAGAGTCTTACGCCTAAGCGTAAAACTCACTTCTTCACTATTTAGGTAAGAACACTAAGAAGATTACAAAACAGATATCTAAGATCCATACGATTGGCTTAATTTCTTTAATTTTACCAACACCAATCATAGAAACAGTATATGTAATAAATCCAATAGCAATACCATTTGAAATAGAATAAGCTAAGATCATAAAAATAACTGTCATGAATCCACTTGCTGCATAAACAATATTATCCCATTCAATTCCTTTTAATTGTTGTGCCATTAAAATACCAACAATAATTAATGCAGGCGCTGTCACTGCACTTGTAACGCATGAAAGTAATGGTGAAAAGAAAACAGATAATAAGAAGCATACCCCAGTAGTAACCGCAGTTAAGCCAGTTCTTCCCCCTACTTCAACACCTGAAGTTGATTCAACGAATGATGTAACAGTTGAAGTTCCAGCAATAGAACCAATAACTGTACCGATTGAATCAGCTAATAAAGCACGATCTACGTTTTCTGGATTTCCAGTTTCATCAACTAAGTTTGCTCTGTTACATACAGCAACTAAAGTCCCTGCAGTATCAAAAAAATCAACGAATAATAATGAGAAGATTGCGACATAACATTGTGGATGTGAAGTTAATTCTCCAAGTCCTGAAGCAAATGCTCCTACTAATGAAAAATCAAAGTCAAATGAAATAACTCCAGTAGGAATTTCTGGCATTCCTTTAACACCACAAACTCCAGCAATAATTCCCACAACAGCTGTAACAACTAAACCATAGAAAACAGCTCCAGGAACATTTTTAGTTAAAAGTAATAAAGTAATTAAAATACCAACTACTGCTAAAATAACTGTTGGTTCTTGGAAGTTACCAAGACCGACAAATGTTGATTCATTTGCGACAATAATACCTGCATTTTTTAGACCAATGAAAGCAATAAAGAAACCAATACCTGCCCCAATTGCTAATTTAAGTTGTGCAGGAATAGCATTAATAATCATTGTTCTAATTCCTGTAATAGAAATAACTAAGAAAATAATACCTGAGACAAAAACACAGGCTAAGGCTCCTTTGTAAGATAACCCCATTCCAAAACAAATTGTATAAGTAAATAAAGCATTAACCCCCATTCCTGCAGATAAAGCCACTGGATAGTTTGCAACAAGTCCCATAATAATGGTAGCTACAGCAGAAGCAATAGCAGTTGCAAGGAATACCCCTTGAACAGACATTCCCGTTTCACCAAGCATTGCTGGATTGACTGCTAAAATATAAGCCATTGCTAAGAATGTTGTCACACCAGCTAAAATTTCAGTTTTTACTGTAGTGCCTTTTTCACTTAATTTAAAAAGCTTGTCTAACATAAATTTCTCCCTTCTTCAAACGTTATTATCGTACATTATTTTTAGACAATTGACAAGCAAACAAAAAAAGCACTTACATAAAAAGTGCTAATAACAAGGGCATAAATACCGCTGGTAAAAGATTGCCTACTTTAATTTTTGTATGAAAACATAAATTTGTCCCTACCGCAAATATTAAAACCGAACCCACAAAAGAAATATTAGAAATCATTATTGTCGTAAAATAAGGTGCTAGAAAAGAAGCACAGACTGTCAGCAATCCTTGATAAACAAAAATAGGAATTGCGGAAAAAATTGTTCCCACCCCAAGTGTTGAAGCAAAAACCATAACGATTACAAAGTCCATTACGGCTTTTGAAATCAAAACACTTGGATCATGTAACAAACCATCTTGAAAAGAACCCACAATAGCCATGGCTCCTACACATATAACAAGTGAAGTAGAAACAAAACCATCAATGAATTTAGAATCATTACTTTTAACTTTATTTTTTAAATAGATCCCAAATTGTTCAATTCTTTTTTCAATATTAATAAACTCTCCTAATAACGCTCCAAAGCATAACGATAAAACAAGAATTAAAGAACCGGTGGATTCTAATCCTTCTTTAGATATCTTTAACATCCCTGTCATCGCCCCTGAAATACCAACAAACAAAACTGCTAAACCAATTCCTTGCATAATCGTTTCTTGATACCTATTTTTTAAACCATTTTTAAACAATAGACCAATAATACCACCTGCAACAACAGCTATGGTATTAACAATTGTTCCTAATCCAAACATTCAAACAATCCTAACCTTTCCATTTCATAATACACACCATCATTTTCAACACTTTCACAAATGTTATCAGCACTTGCTTTTAATTCTTGGCAGGCATTTTTCATTGCTACACCATAATTGCAAACTTGTAACATTTCATAATCATTCATACTGTCACCAAAAGCAATCGTATCTTCCATTTTCATATGAAGTGTTTCAACGACCTTTTTAATAGCAAGTCCCTTATCCATTCCTTTTTTGATGATTTCACCATTGATAGAATGTTGGCTAAACATTTCATGAACAATAAAATGATAATTTGGTAAGAGTATTTTTGTTTTTTCAATATCTTCTCTATTAAAAGCAATAAAACAAAGTTTATGAATTCCTTGATCTTGATATTTGCTTATATCAACCATATGATATTCTTTCTTTTGTTGTTCTTTTAATCTTTCAAATTCTGAATTTGTTCCATCATCACCTAACAGAGCATGTGCAAAGTAATGCCGTAATTCTTCACTCGCAAAAGTCATATAAGTTGATTCTAAGTTATAAAGAATATGATTTTGCTCAAAAACTTTTCTTGCTTGTTCAACTTCTTCTTTATCTAAATAAGTTGTTTCAATCATTTCCCCTTTAATTTCAAGATAACCACCCGCTGAACAAATACAACCATCAAAATCATCTGACATAATACTTTCAATACCGACACGATTTCTTCCTGTACATAAAAAAATCAAATGCCCATTTTCTCTTGCTTTTTTAATTCCTTTTTTTACAAAATCTGATAAAGGATAATTTGGTGTGACTAATGTTCCATCTATATCTAAAAATACTATTTTTTTCATATATATCTCCTTATAGCGTTTCTATTTTAATCATATTTTATCTTTTTAGCAATAAAAAAAGAGAGCAATGCTCTCTAACGTATAATGATATAGGCTAAGTAAGCAACATAAAGAAGAAGCATAATAATTCCTTCTTTACGATCAATTTTATGTTTCGTAAATCCAAAATATAAAACTATTAAAGAAAAAATAGTTAAAATAAGAATATCAATAATATTTTCAAAGATAAAAGTAATTGGACTAATTGTTGCTGCAATACCTAAAACAAATAAAATATTAAAAACATTTGAACCAATAACATTTCCAAGAGCCATATCTACTTCACCTTTTTTAGCAGCTACCATTGAAGTAACAAGTTCTGGTAAAGAAGTTCCAAGAGCAACAATGGTAAGACCGACTAAGTTTTGTGACATTCCTAAAGATAAAGCAATATTGGAAGCACTATCTACTACAAAATCTCCACCAAATTTAATAGCGATTGCTCCACCAACAATATAAACCAAGCTTAATCCCATTGAAATAACTTTAATTTCTTCTTCCTCTTGATATGTATTCATGGCTTTTTTAGCCGAAACAATCATGTAAACAATATATCCTACAAATAAAATCAAAAGAACAATTCCATCAATATGTCCTAATATCATCCCAAAATAACCTAAGATCATTAATAAAATAGCACATAAAACAGAAAATGGAAATTCTCTTTTAAGCGTATTTACTTGTACTGCAATCGGTACAAATAAAGCAGAAATACCACAAACAACCATTAAATTAAAAATATTAGAACCTACGGCATTTGCTACCGCTAAAGCATTATTTCCTTCCATCGAAGCTGTAATACTGACAGCACATTCAGGTAAACTTGTTCCCATGGCCACAATTGTTAAACCGATGATTAATGAAGGAATATGAAATCTTGTAGCAATAGAAGAACTTCCTTCTACAAAAAAATCTGCTCCTTTCATTAATAAAATAAAACCAACAATAAGAACTAATAATGATACAAATACATTTGTCATAACTTTCTCTCCTTTAAAATAGACCTAAATGTTCTAATAAAATTTTTAAACCAATCACAATTAAAATAATACCACCAGCAATCTCTGCCTTATGTTCATATTTTGACCCAAAAACTTTACCAATATAAACACCAATAAAAGAAATAATAAAAGTCGTACAACCAATAATGCTCATACATTCAACTATTGGATAATTTAAAAAAGCAAAAGTAATTCCTACCGCTAAAGCATCAATAGATGTCGCAATCGCCAATAAAAACAATTCCTTTAAATCTAATTTAAATTCTCCTTCATCTTCATCGTCTTCTGCTTTAATACCATCAATCAACATCTTACCACCAATAATACTAAGTAAAATAAAAGCAATCCAATGATCAATACTTGTAATATAACTTTCAAAACCTCTACCTAAAAACCAGCCAATAAAAGGCATTAATGCTTGAAAGCCACCAAAAAATAAAGCGATGATAAAAACATCTCTCTTCTTTACTTTTTGCATTGATAAGCCTTTACAAATTGATACTGCAAAAGCATCCATGGAAAGACCTACTCCAATCAAAAAGATTTCAATAAATAAACTCATACCAAATTCCTTTCTCCTTAAAATAAAAGAGACCCATGCATAAAAAATATGCATGAGTCTCGTTCTTTAAGATTTGCCAGGCTATACGCCATGATGTTGACAAACCGCGTCCTAAGACGTGTACTACTCCCTCATTCAACAGCTTGATAGTATCAAAGTCCTCGACATAAATCAAGCTATTTTTTAACTTTCATACTCATAAATTTACAAATAAAGATAATAATCGCACCAATGGCTGTCATTAAATAAACAAAAACAAATAAAGCATTCAATCCAATCGTATCTTGTAAAACTCCACCAAGAACATTTCCTAAGGTTGAACCTATTCCTGATGTCATAATCCCAATCATTGTTTGTCCTGACATTTGATCTTGGGTTTCTAGATTATAAGTTACATAATATGTAATAACTCCCGTAAACAATCCATAAGAAAGACCTTGGAACATCATACCAATAATTAAAACAATTAAATTAGGAGCTAAACCAATTGTATAATTTCGACAAAGATAGAAAATAGAAGCTACTAAAATAAGTGTTACACTATTAAATTTCTTCATTAACTTAGGAACTGTCATCATGACTGGTAATTCACTAAAAGCCATTGCAAACATAGCTACTCCGTATAAAGAAGTATTTCCTCCTAGATTTTTAACAATATTAATTAAATAAGTACCGATTGCTGTTGCTCCCGAAAACATAAAACAAAAACCTAAAAGTAAGAAAAAGAAAATTTTATATTTTTTAATAACAGTAATCACAGATCCTTCTTCTTGAACTTCTTCTTTTGTTTCTGTAATTTTTGATTCTGGTAAATGATATAAAATAAATAATGTCACTAAAGCAAAGATACAATATGCAATTGATAAAACATTAGCTCCTAAAAAAGAAACCACTTGTCCAAAAATAAGCGCACTTGTTGCCCATGAAGCTGAGCCAATTCCTCGTGCTAAACCAAAGTTGACATATGTCCCTTCATTAATATAATTCATAGCAATCATTGTAAGCATGGGTACTGTGGACATATTTAAAGCATACATAACAACATAGAAAACCATCACTAAAAATGCTGGTATTGGTAAAAAAGCCATCGCAATATATAACAAAACTGTTGTTAACATTAAAATTGTCATTAATTTTTTAATAGTCATCCCTTTTATTTTAGAAATAAGTGATGACATAAATGGTGATAAAAAGATTGTTGCTATACAAGAACCTCCTGTAACAATCCCTATCTCAGTATTTGTAAGCCCTTTTGATTGTAAAAAGACAGCAATAAAACCATTAATACAACATCCAGTAAACCAATAAAATAAATGTAAAAAATTATATTTTGCTTTTAGTGACATATTTCTTCCTCCCTAGTCGTAAAATATATTCTAACATAATTTTTTAAAGATAATGCTATTTTCATAATTTGAAAAAGAAAAGAAAGGGTTATCCCTTTCTAAAGTTTTAAAGCAAGTTGAGTAGTTTTAAAAATAGCTTTTTTAGCGTCACCAACTTTACTTGCATCGACAATTAAATAAACATGTTCAATTTTTATTTCTTAATAAAGGTTTTAATTTGCTTTTGAACCAAAAGTTAAAACAATCGCATCAAAATGAGAAAGTATTTCTAATTGATTATGTTTTTCATAAACAATACCATCTTGATCAATTTTGATAACTTTACTTTCTAAAGTAAATTCTACATGAAGTTGTTTTAAATGATCTAATAAATTAAATCTTAGTCTTTTAGAGGCAAGTGGTGCTTTGTATCATCAAAATCATTCTAAAACACTTGATTTATTTTTAGAGTATTAAAAAAACATAGATTAGATTATCTAACCTATACTTTTTATTAATCATTACCAATAACTTTCAAATCTTTTGGATAACTATTTAAGACCTTACATCCATCTTCTGTTACAAGTACAAGATCTTCGATTCTTACTCCAAATTCACCTTGTAAATAAACACCTGGTTCAATAGAGAAAGTCATACCTTCTTGAACTTCAATATCATAGTTTTGCGAAACATCGCCCCATTCATGAACATCACGTCCAATAAAATGACCTAAACGATGATTAAATTCAACAGTATAACCACCTTCAGCAATAATATCTCTTGCACATTTATCAATATCACATAATCGAACACCTGGTTTAATCATAGCTTCTGCTGCCTTTTGAGCTTTTAAAACAAGTTCATAAACCGCTTTTTGTTTTGGTGAAACTTCTTTATAAAAAACAGTTCTTGTCATATCTGAACAATATCCTTTATATAAACCACCAATATCAATAACAATGCTATCTCCTGGTTTTAAAGTAGAATCATCACCACTATGATGATTATCAGCTCCATTTTTACCATAAGCAACTATTGGTTCAAAAGAATTTCCTGTACAACCATGTTTTTGGTAAATACCAGCAAGTTGATCAGAAACTTCTTTTTCAGTTAAGTTTCCCTTGGCACAAATATTAATAACTTCATCTACTACTAAATCATTAATTTTAGAAGCTTCTATCATTAATTGTTGTTCTTTTTCATCTTTAACCATTCTTACACGATCAACACATTCAGAACCAAGTTCAAAATGACATTCATCTACTAAATCCATCAATGGCATTAAAAATCTAGCTGGAAAGTTTTTATCGATACCAATTGAACAAGCGCCATCAAATTCATCAGCAAGTAATTGAAGATAATTATCTGTATCACTATACCATACTTGTTCAATATCAATTTCACGATCTAAATAAAATAAATTATTCATAAATAATTTATGATGTCCATCACTTGATAAAAGAAGTAAATACATTCTTTCCCCTGGATTATTTTTATAATTAATTAAATAATCAATGGATGATGGATCACTAATAATTAAATGCGTTAATTGTCTTTTTTGCATTTCTTTGAGTACTTTTTCTAATCTCATCTTTAAATCCCCCTACTGCATTTATTTTAATACGATTTATTTTAAATTAAAAGAAATATAATCAATTTATTTATAATGCTTATTAAGCATTATATTAGATTAATTATAAGTATTAGACATTATTTATAAACATTTATAAAATAAAAACAGAAAAAGGAGAAAGATATTTATGAAAAAACATTGGTTAGTATTAGTTTGTTGCTGTGGCTTAGCTGCTGCATCGATTGGAATTTCTATTAATTCATCAGGTGTTTTCTATACACCTGTTTCAAAGAATTTACATATGTTAAGAGGAACATTTTCAATGCATATGACATTATTTTCCCTTGCAACTGCTATGATGTCATTATTTGTTCCAAAAATCTATGAAAAATTTGCTTTTAAAAAAGTACTTACTATCAGCGTTATTGTTGCCGTTGCCTCTACAGCAGCTATGGCACTAGGAAAAAATGCTTTAACATTTTATATTTTAGGAGCTGTTCGTGGGATGTCGACAAGTTTATTTTCCATCGTACCTATTACAATCATTATTAATGGTTGGTTTGAAAAGAAACATGGACTTGCGACAAGTATTGCTTTTGGTTTTAGTGGTTTAGGCGGAACCATATGTTCACCCATTTTATCAAGTATTATTAGTTCTTTTAATTGGCAAATAGGCTATTTATTAAAAGCTGTCGTCATTTTACTATTATGCCTACCAGCTCTTATTTATCCTTTTAAAATGACAGCCTTTGATGAAGGACTTGTTCCTTATGGTTATCAAGAAAGAAAAGAAACTATGCAAAAACAAACAACTTCTTCTTTCCATTTTATTTCTGTTTCATTTATTGCTTTCTTTATCTTTGGAATGTTGATTAGTTGTATTACAAGTGTAACTCAACATTTACCAGGATATGGAGAATCTTTAGGGTATCCACTTACAACATGTGCCGTGTTGTTGTCTGCTGGAATGATGGGAAATATTGTTTCTAAATTGATTATTGGTAGTTTAAGTGATCATTTTGGAGAAATGAAAGCAACACTTATGATGATTGGAGTTAATATTTTAGGAATTATTTTACTCATGATTGGAAAATCAATGAATCTACTTATTATCGGGTCCTTTCTGTTTGGTTCTTGTTATTCATTAGGGGCCGTCGCTGTTCCTTTACTTACAAAATATTTCTTTAAAACAGAAAATTATGCAAAAGCTTTTCCAATAATTTCTTTTGCTTCTAATGTAGGAGCTGCTATTTCTTTATCCATGGTTGGTTATATCTATGATTTCTTTGGCTCTTATCTTTATGCATTTATAATCGCTTTAGTAATGATTCTTATCAGTCTTGCTTTATTGTTTATCGTAACGAAAACCAAGGAAAATTAATTCCTTGGTTTTTCAAATATAACAGTTTGTTTTCGCGTTTCTTGATCGACTTCAATAACATCTTTTACATAACAGATATCTTTTCTATTTTTTATAAACTCTTCATTGGTTGATAAAACATCATAACCCATATCTCCACTACGATAATGCATTGGTATAACAATACGTGGTTGAATTTGATTGTTATATTCTAAAGCTTCTTTAGTATCTATTGTATAATAACCACCAATAGGAATCATTAAAACATCACAATTTTTGATTTTTGAAAGATCATCAATCATACAACCAATATCTCCCATATGCACGACTTTCATATTTTCATAAGTTAAAATATGAATCGTATTTTTACCACGATGACTACCCAAATGATGATCATGATACGTTTCAATTTTTTCTACTTCAAATTCTTTAGGTAATACGTCTACACAATCTCTAGCATTATGATCATCGTGATCATGGGAACATAAAACTAAATTTCCTTTTAAATGAAGTTTATTTAACCCTGGAACAGAACCTTCTTGATAGGGATCAAAAATAACTGTTCCGTCATTTCCCGTTATTTCAAAACAAGAATGTCCATACCAAATAATTTTCATCCAATCACTCCTTTGCACTTAAAATCATTGCACCTAATAATATATATTCTAAAATATTTTCAACCTTTATAATTTTTGGATACACTTTTAATGAATATTGGCTTAATGATTTTTTTATTTCATCACTCACATCTTGACCATCTAAAATCAAATCACTATAAACAACAATAGCTTCTGGTGCCACGATCGCTATAATACTCATAATATTTTTACTAACAAGTTCCAATGTGCCTTCTGGTGTATTCGCAAGTGTTAAATAATCTTCTGAAAGATTTAAAGGTAATAATGCTACTTCTCCGGCAAGATGATCCATTCCTCTTACTAGTTGACCATTGACAATAATTCCACTTCCAGCCATACGTCCAATAGGTTGGAATAAAAAAGCAATAGATTTATATTGATTTTGTGAAGCGTAATATCCTACAACAGCAGCATTAACATCATTGATCAAATAAATTTCCTTTTCATATCTCTTCTCCAACAATTCCTTAAGTTGATGATTTCCACCCTCAATAATCCCCGAATAAACGTTTCCTTCAACCATCACTCCTGGTAAAGCAATAGAAATCACATCAATCATTTCATTTTGTAAAACAACTGTATCTAGAGCATCCAGAACATCATGTAATTTGATATTACTTTTAATGATATTACTATCTAATACAATTTCTTGTAGATTATTATATAAACGATAAGAAATATGACTATTTTCCCCATTAGCGTTAATAGAAACCGCTAAAATATTTTTCTTTGTTTTTATTTCCATCATTGATGCAAGAGGTTCTACTGTACTATCGTATTTCTTTTCCTTATTTTTCAAAGATTCTTCAACAAAAGTAATCAAAGCTCCAACATTATAAGAAGCAAAAATTTGTGTAGGTATCTTTAAAACCAATTTATTTTTAAATACTTTTTCCACTTGTAATTTAACATAAGAAACTTGAGGAGCGAGTAAGATGACATCATAATTTTGAGCAACATTATATATTTTTTGATATGAAGTAGCAGCTACTTCCATATTTAAATTTAAAACTTTTATGCCATTTTTGATTTTATCTGCAAAAAATGCTGTTGTCATCCCGCCACTACAACAAAGTAAAAGACGACATATTGGTTGATTAACCATTTTTTGAATACATTGATCCATTTCTTCAAATAAAGAAATAGCATGGTTCAATGTTTTGAATTGAAAATGAAGATAAAAAGCCATTTCATCTGTTCTTTTATTCATTACACATAATTCAATGATACATTGTGGATTAAAAGTCACATAACTATAACAGTATTCATTTTCGATAATAATCGCATCCGGATCCGTTTCACTTGGATAAAGATGATAATAATCTCTTTTTTGATTACTGATCCACTTTCTAAATATGGCTGTTTGTATCTCTCTTAAATAATCATCCATTTCAATCCCACCTTTATCATTATTTTACCATAATCCTTCCCACTAAAGAAAGCTCTTACAAAAATAGAAAATATTTCTCAAAAAAAATCCAACTTTTACTCAAAAAGTTAGAAAATTATTCCTAATATATCTTTCCTTATAAACAATCATCTTCGAAAATAAAATATAAAAGACATAACAAGCAATAAGAATCTATCTAAATCCTGTTATGGCTTTTACACTAATTAATAATTCTTAATGCATCCTCTTCACTTTGGATATCAAAAATTGATAATGTAAGTTTATTGAGTTTTTCCATTGTACTACTTCTAATCGTATTTTCTGTTTCTTTTGATAGATTTCCCAACTTACATGTTAAAAGTGTTAACAACGTATTTTGTTTTTCTTCCAATTTTCCTTCAGATCTACCTCTAATCACTCCACGAACTTCTCCTTCTTTTCTAAATCCTTCTGCCATTCTTTCCATTCCTTCGCACATATCAATCTCATCTCCTTCTAGAACATTTTCAACTTGATCTATACTTCCTGTAATAATGGCTGCATAGAGAAAGTTTTCCTTTTTCATTCTCTTTAATCTTTTTAAATCTTCATAGCTTCCTTTATACATTGCTTGGATAGCTTCTATAAAGTAACGAGTTTGTTCATCACTGATCTTACTTGTATCCATTTCTTTAACATCTACAAGAATGATTTTCCGATCATCAAAGTATTTCTTTAATTCTTCTGGTATTTCAAAATAATCACTGAGTTTTAAAGGACCATTCCATTTCTTTGTTCCTGTATAAAGTACTACTATTATTTGAGGAACTAATCTTTTATACTCTTTATTTTCTGCCTGTTTTAAATATTCCAACATTTCATAGATTCCACAACGAATAACCATCGTTTCATCAATACTACTTTGATGCTCTATCCCTAGTAAACAATAGATTCCATTAATATCACTTTTAACAACAATATCCCTTCTTCTTTTTTTATCTTCTGCTCTTTTTGAATCATTGATAAGAAAAGAAATATCATTTTCATAACGTACTAGTCTTTCAGGATGAATGATTTGTTTTCCTTCAAATATAGCTGCATTATAAAAAGATGCAAAACTGACATCGTTACTGAATACTGTTCGACAAGCACCATCAGCTGTTAACTTATTTAGAGGTTCCATACACGTTACCTACTTTCTTTTAAAGTAACATATCTAGATTTATTACAAGTAGATTATAACATGTATGTACTCAATATTTGTCTCAAATTTGTCTCACAAATGTCTCATTTCTTATATTTATTTTATCTTTCACTTTTTACTATTTCAATGGACGTTTAGTCCAAAAAAACAGGATTGCTCCTGTTTTCTATAAATGCATTTGAGTTGTAACTTTAACAATTTCTTTATAATAATCATCTTGTGATTTTGTATTACGATCAATTGATAAATCTAAGTGACCATCTTTCATATAATAAACTTTCTTTGAATAAGAAGCCACAAAACTATCATGAGTAACCATAATAATCGTTGTATGTTTTTCTTTATTAATTTTAACAAGATATTCCATCAATTCTCTAGCATTTAAGCTATCAAGATTTCCTGTTGGTTCATCAGCAAAGATGATTTTTGGTTCATTGATCAACGCTCTAGCAATTGCTGCTCTTTGTTGTTGTCCTCCTGAACATTGAGATGGGTATTTATCAATGATTTCTTCAATATTTAACATTTTTGTAAGTTCACGAAGTCTTTCTAGTTGTGTTTGTTGATTGACTTTATTGAGTCTGGGTGAAAATAAAATATTATTTTTAATTGTAAGTGATTCAATCAAATTATAATTTTGAAAGATAAAACCAATTTCTTCTTTTCTTAATTTTGCTTTTTCTTTTTCCGATAATAAAAGTAAATCTTTTTGATTAAAGAGAATTTGTCCTTTTGTTGCTTCATCAATCGTCGATAAAATATTAACAAGTGTTGTTTTTCCAGAGCCTGATGCTCCCATAATACAAATAAAATCACCTTTTTCTACTTTAAAATCTAACCCATTTAAAGCCACTTTAGGATGAACACCATAAGGATTATAAACTTTCTTTAAATTTCTAATTTCCATGTAACTCATAATTTTGCCCTCTTTTCTTTAAATACACAACAAACTCAGCCATTCCATAAGGAACAACAAACTCAAGTAGAACAATACCAACAAGTCCTAAATCAATCGATGCACGAATTAAAAACGTACAAGCAATACTTAAAATATAAATACCAGCAAAGATCCATAAAACAAGATAAAAACCATTACCTTCCTTATAAGAAATATTTTTTACTTCTTTATTAGTAAGACCTATCTTACATAAGTTTTTAAAATGTTCTTTCTTTTCTAAAGCATCGATATCAAAACGACTCACCACACTTAAGCATAAAACAAAATTAATTAAGACAGCTCCAATGTGTAAAGCAATGTGCAACATCTTCATATGAATCGATGAAAAAATAAATGTTGGTATTAAAATCACTGCAAGCATAATAAAGACAATTAATAATTTACTTTGTTGCATAAACAAAGCCAAATCACCTAACACAATCGTATCTTCTGCTTTTAAATTCAATGAATCAACCATTTCATTTAAAGTATGCGGAATAAAATAATAGAACAAACCATAAGCACTAATAGCGCCAATACAAGAAGCAATCGCAAATCCTGCATCTAATTCTTCTCCTACATACATCGCATAAAGTCCTAAGAAATAACCTAAGATATAAATATAATCAGGAACGATAAAGACACGATGATCTTCTTTTTGTGTTGTAATATATTTATCTTTAATAAGTGATGATAATGAATTATTGTTGATATAGTTGATTTGCATAGCGATTAAAACAACTAAAATACAAATAACAAGAATTCCTAACATCTTAAACAACTTAAAGTTAAAATAGAAAACACTTTGATGAATGTGACAATAACGATAAACAATCGTTAAAAAGATGGGTGTTGTCACTAATGACAAACAACAGGTGATTATTACTGAAACAATCATCAGCATAATCATTTGAATCAATTGATAAAGAACTACTTTACTTTGATTAAATCCTGCCATTTTAAGCATTCCTATTTCTCTAGCATGAAGTTTCATATAATAGTTACATGAATAACAAATCAATGAAACACAGACCATTAAAATGAATAATCCCATCAGCATAATGCAGAAAGATTCACTAAAATCAAGCATATCATTATAGGTCACCTTTCTAGCAAGATAAGGATTTACAATAAAATGTAAAAACAATAAACAAATACTAAGTGTTGTAACAATAGAAATAATTAGCCCATTTGCTTTTTTTCTTTCTGTCCACAACATTTCTAAGGCAAACTTTAACATAACTGTCACCTACTATTCTAATGCTTTTTTAATATCACTTGCTTTGTAATAAACATGATCAATTTTTTTGTCTTCTACATGAATCATCATTGGGACTTGTTTTATTGTAATATCTTCATAGTCTGTCACATTTTTATAATCAAAATCTTTTCCTCTTTTTAATGTAGTATCTTCAATATTGAAATAATAAACATTAGATATGATTGTCATTTCCTTTTTAAGATCCTCATTTGCTTTTTCACATTTCTTATTTCCTACTTCATAAAAATAAACAAAATATGAATCACTTTGAGGATTATTTAAAAGATTCTTTTCTTCAATATGTTGATATCTAAACCCTACATCTTTAGGATTTCCAAACGGATCTTCTGGTTTCCTCAACATATTTACTGCCACCACAATTACAAGTCCAATAATACAAATTCCTAACATTTTTAAAGTCTTTTTACTCTTTTCCATAAGTCTTTCCTCCCTTGACACCTTCAATGTAGACTATAGAGTCACTTTATACTCAAGTATTTTTCGAAATATTTTCTATATTTCCTCTCTACACTTATTATTTTATGTATTTTTTCTGCTTTTTATATTTTTCTGGCATGGAAGTGACTTTTATGGCACGAAAATAAAAAAGCAGGTCATTTGAACCTACTTCATTGATTGAATGCTTTTAAAAATACAAATATTATCATCTTGAGTAATTTTATATTGGGCATCTAAATGTTGTGCTAACTGTTTAAGAGAATTATCAAATGTTAGTTTCATATTTTTCGAAGTCAGAACTTCGATAATATTAAATTCCTGTTTTTCATAGATATTGATTGTTATTTGGGTAGCTTCTAATTTAAATAAATTAATAACTTTTATGAGGTATTCTACATATTCTCTATCTAAATAATAATCTGAATGTGAAATATTAATAGATGTATGAACATCTATTCCATTATTACTTAAATCATTGATTTTTTGATTCATGAAATAATCAAAATAAGGATTATCTGTATTAATGATTGCTTTAAACTTTCCAAAGTTACGAATATACTGATCTATCAATTCAATATTTTCATCATACTTTTTATTCTCTTCATTTATTTTAACTTGCATCAAAATATATCTTAAATTATGTTCTAATTGATAAATATCTTCAGACATTTTAGAAAGTACTTTTTCATTTTCTTTTTTATATCTTATTTCTCCATTTTTTAAACGAATACGCGTTGATTCTTCGTTTTCTTCCAATATTTTTCCATAGATATTAAGAATTAATATTATAGCTATAAAAATCAAAGCTGTACAAAATAAGTTTACAAGCGCATCAACATTATTAAAAACATAACTTGTACCCAAAATATATGCAACAATAAATAATATTGAAATAACAATAATTATTGTTAGCCATCTTTTAGAATTTAATTGGCTTTTATAAGATGTCTTCTTCTTTAAAAAAACAAGTACAGCTATTAAATACAATATCTTAGATAAGACAGTCATAGCAGGCATTTGAATAAATTGAGTGCCTATAAAATAATTCATCATTCGACCAATAATCAAAGAAACAAAATTGCAAACTAAATCTATAATTAATGATAAAAAACATACAATAATACTTTCAATTCCTATTTTTTCACCAAACATTTTTAAACAAACAATCAAAACACTTGTTACAATAATTAAAAGTGCACTACTCTCATTAATAAAAGAATTACACAATGTTATTGAGGTAAAATCAATTAAAATAAACAACCATAATTTTTCTATCTGCTTAAAATCAAAATACTTATAAATAAAATAACACATGATAGAACTTTCAATAATATTTATAACTAAATCAAATAAACTCATGTTATCAAATACTCCTTATACTGAAACATAAATTCATCAGCATACTTCTTCCCAATTGTAATACATGTTTCATCATTCAATTTAAATGCATTATAAAAGACAAGTCACTTCACATAGCGACTTGTCTTTTAATTAAAACCATCCCATTTTTTCACAGATATGATAAATACCATCATCAACATTGTTATCAGTGATGTAGGTTGCTTTTCCCTTTAAAGCATCACAAGCATTCCCCATAGCAACACATGTCCATAAAACTTTATCAAACATATCTAAATCATTATAATCATCACCAAAGACGACAACATCTTGTAAAGGAGCATGGAGAATTTCCATCATCTTTAAGATACCGCCTTTTTTATTATCGGGTTGGAACATTAGATATTCTTTTTCAAATCTTAAGGAACCAAGTTGATCTTTGTTTTTAAAAGCTGCTTCTTCTTTTTCATCTAAAGCAAGATAGATTTTATAAAAGTTATCTACTTGTTTATAATCAAATTCCTTATCAAGAATATACGTTGTCGGTTCTTTACGATAACCTACTTGTTGAATAAATAAATCATTTTCCCCATAAACTTCTTGACTATCATTAATAGCAACTAAATACCCTATTCCTTTTTCTTTAGCTTCTTCTATGATTTTTAAAGCTCCTTGTTTATCTAACGGAATATTTTCAACAAGCTTTCCATCAAGAACAATCCCATTACCACCATTACAAACCATATGTTCAAAATTAAACTCTAATCTTGCTTTTTCTGCTTTATAATGAGCTCTTCCTGTATTTAAACAAACAAAATGTCCTGCTTGTTTTAGCTTTTCTAAAGCAATCTTAGCACTTGGTACAATTTGATGTGTTTTTAAATCTGTAAGCGTACCATCAATATCAAAGAAAAAATATTTTTTCATACTATTTTAAACCCTTTACTCCTGTTTCTAACATTTCCATTTGTAGAATTGTTTGCCATGGTTGAATCACTTGTTCCTTACCATAAACAATACTATCATAGATACCATCATAAACTCTTGCATAGTCTCCGTCAACTGTTGGTACTTTTTCTTCATGATAAATACCATGATCATCATAATAAGTAAGGGTTCCATAATGTTCAGGAAGATCTTTTCCAAAATCACTGTTCGTTGGCATATGGAAAAGTTTTAAATGTTCTTCTTGTCGATCTTTACTATATTTTTCAAACATTCCTTTTTTACCATAAACAATAAAGGAAGGTCTTGATTTTACTCTAAAGTAACTTGATTTAACTGATACTTTTAATGTTCCATAATAAAGATCTAAATCGAAATAATCATTCATACGACCACTACCTAATAATTGTCTTACATCATAGTGAATATCATCTGGTTTACCAAAATATGAAATGACTTGATCTAAAGTATGACATCCATGTCCATAAAGATAAGACATTGCTGGATCAAAATGATCCACACTTTCTGGAATTTCAGGGCGATAGTAATCAAAATGCATTTCAAGTTCTAATAAATCCCCTAATTTTCCTGATTCAATCACTTTTTGTACTGTTAAAAAATCACTGTCATATCTTCTATTTTGATAAGCCGAACAATAAAGTCCTTTTTCTTTAGCTAAAGCAAAGATTTCTTTAGCTTGTTTACTATTTTCCATAAATGGTTTTTCACATAAACAATGTTTATTATGTTCTAAAGCCTTTTTTGTATATTCATAATGATAATGATGTCCTGTACAAACAACAACCATATCAATTTCATCATCTAAAAAGATATCATCTTGGTTTTCTGTATAGTTAATATCTTCTATTTTATCCCATACATCATGATGAATATGAGGATTATAAATCGTTTTCACTATAAACTTATCTTTTCTTTGTAAGACAAAAGGCAAGTGATAACGGTTGGTACTTTTCCCATTACCGATATATCCTAAAACAATTTTATTATTTATCATTATCAAACACGATCCCTTCTTGCATTCTACCTTCTTCCATTAATTTAGAAATCAATAAAGAAAGTTCTAACATTTCTTGTTGTTTTTTATAATCCTTTTCTTCCATCATTTTCATAAATGCTTTAAATTCATAAATTAAACGATGTTTCTTTTCAAATGATTTCACTTCACTTGTTCCATCGTTATAACAAATTTCATATTCTGTCATTTGACTTAATGGACTTTTAACCACAATAGCCCCTAAGTTTCCTTGAATTGTATTCATTAAAGGTGCTTTACAATCTTTTGCGCCAACACATAAAGCTTTAAAATGATCAAAATCAAAAATCATTATACCGCTTGTATCAATATTCTTTTCAATATTAGCCATATATTTATGGTAAACAGGTTTACCAAATAAATCGATTAAAGCATGGATATTATAAACATTTAAATCCATAAGAGCGCCTCCTGCTTTATGATAGTCAAAAGCAGGTAAAATTGTTCCTTCTTTAAAAGCATTATATCTAGAAGAATATTGAGAATAGTTAAAAGATACTATTTTAATGTCTCCTAATTTATTAAGATCTTCTTTTAATGAAAGAAATGCAGGTGTATAATGTAAATTCATCGCTTCAAAAATCATTAAATGATTTTTTGAAGCAATTTCAATTAAATCTTCTAATTCTTTACTATTGGCAGTAATTGGTTTTTCAATAATAACATTTTTCCCATTTTCTAAAGCTTTTTTAGAAAACGAATAATGTAGATGATTAGGTAAAGCACAATAAATTGTATCAACATCACTTTGAAGTAATTCATCATAATCTGTATAAACTTTATCTAAATGATATTTTTTCATAAGTTCTAATGCTTGTGATTTTGATTTTTTTGTTGAAAAAAGATAAGTCTTTTCAACACCTAGCTCGTGATACATGGTAAGAACATCTTTAACAATCATTCCTGTTCCTAAAATTCCTAGTTTCATTATTTTGCTTCCTCTCTTATTCTTTCAATTGTTTCTTGTAATTTTTTTGAATCTTGTAATGTATGTGTTGATTGATTATGATTAATCAAAGCTTGTATTTCTAAAGTCATATCGTCTCCTTCAATTGGATATGTTTTTTGCATAACTTCATTTTCTAAATGAATTGTATATTCAACCACACGGTTAAACATTGGAACATAGATTTCTCCCTTTTCCCCTTTAATCAAAGCATAACGTTCTTTATTATAATTAATTGAACCTTCTACCTTTCCTTGAATGTCATTTTCAAAATTTAAAGTTGCTTTAAAATTCATTTCAATCTCATTTTCTTTTTCAATATGAGATTCAACACTTTCAACTGGTGCATCCGCTAAAGCAAGGACAAAACCAACGACATAACTTCCTACATCATTTAAAGCCCCACCTTGTTTTGGATCAAACAAGTAAGAATCTTTTTTATCTGTCCCATCAAAACAAAAGTTTGCTTCAATTGATTTTAATTTTCCAATCAGTTTTAAATCTTCTTTTAAATGATTAAAACCATTATTAAACTTTGTTTTAAAAGCTTCTAAACAATAGCCTTGATATTCTTTAACATATTGATTAATTTCATCAATATCTTCACTTTTTAAGACAAGAGGTTTTTCACAAAGAACTTTTTTATGATGTTTAATGGCTTCTATAATCCATTTTTTATGTTCATAATGAGGTAAAGCAATATAAACGGCTTCAATATCCTCATCATTTAATAATTCTTCATAATCACGATAAAGTTTAACTAAAGGATGATTTTGTAAGTAACTATCGTTTTCATCTAAAGAATGTGAGGCAATGGCATGCACTCTTCCCCCACTTGTATAAGTAATACTTTTAACAAACTTACGCGCTATGTTTCCATAACCTATAATTCCAAAATTCATTTTTCTACCTCCAATAACGCTATTGCTTCTGCAATATCATTAACACAATAATGTACTTGTTGTTTTATTTCTTGAGGGGATGTTTTAAAAGTAAAGGCTGTATCTACGACTTTCAACATCGGTAAATCATTATAGGAATCCCCTATTCCTGCTATCTTTTCTAATCGGTAATGATCTTTAATGATTTTAATTCCCGTTCCTTTAGAACATCCTTTTCTTACAATATCAACAGAATTTCTATTTTGAAAACCTTCAACTTCTTGATATTTTTGATTAATTTCAAGACATGCTTTCTTGGTTATTTTGTCATCTTTAAAAACAAGAGATATGCCATAAATTATTTCATGCTCTACTTCTTTAAAAGAAGAAATGACTTTTAATTTAGGATTATAATCTTCTTTAAGGGTTGTATAAAAAACATCTGCATTTCCTGTTTGTAAGATGATTTGTGCATGTTGATGATATTCATTAAAGATTTGTTGAACGATTTCTTTTTTCATTGGAAAATCTTGAATGATATTTAAATCTTTATCTAAAATCTCTGCTCCTGAAGAAAGAATATAAAAATCTAATTTTAGCTTTTCTAAATCAAACAGGGCACATCGAGGTCTTCCACTACATACTCCAAAAAGATGTTCTTTTTGATACTTTTCAATAGCCTCTTTATCTTGTTTTTTTATTTGTTGATTAAAAACAAGTGTGCCATCTATATCACTTGCAAGTGCCTTCATCTTTTATTTTCCTTAAGCAATCAACAATGACTTGATGATCTTCATCATGGACGAGCCCTGAAACAAGAATGCTTCCTCTTAATTCACCACGAATAATTAAAGGAAAACCTCCCCCACAAATAACAAGACTTTCATCTTTTTCATCTTCTTGATACGTTCCATTTTCTTCATTTTCTAAATAGATGTAATAACTACTATGTCCATATTTTTCAACTGTTTTTTGTTTACGATCAAGCCAAATGACTCCTTTTTTACCATCCATTAAATATTGAAAAACAATATCTTTATCTAAAACAATACGGATTCTAACATTTTTTAAATGATTCTTTTCAATATGATCTACAATGATTTGTCCTAATTGATAGGCATCATGATTATTGAATTCTTGAAAAGAAAGTTCTTTTTCTAATTGTAAGACTTCTTCTTTTGTCATCTCTTTCACCTCAATTTTGTTATAACATATCTTCTTTCTCTTTTTAAGAGATGCATCTCATTATGGAAATAAGGTTCAAGGTAAATGAAAAAAAGCTCAGTTAAACTGAACTTTTGGTTCACTTATTTTTAAGATGATAAATAAGCGCATGTAAATTATTTAAGATGTACATAAAGGCAAGTTGAGAATAGAAAGTTGCAATTTTATTTTGTTTTTCATAGTCAGGAATCATAATCTGATATTGACTATAAACAACAAGTGGACTTTGAAGATTAGCAGTAACCAAAGCTGTTTGAATTCCTTTTTGATTTAAGATTTTCATACATTCTAAAAGGGATGTATTTTCTCCACTATAAGAGATAAACAAAGCAAAATCTCCTGGCTGTAATTGTTTGGAAATATAGATTTCTTCCCCATATTGAGTTGCTAAGACAGGAAATAAATTAAGCTTTGCAAGTTTATTAATAAAGTTTGCTGCTGTTATTTGGCTATCGCCATAACCATAAATAAAAATTCTTTTCTTTTGTACCATCAATGTTGCTATTTTATTTAAGGTCTCAATAGATAAATGATGATAGACTTGTTGAATACTTTCTTGATAAAGAGAAAACATGTTTTGAATAATTTGTTCACTTGTTTCATTGACTTGAAATGGGATTGTATAGTCTACTTGACTTACCATATATTTATTAGCTTCAAGTTCTTGTAATAAAGCCAATTTAAATTGACGATAGCCTTGATAACCTACTTTATGACATAAACGGATAATGGTCGCATTTGATGTATAACTATTTTTAGCGAGATCATTAATTGAAAGTAATGTTAAGTCTTCTAAATGTTCAAGTAAATAATCAATGACTTGTTGTTCTGATTCGGTATAATGATTTTCTTTAAGTTGTTGTAATATTTTCATTATTCTTTCATTAAAATATCAAGTGCTTGTTCCACACTATCAACTACATCATCAACAATCGATGTTAAACTTTCTGGTGATGTTGGAAAAGTAAAAGAATGATCCACTGTTTCTAACATAGGAATGTCATTATACGAATCCCCAATTCCGGCAACTTCCTCTAAATGCATTAATTCTTTTAATTTTAAAATTCCTAAACCTTTAGAACATCCTTTTTCAGTAATATCAATATATTCTTTATTTTGATGTGCAGTTAATTCAGGAAAATGTTCTTCAATATCAAGACATACTTTTCTCGCGTTTTCATCCGTTTTCGCATTCATGGATAAACCATAAATATCTCCTTCTACTTCATCTAAAGAAGTAATAACTTGTCTAACCATTGAACCTAAGTCTTCTTTTAAAAATGTATAAATTTGCATATTAGCTTGAATAAAAATATCATAATCTTTTTGATAACGATTATAAAATTCATGTAGTAAATGTTTAGAAATCGTACTTTTATAAATAACTTCTCTTTCTTTATTGAGTACAAGTGCTCCTGTACATAAAATATAGAAATCAAAATCAATATAAGGCTTACAAAATTCGTAAATACCTTTAAAAGGTCTTCCACTACATAAACCAAATAAGTTGCCTACTTTTTGAAATTCCTTGATTTTCTTTAAATCCCCTTCTTTAAACTTTTCATTAAATAATAATGTTCCATCATAATCACTTGCTAGTACTTTCATAATAATCCTCCAATGCCTTTATTGTAGTTGATTTTGTAAAAAAAGAAAATCATTTTCATCGATTTTCTTTTTTAGAAACATCTTCTTATTTTAATATTTCTTTTATTCCCTCTAAATTTTCCACAAAATAAATACCTTCTTGTTTTTCCTTAGATGATAAATCAAAAGCAATCATCTTATTTAAAAGTTTCTTTAAATCATCATAATATCCATTTAAATTATAAAGCATACAAGGTGTTTTTAAATGTTTCAATGAGACTTTAGACATAACTTCTGTAATCTCTTCTAACGTTCCTGTTCCTCCTGGAAAAGCAATAAACGCATCTCCTAATTCAATCATCTTTGCCTTTCTTTCACTCATATCTTGCGTCACAATTAATTGAGTTATTTCAGGATAATCAAAACCAGCATCAATGAAAAACTGTGGTTCAACTCCTATGATTTTTCCTTTTGCCTTTAATACACTTTCAGCCAATTCTCCCATTAAGCCACATTTAGAACCTCCATAAACAAGTGTATGTCCATTTTCACCAATCCACTTACCAAGTTCTCTTGATGCTAAAATAAGGTTTTGATCATTTCCATTACTTGCCCCTAAATAAACTGTTATATTCATGTATACCTCCAAAATTTATAAATCTTTTTTATCCTTTTGGCTTATTATATCATTTTCTGTATAAAAAATGCGTTTTTGTTTCATAATAAAGCAGGTGATTTTATGAATGAATCTTATTGGCAAAAGACAAGTCAACATCCTTGTTTTAAACAATTAAATAAAGATATAAAAACCGATATTCTTATTATTGGTGGTGGTCTATCCGGCATTTCATGCGCTTATCAATTAAAAGAAACAGATAAACAAATAACTGTTGTTGAAAAGGATCTTTTAGGTTGTCATACCAGTGGATGTACAACGGCTAAAATTACTCTTTTACAAGATCTTATTTATCAAAAACTTGTTAAACATTATAATATTGAAACAGCTTATCTATACTATCAAAGTCAAAAAGAAGCAATAAAAGGTATTAAAGATTTAATTGAAAAAGAAAAAATTGATTGTTGTTTAAAAGAATGTACGATGTCTTTATATACTGATAATTTAAAAAATGTTGAAAAACTTGAAAAAGAACAACATTATTTACAACTCTTTGGTGAAACTGTTTTTGACAATCAAAAACATTTAAAAACAATCAGTTTGCATCATCAATATATCTTTCATCCTTTAAAATATCTCTATCATCTTGTGAAATGTTGTCAAAAGAAAAATGTTCAATTTTATGAACATAGTCGTGTTGATAAAATTATAAAAAGAAAAAACGGTTTTCTTGTCTATGTACAAGGACATCGTATTATCTGCCAAGATCTCATTCATGCCTCGCGTTATCCTTTTATAAAAAAAGGTTTCTACTTTTTAAAAATGTTTCAATCTTTAGAAAGTATTGATTTAAAACAAAGAACAGGAAATCAATGTACCCTCTCTATCGATCTTACAGAAAGTTATCGTCCTTTAAAGAATCATGCTTTAGTTATTAATTCTAAGAGTAAAGATTGGTTTGCACAAGATACGATTCCCTTAAGAGGTATTCCTTACATGGGGCGTTATAAAGAACATGAATATTTTATTTATGGTTTTCAAAAATGGGGTATGACAAATTCTTTTTTAGCATCTAAAATCATTAAAGATCTTTATTTAAATAACGATAATGCCTATCTCTCCTTATTTTCATGTCATTATTATTCTTTAAGTTATTCTAAAATATATTTGAAACAAATGCTTCATCATCTTTATCTTGGTTATGTCAAATTTCATTTTCATACCAAGAAAAATTTACAAAGAGGTCAAGGAGGATTAATGAAAATCAATCATAAACTCTATGCTGTTTATTTAGATAAGCAAGGTATTTATCATTATTTTTCTCCCTACTGTCCTCATTTAAAAGGTCTACTTTCTTTTGATGAAAAACATCAAATATGGCATTGTCCCTGTCATCAATCTATTTTTGATTGTTATGGAAAACTTATTGAAGGACCTTGTTTAAAAGATATGAATAAACAAAAATGATACCCATTTCATTCCTTCTATTATATAATAATATATGGGAGGAAGTTTATGAAAACATATTTAACATTAGATGTTGGTGGCAGTGCCATCAAGTATGCGTTAATGCAAGAAGATTTAACTATTTTAGAAAAATCAAGTGTACCAACTCCTATGGATACCCTTGAAAACTTTATTGAAACAATTGGAAAAATCTATGATCAATTTCAAGATCAAATCAATGGTATGGCCCTTTCTATGCCTGGTATCATTGATCCTGAAAGAGGCTATCAATATACTGGTGGTGCTTTACGTTATATTGATAAATTAGAAACTGTAGAAGTTTTAAAGAAGCGTTGTCCAACAAATATTACAATTGGTAATGACGCTAAATGTGCTGCTAATGCGGAAATTGGTTTTGGAAATCTCCAAGATATTCAAGATGGCGCTGTGGTTATTTTAGGAACTGGGATTGGTGGATGTTTGATTAAAGATCATAAAGTTCATACAGGAAAACATTTTTCAGCGGGTGAATTTTCTTTTATTAAGACCAATAATCTAGACCCTATTAGTTGGAATCATGCTTGGAGTACGAGAAATGGTATTTCTGGGTTATTACAACGTGTTCAAGAAGCCCTTGAAACAGACAAAGAATATACTGGAATTGAAATCTTTGAAATGGCTAATAAGGGTAATGAAAAAGTCATTAAAGGAATCGATGCTTTTGCTAAGGAAGTCGCAACTCAAATCTTTAATGTACACATTATTTTTGATTGTGAAAAGGTGGCTATTGGTGGCGGTATTTCTGCTCAACCTTTATTAATTGAATTGATTAATAAAAATTTAGATGAAATCTATGAACATTTAGGTTTTGATGTTTATCATCCTGAAATTGTTGCTTGTAAATTTAGAAACGATGCAAATTTAATTGGCGCTCTTTATCAGCATATTCAAACTTTTAAATAATTCTTTTTCAAAAAGAAAAATAAGTGTAAAATAAGATTAAGAGGTGAACATGATGCAAGTTGTATTTGTTGTTTTACATAAAACAGAACTATTACAAGATTTATTAACTAAACTAAAAAAAGCAGGAGTAAGTGGTGGAACAATCATTGATTCTCAAGGAATGATTTCTTATATTCAAGAAAGTGATGAAAGTTATATTTTAGGTTCATTGAGACTTTTTCTTGAACAAGCTCGTCCTGATAGTAAAACAATGTTTTTCATTATTAAAGACGAACAAGTTGATCTTGTTTTTGAAACCATTGATAAAGCTTTAGGTGGTTTAGAAAATCATAACACAGGTATTGCTTTTGCTATGCCAATTACAAGAGTAGAAGGAGTTGTTAAATAAAATATGTTGATTTATTTTAGTCAAACAGGTAATACCCAACTTTTAGCTCAAGCTATTAAAAAGAATGTTGAAAATTCAGATATTATCTATGTAGGATTTTGGACTGATAAAGGTAACGCTAGTAAAGAAGCTTTAGATTATTTAAAAACATTACATCATCAAAAGATTTTCTTATTTGGTACCGCTGGTTTTGGTAAAAGCGATGATTATTTTAAAAAAATCATTGATAAAGTTAAAGAAAGTATTGATGAAAGTAATGAAGTTATAGGAAGCTTTATGTGCCAAGGAAAGATGCCTGAAACTGTCTTACAAAGATATTTAAAGTTAAAAGAAGGAAATCATGCCCCAGATAATATAAATTTATTAATTGATAATTATTATGAAGCACTCAAGCATCCAAATAATGATGATATTGAGAATCTAAAAAAGGCTATCGCTTAAGATAGTCTTTTACTTTACTATTAAGTTTAGAATAAATATTTTCAACAAACCATGGTTCGGTAGATGCTTTTAAAGCATCTTCAAAACTAAACCATCGTAGTCCCTTATTTTCATCTTCTTTAATCTTTAACTCATCTTGATCATTTGCTTCCATTAAATAAGTCACATTATAATGAAGATGACTTGAAACATATTTTCCTCTTTTAACATGTCCATCTACTGTTAATACTTCTAAAGAAAATAAATCATCACTCATAAATGATACATTTTCTAATCCACTTTCCTCTTGTACTTCCTTTAAAGCAACTTTTTTAAAATTCTTCTCACCATCTACGTGTCCACCTAACCAAGACCAAGAATTATAAACTTTATGATAGCACATTAAAACCTTATTATGATTTTGATTTAAAACCCAACAAGAAACTGTAAAATGCCCTACTTCATTTTCTCTTGTCAAAACATCTTTTTGTTTAAGAACTTTTAATAAAAGTTCCTTGTCTTTTGCTTCTTGTTCATTATAAGGTTGATAATTAGTGATTTGTTGGTACATTTTCAATATATTTTTGATAATACATCACGCGTATTAAATCAAAAATTGTCATTATTTGATAATTGAAATTAATGCCATCAAATCTTCCTGGTACTTGAATTGTATCAGTTGTGAGTTTCTTTCTTGCATAGGTTGGATTTTGAGTAACAAGTAAAGAAGTTGTATTTTGTAAAGAGAGATTTGTTCGCGTATACATAAAACCTTCTAATGATCTTCCTGATGAAGAAATAAAGATAACATAGTCATTTTCATTAAAAATCATATCTTTATCATACGTATGATATTGGAGTACTGTTTTACCAAAAGAAATCATATCTGTTTGAAATTCAACCGCAATAGACATCGGGTAAAGAGCACCTACTAAAATTACACGTTTTGAATCATGAATTTTTGTACATACTTCTTCAATTTTCTTTAAGAAAGCTTCATTATCATTAGAAACTTTAATACGTTCAACATATGAAGAAACATGTATATTTTTCATACGTTCTTGAATTTGTTCAAAACGTACTTGTTTATGTCGTTGATAAATTTCTATAAAAGAAAGATAATTATCAAAACCTAAGTATTTTAAAAAGTTTAAAATACTTTCAGGTGTTGTTTGTAATTCACCAGCAATATCTTCAATCGTATAACTGTCAAAATCTTGATAATGAAGGATAAAGAATACACAAAAACGATAAGCGTCATCTAAAAATAATGTTCCATTTAAATATTTTAATATTCTAGAAAGTAGTATATTCATAAGCTCCTCCTTTAAATAAAATGATATTTTTTATAATAAGTAACACGCATAATATCAAAGATTGACATCAAACGATAGTTAAAATCAATACTATCATATCTTGAACTTGCTACATATATCACACGTTCTTCGCCAATTTGACTTTTATACTTTTTATTTTGGGTAATAAGTAAGAATTGTGAACGATTAATATCAAAACCTTGATGTTGCTCCATAAACGCATCATAAGCTCTTCCTGTTGCTGAAACAAAAATGACATAATCATCTTTATTTAAGATAAGTTGATTATCAAAAGAATGATATTGGAAAACTGGTTTTCCAAAAGTAATCAAGTCTGTTTGAAATTCAACAGCAATCGATATTGGATAAAGTGCCCCAATAATAACCACTCTTTTAGAAGTAGAAATATCATGACAAATATGATCCAAATCACAAATAAATTTATCTTGATCATCACATAAATGAATTTGTTTAAATAAATCATCCATCTTTAATCCTAACATTCTTGAACGAATTTGATCTTGTCTTAAAATAACATCCGCATAAAGTTGATCTTGAAAAGAAGCATAGTCATCAAATCCTAAATGTTTTAAGAAGTTTAAAATTGCTTCTTGAGAAATTTTTGATTTTTCAACCACTTCTTCTAAAGTCATTTTATAAAAATCTATATAGTTTTCAATAAAGAATACACAAAAACGATAATTATCATCTAAAAACAATGTTCCATTAAAGTATTCAAGTATTCTTGCTAGAAGTACATTTCCCATACGTACCTATCCTTTCTTTATTAAACCTAGTTTTTCAAGACTTAAAGCTATCCCATCTTGATCTGGATCAATAAAAGTATCATAAGAAATATCTAATAATTTTTCTTTAGCACCTTCAAAAACAATTCCTTTATTTACTTTTTCTATCATTTGATAGTCATTCATACTATCTCCAAATGCAATCGTATCTTCCATACTTGCATGATAATAATCGATCACTCTTTCAATAGCATCTGCTTTTGTACAATTCTTTGAAATAATTTCCCCATTAATAAAATCATCTTCTGGCTTTGAAAATAAAACCACATTAAAATCTTTACTTAAATGAGGAACTGTATCAAGCAATGCATATTTATCATATGCAATAAAAACAATTTTAGTCACTTTATCTTTACCAGGATTATATTCTGTAATTGGTTTAAAAGCTTGATTTCTTTTTTCAAAGAAACGTGCAAGTTCTGGATTGGCTTGTGTATCTTTGATTTGTCTTCTTTCCATATATTCTCTAGCATAACCTGATTGAAAAAGTTCATCTTTGGTTTCAAGTGTAAAACCTACCTGCGCATTAGAAAATAAAACAATGGCTTGTTGAAGACGTTTACTATCTAAAAAGTTTTCATAAATATATTTTCCATCAATTTGAATAAAGCTTCCAGCCGCTGAAATCACTCCATCAAAGCCAACATCTAAAATATCTTGAGTAATTGAAACAGGCGCTCTTCCTGTACATAAGAAAGCTTTATGTCCATTTTCTCTTAGCTTACAAATGGCTTCTCTATTTCTTTTAGTAATCTCTCTACTTTTACCACGAATTGTTCCATCAATATCAAAAAATACATATTTCATTGTGCTTACCTCTACTTCATGAATTCTTCAATCAAAATAGGTTTTTCAACAAATTCATCAACAATTGCATAACTTTGATAAATTTCATCTATCAATTCTAAAGATAAATCATCTCTTGCATAAACAGTTAATAATTTTTCACCAATATCTACATGATCTCCTATTTTTTTATTTAAAACAAGTCCCACTGCATGATCGATATCTTCTTCTTTTGTCATACGACCACCACCAAGTTTCATCGAAACAATCCCTAATTTTTTTGCTTCTAATGCTTGAATATAACCTGTTTTCTTTGAAGTTAATTCTATTATAGCACTTGGTTTTTCAAATAGTTCAGTATTTTCTATATATGAAACATCTCCACCTTGAGCTTTGACCATTTCTTTAAATTTTTCTAAAGCTTTTCCATTATCCATCACTTCTTGTAAAGCTTGATACGCTTCTTTTTTATTTGGATAAAGATTTGCTTGAACAAGCATTTCACTACCTTCATTTAAACAAAGTTCTCTTAAATCTTCAGGGCCATTTCCTTTCAAGGTTTCAATAGCTTCAATAACTTCTAAACTATTCCCAATTGCATTTCCTAAAGGTTGTGACATACTTGAAATTGTCGCTCTCGTATTTTTATGACAATGCTTTCCAATAGAAATCATTGTTTGAGCAAGTTCTTTAGCTTCTTCAATGGTTTGCATAAATGCACCATTTCCATATTTAACATCTAATAAAATCGTATCAGCCCCACTCGCTAATTTTTTAGACATAATAGAAGAAGCAATTAAAGGTATACAAGAAACTGTTCCTGTAACATCTCGCAAAGCATATAACTTTTTATCAGCAGGTACAAGTGAAGCACTTTGACCAATAATAGCTAGTCCTATTTCATTGACTTGATTAATAAAATCTTCTTCTGAAATATTAATTTGATAACCTGGAATTGATTCAAGCTTATCAAGCGTACCACCTGTATGCCCTAAACCTCTTCCTGACATCTTAGCCATTTTACCACCACAGGCAGCCACAATAGGCCCTAAAACAAGTGAAGTTTTATCACCAACACCACCTGTTGAATGTTTATCAACTTTAACCCCTTCTATTTTGGATAAATCTATAATATCCCCGCTTTCTTCCATAACTTTTGTTAGTAAGGCTGTTTCCTTTAATGTTAAACCTTGAAAACAAATAGCCATTAATAAAGCAGACATTTGATAATCAGGAATACTTCCTTCAACATAACCATCTATAATAAATCGAATTTGTTGGTGATTAAATTCACCATTATTTTTTTTATATTCTATTAAATCAACCATTCTCATTGTTGTTTTCCCCTTTATTTCAATCTAGTTCTATTTTACTATATTTTGTTTTAATTTGAAAACACTTTCATTAGTTCGATAAAATCTTTTCAATAATAATTAAAAAAATCTTCTTTTTTTGAAAAATTAATCCTTTTTTTGTTAGAATATTTATGGAGGTGGATTTATGAAAATCTTAATATGTGCCCCATTACAAGATGCTGAAATCAAAAAAATCCAAGAACATTTTAAAAATGATATATTCATTATTAACAGAAATCCAACCCAAGAAAATATTGATCAAGTGGATGTTATTATAGGAAATCCAAAACTTAATTTAAACTTAAATCAAGAACATCTACAAGCAATACTCCTAAACAGTGCTGGTAGTGATCAATATATTAAAACAGGTATTTTAAATGAAAATACCAAACTTACCAATGCTTCTGGTAGTTATGGAAATGCCATTAGTGAACAAGTCCTTGGAATGATAATTACGCTTTGTAAGAATTTAAAAACTTATGCCTTACAAATGAATGAAGGTAATTGGAATCCTTTAAAAACAGGAAAAGAAATTTATCATAGTCGTGTTTGCATTGTGGGATATGGTGATATCGGTTATGAAATTGCTAGAAGGTTGAAAACTTTTGATTGTCATATTACTGCTATTAAAAGAAGAGTCCAAGATGATCTTCCTTATGTAGATGAAGTATCTTCTTTAGATCAATTAGATAAGCTTCTACCAACCATGGACTTTGTTATTCTATCTTTACCTCAAAGTAAAGAAACTTATCATCTTTTTAATACAGAAAAACTATTAAAAATGAAAAAAGATGCTGTATTAATTAATGTAGGCAGAGGGAGTGCTATTGATACAAATGATTTAATTGAGGTTTTAAATCAAGAACATCTCTATGGTGTTGGCTTAGATGTGGTTGAAGAAGAACCGTTATCTAATACCTCACCATTATGGAAATTTGAAAATGTTTTAATCACACCTCATAGTTCTGGTGGTTTTGTTTGGCAAAGTGTTAGAGATTATTATACTACGCTTGTTATAAGAAATATTGAACATTTAAAAAATAAAGAAACTTTGGAAAACGAAGTTGATTTTCAAACCGGTTATCGAAAAGTTGTCACATACAAAAAATAGCGCCTTAGCGCTATTTTAATTATTCAAACTTTTGATTAACTTCAAAGATATTATGCCCATTTAAATAATCTTTAACAAGCATACGTTTTTTACCTTCTAATTGGAATTCAGTAATAATATAAACCCCATCTTGTACCTTTACACCAATAGCATCTTTAAAAATCTTCACGATTGTTCCTGGTTCTTGATGTGCATGATGTGTCATAGCATTTGGACAATTATGTACAAGCCCTTGATAGATTTTTACTGTTTTTCCTTGATACGTTGTATAAGCTCCAGGCCAAGGATTTAATCCTCTGACATGGTTATAAACTTCTACTGCTGGCTTATTGAAATCAATTTTTTCTTGTTCTCTAGAAATAACAGGAGAATATGTTACTTTTGATTCATCTTGAGGAATGGATTCATTTGTCCCCTCAATAATAGCAGGCATTGCTTCAATAATCGCTTCAGCTCCTAAAATAGATAAACGATCATAAAGTTCTCCTACTGTTTCATCATTAGAAATAGGTGTTTCTTTTTGATAAATGATATTTCCTGCATCCATCTTTTTTACCATATACATAATTGTTACTCCTGTTTTTTCATCTCCATTTAAAATGGCATAATGAACAGGTGCTCCTCCACGATATTTTGGAAGTAATGACGCATGAACGTTAATACATCCAAGACGTGGACAATCTAAAACTTCTTGTGGAATCATTTGTCCATAAGCAGCTGTAATAATTAAATCAGGTTGCATATCTATAATGGCTTGATAATCATCTTTGATACGTTGTGGTTGAAATACAGGTATATCATGTTCTAAGGCCACAACTTTAACTTCAGGCATTTTAAGTTCTTTTTTTCTTCCAACACGACGATCTGGTTGTGAAACAACTTGGACGATGTTGTAATCATGTTGAATTAAGTTTTTTAAAACAGCTTCAGAGAAAGTTGCTGTTCCCATAAATACGATTTTTAATTGATTCATTCTTTTCACTTCCTTCTATAAGATATTACTAATAAATTGAGAGATAAGCAAGACAATTGTTTGAATTATTTGGATACAAATTTGACTTATCTTTTTAACAATTAAAGAAAGTGTATTATCTTTTTGATTATCATAGAGACCTTCATCTGAATTAACTTCTTTTTGTTTTTGTACATTTTGTTCAAAAGCAACAATATTTTTAGAAACCATTTCATTTTGAATATAATGATTATTCAACAAACCATTCATACAAAATAATAATAAACCGACCATTGTAAAATCAATTAAAAGTTCTTTCATTGTAAATACTCCTTAATTACTTGAGACATCACTTCGATTGTATTTTGGACTTCTTCTTTCGTATTATTTTGTCCTCCAAATTCAATTAAAATCGTATGATCACAAATCCCTTGATTATAATGATTTTTCTTTACCATAATTCCTTTAGATAATCCTGGCACTTTCTCATTTGCCCTGTTAGAAAGTTCTGTAGATAATTGATTGACCATATCAAATTTTCCACTACTTTTTCCTACGACAAACAAAATCTTAGCATAACTTTTTTGATTATAAACCAGTGTAGAATATTTTTTATCAAGGCTATCTCGATGAAAATCAATGACTAAATCATATTTCCCATTTTCTCTTAAAGAATTTTCTAAATACATCTTTGATACAACATAAGATTGATTATATGCAATTCGATGTATATTTTTATAGTTTTCAAAATCATTTTGTTCAACATCACAAAAATAACCTTCTTTTGTTAAACAATCCTTTAAATAACTTGCTCCCTCTTTTACATTATATCCAACATATTCTTCTCCTTGATGTGTATTATATAGATGAATTTTCTTACTTGAGGTAACTGGTACGCTTGTCTGCAAGGCTTCCGTTGTTAAAATTGCTTTAAAAACTTTCACATTTTGATGACTATAAGAAGGTAAATAGATAATCATTAAAACAATGATCATTATTTTGAAAATAATTTGAATAGATACTTTTATTTTCATAGGCGCTCTCCTTGTATTTATTCAAATATATGAAATAAATCAAGAATTATACCTTAAGTCATTCAGAGCCTTTGCTAGAAGAGCACTCATCCTTTCAACTGTTTCATCAATTTGTTTATCAGACATCACAAAATTACGATCAACCGGTGTCAATATTTCTTGTAATAAAGATTCTAATTCCTCTTGATCAAGACTCCCAATATGACCTAATAAATAACGTTGTTGACTTGATGAAAGAGTCCCTTCATATTTTTCTCTTTTCCCAATTTTTAATCTATTTTTTATATCAATAGCATCTCCAAAATAATCTTTCATTAATTGAAAAACATCTTTAACAATTGAACTGGCATAAATAACAGTCGGAACCCCTATCGCAATGACTGGACATCCTAAGGTTTCTTCTTGAATAGCTTGACGGTGATTACCAATTCCACTACCAGGATGAATACCGACATTATTAATTTGGATAACATGCCCTAATTTTTGATAATCTTTTGCACATAAAGCATCAATAACTATCACTAAATCTATTTGAAACTGATCGACCATTGCCTGGATCACTTCAACTGTTTCTACTCCTGTTTGATACATCACACCTGGTGTAAGTGATAAAATATCATAATAATGATTTTCTAATTTGAGACTATCATCTAAATAATGCGTGACACGAATATCTCTTAAAGTACGTGGTCCAATCGCATCACTGGTTAAATAAGGATTACCAAGTCCTGTAACTAAAATACGAGGATATTCATTTTGATCTATCATTTCTTTTAATATTTTTGTTATTTGTTCACTGATATTAGAAATATGATCTTTAAAAAAAATTTCAATATACTTTCCTTTTTTTAAATACTCCGTATCTTCTAAAAACTCATACGTTTCAATTGAAAAGTCCTCCTTTTTTTCAATCTTTCTTTGATAATGTTTTCCTTCTTTTAATAAATCCAATGATTCTTTCGCTAAATCACTATGTGTATTATACTTATTCATATTCTCACCTGCATAATTATTCCCTTATTTCCAACAAATTACACAAAATTGTTGCAATTCCTTGACTTTTTATATATAATGAAGTGGCAAATTGCAAAGCGAGGTGAAAAATCATGGCAAATATGAAACAACAAATTAAACGTTATAAAAACGATAACAAAAAAAGAGCTAAAAACGCTTCTTATAAATCAGCTTTAAAAACTGCAATCAAAAACGTAAGAGCTGAAGTTGAAGCTGGAAATAAAGAAGCTGCTGAAAAAGCATTAGTAATCGCTTCTAGCAAATTAGATTCTTATGTAAACAAAGGAATCCATCATAAAAATTACGCTATTAGACAAAAATCTAAATTAGCTAAATTAGTTAACTCAATCTAATCATTGAAACCAGACAAATGTCTGGTTTTTTTGTTTATTCTTTCTTTTCTTGATTATAATGTTAATAGACTTTGAAATAAAATAAGAGTAAAATATTTTTACATTACAAGGAGATGTATTTATGGAAAGAAAAGATATAGAAGAAAAATATACTTGGGATCTTTCTAAAATTTATCAAGATCCTCAAGAGTTTTATCATGATATAGAAGTCAGTCAACAATTACTTGATGAATTGACTTCATTTAAAGGAAAAATGACCGAAAGCGTTGATATCCTTTTACGTTTTTTATCAAAGCGTGATGAAATGTCAATGCTTGTAAGTAAAGCTTACTGTTTTGCGCATTTAAACTGTGATGTAGAACCTAAAGAACAAGAATATCAAAAAATGCTTGCTACAGTGATGTCACTGATTCAACAATCAAGTGTTAAACTTGTATTTGTTGATAATGAAATCGTTGAAAACGATGAAACGGTAAGAGAATATTTAAAAGATGAACGTTTAAAATCTTATCGGTATTCTTTAGAAAATGCTTTAGCTTTTAAACCTCATTTATTAGATAAAGAACAAGAAGAATTGGTTGCAAAAGTAGACAATATCTCTGAATTAGCAGAACAAGTTTTTGATTCTTTACGTCTAGAATTTGAAGATGTTGAAGTCAATGGTCAAAAGAAAACATTAAATCAAGCGACACTTAATGAATTTTTAAAGAATAAAAATAGAGACGTTAGAAAACAAGCCTACCATCATTTCTTTAAAGAATATCAGCGTTTTGAAAATACCTTTGCCTCAACTCTTTCAGGGGTTATGAAAAAAGATGCTTTTTATAGTGATATTCGTCATTTTGATTCACCCCTTGCGGCAAGTGTTTTTAATGATGATGTTCCTACCGATTTATTTTTTAAGATTTTAGATAAAGCAAATAATGAATATCGTTATTTATTCCATCGCTATAATCATTTAAAAAAAGAAATTCTTGGGCTAGATGAACTTTATAATTATGATTTATCAGTTCCTCTTGTAAAAAGTGTTTCTAAAAAATTTACAATTGAAGAATGCTTTGACATCATCAATCAAGCTTTAGCTCCTTTTGGTAAAGATTATTTAGCTATTATTAACCGTGCTAAAGATGAAAGATGGATCGATTACTACCCTACTACTGGTAAACGTGGTGGTGCTTATAGTAGTGGAAGCTATTTAACACAACCTTATATCTTAATGAACTTTATTGGTGACTATAATTCGTTATCAACAATGATCCATGAATTAGGTCATAGTGTGCATACGTATTTATCAAGCCATAATCAAGACTATATTAATAGTAATTATCGTATTTTTGTAGCGGAAGTCGCTTCAACCGTTAATGAAACCTTACTTATCAACTATATGATGGATCATACTTTATCAAAAGAAGAAAAAGCCTATTATATGTATGAACAATTAGAAAACTGTGTTGGTCTTATTTTTAGACAACCGATGTTTGCGGACTTTGAACATCGTCTTCATGAAATGGCTAAAAACAATGAACCCACGTCTTCTAAAATCATGACTGATCTTTATGCAAAATTGAATCAAGAATACTTTGGTGAAGATGTAAAAATGGATGAACTTGTAGGTTGGTCTTGTTATTATGTTCCTCATTTCTATTATGATTATTATGTTTATAAATACACTTTAGGAATGACTGTTGCTTTAGCTATCGTTAAACGTATATTAAATGGTGACACGCAACAAGTTGAACGTTATTTAAACTTCTTAAAATCAGGTGGAAAAGAATCTCCTGTTGACTTATTAAGTCATGCGGGTGTTGATCCTTTAGATGACGCTATTTATGATGATGCTTTCCATTATTTTGAAGATTTGTTAAATGAATTTGAAAAGCTGGTAAAATAATTTATAATAGTATTAGGTGATAGAAATGAAAAGAGAAGAAACAAGAGCGTTTCAAGTAGGAAATTTAACATTAGGTGGTAATAATCATGTCATTATTCAATCCATGACAAATACCAAAACTAAAAATGTGGAAGCAACCGTTAAACAAATTCAAGAATTGGAAGATGCCGGTTGTGAAATGGTCAGAATGGCTGTTTTTGACAAAGAAGATGCATATGCGATAGCAGATATTAAAAAACAAGTGCATATTCCTTTAGTTGCCGATATTCATTTTGACTATCGTTTAGCTTTGATTGCGATTGAATCAGGAATTGATAAAATTCGTATCAATCCTGGAAATATTGGAAGTATTGAAAAGGTAAAAGCCGTTGTTGAATCTTGTAAAGAACATCATATTCCTATTCGTATTGGTGTCAATAGTGGTTCTTTAGAAAAAGATATCTTAGAAAAATATGGTCGTCCTACTGCTAAAGGAATGATTGAAAGTGCAAAGAAACATATTGATATTTTGGAAAGTCTAGATTTCCATGATTATTGTATTTCTTTAAAATCTTCCGATACAATGCTTACAATTGAGGCCTATACACTTGCTAGTGAAACCTTTGATTGTCCCCTTCATTTAGGGGTTACAGAAGCAGGAACAAAACTTGGAGGAACAATTAAATCTTCTTTAGGTATTGGTACTTTATTATATCAAGGAATTGGAAATACGATTCGTGTTTCTTTAAGTGATTATCCTGTAGAAGAAATTAAAGTAGCAAAAACATTGCTTAAAGAATTGGGGTTAATTAAAAATGTTCCTACCCTTGTATCTTGTCCAACTTGTGGAAGAATTCAATATGATTTGATTCCAGTCGCTAAAGAAATTGAAGATTTCTTAAATAATATCCATCAAGATATTACCGTAGCCATTATGGGTTGTGCAGTTAACGGTCCAGGTGAGGCCAAAAATGCCGATATTGGTATTGCCGGTGGTGTTAAAGAAGGATTATTGATCAAAAAAGGAAAAATTATTAAAAAAGTTAAACAAGAAGATATGGTACAAACGCTCAAAGATGAAATTTTAAAGATGGTTAATTCATAATAACCATCTTTTTTTCATATATATAACTATGGAGGCGTAAAACTATGGAAAATTTATTCATTGAACATTTTTTATCGTATGAAGATTTTAGAAGCAATAAGGAAATACAAGCATTAGAGCTAAATGAAGAAGATTTGAAGGTGATCTATCAAGTGATAGATCAAAACCGTTTTTTACTCTGTAGTGAACATTATTTACCTATTCTATTTCAATCAATTATGAAAAAAACTAGTGTTTCCACTAGTTTAAAATTGAAATCTTTGTTTCAAAATCATACTTCAATATTTCTAAATTCTTGATTTTTCAACATATCTATTTCTTCTTTATAAGGAGCTTTACCATCAATATAAGGTGTTTCTAAAATCTTAGGAACATCTTTTATTCTTTCATTATGAGCAATCCCATTTAAAATATCAAAACCAATCTCACCTAAGCCAAGATTTGCATGACGATCTTTATGAGCTCCTTGAACATTTTTAGAATCATTCAAATGAACAACAAGTAAACGATCTAAATCAATAATACGATCAAATTCATCTAAAATTTCATCAAAATTTGATAAATCGTATCCTGCGTCATGAATATGACACGTATCTAAACAAACCCCTAATTTTTCAGGATAATCACAATGAGAAATCAAATAATTGATTTCTTCAAATGTCTTTCCTAACTCACTGCCTTTTCCTGCCATTGTTTCTAAAGCAATCTTTCCTTGATAAGGTGTATCTTTTAATACTTCATTTAAACCTTTAATGATTTGTTGAAGACCCACTTCTTCTCCAGCTTTTACATGACTTCCAGGATGTAAAACAAGAATCGATGTCCCAATATCTTGACATCTTTGGAGTTCTTGTTTTAAGAAGTTAACAGCTAATTCAAAAGTTTCTTCTTTAACCGTATTAGCAAGATTAATGATATAAGGTGCATGAACAACAACATTTTTTAAATCAATGTTATTTTCCTTCATTAAAGCTTTTGCCTCTTCCACCTTTAATTCACTAATGGCTTTTCTTCTCGTATTTTGTGGTGCACCTGTATAAAACATAAACGTATTAGCACCATAAGATAAAGCTTCTTTTACTGAACCTAAAAGCATGTCTTTTCCAGACATTGAGACATGACTACCAATTATCATTGCCTTCCTCCATACGTTTAGCGATTTGTGCTTGACGGGCACGTTCTTTCTTTTGACGACGGATATCATCACGAATCATCGCACGTTTTTGTTTACGTACAACTTGTTCAACTTGATATTTACGTTTCTTTTTATATCCTGGTTTTACTTTTTTAGGTTTACGGATAATCATTTGAACTTGTTTTTCAAGTTCAGTTTGTTGACGAATACGTTTTTTACGTTTTTCTCTTTGTCCTAAATCCACAAATTGTCCGTTTTTAAGTTGCATATTCTTAAATTCAATTCCTTTTCTTTCAAGAATTGCAATATTTTTTTCATCTGTTGTATCATACATACTATAACAAATACCTGTATAGTTTCCACGCCCTGAACGTCCACTTCGATGAATATAAAAATCAGGTTCTGTTGGAAATTGCATATTAATGACATGAGAAACACCATCAATATCAATTCCACGTGCAGCAATATCTGTCGCAACAATGTATTGATATTCATTGTTATTGATTTGTCGCATCATTTTCTTTCTTTCACGAGGTTCTAAATCTCCGTGGATTTCTCCAACTTTATAACCATCTTCTCTTAATTGTCGCGTAATCTTTGATACTTCTGTTCTTTTATTCGCGAAAATAATACAAATATAAGGATCAATTGTTGCCATGATCTTCTTTAAAACATCATAACGATCTTGATGCTTCGTTGCGAGTAAAATATGTTCAACATTGGCTGTTGTAGCAAGTTTACTATCGATTTCAATAGTAACTGGACTTTGCATATATTTCTTTAAAAATGGTCTTAGATTTTGTGGAATCGTTGCTGAGAAAACCATCATTTGTAGATCATCAGCCATTTTTCCTGCCACAGCATCAATATCTTCTAAATAACCAAATTCTAATGTCATATCTGCTTCATCGACTACAAAAGTTTTTGCTGTTGTAATTTGTAAAGCTTGCGCATCTAAAGATAAATCTTTGATACGTCCTGGTGTTCCAATAACCACGTGTGGTTGTATTGAAAGTTTATTAACAGCTCTTTGACGGTCACTTCCTCCAACAATTAATGAAATACGTAATTCTGATAAATATTTTGTAAATGTTTTAGCGTTATTAAATAATTGAGAAGCAAGTTCTCTTGTTGGTGCTGTAATAACAGCTTGCACACAATCTTTATTGACATCAATACGAGACATGATTGGTAATAAAAATGCATGTGATTTACCTGTCCCTGTTTGTGAAATCCCGATAATATCTCTATTTTTTAATACAAGGGGAATGACTTTTTCTTGTATTGGGGTTGGCTTTTTAAAACCTAACTCTTTAATTACTTGATTACAATATTCTTGTAATTTAAAATCTTGAAAAGTTGCCATAAAATCCTCCTTTTTTCTTTTTTTAGTCACGTTATTATACCATATTTTTGATACATTTCAACAAATATTATGGATGGATTTTTATAATTATTCTATAATATTCTTGTTGGAGGTGATTAGATGATCTTAAATACTGGTAATCGTACAGATATTCCTGCCTTTTTTAGTGACTGGTTTTTTAATCGTATTCAAGAAGGTTTTGTCTGTGTTCGTAATCCCTATTTCCCTCATCAAGTCACAAAATATATTTTAGATCCTCAAGTCATTGATATTATTTGTTTTTGTACTAAAAATCCTAAACCAATGCTTTCACGTCTAGATTTAATCAAAGACTATAAACAATTCTGGTTTGTAACAATCACCCCTTACAATCAAACGATTGAACCCTATGTTCCCAATAAAAATGAAATTATTCGTAGCTTCATTGAACTATCTAAAAAAATAGGAAGTCGTTGTATTGGTTGGCGTTATGACCCTATCTTTTTAAATGATTATTATACCATTGAATATCATCTTCGAATCTTTGAAAAAATGTGTCAAAAACTAACTGGATATACTCATCAATGTGTCATTAGTTTTATCGATTTATATCAAAAAACAAAAAAGAATTTTAAAGAAGTTCAAGAAGTAAATCAAAAAGATCAAATCTATCTTTGTCAAAAATTTGTAGAAATTGGAAAAAAATATAACATTGAAATCTATACATGTCACGAAAATGAATTTTTAAAAACAACAGGTGTTCATACAAGTGGATGTATGAATCAACAAATTATTGAAAGAGCTCTAGGTCATTCATTAAAACTACCTAAAATAAATGAAGCTAGACAAGGATGCCGTTGTTTATTAAATAATGATATTGGCGTTTATAATACGTGTTTACATGGTTGCCTTTATTGTTATGCCAATTACGATCGTGTAACTGTTTTAAAAAATGTTAAAATGCATAATAAAAAGTCCCCTTTTTTAATTGGAGACTTTCAAAAAGACGATATTATTAAAGAAGCAAAACAGGTTCCTTATATTGATCGACAACTTTCCCTATTTTAAGGGATGTGCGTGGCGATAAGCAACACCTCTAGTAATACGTAATAAATTATCTTCTCCAGGAAATTTCACAGGTACAACTGGATTTTCTTGATACATTTTCATTACATCTTCAATATCGACAATGATTTCATCAAATTTCATGAGTCCATACATTTTAGGTGGAAGTAAATAAAGTGGTTTATCAATTGTTTGATTTTTTAAAGCTCTATCTAATTCTACCTTCAAATGTGGACATAAAATAACAACATCAAAACGGTCTAATTCTTTTAATCCTAAACCAAATGGTAAAAATTCAATACTGTATTTATCTTCTAAATTTTTTTCTTTAATTTCTTTTTCCATCCTTGTTGCAATAGCACTTGAAGAAAAGCCCCCACCACAACATAATAATATTCTAATCATTTTAACACCTCACTATTTGTTAGTATAACATACCCTCCATTTCAATGTAAGGGCTTTTATTTTTCTTTGTAATTTTTATCTTATCTTTTTAAGTTTCACTTTTTTACCTTTTCATCATATTTTATAGTAGGTGATTTTATGTATCCTTATCAAAACCCCAATTATTATTACTATCAACCTCAGATGTATCCTTATTTTCAAAGAATACCTAAAAAATTTAATTTACAACATACTCTTCACACAACGATACGAGGTATTCAAATCGCAAATCAAGTTATTCCTATTATCTATCAAGTAAAACCATTAATTGATAATACCAAACAAGGTTTGACTTTATTAAAAGCAATGAATCATTTAAATGACATAGATTTTGATGAAATAGAAAAGGAATTAAAACCAATTTCTAAAGAAAACAATGAAATATTTGAAAATATGTTATAATCATCTTTGAGGTGATAAAAGATGTTAGTAAAAGGTATTGTTCCTAGAGGTTATTGTAAAGGCGTTGTTCGTGCAATTGAAATAGCTAAAAAACAAGCACACCAAACAGCACCTGTTTATATTCTAGGAATGATTGTACATAATCAATATATTGTAAATGCTTTAGAAGATTTAGGAATTCAAACAATTGATTTCAAAGGAAAAACACGATTAGAACTATTAGATGAAATCAATGAAGGAAAAGTCATTATTACTGCTCATGGAGCAAGTCAAAAAGTATTTGATAAAGCGAAAGAAAAAGGTTTAGAAGTAATTGATGCCTCTTGTTTAGATGTAATTAAAACTCATGATCTTATTCAAGATAAATTAAATGAAGGTTATGAAATTTTGTATATTGGTAAAAAGGGACATCCTGAAGCAGAAGGTGCAATTTCAATTGATGAAAAAAGAATTCATTTAATAACAAATATAGACGATTTAAAAACAATAGATCCTACTAAAAAATATGTTATGACTAATCAAACAACAATGTCTCTTTATGATGTTTATGATTTATGCGAAAAAGCAAAAGAAATTTTACCTTTTGTAGAAATTGAAAAAGAAACATGCACAGCTACTAAAATACGTCAAGAAGCTATTAAAAACATTGAAGATGATGTTGATATTATCTTTATTGTTGGTGATCCTCATTCAAACAACACAAGAAAACTTGCAAGTATTGCTCATGATTATCATACATGTGATGTTTATATGATTGAAAGTATTGAAGATTTAGAAATTGAATGGTTAAAAAATAAAAGATATGCTGCTGTAAGCTCAGGAGCTTCTACACCAACATATCTTACAAATCAAGTAATTGATTATTTAAAACAATTTGATATCAACGATTCTAAAACATATCAAAAACCTATCATTGATAAAAATAAAATATTAAACCAAAAAGATGCCTAGGCATCTTTTTCTTGTGGTAACCATTGTACTTTGAAAAAATAAATAATAAAAATCAAACTACATACGACCCATGTTGTAGGCCATCCTAAAAAGACATAAACAATATCACTTGTTACTTTTGTAATTAAGAAAAGATAAATTTGTCTTAAGAAAACAAAAGAGAATATCATCACATACATTGGAACAGCTGAACGTCCAGCTCCACGTAAAACTCCATTGATAACTTGATTGATTGGTAAAACAATATAGAATGGTAAGAATGTTAACTGCATCAATCTTCCAGCATCAATCACATCTTTTTCTTGATTAAATAAAGCAATAAAATCACGACCAAAGAAATACATAATTACTACAAAACAAGCAATGGTAAGTGTTGCTAATGCTGTTGTAATATAAGCTCCTTTTTTTACACGGTCATACTGTTTAGCTCCTATGTTTTGACCAACAAAAGTTGTAATAGCCATATTAAAAGCTTGTAAAGGTAAGTTAACAAAACCATCTATTTTAATCGTTACAGAATAACCTGCTATAACAGAGGCTCCATAAACATTAATATAAGATTGAACAATGACATTTGATAAAGAAACAATACTTTGTTGAAAACCTGTAGGTAAACCAATTTTTATAATTTTTAATAAAATTTCTTTGTCAAAACCAATTTCCTTTAAAACAACTTTATAATCATCCTCTGTTTTCATTAAAACATACATGACCATAATTGCTGAAATAGCTTGAGCAATTAAAGTCGCATACCCTGCACCTGCTACACCAAAATGAAAATATTTAACAAATAAAAAGTCTAGGATAATATTAACAACACTTGAAAAAATCAAAAAATAAAGCGGTCTTTTAGAATCTCCCACCGAACGTAAGATACCTGATCCCATATTATAGACCATTACAAAAATAAGACTCCAAAAATAAATAGATAAATAAGTTGAAGCTTCAGAAAAAACTTCACTAGGAACACCAATTGCTTTTAAAATTGGATCATTAAATAATAAACCAACAATCGTTAAAACAACTCCCATAACAAGAGTTAAAGCGATACTATTATGAATTGCTCTTTTCATTTTACAAGTATTACCAGCTCCAAAGAATTGAGCAATAACAACTCCTGCCCCTGTTGAAATTCCCATAAAAAAACCAATCAACATATTAATGATTGGTGTACTTGCACCAACTGCCGCTAAAGCAACTTTTCCAACATAATTTCCTACAACATAAGAATCGACTGCATTATAAAGTTGTTGAAATAAGTTACCTATTAATAAAGGAATTGAAAACAAAATAATTGCTTTGACAATACTTCCTTTTGTTAAATCCTGTGTATTTCCTTTCATACATTCACCTTCCATTTATAATTTTACTCTTATTTTATTGAAAACAAAAATATTTGCACGAAATGAAAAAAATAATTTCAATACATTCTTTTCGCTATAATAAAATTAAGTGAAAGACCACCTTTCTCATGATTGTTATTCACCAATAATTTTGCTTGTACATTTTCATAAAATTACCATATGCTATTTAATTAGCATAGATTTCAGTTTATGTGAGAAGTGGTCTTTTATTTAAAATTAAGTTGGAGGTTAGTTATGAGTAAAAAAATTATCTTTTTTGATGTTGATGGTACCCTCGTTGATGTTAGACCTGCAAGAGAATATGTACCAGAATCAACAATCAAAGCAGTAAGAGAAACAAGAAAAAAAGGGAATTTATGTTTTTTATGTACAGGAAGATCACTTGCTGAAATCTACCCACATATTTTAGATGTCGGTTTTGATGGCATCATTGGTGCTGGTGGTGGCTTTGTAACCATTGGTGATGAAATGCTTTATCATAAAAAAGTATCTGACAAAGATGTAAATCGTGTCGTTGATTTCTTTGAAGAAAATGATTATGACTACTATCTTGAAAGTAATGGTGGATTATTTGCTAGTGAAAATTTAGTATCTCGCTTAGAAATGATTACTTATGGCGATTTAGAAAATGACGAAAAGGCTAGAAAGAAAAAAGCTGAACAACCAAGTCACTTTATTACATCTTTAATAGAGGGAGAAAGTATGTATCGTAGTGATGTCAATAAAATTTGTTTTTTAGAAAATAAAGATATTCCTTTTCAAACAATTATAGATAACTTTTCTGATGCATTCAATGTTATTCATTGTACCGTTCCTTCTTTTGGAGATGACTCAGGAGAATTATCCGTTGTTGGTGTTAACAAGGCAAGCGCCATTGAAGCACTTATCAATCATTTAAACATTCCTCAAGAAAATACTTTTGCCTTTGGCGATGGCATGAATGACACTGATATGTTAGAGTATTGCCATATCGGTATCGCTGTTGGTAACGCTAAAGAAGGTTTAAAAGCAATTGCTGATGAAGTATGTGATGATATTGCTGAAGATGGTATTTATAAAACCATGAAAAAATATCAACTTATATAAAAAACATTGGCTTTTTTTCCAATGTTTTTTTATTAGAGTAAATGTGACATTAAAATGGTTGCAAGTCCTAAAAACGCAAAGAAGCCAAACATATCTGTACATGTTGTTACAAAAACCCCACTGGCAAGGGCTGGATCAACATGAAATCTATCTAAAATAACTGGTACAAAATAACCTGCAAGTGTGGCAACAATCATGTTACAAATCATGGCGAGTCCAGCTACAACACCAAACCATGGATTACCAGCAAAGAACCAAGCCCCTACTGAAACTAATGCCCCAATGATAACACCATTTAAAATACCAAGTCCAATTTCTTTTAATAAAACTTTGCGAGCATTTTCTTTATCTAATTCTCCTAGTGATAAACCACGAACAACAATAGTTAAAGTTTGTGTTCCGGCATTACCACCCATTCCTGTAATAATCGGGCTAATCGTTGCAAGAGCAACAACTTTCGCAATTGTTCCTTCAAAAACACTAACAACACTTGAAGCCATAATTGCTGTAAAAAGATTGACAATCAACCAAGGAATACGGTTTTTAAAAGATTCTACAAGTGTTGAATCTAAACGTTCTTCAGAACCAACCCCTCCTAATAAGTTCATGTCTTCTGTTGTTTCTTCTTCGATGACATCCATAACATCATCGATATCAATAACACCTAATAAATGATGTTGTTCATCTATAACAGGCATCAAAATATATCCATATTTACTAAAAGTCTTTGCAACTTCTTCTTGGTCTTCATAATAATAAACAGCTTTAACATTTTGATTTGTAATCTCAAGCATTGGTGTATCAAAGGTACTTGTAACGATATCACCTAAAGAAACAACCCCTTTTAATACATTTTCTTTATCTACAACATAAAGATAATGTCTAGGTTCTTCTTCCGTTGTTTGCAAAAATAACAATGTTTCTTTGACTGTATTATTTGCATGAATATCTAAATATTCAGTTGTCATAATTCCCCCAGCAGTTTCTGGGTTATATTGTAATAACTGTTTGACATCTTCTTTATCGTCATCTTCCAATAACTCTAAAAAAGCATTTTTTTCATCTTCATCTTCGATTGATCCGATAACATCCGTAATAACGTCATGACTTACTTCATCTAAGATTTGTTTTTGTTTGTATTTTGAAAATAAATTCAACCATTCTAAGATAAGTTCTTCATCATCTTCTTCATCTAAAATATCACCAATAACTTCATTTGGTAAATGTTCTAAGATTTCTTTTGATGAATCTTCATCTTCATGCAAAATATCAAGGATATCTGCCGGGTGAATATTTTCTAAAACCTCTTTAATTATTTCTTTATTCCCATGAAGAATTAAATTTTTTAATTCTTCAGAAGTCATTTGTTTTATCATTTATTTTCCCCCTCTTATTTAAAGAGGAACTTTACCGACGGTGGTAAATGATCCTCACTATTACCATTATGTCCACCGGATAACGGGTCTACTATCATTATTACCACCTCCACCTTGTTCATTTTATCATAATGTTCAAACTTTTAAAGAAAAAAATCATTTTTTACATAATAAAAAGATTGATTTTATAAAAAAAGAAGATAACATTCGGTATCTTCTTATTTAGAACACATATTTCTTTGATTTTCTTGATCATAATCAAACAAACCATCATTCTTTTCTTCAAGTGCTTTAATCATATGATAAGTATATTCATTATAAGGTGTAGGAATATGAAGCTCCTTTCCCATTTTAATCAACGCTCCAGAAAACATATCAATTTCACTATGACGTTTAGCATCTAAATCTTGCAATGTTGAATAACGAGCACTTGCTGGTACAGCACTTCCTCGCGATGAAGAAGAATCAGCTTTACTTAAATCAATTCCTTTAGCGTGTGCAATAGTTTCAAGTTCATGACGTAAACCACCTTGAATAAATTTCATATGTTCACTATCTCGATAACAACCTACTCCTGCGCCTAAAATAGCTTGAGGTAAATTATTACAAACATTTAAACGAAATTTACTCCAAATTTCTTCTTGAATATATTCACTTGCACGAAAGTGGATTCCTGTATTTTCAAATAATGATTCTATTGCTTGTACACGTTTGCTTTGATAAGGTGCTTGGAGTTCTCCAAAAACAATTCCAATAGTTGTTTCAGGATCAAAACGATAACCATTTTCTTTACGTGAAGCAATCTTAATTAAAGATGGCATAAGATGTTCTTTTCCAATGGCTTCTCCAATGATTTCTTCACTATCTACGCCATTCATTAAAGACATGACAATTGTATGATCATCAACGATCGTTTGAATAGATTTTAAGACATCTTTTAAAGCACAATATTTTAAAGAAACAATCAGTAAATCCACTCCATGTGCTTCTGTCGGTGACCATACTTCAGGATAATACATTTGATTATTGATCAAACATCCCTTTTGTAAACGTTTAGCACGTTCCCCTTCGCCAATAACACCTAATTTTACTTTTTTATCTAGTCCCCAAATAATATATGAACCTACTGCTCCAGCACCTAAAACAGCAACTGTTTTTATTTCCATTTTTTCATCCCCCATTTATTTTTCTATATTGTAGCACAAAATTTATAAGTTAAAAATGTGTACTGCAATGTTGAAATAAACAAGAATAGAACATGTATCTACAATTGTTGTAATAAGTGGTGAAGCCATAATTGCTGGATCTAAACCAATTTGATTGGCAACTAAAGGAAGAATACAACCAATTAATTTAGATAACATAACTGTTACAATTAAAGATAAAGCAATCACAAAAGCAATATTAATGTCTTGATACATCACATAAATTCTAAGTCCATTCGCAATTGCTAAAATCACTCCTACTACTAATGCAATTCTAAATTCTTTAAACATCACTTTAAAGATTTCTTTAAAACGAATTTCATTTAAAGCAATCCCTCTAATAATTAAAGTAGAACTTTGAGAGCCACAATTTCCTCCCGTATCCATTAACATAGGAATAAATGAGACTAATAAAGGTACTGCTTGAAAAGCATTTTCATATCTTGTAATAATACTTCCTGTAAGCGTTGCAGAAAACATCAATACAAGTAACCAAATAATACGATGTTTAGCATGTTCAAAAACAGATGTTTCAAAATAACTTTTATCATGTGGTTCTACAGCAGCCATTTTAGAAATATCTTCACTTGTTTCATCGACCATAACATCCATGACATCATCAACTGTCACAATTCCTACAAGCATTTTTTCATCATCTAAAACAGGTAAAACAACTAAATCATATTTTCTAAAAATATTAACAACTTCTTCTTGATCTGTATGAGTATAAACATATTGAAAATCTTCTTTCATAATTTCCTCAATACTTTTATTTTCATCATTTAATAAAATATCTTTCGTCGAAACAATTCCTATTAATTTTTTATCTTGACAAACATAACTTGTATAAATGCTTTTACAATGATTTCCATTTTGTTTAATATATTTTAAAGCATCTTCAAGTTGAGTTTCTTTCTTTAAAGAAAGAAATTCAGTAGTCATAATTGTTCCAGCACTATCTTTAGGATAACTCAAAAGTTGATTGATGACTTGTCTTTGATTTTCATCAACATGTTTTAAAAGTCTTGTTACTAAATTTGCAGGTAATTCTTCGATTAAATCTACAAGATCATCCATATATTGATTTTCAATCAACGATTCTAACTCTTTTTCACTAAACAATTCTACAAGTTGACTTTGCGTTTTAATATCCATATTTGAAAATACTTGTGCTGCTTTCTTTTTAGAAAGTAAACGAAAAGCAATAGCACAATCATCAATTTCTATTTGTTGTAAAAGATAAGCTATATCGACAGCATTGTTTTCCATTAATAAAGTATGTAATTGTTTGTATTGTTTTGTATTTAATAATTCTAGCATTAATTCTTTTTTCATTTTTATATTTCCTCCTTCTTTGAATTTGCCTTTGACAACCCTCGTCCATATAACTCACCTCCTCACAAAAAAACATCGCTGCTTGAGCGATGTTCTATTCTTCATTTCATCCGTTCAAGCTTTAGTATCACAGGGCATATCAATTACATTAAACAAAGCCTTTGCGACTTCATCTGCTAACCAGCGCATTGTGTCTCCACAATTTTGCGGCAGTAATCTTAGGATATCCAAATCCCTGCGGTAACCTCACCTACCGTTGTTTATTCAATTCATGTTCATTATATTTATTAAAATACACTTGTCAATAAAAATTTATCTTTCTCTTTTGATTTTAATGCTTGCAGCAACAATAAGTCCTATTCCCGTCATTAGTCCTAATGCTAGATCAATAAAATCCATTTGACTTTGTAAACCTATCCATTTACCTAGCCATATTGTTGCTAATAAAAAACCTAATATTAGTACCAAATACCAACCCTTTTTATTCACAAGTATCTCCTTAATTAGAATAACGATCTAATAATTATTGATTATTTAATTCTTCTAAGCATAAATTTTGATTATGAATCTTTTGTGCATTTTCTCTGCCAACATATCTAAAAATATTACAACTTTCTTTTTGTGTAATTGTTACTTTATCACTTGGATACCTTAAAACATATCCATATTCATAACTATGTTCTAAAAGCCATTGATAAACATCTGTTGAAACAAATTCAACATCTTTTATCCCATTTACTTTTAAAGAAACAGATGTTCCTAATTGAAATTCACTATATCCAGCTTGTGACGTATTTTCTTCTAAATTTAAAACATCATAGCTTTTATAAGCATTTGTCACTAAAAATCTTTTTTTAGTATTTTTATATAAATCATCATACATTTGTTTTAAAGCATTATAAGCTTCTTCATTTAAATACATGGAATAAGATAATCTTGAAATATTTTCAATCATTGTCATATGTTTAGATTCATAACCACCAATAAAAGTTGTATCATCAATTACTTGAGACATTGTATCTATTTTATATAGTCGAGAAGCATTCGCTTTTAATTCTGTATTCATCAAAATATAAAGACCTTGTGCATCATACGTACTTACCATTTCTTTAAAGAGCTTATATGTATCATCTTTTTCATTTTCCAAAGTATTTACATAATTATTTGTAAGTATAATATAACTATAATCATCATCACTATAAAGTGTCCTTAACAATTGATAATAACGCACATTATCAAAATCAAAATACGTACTTTTTTGATAAGCATAAAATAAATCATTTTTAATTAGTGTTTTAAAATATGTATCTGTTTGCGTTCCAAATTCTACTGTAAGACGATCAACAACACTATTGACATCATTAATTAAATTTTCTAATGAATCATATTTTTTAGCTTCTTTTAACTCATTATAATATTGATAATATTGTAAATGAAATTGATCATATGTAATATAATCAATAAACTCATCTACTGATATTCCATGATCAATTAAATAATCCTGTTCTTCTTTATCTAAATACTTTTCTATTAAAGATCGATTATCATTATCTATACCATTTACTCGATAAAAACGATCATATTTCATATTTAATGATGTAAAAGCAAATAGAAAACATAAGGTTGCTAGAACATAAAGATGCCAGCTTTTTAATTTCATCTTCATCACCATCCCTATTATATAGAATTATAGAAAAAAAATAAAGGAATTAGCTAAAGCTGTAATTCCTTTAACCTAATCAATTCAAATACTGCTTGTATACGCGATTTTACACCTAATTTTTGAATTACATTTGATATATGATTTCTCACCGTTTTTTCACTAATATTTAACTTTCTAGCAATATCTTTTGTAGAATAATTCTTGACTAATAAATGAAATATTTCTTTTTCTCTTGGGGTTAATATAATATTCATAGTCCACTCCCTTAATAGTAGTATATGAAAATTATATTATTTGGTGTTTTGTAAAACAGTAAATAAATTTTTTGCCACTTCTTTAGGTAAGACTTCTTCTAATTGTTCAAGCGTCGCTTCTTTTAATTTTTTAACAGAACCAAAATGTTTTAATAATTCTTTTTTACGTTTTGGTCCAATACCTTCAACATCATCTAAAATAGACTGAAATAAAGATTTAGAACGAACATTTTTATGAAATGAAATCGCATAGCGATGGACTTCATCTTGCATACGTGTTAGTAAAAAGAAGAGTTCACTTTTTTTATCAACACTAATTTCATTAAAGTCACTATCAATTAAAACAGCAGTTGAATGATGATCATCTTTGGCTAGCCCACATACTTTAATACCAATATTTAAGCTATCAATGACTTCTTTTGCAACTTTAATCTGTCCTTTACCACCATCAACAATAATCAAGTCTGGTTTTTTTAATCCTTCTACAAGTACTCGATAATATCGACGATAAATAACTTCTTTCATACTACCGTAATCATCCGGTCCTTCAACTGTTTTGATTTTAAATTTACGATAATCTTTTTTAGAAGCTACCCCATCAACAAAGCAAACCATTCCTGCAACCGCATAAGCTCCTTGGATATTAGAGTTATCAAACAATTCAATTCTTCTAGGAGTAATCATATTTAATTTTTCTCCCAATTGTTTAATAGCACCTACCGTTGCCTTTTGATTCTTTTCAATCAATAAAAATTTCTTTTCTAAAGCTTCTTTTGCATTATTTGTTGCCATTTCTACAAGTTTTGCTTTTTGACCTTTTTGAGGTTTAATGATCTTGCATTCAACTATTTCTTCTAACAAAGTTGTATCAATATCCTCTGGTAATAGAATCTCTTTAGGATATGTATTTTCTTGATAAAAACCAACAATAAATTGTGTAATTTGTTCATGGACATCTTGTAAAGGTACTAGATTTAAATCTCTTGCGAGTAATTTTCCATTTCTCATAAAGAAAAGTTGTAAAGAAAGATACCCTTTATCTTGATAATAGCCAAAAATATCTCGATCAATTTGATCTGCAAATTGAACATGTTGTTTACTTGTAACATGATTGATATGCTGAATCAAATCACGGTATTCTTTCGCAAGTTCAAAATTTAAGCTTTCTGAAGCTTGCATCATTTTATTTTGTAAATCATCGATGATTTCTTTAGTATCTCCTTGAATAAACTGTGTAATTTGTTTGGTTATTTTTTTATATTCTTCTTCATCTACTTCATTGACACATGGCCCTAAACATTGATTTAATTGATAGTAAAGGCATGTTTTTTTAGGAATGTGATTACATTTTCTTAGAGGATACAGACGATTTAATAATTTAAATGTTTCTCTAGCTGCTGTACCATCTGGAAAAGGACCAAAGTGTTTATGTTTTTTATCCTTAGCGTTTCGAACGATTTTTAAACGTGGGTGTCTTTCTTTTGTTAATTGGATATATGGATAATATTTATTATCCATAAAACTAATATTGTATTTAGGTGCATAATCTTTAATTAGATTGATTTCTAATAAAAGGGCTTCCTTTTCACTATCTGTCACAATATATTCAAAATCAACAATTTCTTGAACAAGCTTTGTTGTTTTATAATTATGACTTCCTGCAAAATAAGAAGAAACCCTATTTTTTAATTTTTTTGCTTTTCCAACATAAATCACCGTACCATCTTTATCTTTCATTAAATAACAGCCCGGTTGCATTGGTAAAAGTGATAGCTTATCTTTAATATATTGAAGATCCATTATTCAAAATATACCACTGTTGCACCTAATCCACCTTCATTTGGTCCACCATCTTGATAAGATTTTACATATTTATTTTTATCCAATAACTTTCGAACACCTTTTCTTAAAACACCTGTTCCCATTCCATGGATAATTCGTACTGTTGAATAATTTGATACGAGTGCTCCATCAATAAATTTATCTACTGCATTCATTGCTTCTTCATAACGCATACCAATAATATTAAGTTCATAACTTTGTTTATTAGCTCTTCGTAATGAACGGATATTAGATGTTTCTTTCTTTTCTGGAACTTTTTCATGCATGAATTGAACTTCTGTTTTTTTAGCATTCAATTTTAAACCACCCATTGAGATCGTCAACATTCCTTTTTTATTGATGTCAACAACTTCTCCTTGTCGATTGACAGATAATACTTTAACAATATCTCCTATTTTATAATCATGATTTTCATGATTTTCTACTTGTTTCTTTTGATGTTTTAAATCACCTAATTGTTTTTTAGCTTGAATAACTTGATGCGGCTTAATTTGTCCTTGTAATTCTTTTAAAATTGCATCTGCTTTATTTTGTGCTTCTTCAAGAATCTCATTCGCATCACTTTGAGCCTCTTCAATCATTTTTTCTTTTTTAGATTGATAATTATCAATCAATTGTTGATAATACTTTTCTTTATCTGCTGTTTCTTTTTGCAATTTTTCAAGAGCTTCTTTTTCTTGTAAAACAGCTGATAATTCTGATTGTAATTTTTCTAATAACTTTTGTGATGTTGTCATACTTTCATCTTTGATGATGAAAGCATGTTGAATAATGTCTTGATTTAAACCTAAATGTTTTGAAATTTCAATAGCATAAGAATTTCCTACACTACCATCTAATAAACGATAAGTAGGTTGCATTTTTTCTTGATCAAATTCAACCGAAGCAATCTTAATATAATCTGATTCTTTCGCAAATTCTTTTAATGCACTGTAGTGAGTAGAAGCTAAAATATAAGCACCTTTTTTATGTAAATAAGTTAAAATAGCTTCTGCTAAACTTTCACCTTCTTTAGGATCAGTTCCTGAACAAATTTCATCAATTATAACTAAACTATTTTTTGTCGCATGTTGCGTAATAAAAACCAATCTTTTCATATGCGATGAAAAAGTAGAAAGCGATTGTTCAATAGATTGTTCATCCCCCACATCTACAAAAACATCATCAAATAATGGAAGTTTTGCTTGTGTGACTGGAATTGGAAGTCCACAAATAGCCATTAAAGAAAGTAAACCCGCTGTTTTTAAAGCAACTGTCTTTCCTCCTGTGTTACTTCCACTAATGAGTAAAATATCTTGTGGTTTCTTTAATACAATATCATTAGCAACAACTTCTTTTTGATCAATCAAAGGATGTCTTGCTTTAAGTAACTCAATTTCCTGACAATTTTCATCAACAACTGGCATCACCATATCTAACTTTTTGCCATATTCACTAATAGCAAAAACAGCATCCATTTCTATCATGATTTCTAAATCTTCATTTAAAACACGATCATAACTTCTTACCTTTTTTGTTAGTTCTAATAAAATACGATGAATTTCTAGTTGTTCATCTTGTTTAATTTGTGAAAGTTGATTGTTGTAAGAAACAATTTCTTCTGGTTCTACATATGTTGTTCTTCCTGAAGAAGAATGTCCATGATGAATTCCCTTGATTTGATTTTTATAAGAAACATTGACGGGTAAAACAAAATGATCATTTCTTGTTGAAATGACATCATGAGATAAATAATCTTTATTTTGTGCTCTTAATGCTTCAATTTTCTTTCTCATATTGGCTTCAATCGCTGAAATTTGTCTTCTTAAACGATAAAGCTCATGACTTGCATGATCATAAATATTTCCACTTGGATCGACGCATTTTAAAATTTCATTATATAAATCTTTAGGTAAATAAAGTAATGAAAGTATTTCAAGTAAATGACTTTGTTCAATTTCTTGATCCAAATAAGCTTGTACCTCTTGTACATTTTTTAATATTTGTACGATTTTTAATAAATCTTGAGGATAACAAACACCACCTTTTTGTGCTTTTTGAAGTATTTCTTTAATATCTTCATAAGGGGCTAAAGGAATACGTCCATAAGCATAGATGATTTTCATAGCACTTGATATATCATCTTGATAGAGTTTTAAATCATCTATATCTTGAAAAGGCTGTATTTGATCAATTCGCTTTTTAGCCATTTCACTAAAACAATAGTTTTTAATATAATCTTGAATAAATGAAAACTCCAATGTTCGATAACTCTTTTTCATTTCTAATGTCCTTTCGTTAAAAGATTGATATCAATATCATAATTTTGACATAAAGAAGATATTCTTTGATAATCTTCTTGATCTACTGTTTGTAAATCTATTTCACTATAATAGTTATAAATAAAATCTTTTATTGTTTCATCATCTAACCATTTATTTTGACTTGCTTCTTCTATAAAATTTGTCACCATAGATACTTGTTTTTCATCAGATAAAGAAACATCTAGATGTGTTAATTGATTTAAATCTTTAAAATCAGCAATAGATGAAAAATAATGAGGCATGGTATCAATTATAAAAGAGCCTATATACGTTTGTTCAATTGTTTCTTTCCCTTGATTGATAAAAGGAATAAAAATCATTGAAATAACAAAATATACAATAATGATTCCTTCAATAATTGATAAAATCAAACCTAATAAACGATCTAATAATTTTGTCATTTTTAATAAAGAAACAATTTTCTTTAAAAACGGTTTTAATAAAACACCAATTCCTTTTAAAAGGAAATAGATAACAATAAATAAAATAACAGCAACTAACAATTGATTTACCTTTATACCAATTGGTTCTAATAAACCTTCTAATTGATAAAGTGTAATCAATTTAGATAAAGGAAAAGAAAAATTAATTGTTAGAAAATAAGCTATAAAAAGACTAAAAAAGTCATAAAGTCGAATAATGAATCCTTTTAGATAACCAATAAATGTATATATAATAAGGAATAGACCTATAATTATATCGATTATGTAGGGATTATTTAATAAAGCCATAAATACCTCCTTGCAATTATTGTATCAAAACAAAAATATAGTGTCAAAATTTGAAAAATATGCTATAATTAGTATATATGGTAGGAGGAAAGAAATGACATGAATGTAGCAAATAATAACAAACCAATGAATATTATAGATATGCATGTTGAAAACTACGCCCCTTTAAGTGATGGTGGTCCATCAAACCAAGAAAAACAATATTATCCTTATTCTCACATTGGTTGTGATGAAACAGGATCGGGTGATTTTTTTGGACCATTATGTGTTGTTGCATGCTATATCGATGAACGCGATTATGATTGGTTAGCGAGCTTAAATGTTCGTGATCCTAAACTCATGACACCTCAAGAAGTTATTGAAATTGCTAGAGAGATCAAAGATCGACTTGTTTATAGTTTGTTGATTCTTGATAATTCTCACTACAATCAAATGGCAGTTGCTGGTAATAATCTAGCAAACATTAAAGCAAAACTTTATAATCAGGCCGTTACAAATGTAATGCAAAAAGTTGCAATGAAAGTTGATAAAAAAGTCGTAAATCAATTTGTTTCACCTAAAACGTATTATAATTATTTAAAGAGTGAAGTAATCGTTGTTAAGGATTTATCTTTTGAACAAAAAGGAGAAGAACAATACTTTGCAATTATGTGTTCGTCTATTCTTTCAAAATATGCCTTTTACCAATATTTTAATAACATGTCTAGAAGCTTGAAAGTAAAATTGCCTCGTGGTAATACAAGCTCAGTTGTCGATCATGTTGCTGTAAGTATTGCTAAAAAGTATGGTAAAAAAATGTTACTTAAAGTAACAAAAACTAATATGACTAATTATAAGCGTATTAAAGATGTAATTTAAGGTCTTCCAAAGAAGACCTTTTTATTTTATAAACTATTTAATTCAAATGCTGGAATTTTTGTGTATTTGACACCTGCGGCATCTAACATACGTTTTGCAGCGCGATCACTGTCTGTTCCATTATATTTATCATCTTCATAAATAATTTCTTTAATACCACTTTGAATAATGGCTTTCACACATTCATGACATGGAAATAAAGAAACATAGATCGTACATCCTTGTAAATGAGAAATACTATTTAAGATAGCATTCAATTCTGCATGAACAACGTAAGGATATTTTGTATCATACAAATCTCCTTCTCTTGCTGCCCATGGAAACTGATCATCTTCGCATCCCCATGGAAGTCCATTATATCCTACTCCTACGATCTTATTTTCTGGAGAAACAATACACGCTCCTACTTGGGTATTAGGATCTTTTGAACGATAAGCTGAAAGCTTAGCAACTCCCATAAAATATTGTTGCCAACTAATAATCTTTTTAGACATTTTATTCTCCTTTCAATTCATCAAGTTTTGCTTGAAAATAATCAGGTAAAGGACATTCAAACTCTAAATATTCACCTGTAGTAGGATGAATAAATCCTAATTTTTTAGCATGTAAGAATTGTCCATGACTCTGATTATCTTTTTTCTTTCCATACTTAGGATCTCCATAAACTGGATAACCAATATAAGACATATGCACCCTAATTTGATGCGTTCTTCCTGTTTCAAGTCGACATTCAATTAAAGACATATCATCATATCTTTCTAATACTGTAAAATTAGTAATTGCTTCTTTACTGTTGTTTTTTGTGACAGCCATTTTTTGACGATCATTGACATCTCTACCAATTGGCGCATTGACTTTACCATGAACATGTGGAATAACACCATGAACTAAAGCCACATAACGACGTGTAACACTATGTTCTTTTAACTGTTCACTCAATGATTTATGAGCTTTATCGTTTTTTGCTACCATTAATAAACCACTTGTTTCTTTATCTATACGATGAACAATACCAGGACGATTCACACCATTGATTCCTGATAAATCTTTACAATGATAAAGTAAAGCATTTACTAAAGTACCACTATAAATTCCCGCACTTGGATGAACGATCATCCCTGAAGGTTTATTGACAACGATGACATCTTGATCTTCATAAACGATATCTAAAGGAATATCTTCTGGTAAAACATCCATCTCCTTATTATCTGGAATCGTGATTTCAATAGCATCATTCATTTTAATTTTATAACTTGCTTTTTCAATTTTTCCATTTACAAGAACATGCCCTTCTTTAATATATTCTTGAATAAGTGTTCTTGATAAATCAGAAATTGAATTCATAATAAACTTATCTAAACGTACATTTTCTTCATTAATCTCTAATTTTCTTTTTTCCATTAATATAATCCTCAAATATAATCTCTAAAATAATCAATCCTACTCCTATTACTACTGCCATATCAGCAATATTAAAAATAGGAAAATCATAACCAAAAATAATAAAATCAATAAAATCTCTCACATATCCAAAATAAAGACGATCTGTTAGATTTCCAACAAGACCTGCAAAAGTTAAAACAATTCCATAACGTGTTAATCTTTGAGCTTTGGTTGTCTTACTAAAGTAATAAAACATAAAAATTGCTGCAGCAAGCGAAACAACTACAAACAAACTAATATGTCCTGATAACATTCCCCAAGCTGCTCCTTGATTATGCGAATATGTATAATAAAAGAAATTATCAATAATCGCTTGCGATTGCCCTAGCATCATCGAAGAAGACACTAATATTTTTGTAAGTTGATCTCCAATAACAATCACCAAAAAAGTAACAATATATAAAACCCAATTTTTCTTACTTATATTTTTCATCTAATCACCAAGGACATTATACAATAAAGCTTTTTAAAATCCTAGTATGACTTTTTTAAATATGTAGTATTTAAAACCATTTCAAATAGTTTATATTGCAAAAAAATATGATAATCTATAAAATAAATATGAGGTGAAATTATGAATAAAGAAACACTAGAAAATCTTGTTGAAAAAGAAAGTCAAAAAAGTTCTATTATGTCTAAAGATATTCCTGATTTAGATCTCTATATGGATCAAATTATGACTCTTTTTGAAATCCATCTAGCAAATCATAAAAAAAATGAAGATGATAAATTACTTACTAAAACCATGATCAATAATTATTCCAAAGCCAAAGTCATTACGCCTGTAAAAGGGAAAAAATACACTAAGGAACAAATCATTCAAATGTTGATCATCTATCAATTAAAAAATAATCTTTCGATTCAAGAAATCAAAGAACTCCTTACTCCTATTTATGAAAGTGATACATATTTATCTTTACTTTATGATCATTTCATAGATATCAAGCAAGTAATGAACCAACAACTTCAAAAACTCATTCAACAAATTCTTGAAGATTTTAGCTTACAAATCGAAAATCAAGAAGATTTCTTTTTACTTGTTGCCAGCCTTTCTTCTTTGAGCCATTCGCTTACCAATATTGCAGAAGCACTTATTAATGAAAAGAAGTCGCAATAGTTTAAAACTATAGCCAACTTCTTTCATTTATTCATTTACTCTCTATTCTTTTCTCTATATAATAGTAAACAAAGTGAGGGAAATATATGAAAATTAACGAATTATTAAAGAAAAGACCAACATTATCTTTTGAGATTTTTCCACCAAAAAATAATGAAAATGATATCACATCTATTTATGCAACCATTGATGAACTAGCAAAAATGAATCCTGATTTCATTTCTGTCACTTATGGAGCTAATGGTTCTACATCTAAAAATACATGTAAGATTGCCTCAACCATTAAAAATAAATATGGTATTGAATCTGTAGCTCATTTAACATGTATGAATAATACAAAAGATGAAATCAAAGAAATTCTAGAAGAACTTAAAGAAAATGGTATCGAAAATGTCCTTTCTTTACGTGGCGACTATCCTAAAGATAGTGATGGTATTAATCATGGTGATTTTAAATATGCTAGTGAATTAAATGAATTCATTGAAGAAAACTTTCCTAATGATTTTTGTTTATCTGGTGGATGTTATCCAGAAACACATTATGAAGCTAAAAACTTTGAAGAAGATCTTTTAAACCTAAAGAAAAAAGTCGATGCTGGAGCTAAATATCTTGTTACTCAAATTTTTTATGACAATCAATATTATTATCGTCTAGTCAGAGAAGCAAGAAAAATTGGAATTCATATCCCTATTCTTGCAGGAATCATGCCTGCTCATAATCCAAAACAGTTAAAAAATATCGCAAAAATGTCAAATTGTTCTGTTCCGTTTGATTTAGCAGCGATGATTGATCGTTTTGCTGGAAATCCTAAAGCGGGAAGGGAAGTTGGTTTACACTATGCAACTTATCAAATCATCGATTTAATGACTCATGGTGTAGATGGAATACATATTTATACAATGAATAAACCAGAGATTGCAAAAGAAATTTTAAAAAGAACAGAATATATTCGTGATGAATTTTTCAAAGATTAAAGAAAATGCTTTAAAGTATTTAGGATATCATCATCAAATACTTGATGAAAAAATGAATGTTTTGATTGATGAATGCATAGAGGAAATTGAAAAAATGAGTTCTTTTAGAGTAACTTATCGTAAATTTCCTCTTTCTTTTCATCCTTTAAGAATTGATGAAATTTCTTTAAATCTCGATTATCCAGACTTGAATGATTTATTTCAAAATTGTCATGATGTTGTTATTATTGGCTGTACTTTAGGATTACAGGTAGAAAAAAGATCTCATTATTACAGTCATATTGACATGACCAAAGCGACGATTTTTGATGCTGTCGCAAGTAGTTTTTTAGAAGTGAAATGTGATGAATATGAAAATGAACAACTGATTGGTAAAAGAACGTTTCGTTTTTGTCCTGGTTATGGTCGTGTCCCTATTGAACTCAATAAAGAACTTGCTTTCATTATCGAAAGTTCTAAAAAAATTGGTTTGACTGTTCAAGAAAGTAATATTTTATTACCACAAAAATCAATGATTGGTTTGATTGGTTTAGGTGATAACAGAAAAGAAAAAACATGTCAGAATTGTTTACATATAAAAGATTGTAATTTTAGAAAGAGAGGTCAAACATGTTACGCGAAAGATTAAATAAAGATCTTCTTATTTTTGATGGTGGTTTTGGTTCTCAACTTCAAGAACTAGGAATGAAGGCTGGAGAAATTCCAGAATATTATAATATTGAACATCCTAAAATAATTATTGATATCCATCATCGTTATTTAAAAGCAGGAGCTGATTTTATTACAACCAATACATTTGGCGCAAATCCTCTTAAATTAGAACAACATAAATATAGCTATCAAGAAGTGATTTTAGCAGCTATCCAAAATGCAAAAGAAGCTAAAAAAATCAAACCTGATGCTTATATTGCTTTAGATATTGGACCTATTGGTAAACTTATGGAACCGATGGGAACTTTAACTTTTGACGAAGTTTATCAAAGCGTTAAGCAAATGGTAGAACTTGTAAAAGAGGATATTGATGTTGTTTTATTTGAAACAATGACAGATATTTATGAATTAAAAGCGAGTATTTTAGCTGTCAAAGAGTGTAGTGATCTTCCTGTTTTTGCAACAATGACCTTTGAAACAAATGGTCGTAGTTTATCAGGCTGTGGTCCTCTTACAATGGTCAATGTCTTAGAAGGATTAAAAGTGGACGCTTTAGGAATTAACTGTTCTTTAGGACCAAATGAAATGGCTCCTATTATTGAAAATATTTTAGAAAGTACCTCTTTCCCTGTGATGATTCAACCAAATGCGGGTCTCCCTCTTTTAGAAGACGGACAAACCGTTTATCCAATGAAAGTAGATGAATTTATTGAGGCAATCGTTCCTCTTGTCAAAAAAGGAATCGCTATCGCTGGTGGATGTTGTGGAACAACCCCTGAATTTATTCAAAAATTAAAAGAAAACTGCCCAACAACAGTGACTCCAAGAGAAGTTTCTTCGTTGACACGTGTCTCTTCAGGAACAACAACTGTTGAATTTGGAAAACATGTTGTTGTTTGTGGAGAAAGATTAAATCCAACAGGAAAGAAAAAATTAAAAGCTGCTTTAAAAGAAGAACGTTATGATGAACTTGTTGTAGAAGCCATCAAACAAGAACAAGCAGGAGCTCATGTTTTAGATGTCAATGTCGGTTTACCTGGTATTGATGAACCAAAAGTGATGAAGCATGTTATTAAATTATTACAAGAAGTTATTCAACTTCCTTTACAAATTGATAGTTCTAATTTCCAAGCAATTGAAGAAGCTTGTCGTTATTATAATGGAAAACCACTTATTAACTCTGTCAACGGGAAAGATGAAACCATGGAAGCCGTCTTCCCTGTTGTAAAAAAATATGGTGGTGTTGTCATTGGCTTAGCCTTAGATGAAAATGGCATTCCTCCAAAGGCTGAGCAAAGATTTGAAATCGCTAAAAAGATCATTAACAAAGCAAAAGAATATGGCATTGACAAAAAAGATATCATTATTGACTGTCTTGTTTTAACCGCTTCTGCTCAACAAAAAGAAGTCATGGAAACAATCAAAGCTGTTTCTATGGTTAAAACATTGGGTGTCCATACTGTTTTAGGAGTAAGTAACGTTTCTTTTGGGTTACCAAATCGTCCTTTACTTAATAAAACATTCTTAGCAATGGCAATGTCGGCAGGACTTGATTTACCAATTATCAACCCATTAGATCAAGAATTAATGAATACAATTGATGCATTTAATGTACTTTATAATTATGATCAAGATGCAACAAATTACATTCAAAAACAAGCACAAAGCCAAGTCGTTTTACCAAAACAAACAACATCCTTTTCTTTAAATGATGTTGTCTTACACGGTTTAAAAGATGAAGTCAAAAAAGCAACAGAAACAGCCTTAGAAAGTCAAGATGGACTAACAATCGTCAATGACATTTTAATTCCTGCTCTTGACCAAATTGGAAAGGATTATGAAACTGGTAAAATCTTTTTACCTCAATTGATCCAATCAGCAGAAGCAAGCAAAATTGCCTTTGATGTGATCAAACAAACATTTAAAACAACGAAATCTTCTAAAGGTCCTGTTTTAATTGCGACTGTCCATGGTGATATCCATGATATCGGGAAAAATATTGTAAAAGTTGTTTTAGAAAGTTACGGTTATCAAGTCATTGATTTAGGAAAAGATGTGCCTGCAGAAGTCATTTTAGAAGCCTATCGTAAGCATCATCCTAAAGCTATTGGTCTTTCAGCTTTAATGACAACAACGGTTGTTTCAATGGAAGAAACAATTGCTTTATTAAAACAAGAAGAAAATATGTGTCCAATTTTTGTTGGCGGTGCTGTATTAACAGAAGATATCGCTCAAGATATTCATGCCGATTACTATACAAAAGATGCCATGGCTGCCGTCAATTTACTCAATGAAATTGTACATTAAAAGGAAGTTTATTAAAAACTTCCTTTTACTATATGATTTAATATTTGTCCACAAACATAAGCATCATCATAAGCACGATGCGCATTTTCATTCTTGATATGTAAATAATGAGCAATCGTTCCTTGTTTATAATTATAAGGTCCATGAATATACTTTCTTGACAATTGTAAGGTATCTACGTAACAGATTTTTCCTGTTAATTGAAGTCGATCAAATGTTTCCTTTAAAAACGACATATCAAATTTCGCATTATGCGCACAAACAATCACTTTGCCTTCAAGAGCCACTTTCATAAACTCTTGGAACATCTCGTATGCTTTTTCTTCTCGTGGTTGATTTTCTAACATCTCATTGGTAATATGTGTCAAATTAGAAATAAACTCAGAGACTTCTACTTCAGCATTGACAAGTGTATTAAATTTTTGAACAGCTTGTCCATTTTCAAAAAGAACAGCTCCTAATTCAATAATTCTTTCCTCTTTTGGATTCAAACCTGTTGTTTCTACGTCAAAAGCAATAAATCTTTTTTCTAATTGATTTTTGATATCTTGATCATATTTTACTTTAATAAGTTCTAACATCTTATAATCTCTCTAAAAAATGAATTAATCTTTGATAACATTTATAAAATGAATTTATATTTAATCTTTCATCAGGAGTATGAATATCAAACATATCTGGCCCTAAAGTAATAATATCTAAATCTTGAAGTGCCCCTTTGAAAATACCTGTTTCAAGACCACTATGTGTCCCTTCTTCTTTTAAAGTGATTCCTTCTGTTTCTTTTACAAAATCAACATATTGTTTTCTAAGTTTTGAACCTTCATCGTAATTCCATCCTGGATAGTTATTATCTAAAACATATTTTGCCTTAAACATTGATGCAATTAAACTCAATTTGTTTGATAATTCATCTTTAGCCGATTCCATTGGAGAACGAATTGAAAAATAAATATTGAATTTTTCATTCATTTCCACTACACCCATATTTAAAGAAATATTGGTAAGATCCATTTTTAAAGATTTATGCATAAAGCCATTAGGCATTAAATACATCATTGAAATAATATCTTGGCTTTCTTTAACTGAAATCACTTCATTTAAAGAATCTACTTTTTCTAAACGAACAAATACATGTTCATCACTTTCTTTTAATTCTTCTTTTAAATCATTTTCTACTTTTAAAACAACTTCTTTGATTTTTTTAAAATCATCATTTGAAGCAAAGACACTGACACATTCTCTAGGAATCGCATTATCTTTTAAACCACCTTTAAAACTTCCTAATAAAAATTCAATGTTATTTAAAGAAAGATGATAATAGACACGTGTCATAATCACATTAGCGTTTCCTCTTTCTAAATGAATAACGCCTCCTGAATGTCCACCTTGTAAGCCACCCACATAAAGTTGATAACAAGGTGATTCATTTTTTAGATAAGAAAGTTCTTTTTCAACAACAGCTCTTCTTCCTCCAGAACAGCTTACAGTAATAATTTTTTCTTTCCCTCTATCAAGTCCAATCATCTTTTTCGCTTTTAAAATACTTTTATCAAGACCCATTGCTCCATTAAGTCCTACTTCTTCTTGAACAGTAAAAACACATTCTAAAGCTGGATGTTTTAAGCTTTCATCATCTAATAAAGCAAGCATATAACAAACACCAACACCATCATCCGCTCCTAATGTTGTTTTATTGGCATGTAAAAAACCATCTTCTTCAATAAGTTCAATAGGATCTTTTGAAAAATCATGATCACTATCATTATTTTTTTCGCAGACCATATCCATATGTCCTTCTAACATGACTGTTTCATGATTTTCATAGCCTTTTGTTGCTTCTTTAAAAAGCACGATATTATGCATTTTATCTCTTACATATTTTATATTTCTTTCTTTAGCAAAGTTTTCCACATAATCACAAATTGCTTTTTCATTGTAAGATCCTCTTGGAATCTTTGAAATTTCTCTAAAATAATATTCTACTTTTTCCATATAATTCTCCTATACTAATGTTCTATTCATCCATTTATTGGATTTATATCTAATCATAAAACAAATTGACCTAAAAATCCAGTCAACAATCATAGCCCACCAAACACCAATGACACCCATGTGTAAATACAAAGCAAAAACATAGCTTAAAGCGAAACGGAAAGTCCACATTGAAAATGTAGAAACGATCATTGTAAAAGTTGCATCATTGGCTGCACGTAAGGCATTTGGAAAAGAAAATGCCATTGGCCAAACAAAGAAATCAAAAACACAATGAAGTGAAACCATTGAAACCGCCAAATTAGCAGTATCTTGTGGTAAAGCATAAAATCTTAAAATATATCTAACCCCAACAAGTAAAATACCAGCTGCTACAATTGTTGATAAATAAGCAATAATCATCAGTTTCTTTGTATAATATTTAGCTTGCTGATAATCATTAGCTCCAATACATTGGCCTACAACTGTTAAAATAGCAAGTCCTAAAGCCATTCCTGGAACAACGGCAATGGATGTTAAACTAAAGGCAACAGCATGGGCTGCAATGGCAGCTGTTCCAAAAGTTGAAACAAGTCTTTGCACAAGGATTTTCCCCATTTGAAACATTCCATTTTCTAAACCATTTGGAATACCAATTTTTAAGATTCTTTTGACAGTTGAAAAATCAAACTTATATTTTAAATACGTATCTATATGTACAATATGTTCTTTATTTAATAACATATATAAAATAATAAATGAACAGAACATTCTTGAAAGTAACGTAGCAATTGCTGCTCCTTTGACTGACATATTTAAAATAAAAATAAAGAGGTAGTTCAAAACGATATTTCCAATATTCATATAAAATGAATTTGTCATAGCCACTTTACTATTTCCCATTGATCTAAATAAAGCAGCCCCACCGTTAAATAAACCAATAAAAGGATAAGATAAGGCTGAAAAGAAAAAATAAGTTCTTGCATAAGCCATCACATCACTTTCAATATGTCCAAAAATCAAATTCAATAAATTCCCATTGAAAATCATACATAAAACCATAATAACAAGTGATAAACCTAAGATGGTAAATAAGAGCTGTTTAGCACTATGGCAAGCCATCTCTTCATCTTTTTTACCAATATATTGCGAACAAACAACAGCTCCTCCTGTAGCTAGTGCCGAAAAGATATTGATAATCAACACATTTAACCCATCGACAATACTCACTCCTGAAACCGCACTTTGCCCGCATTGGGAAACCATCATCGTATCAAAAATCCCAATTGTCAATGCTAATACCTGTTCAATAATTAAAGGTATTATCAATTTTTTTAAATCTCGATTGCTAAATAACATAACTTCACTTCCTCAAAGCTATTATATACCTCTAAAATTTTCATACTTTCCACTTTCAAAAAATGAAAAAAAGATCTAATGCATGTTGCGATCACGCCAACAATCATTAGATCTAGAACTTCCATCATTATAAATAATATAGGGAACATCCCTTCTTTTTTCATAACCTTCTTCATTTTTTAATAAATCTTGAATAATAGAAAGACGTTTATGTCCATCTTTACAATAATATTTACCATTAATAATATTCACTTTAATAGGAAAAGAAAGTCCTATTCTTTTTATGGAATCATACATTGATTGAGGATAAGGACAATACTCAAAATTTATTTCTTGAAAATTTATTTTTCTAATTCTCATTTGATTTTAAATTCCTTTTCAAAAAAATCAGCAATACCATCTTCATCTACTGTTAAAGTCACAGTAGATGCATGTTTTTTAACTTCAACATCCGCATTACCCATCGCAATAGAAGTTCCTACAAGATGCAACATTTCAATATCATTTTCTCCATCACCAAAAGCATACGTATTTTCTTTAGGAATATTTAATTTTTGATATAAATATTCACACGCTGTTCCTTTTGTGTAACCTTGAGGATGGACATCCATACGAATATGTCCTGTATCATAAGCATTGATAGACCATTCTTTTGGTAACATATCTAAGGCTTCATGTAAGTCTTTTGCATTATAAAAAAGAGCGGTTACTGTATTAGCTTTAACATTTTGAAAGCGCCAGTTATCATCATAATCATCAGGAAGCTTATCTGTTCCTGTATAAAGTCTTAAATGTTTTTTGATAAGTTCCCCATTCATGTCACTGAAATAACTTTGATTCCTTTCACTGATTATATATTGTCCATTTGTTGCTTCATAAATACTATTTTGTAAATTTAAATCTTTCACACTAAAAACATTATTTAATAAAACTTCTTGATGGAATTCAATATAGCCTCCATCACAACCAATAAAGCCATCAAAAGGAATTTCGTATAAACATTCTGGTTTAACGCCACGAGCACTTGCTACAACAATATAATTTCCTTGTTTTTGAAATTCTTTTAAAGCATGTATCGTCTTATCTGTCGGTTTTAATAATTGATGAGGTACATTAATCATGGTTCCATCCACATCAAAAAATGCAATTTTAGTCATGTATATGCTCCCTTATATATTTTTCTACTTCTTCTTGATCAGAAAAATGAATCTTTTCTGTTCCAATAATTTGATAATCTTCATGACCTTTTCCTAAAATCATTAAGATATCATTTTCTTTTAATAAACTCATTCCTTTAGCAATGGCGAGATGACGATCATTGATGACTTCATAATCACCACTAACCCCTTTTAAAATATCATTAATGATTTTTTGAGGATCTTCTGTTCGTGGATTATCATCCGTAATAATGACATGATTGCTATGTTTGCAGGCAATTTCCCCCATGATTGGTCGTTTGGTCGTATCACGATCTCCCCCACAACCAATAATCGTAATAATTTTTCCTTTTTTAAATTCTTGAGCACTTTCTAAAACATTCAAAGTGGCATCAGGGGTATGGGCATAATCTACAAAGATACCATTTGTATCATAAACGATTAACTCCATTCTTCCTTTAGGTGCTTTAAGTTTTGTATTTAAGGCTAAAATAGCATCAATTTCATATCCTAATTCATGAATTAAAAGCATCGCTGTAAGATAGTTATAAACATTGTATCTTCCTACCATTTGAATATGTGTTTGATATTCTTTTTCTTGATATTTAAAGGTAAAGGTTGTCCCTAAGTGAGAAAATTCAATATTTTGAATGAGAACATCACCTTTTTGATCAGAAATCAAAAGATTATGATTACCTTCTAATTCAAAATGTGAAGCATGTGGATCATCACCATTTATGACAGCAATTTTATTTCCTCTTGTCTTTTTAAATAAGAGTTGTTTAGCATTCGCATAGTTTTCTAATGTTTTATGAAAATCTAAATGGTCTTGTGTTAAGTTTGTAAAAGCCACTTCATCAAATTCTAAGCCATGAATACGATCTTTCGCAAGCGCATGTGAAGAAACCTCCATCACTAATACTTTACACCCCGCATCTTTTGCTTTAAGAAAATAATCATAAAGTACATCTACATCAGGTGTGGTATTAACCATTTTAATAAAGTTCCCACAATAATAAAAACCAATTGTTCCCATATAAGCACAAGGAATATCAAGCATCGTCATCATTTGATACATCATATAACCAATTGTTGTTTTTCCATTTGTACCTGTAACCCCTATTAATTTCATATCTTTGAAATAAGGATAATAATGTTCATACAAATAATCTTTTAAATATGCTCTTGTATCTTCAACAACAACAGTTTCAACATCATAATTTCCTTCTTCAACAATTACTTTTGTTGCCCCATTTTTAATAGCTTGAGGAATATAATCATGTCCATCGCGATTAACATTTCTAATCGCAATAAAAGTATCTCCTGGTTTTACTTTACGTGAATCTGTTTTTAAATCTATTTCCATAGTAATCTCCTTAATAAACTAATTGAATTTTTTTATGTAAACATTTTAAGTGATATGTTCCTGGTTCATATTTTTCACCATCAATATTAACATATTGATTGGTTTTGACCCAAACATCATCTTCTTTAAAATGTTGAAATTTTTTTGCTTTATGTAACTTATTGGTAATGAGTCCTTTTAAATAATACGGTAATTCTTTTTTAGAAATCTCACCCACTACAGACATATCAATCATCCCATCATCTAAAGATGAATAATAACCAGCTTGATAGCCACCCCCAAAATAATGACCATTACAAAAGGTACAAATCAAAACATTACCTTGATAAATATCTTTATTATATGTATAAATATCGGTTGGATAAAATTTTAAATGAAAGATCTTATTTAAAATCGTTAAACTATATTGCATAATTCTTGGAAATAAGGTTTTCTTACGATTTGTATTCACTAGATTTCCAACATCAGCATCTAAACCACAACAAAAGACATTGATACAATATAAATCTTCTTTGCATTGAATCATATCAATTGCTTTGGCTTGCTTATTTAATGACTCTTTAAAAATCTTTATCGCATCTAAATTTTTGTAGATGCTTCTAGCAAAATCATTACCTGTTCCTTGCGGAATGACAACGAGTTCATGAAAAGACCCTACCATGCCATTGACCACCTTATGAACAAAACCATCGCCACCTATCGCATATAAACGACAAACTTCCTTTTCATCTTGATAAGATAAGGCTATCTTTCTTGCATCATCTAAATCTTTGGTATAGCGTAATTCATAACGTTTTCCTTGCATCATTGTTACTATACAATTAATTAAACTTTTAGAAGTATCTGGTTTTAATATAAAGATATGTTTCATGTTTATCACCTTATCCATTATAACATAAAAGAGAGTGCAATTAACACTCTCTCAATAACATATTGTCTATCTAAAGCACTTTCATCTGTTAGTTATTTTTTGAATTTATTACAATTTCTCCCTCTAAACCATATGCAGATGGATGTCTATCATCTAATACTCTACCGTCATCATTTAAAATATTTTTATTTTCTTCCAGTACTGCATTTAATAATGATGTTGCTACAGTAACCTTTATTTTATTCTCACCTTTTTTCAAATAATTTGAAATATCAGCTATCCCTGAAACTTGATCTACAATAACTTTTTTATCATTAATCATTAAACCATATGCATCTTTTATTCTTCCTAAATGAATATATGCTTTTTGACCTTTTTCATATTCATCATTTGTTTTAAATACAGCAGTATATTCACCAATTCCTGATACATTTTCTAGACCTTCTATTTGATTCCACGTTACAAGCTTATCCAATTGGCCAACATCTATTTTTTCTTTATTTGTATCCAAAACTGTTTTACCTTTTGTCCATGATTCAATATTTAAATTCCAATGATCAATTTTTATTTCTTCAGAAATACTGTTGTCTTTTTCTGAATTATTTTTTGTAATATTATCTTTTGATAAAATAATAATATTCGAATCATTAGCCGCGATATCAACATCAACTGTAATTGTATCTTTATCCTTTTTATAATTAACTATTGGTGTAATTTTTCCTGTCCATGCATCAGCTAAATAAGGTTTTCCTTCTCCTTTCAATGTGATTTCAGTTTTAACATTTTGCACATTTTCTACTTCTCGATAATTATTTGTTCCACCATAATTATAAATAAAATAATAATCATTATTTTTAGTTTTATGATGATTAGATAATAATGTTTGATTATTATAATTTGCATCAGCTACAATATTCTTTTCTTTTAAAGCATTAACTACATCATCAACAGAATCAACACAAACTACATTTTCTTGTTTTATAATTTTTTCCATTATACTATTAATATCTTTATCATCTGAAAAAACATTATTATTTGGAATTTCACCAACAAAAATAATTTTTAATCCTTTTTTAGCAAATTCAAGTATTTTATTTGCTGTTTCATAAGAGATATCTGATTGATTATCAAATACTAATGCCTTATAACCTGAACCATCCTTATCTAAAATTCCATCTTTTACTTTCATATTGTCTAAATTAATTGTTGCAGGACTTAAAAAGTCATAACTATATCCATTTTGTTCTAAAGATTCAGTTTTAAAAATTTTATCTGGTCCCCAAAAATCAATTGTTTCATAATATGAATGATGATACACCGCAACATCTACTTTAGGAGTACCTTGTCTTAAAGTCATTTGAATTCTTGAAAGATAATCTAAATAATTCGATGCATATTTCCAATTAGGTTGTCTTTCACCCCAAGAATTTGACCATTTATAAGATTCAAACCCTGTAAACCCAGGCCATTGTGTTCCTTTAAGTGCTTTTCCTTTGTAAATTCCTGAATATGGATAGCCATGCATAACTATTTGATTAACACCTGTTGCATAGGCACGTTGATCATGCCATAAATGATCTTGAAATGTTTGTTCATAATTTCCACTATTACTTTCGCCATTTCCACGAGTACCATATTCACCATTTTCTTTTTTATCATTCCATGTTTCTGTCCATTCAGCAGAAGTTTCCATTGAATAAATTGATTTATCAGTTGCATGAACAGCACCTGATTGAAGCCTATAGAAATCTAAATAATCATTTCCATATAATGACTCTGTTTCTGGAATATCAGGATACATCGCAGTTTGTGCAACTTCTAAATTTTTACCATAAGATGTTTGATATCTTAAAGTAACATTATTTTCTTTACAAAATTTTTCCAATGGTTTTATATGATTATTGATATATATTTGTGTTAAATTTTCTTTATAATCATTTTGTATTTGATTTGTATTTTTATCAAAAGTAAATGTTGAAACAGGATCTCCCATATAATTTCCTATTGCTGTATCTTCATCACTTGAATCATAGACAGCTGCTAAGTATGGAATAATATCATAATCATAACTTTTTTTAAATGTTTTATCTAATCCATATGTCCAATCTAAATGTGTTTCAAATTCTAATGAATCAATAAACAACGAACGACAACTTTCCCAAGCATCACCATAATAAGGAATAAGATTATTTTGCCAATAATCAATAATCATTTGTGTACCAGATTTTGAATAATGATCAACTTGATTATTTCCATATTTTTGATTTCCAGAAGGATGTTGATACCATGCATAAAGAACATATTCTCCATCATCAGATGGTGTATATGATAATTCATAATTTCCATCCTTATCTTTTTTTAATTTAGTAATATCTAAAGTTTGTGCACTATCATAAGATAAGACTTTATTTTCTTTATCAATATATTTAGCTACCGTAACACCTATTAATTTTGTTTTTCCCTTTACATTTTTAATATCTTTTTGAGCTTCTTTACTTTGTGGTAATTTTCCTTTAAAAGGTGTCACCTTAGTTATTCCATCAATCCATGCACCATCTAATTCCATTTGCGCTCCTTGATCTTTATTATTTACATCTTTAATTGTTGGTAAAGCTAACGGCCATGCGGGGCTCATAGTAAAATCAATTGTAAAATCATACTCTTTAGCAATTTCTAATATATATTTTGTAATTTTTTTCCAATTCTTACTTCCCCAATCTATATTACCATCTCCATCTCCTCCAGACAGCGAAACAGGAACAATCTCTGCTCCACCTAATCCAGCCTTAACCATAGATTTAATTTCTTCTCTAATTTCCTTTTTGTCCATTTTAGATCCTGGAATCCACCATCTAGTTAACGGTTTATCTTTCATTTGAGGTGAATTAAACATTTGAACATAGTTACTAGAATTTAATTCACTTTTTTCAATACTACTCGTATTATTCGTAGTACACCCAACCATCGAGAATGCTAACAACAGCATTGTTGAGCTTTTTACTAATTTATTCATATTCTTATCCTCCATTTCTTGTAACCTCTTTCATTACGAAGATATATTAGTTTATTTTAGAGCCATTCTACATTGAAAATAGTGACAATGAATTGTAAAAAAGTGACAACAAAACTATAATAAAACTAAATAGTTGAGGTAAACACAATGGAATTAGATAAAAAAATAGACAATATTATAATTAAAGAAAAAAAACATCCTACTTTTTCACATCATAATATCAATTCATACTTAACCAACTTGCCAATTAATAAAACAAATACTGAACTGATGAATATTCTTCATTATTTTAAATCCGAAGATAATTATCTAAACCTATATCAAAACAAAGAATTTAAAAATGGACTTAAAATAGAAGTAAAATGTGAAATGATTAATGACGAAGATTTATCTAATAATATTAACTATCGAGAAAGTCTTTATCATAATCATGACTTTTTTGAAATTATTTATGTTTATAAAGGATATTGCGAAACAATTATTAATAACACAAAAAAAGTAATAAATTCTAATCAAATATGCCTTTTTAACTTACAAGCAATTCATAAATTAATAATACCTAATGAACAAACTGTTGTATTTAATATACTTATTGGTAAAGAACTTCTAACAGAAACATTTTTAAATTTATTCAAAAATACAAACTTTGTTTCATCATTTTATATTAATTCTATTTACAACATTTCTACATCAAATGGAAATATAGTAATTTCCTTAGAGGATGATGCACAATTTTATTTAAATCACCTAATACTAGAATTTGTAAATAAAAAGAATTTTTACATAAATATCATGCAGTCAGACTTTATTAGTTTATTACTATGTATTACAAGATATTTTGAAAAATCAACAAATACTTTTTCAAGAAAAAGCCTAGGAATTGAAGCTGAGAAAGTACTTGATTATATTTATAAAAATTATAATCATCTGAATCTAAATGATCTTTCAAATCATTTCGGATATTCTCCTCGGACAATGATGCGTTATATAAAAAAGAACTTTGATTGTAATTTTAGCCAACTCATTAAAGAATGTAAACTTAATTATGCCCGAGACTATCTTTTAAATTCTAATTATACAGTAGATGAAATAGCTGAAAAAATTGGTTTTTATGATAGAAGCCATTTTGATAAAGTTTTTAAAAATCAATATAACATCACGCCAAAGAATTACCGAGAAAGATATAAAAACAAACAGTGAGAGTCCTAATACTCTCACTGTTTAATAATTATACTATAAGATTCATATTGGTCTTCTCGAAGATAAAAATAATTTAATTTTTTATTAAATTTTGAAACGACTTTAACAATAACACATTCATTCTTTTCTTTAATTGAAATTGTTAATTTCTTATTAGAACATTTAAAAACATCTTCTATAAATTGGATGATTTTTTGAATGTTTTCTTGATAATCTAACTGCTTCATTCCTTTAATCGAACAAATCACCTTAAAATCATATCCTTTTCTTCTAAAATCATTTAAGCAATCACTGATAAGATCATCAAAAATTTCATTTTGAGTATTTAACAAAAAACTTGAATTTAAAATAGTTTCTATTTCTTGATCAATAAACTCATGAACATTATTTTCATTTGTCATATTTTCTATTTTCTTTAAAACATAAATCATACGATGTTCTTTCGTCATTATTTCTTGATGTAATCTTTGTATATTAGATGCATTTTTTCGATAGCTTTGATATTGTAATTGAACACGTTCTAATTTTAATCTATTTTCGCTTTCCTTAATTAAAATAAAATAGAGGAAAATAAATAAACAAATAAGTAAAATAAAAAAAGCAATCATAAAAAGTGTATATGTATCTAAAAGACTATTTGTTATTTGTTTAGCAAAAATATAGAAAATAAAAATAAATAACACAATAATTGAAAAAATGATCGTTTCTTTAAAAACATGAAACACATCTTTTTTACTATTTATTACCTCATCTATAAATAAACATACACCACCAAATAAGATCTTTGATAAAAATTGAAATAATTGTAAAATCCAAGTATTTTGAACACGAATAAAACTATATAAACTTTCACTATAACAATTACAAACAAAAAGAATTAAAACAAGTAATAAAGAATAAAGAACATGTTCTATTCTTCTTTGTTTTTGAATATATTCTAAAAAAATAAAATGCATCAAAAATAAACTACCTAAATAAAAAAATGTTGAAAAATGAAAAAATGAAAAAATTGTTCCCAATAAAGACAATTTTAAAACATAATCTTTTTTATTCTCTACATTTAAGAAATACCCTAAAAAATAAGCTAAAAGAATATTTTCAATCATTCTTAAAATAAATTCTATAAACATGTCATTAAATACCTTTCATAAAGATTTTTAAAATTCTTTTGATAAATTCTTCCTATTATATATTCTTTATTTTCATACATTATTTTATTTCCTTTTACCTTTTGTACTTGGTATAAAGAAATTGCGAGATTCTTTTTTATTTGTACAACAAAGAATTTTTCATTTTTCTGACAGAAATTTTTTAATGAATCTTTAACGGTATACGTTTTTTCTTTTGTCGTAATAATAACATCATGATCCAATGAAATCACTGAAGTAATATCTAAGGGATTGATATAAACTATTTGATTATTGATTTTTAAAGGCATTGTGGTTTGTTGTAAATAATAATTTAATTGAGCAAAGACTTCTTTACTATCTTCTAGATAATGTTTCTTTCTAATAAACTGAAACGGTTGTACAGAAAATGTATGAAAAACCAAATCTTCTCTTTGTGAAACAAAAACAATAATGAGCTTAGAATTATAAGTTTTAAGTCTTTTAGCTAAAGCGATACCATCTACACTTTTTAAATCAATATCTAAAAAACAAATATCATATTTTTGAAGATCTACAAAATTTTGATAAAGACACTTTGTTTCTAATTCAAATATTCTATCTTTAAAATAAACATAAAAATCATTCTCTAACTGTTTCAAAAATTCCACATCATCATCACAAAACAATACTTTCATCTTTATTTTCCTTTTTTATGCTTTAAATAAATAATAATTAACATAATCAAAATAACTGCAGCAACAACAGATAACGAAACATCAATTGGCTCATAAAATATCCCAATACTTCCTGATAAAAAAATCATTCCTAATAAACACATTATAAATACAATAATAAGAGCCTTTTTCATAATTACCTCCATATAAAAACGATTGATCTATGATTAATGTATCATAAATCAATCGTTCTTTCATTATTTATAACTTAAATGACATCTTTCAAACATAAATAACATTCTATCTATTAATTGATGAAGCAATTTTATGATAAGTATGTCTTTTACCACGAATCGCAATTGATAAAGCCATAATATTTTCAGGTAAGGCAATACCACAGAATCCTGCATCTCCAATATGTTGAATATCAATACCACAACGTTTATTTAATAAAGCAATTTCACGAATTGTTCCTTCATCTGCACCTTCTTGGCTTGTTCCAATCGCACTTAATGATAAAGCCCCATGAGCTTTAATATAACGACAAGCTTCAGTCACTTCTTGTTCAGATAAACCTGGAACTGTATTAACTGCTGGCATTAAAATAACATCTGCCCCTGCTTCAATGAACTCTTTGATACTATTCATATCAACGATTGGTTCATCGATTCCAGCTGCATGCATTTTTCCAGCAATAATTAATCCTTTAAAATATTTTTTAGCTTCTTTGATTGCTTCGCAAATTGAATGATTTGAAACTCCAACTCCTGGATTTCCTGTTAAACAAATAAAGTTGAAACCTAATTCTTGAGCTTTAATATAAGTTTCTTTTCTTGCTTGTCTACCTGTAGAAATCACACGTCTTTCTTCCATTAATTCAGCCTCTAAATCAACTGGTTCTAGATTACATCCAATTGGACGACCAACGATTTCTTTTAATTTTTCTACAGGATTATCACATGCTGGTAACCCTTTGATTTCTGGATTATTACAATCAAAACAATTTAATAAAACCATGTCACTTCCAAATGAAACAGCAAGTTCAGCATTTGTAAGATCTCCTAATAAAGGTTCAATCGCAACAACTGTTTCTGTCATCACAGTTCTTCCTTCACTAGCAAGAATTGCTTGTTTTAATTCTTGACCATCCATTTTCAACATTTCACTACTTGTACAACTTAATAATCTTTTCATTTCTTAAAACCTTCCTTTTCATGTCTCTATTATCCTATATGTATATACAAGAGTCAATTATTGATTATCAATTTGTTCTTGTAATTCTAATAAATAAAGATATCTTTCATTTTTCTCATCAATTTGTTTTTGCAAGTCATCTCTTTGTTTTGAAAGTTTATCAATTTCTTTAAAATCAGTAACACCATTCATCTTTTCTTCAATTTGACTTAAATTTGTTTCTAAATCCATAATGATATCTTCAATTTCTTCAAATTCTTTCTTTTCCATATAAGTCATTTTGATTTTCTTTTGTTTACTTTGTTTATAAGCTAAAGCCCCTTGACTCTTTTCTTTCTCTTCTTTAGTTGTAGTATCAAGATTTTGACTATAACCCCCATTAACATATCTTAAATGTTGATTTTGTAAGATAAATAAACCATCACAAATACGATCCAAGAAATATCGATCATGACTAACAGTCATAATAATACCTTCAAAATTATCTAAATAATCTTCTAAAATATTAAGAGTATCAATATCTAAATCATTTGTCGGTTCATCTAAGACAAGAACATTAGGCATCATCATTAATACACGCAATAAATAAAGTCTTCTTCTTTCCCCACCAGAAAGTCGAGAAATTGGTGTATGTTGTAACCTAGAATCAAATAAAAATCTTTCTAACATATCTTTAGCAGATAATCCTTGACCATCTACTTTAAAGTCATTGGAGATTTCTTGAATATAATCAATGACCTTCTTATTCATTGGAAGATCATCATATCCTTGTTTAAAATAACCAAAACGAACAGTCTCGCCAATTTCTACATAACCCATATCACTCTTTAAATTTCCTGTAATAATATTTAATAAAGTTGATTTCCCTGTTCCATTATCTCCTAATATCCCAATACGATCATGTTGTTTAAACATATATGAAAATTCATCAAAGAGTTTCTTTTGTTCAAAACTTTTAGAAATTTCATGAAGTTCGATCGTCTTTTTACCAAGACGAGAGAACGTATGAATCATTTCTACTTTTCCATTGACTTCTACATCTTTAACTTTTGATAATTCTTCAAATCTTTGCAGACGATCTTTGCTTTTAGTTGTACGTGCTTGTACACCCGCACGTACCCATTCTAATTCTTTCTTTAAAAAGAGTTTTCTCTTTCTTTGACTAGAAAGTTGTGTTTCTAAACGAGCTTGTTTAAGTTCAAGATATTTTGAATAATTGGCTTCATATTTATAAATTTGGCCATGATCTATTTCAATAATACGATTAACAACTCTTTCTAAAAAATAGCGATCATGCGTTACCATGAGTAAGCCTTTAGACCATTTAATTAAAAACTTCTCTAAATATTCTATCATACCATTATCTAAATGGTTTGTTGGTTCATCTAAAATAAGTAAATCACAAGGTTTAATTAAAGCAATCGCTAAAGCTACTCTTTTAAGTTGACCTCCTGAAAGTTCTTTAATCTTTTGTGTTTCATCTAAAATACCAAACTTACCTAATTGTGCTTTGATTTCATAATCATGAATCTCTTTCGAATCCAATTGCTTATGGACCGTTTCCATAATACTATCATTTTCATCATAAAGAGGTGTTTGAGGCAAATAATTGATACGGATATCTTTTTGATAACTCATCTTTCCTTGATAGTCTTCTACACCGGCAATAATCTTTAAAAGTGTAGATTTTCCTGTCCCATTAACTCCTAAGATTCCTACTTTATCTTTATCTTCTATATGTAATTCTATATGATCTAAAATACACTTTTCTCCATTATATTTTGTTAAATCTGTCATTGACACTAACATTTTTATCACCCACGCTATCATACCACAAACAAAAACAAAACGCGACTACTCGCGTCTTGTCTTGAAATGTTTTATTAATAAAAGAAGAAGTGTTGAAATTGATAATCCCAATAATGCATACCAAAATTCTTGTTTTGTATCATCTCCCGTAGCAACAGGACTTGTCGTTACAGGTGTTGACTTTTTAACTTCCGTTTTAATTGTTTCACTTGGCTTTTCAGGTTCATCAACATTAGTTTCTATTACTTTGTATGAAACTGTTGGGGACAAAAATTCTTCAGGTTCTAATTCTTTAGAAAAACTATCAATAGGATGTAAAATAGCTTGCGTATTTGTCTTTAATCCTTCTTTAAAAAGATGACCATCTTCATCGTATTCCCCATATTCTCCTGCTTTTTTTTGAGGATTTATAAGTTGTAAAGTATAAACAAGTTGAACATGTTCGAATTGACTCACAGGTACATTCATTTTCCAAATAAAATGTTCCTTTTCATCAGGATAATAGAATAATTCATAAGCATAACCATTTTCTTGATGATTAAAACCATAATGATTTTCTTCGATGAATTCTGGAACATATTTGTGATTTCCACCCATCATATAAAATTGTTTTGTATCTGTTATAAAGTCAAAATCATAATCATTTCCATAATTATCTTTTCCTTTACCCATAAAGTCTTCTACGTAAGTTCCTTGATCCAATAAATAATAAATATCATTTTGAATATCTTTAAAAGAAATTTCTTGTCTTTTAGATAAATAATTCATAAAAGATGTTGCCCATGGATAATTACTATATCCATTAGCAAGCATTGAATAACAATGATATCCTTCATCTTTCATTGCTTGGTAAGTAGAAACAGTATAATAAAGAGCTTTATCAACAGAATTTAACCCTTCTTTAGATTCTTCTAGAGACATTATATTTGTTGGAGCCTCACCATAAAGATAATCATACTGATCTCCTTGAATGGCTAATTTTTCTTTTACATCTGTTAAATAATTATCCCAATCAGGAAGAGCTTCTTGACCATATTTTAAATTCCAATTATCAGGTCCTGGCCAACTTGCAACAATGCCATCATTTTCAAATGACCAAGCTGTAACCGTTGCTTTTTGATTATACATATAAGTAATACCATCACTAACAAAGACCATATACTTACGTTTAGCTGCTATCTCTTGATCTTGATCCAATAATTCTTTTCCTGCTAATAATCCTGCATGACAATTCGTTCCAGATGTTATTTCTTTAAAAATCGCCTTTTTGATATCATCCAAATCATTTTCTAGATCAAACCATCCAAAAACATTTGCCTCTTTATTAAAAATAACAATCCCGACTTTTACTTTAGCATTTGTTTGTGAAATTTGTGTTTGTAAATTTTCCAACATATCTAAAGTTTGATTTTCAATTTGTGTACTTGTTGATTTATCTAAAACAAAAACAACATCTGAAACAAGTTTTTCACTTTTAGCAGGAAGCGAGAGTGTCACCTGGCTTCGATAATTTTTATCTAGTTGTGTGGCTGTTTTTGATTTAGAAATATCCCAATTGATGTCACTTGCTTTAACAGGAACTTGCATAAAAAATAAACTTACAAAAACTGTTAAAAGACATATTAATTTTTTCATTTTTTCTCCTTTCCATCTCTACAATAAAAAGAAAAAAATACAAATCATGTCGATTGATTGCCTTTTTAAATAATTATTAAAAATATTTTTACAAGCTATGTCCTATCTTGTAAGAAGATGTCAAAGATTTTCAATTTATCGTATTTTTTAGAGTTCATGTTCAATACATAATTCAAGCATATAATCACCTCATCAAAGTAAGGAGAGATGTTTATGAAAGAAAAATTAATTCAATTCATGCAAGGAAGATATGGAATAGATACTTTAAATAATCATGCATTATTTTTTGTCATCACTTTATTTATCCTTAATATATTCTTTAATAATAGAATCATTATGTTACTTGGATATCTTATTTGGCTTTTAGTTATCTATCGTATGTTTTCTAGACAAACATATAAACGTTATCAAGAAAATGAAAAATACTTAAAAGCAATTACGCCTGTTCAACAATTTTTTAACCTTCAAAAGAAAAGATTTTCCGATCGTAGTCATAAATACTACCGTTGTCCCTCTTGTAAACAAATGGTAAGACTTCCTAAAGGAAAAGGAAAAATTATTGTAACTTGTCCAAGTTGTCATCAAAAATTTGAAAAGAGAACTTAATTATGTTTGGCTATGTCGTTATTAATAAACCAGAATTAAAAATTAAAGATTATGATAAATATCAAGAATATTATTGTGGTTTATGTCAATCTTTAAAACAAAATCATGGTCGCCGTGGTCAATTGACTTTAAATTATGATCTAAACTTTGTAGGAATTTTGCTTTCTAGTCTGTATGAACCAACAGATAAACAATATTTAATTCGTTGCCCATTACATCCTTTTCATAAAAAGAGTGTACGTACTAATCAATATATGAATTATGTCAGTGATATGAATATTGTTTTAACGTACTATAAATTAGAAGACGATGTTTTAGATGAAAATTCTTTAAAAAGTAAAACTTTTAAACAACTTTTAAAAAAAGAATTTAATAGAATTAAAAAGAAATATCCTGATAAAGTAGAAAAAATTAAAGAACATTTAGACCAAATTCATTATCTAGAAAAATCACATTGTTTAGATTTAGATGAAGTTGCTGGTCATTTTGGTCATATCATGGCAAGTATTTGTGTTTATCAAGAAGATGTTTTTAAAGATGATCTTTATCAAATGGGATTTTATTTAGGAAAATTTATTTATTTGATTGATGCTTTTGAAGATGTAGAAGAAGATATCAAAAAACAAACTTATAATCCTTTTAAAAATAAATTTAAAGAAGAACACTTTCAAGAATATTGTTTTAATATTTTAGAAATGATGATTTCTAGAAGCAGTTTTTATTTTGAAAAGCTTCCTTTGATTGAAAATGTTGAACTTTTACGAAATATTATCTATAGTGGTATTTGGACAAAATTTGAACTGATTAAAAAGAAAAGAATGGAGGAAAAATCATGAATCCTTATCAAATACTAGGAATTTCCCCTAGCGCCAGTGATGATGAAGTCAAAAAAGCGTATCGTACACTTTCTAAAAAATATCATCCTGATGCTAATATTGGAAATCCTCATCAAGCAGAATACACTGAAAAATTTAAAGAAGTCCAAAATGCATATAAAACTATTATGGATGAAAGAAAAAAAGGTTTTAGACAACAAAGTTATGGTGGTCAAACAACTGGTGGTTATCAATATACAGGTAATGATCAAGAAGCTTATCAAGAAGCACAAGGATTTATTCAAGGCGGGCGTTATCAAGAAGCAATCAACGTTTTAAATCAAATACGTAATAAATCAAGTATGTGGTTTTATTTATCTGCCATTGCCGAAAATGGTTTAGGAAATAATATACGTGCTCAAGAATATGCTCAAACAGCTGTTCAAATGGAACCCATGAATATGCAATATATTTTATTATTAAATCAATTACAAGGAAATACAAGACAATATCGTCAAACCAGTCAACAATATGGTAATCCAGCAAGTATGATGAATTGTTGTTATTCGATTATGCTTTTAAATTGTATGATGTCATGTTGTTGTGGTGGCGGATATCATTATCCTATTTTATGTTGTTAGAAGGAGAAAATTATGGCAAAGGTTATTGGAATTGACTTAGGAACAACAAATAGTTGTATGGCTTTTTATGAAAATGGAAAAGCTAAAATTATTGAAAATAAAGAAAACCAAAAGACAACACCAAGTATTGTTGCTTTTGATAAAGATGGAAAGAAACTTGTTGGGGAACTGGCTAAACGTCAACAATCGATGAATCCAAAACGTACGATTTCATCTATTAAAAGAGAAATGGGACAAAATTATCATGTGGAAATCGATGGTAAACAACTATCTCCTCAACTCATTTCTTCTATGATTCTACAAAAATTAAAAACGGATGCAGAAGCTTACTTACAAGAAGAAGTAACTCAAGCTGTTATTACAGTTCCTGCTTATTTTAACGATGCTCAAAGGCAAGCAACCAAAGATGCTGGAAGAATTGCTGGTTTAGAAGTATTAAGAATTATTAATGAACCAACAGCTGCTGCTCTTGCTTATGGATTAGAAAATGCTTATGGTCAAAAGGTAATGGTTTTTGACTTAGGTGGTGGAACTTTTGATGTTTCGATTATTGAAATTGGTAGTGGTGTTATTGAAGTTTTATCAACAGCTGGGGATAATCATTTAGGTGGAGATGATTTTAATAAAGCCATTAGTGACTACGTCCTTGATACTTTTTCAAGACAAGAAGGAATTGATTTAAGAAAAGATCAAATTGCTTTATCTCGTATTTTAGAAGCTAGTGAACAAGCTAAAATAGAACTTTCAAGTCAATCAAGTACCATCATTAATTTACCTTTTATTTATCAAGATGTAAATGGTCCAAAAAATTTAGAAATCACCTTAACAAGACAAAAAATGAATGAACTGACAAAATCTTTAATTGATCGTCTTGTTTTACCAATGCAAACAGCCTTAAATGATGCAAGATTAACACCACAAGACTTAAATAAAGTCATTTTAGTGGGAGGTTCATCACGTATTTTAGCAGTTCAAGAAAAAGTAAAAGAAATTACTCAAATGGAACCAAGTAAATCCTTAAATCCTGATGAATGTGTAGCTTTAGGAGCTGCAATCCAAGCAGGAAAACTAAGCGGTGAAATGGTTTTATATGGTGAAGATAATGATGTTTTATTATTAGATGTTACACCTTTGACACTTTCTATTGAAACTGTTGGTGGTGTTGCTACACCATTAATTCCAAGAAACACAACGATTCCAACCAGTCACAGTCAAGTCTTTACGACATCAGCAAACTTTCAAACACAAGTTGAAATCAATGTTTTACAAGGAGAAAGACCACTCGCAAAAGATAATCAATCTTTAGGTAAATTTAAGCTTAAAAAAATCAAACGTGCGATGCGTGGAGTTCCACAAATTGAAGTTACTTTTGATATTGATAGTAATGGTATTGTTCACGTTTCTGCTAAAGACTTAGCTTCTGGAAATAGTCAAAGTATGATAATTGAAGGTTCTTCTAAAATGTCTGATACAGATATTGAAGAAGCTATTAAACAAGCGAAAATGTATGAAAGCCAAGACCAAGTTACTAAAGAAAATATGCTTTTAAAAAATGAAGTTGAAACATTGATGATCAATGTTCAAAATGGTCTTGCAACGCATAAAAAAGAAATGGATAAAGCTTTAAGAAAACAAATTAAAGGTGAACTTGCTTCTTTAATGAAAATAACTAGAAAATTCAATTATGAAACAGCTTCGCCAGATGAAATTCAAAAAATAAAAGATTCTAAAAATCATTTAGAATCTCTAGCTCAAAATATCATCGAGAGATAATTTATCTCTCGTTTCTTTTTTCTAATATTTCATCATGTTTAATAAAACCATAAGTTGCTACAATTAAAGAGCCTCCTAAATCAAGAGCTAAATCTTTCATTGTATCCTTTAAAGCTTCATGTCCTTTTAAAGGAATATCTTTTTTAGAAACAAGTGTTCCTTTTGTAGAAGCCATATATTGTTGAGCATTGGTATGAAAGAGCCCATCACAACTATATTCTAATAATTCCCAAAAAGCCCCTATTCCTAGCGAAAACACAACTAAAAATAAACATGTAAAATATTTATTCATATAAATATATTTGCTTTTTTCAGCCATCATCACATGAATAAACCATAAGGCTACAAAAGATAAAATTATACCCGAATGGAAATGTAAAAAAGAATCCCACCATGGATATCTTCCATAAAAATCAAGTCCATCTCCTAAAACTAAAGCATTAAAGGCAAAAAATGCAATAACTATATAAAGTGTTAAAGGTACTTGCATCTTAAACCATTTTTGTAAAATTCTAGGTGCTGATAATACAAGTAACATCGCACTAAATTGAAGAATACGAAAAATCATAGTTGTCACATATTTTATGTAAACATCACCAATATGATGGCGGAAAGCAATAATAAAAATTGTCCAGCCTACATGATAAATCAATAATAAAATCGTTAATATAAATAGTATTTTTTTAATAAGCAAAAGTCTTTTTTCTGTTAATTTCTTATTTTTCATAAAAAAACCAATCCCATCCTTTCTTCATTCTTAGTTCACTTTCAAAAAAATGATTTCCATTATTTTTTTGAAAGAAACAATCATTTTCTTTTTGATAGATTTTATAAGCTTCTAAGGTGTTTTTCAATACATTTTTCATCAATGCATTTCTTGTTTTATGTTCCTTACTTCCTAAACTTAAATAGATTCTTTTGTTTTTTATAGGATGATTCTTTAAATACTCTAACCACCCTTCTTGCCATAAAGACCCAGATACACTGATAGCCCCATCTAAATCAAGTTCATGAAGTGAATAAAGACTAAATAAACCTGCTAAAGAATAACCGCTAATATAACATTTTAAATATTTGTTTTTTAATTGTATTTGCTTAATTTTTTCTAAAAGAATTTTCCCTTTTTGATTTGTTAAAGAAAGTTCATTTTGCCAATCATCAATTTCAATTACTTTTAAGACATAAGAACTCTTTTGAAAATAGGCTTTAACTTCTTCTAGCCATTCATTTTGTCCTTTCATGCACAAATAAATCATTATTCCTTCTTTATCCATCTTGAACCTCCACAAAGATTGCTTGATGATCAATGGCTGGTAAAATTTTATCAAAGACATCTTTCATTTTAATTTTTAGACTACTTGTATTAATGCATGGATGACAACCTAGGTATTCATCTTCTAATAAATCTTGATCCATTAATAATTGAACATTGTTTTTAACGTCGTTCATTAGTCCTAAAACACTAACAGAACCAGGTGTAATATCTAAATATTCATGCATTTTTTCATCACTTCCAAAAGAAAGACGGGAACTGTTGATTTGTTTCGATATATTTTTTGTTTTGAATTTTTTATGTCCTTTTAACATTAATAAATAATATTGGCTTTTATTGGAATTTACTAAAAATAAATTTTTGCATATCGTTGCTTGTAAAGATTTTTCTATTTCTAAACATATTTCCATCGTATCTGCTTTTTCATGGTCTATGCGTTGATAATTAATATGTAGTTTTTCTAACAAATCATAAACTCTTTCTTCTTTAGCTATTCTTTTTTCTTGTGGTCTGCCTTGTTTTAATTCCATTTGTTATTCCTCATTTAAATCTATTTGATCTTTGATTTTATTAAATTCAATAATTGGCAATTGATTTTCTAAATGTTCCCCTATAAATTTTTCCATCCATACCATATCATACCAACGATTAAATTTATAGCCACATTGATGAAACTTACCTATCATTTGATATCCCAAATGATGATGATAATCAATACTATTAGTATCCAAATATTCATCATTTTCAATAGGTGAAGAAATACACGCATTTAAATTTGTAATATGTTGTGCTTTTAATGCTTTTTCTAAGGCTAAATAAAGTTTTTTACCAATCCCACATCTTTTTAAATCATAATTAACATAAATTGATGTCTCAACACACCAATCATAAGCGGCCCTATTTTTAAAACAACTTGCATAAGCATAACCAACAATTTGATCATTCTCTTTAGCAATCAAATAGGGATATTTTTCCATAACATGAACCATTCTTTGTTTAAATTCTTCAACAGATGGTACCTCATATTCAAAAGTAATCGCTGTTTTTTCAACATAATAGCGATAAATCTCTACTAATTCTTGTGCATCTTCTAAAGATGCAATTTCAATTTTCATAACTCATTCCCCCGTTTTCCTTATTATCTATCAAAATAAAAAAGATGTCCACCTAAATGAACATCTAAGATTAAGCTTCTCGCATTTCTTTTGTATATGTAAAACCATTTCCACTAACTTCTTCTACATGAGAAACAATAATAAATGCTTTATCATCAATCTCTTTAATCTTATCTTTTAAATCAGGAAGTTTACGATATGGTAAAATTGTTAAAACAACTTCTGTATTTTCTTTTAAAAACCCTGTTTTACCATCTAATAAAGTCACTCCCGCATCCATATCATTTAAAATCATTGTTTTCATCTTTTCAATTTCTTTTGTCATGACAAGAACTTGAACACAACCTTTACCTGATGATAATAAATAATTCATCATATAAGCTGTAATCAAAATTGTCATAATCCCATAAACAATTTCAGGAACACTATGGAAAGAAATTTGTAAAATAAGAATTGTCGCATCAATACCATTAACAAGTAAAGTTACGGGAACTTTAAAATGTTTTTCAACAATAAGCGCTAAAATATCAAATCCCCCTGTTGATCCTCCAGCTTTTAAAACAAGACCAATTCCAAGTCCTAATAAAAAACCACCTAAAATACAAACAAGAAGTTGATCATCTAATAAACCATGTAAATAAGTTTGTTGATTAAAAAACTCTAATAAAACAGGAAATAAAAATGTTGAAATCAATGTTTTCATTGCAAATGTCTTTCCTAAAAAACAAAGACCTATTAAAAATAAAGCAATATTAATAATTGCGACACATAAAGAAACAGAAATTCCTGTATAAAAATGAAAAACTGTACTAATACCAGAAACCCCTCCTACCACAATAGAATGATCTAAAATTAATGCACTAACCGCAAACGCCATTAAAACATTTCCAATAATAATTTGAATCACTTTTTTCATATCTCTCACCTCGCAAGAAATAATAACAGTTTTTCTTTTATCAGAATGTAACCTATGTTACAATTTAACAAAGAAGGTGAAAAAATGAAAATTAATGAAGAACTATTTGACTACTTTAAACAAGTAGGAACTATTAAACGTTATCAAAAAAATGAGATTATTTATATGCAAGATGATTGTGCCGATGAGTTATGTCTTGTTTTAAAAGGCAGAGTACGAGTTTATCATATTAAAAAAAATGGTGATGAAATCAATTACGATGTTCTTGATAAAGGACGTATTTTTGGGGAGTCTTCCCTTTATGAAAATGCTTATCGTCCTACTACAGTTTCCGCAATTAATGATGTTGAAATTATTACTTGTCATTTACAAGATCTTTATCCTTATTTATCATCTTCACTAGATTTAACGATTTCTTTATTAAAAATGTTAAATGATAATTGTAATCATTTAACGCAATTACTCAAATGGGCACAAACCTATAATCGTTATGAAAAAGTAGCCGCTTTTCTTTATGATTTATCAAAAGATAATAATAAAGAAAAAAATTTACTTTTTGGTCGTATTCCTTATACGCATCAAGAAATTGCTGATTCTTTAGCTATATCTCGAGTGACCGTTACTAAAGTACTTAATCAGTTTAAAGAAGAAGGACTCATTGATATTCAATACGGTCATATTCAAGTACTTGAACGTCAAAAACTCTATAATCATTATCTAGCAAAACTCGATTAGTGAATAATTAAAAAAAGATATGTTATAATAAATTATGGGAGGGATAATATGGAAAATCACGTTGGATGTTATGAAACAGGATCACTCGATTTTTTTGGACCATTATGCGTTGTGGCTTGTTATGTTGATCAAAAAGATGAATTTTGGTTAAATAAGCTAAATTTAGAAGTTACAAGCAATGAAGAAATAATACAGCTTGGAAAAGTATTAAAAGAAAAGCTTACTTATAGTTTACTTTTATTAGATAATAGTCATTATAATCAATACGTTAGTGAAGGACAAAAACTTTCTTGTATGAAAGCAAATCTCTATAATCAGGCAATGATCAATGTCATTCAAAGAATCAGTCATCCTATTTCAATAAAAACAATCGATGCTTTTTTAGCACCTAAAAAATACTATCGTTATTTAAAACACAAAACCATTGTAGTACGTCACCTTGAATTTAAAAAAGAGGATATATCACCAGCCATGATGTGCGCAAAAATATTATCACAATATGCTTATCTTCAATATTATCAAAACATGTGTGATTCCTTAGAAATCACTTTACCAAGAGGCTTTAATATTCTTGCAAATGACGCTGGTTGTCTTTTAGTAAAAAAATATGGACAAGATATTTTAGAAAAAGTATCAAAGACTAATTTTCCAAATTATAAACAAATTTTAGAAAGAGTTTAGACTCTTTTTCTTTTTAAGAAAAAACCATTTCTTATCATCTATTTTTTTTATAATAGAACTATGGAGGAAATGAATATGATTAAAATGATTGTCAGTGATGTTGATGGAACCTTATTATCTCATGGTTACATCAATCCTAAATGTATTGAAAGCATAAAAAAAGCACAAAAAAAAGGAATTGAATTTGTTGTGGCTTCAGGAAGAGATTATTATGGTGTTACAAGTATTTTAGATCCTTTTGATATTAAATGTTCAATGATTTTAGGAAATGGAGCCCAATATTGTAATAAAAATGGAGAAGTATTAATGAATTGTTATTTGGATAAAGAAAAGCTTAAAGAAATACTTCCTATTTTCATAGAACATCAAACCCCTTATATGATTTTTACAACAAATGGTTTTTATAGTACTTTAAAACCGGAAGTAGTTAGAGATCGTTTTGCTTATCGTGGTAAGGTACGCTTTGGCAATAAAATGGAAGATTTTTTACCAGGAGGTCCAATGAGTGATTCCCCTGCCTGTCAAATTCAACAATTTGATTCTATTGATGAATTTATTAAAAGAGACTTAGAAATTATTAAGGTTGAAGCTTTTTCTCATGATGCAGATGAAATACAACGTGTTCTACCTTATTTTAAAGATATGAAAAATATTGCTTATTTATCTTCATATCCTGATAATGTAGAAATTACCAACGAATATGCTCAAAAAGGATTGATTTTAGAAAAAGTAATTGATCAATTAAAAATCAAAAAAGAAGAAGTTATTGTTTTAGGAGATGGCATGAATGATATAACTCTCTTTGAACGTTTTCCTTATTCCTTTGCACCTAGCAACGGTGAAAAAGCAATACAAGAAAAAGCTTATCAAGTTGTTTGTAGCTGTGAAGATGGAGCTGTTAGTGAAGCTATTGAATATGCTTTAGAAAACTTATAAAAGATTCATTTATTTTGAATCTTTTTTATTTGTTTGGAAATTTCTAAAATACTACGATAACTTTTAACATTATCACCATTATAATTTATCCCATAAAAAGTTAAATTAAAATGTTTTGCTAGTAAATAATCAACATGACTATCCCCTATATAGATAGAGTTATTCATATCAATTAAAAAATCTTTTTTAGCTTGTTCTATCATCCCTGGTTTTGGCTTTTTACAGTGACAATGATCTTTTTCATTATGTGGACAAAAGTAGATTTTTAGAATATCTATATTTTCTTCTTTTAATTTTTTTAGAAATTTTCCTGTAAACTGTTGATAATCATTCAATGAAATAATTCCATCATTAATAAGATATTGATTTGTTATAATGATAAAATCATATCCCATCTCTTTTAATCTCTTGAGTCCTTCTATTGAACCTTTTAAAAATTCAGGTTCTTTAATTTCTCTCCATTTTTCATCTGGATAATCTTTAATAATAGTTCCATCTCTATCCAAAAAAGCAATTTTTAAATAGGATGGCTTCATTTTAACTTCTTGATTCATACTTTACCTCCAAAGCTTCTATTTCTAAAATTTTATCATTTATTTTTACTAAAAAGAAGAAAACTCCTCAAAAAAAGACAATATATATAGGAAGGAATCTATATGAACAAAAATAGAGAAAATTTTATAAAATATTCAAATGATTTATATTTTCATCATTTGCTTGTAGAAAACGAAAGAATAAGGACTCTTATTTGTCAAGAACTCGTTTCAGACAGGAAAATTATTTCTATTAAATTAAAGAATGCGCAACATTATGGTAAAAGCTATTACGAAAAGAAATTTATTTTAGCTATTGATGATATCGGTGATATCTACAACATTGAACTACAAAGCTATGGTTTAAACGAAGAGATACTTGTTCGTTTTGAACTTTATAATGCTGAACTTTTAAGATAACAAGTAAAACAGGGAGAAGATTATACTAGTGCTCATGTTGTAAGATCATTAATTATTAGTTATGGGCATATTTTAGACAATGCTCCTCTTTATAAATATCACTTTAGAATAGTTGATGACGAACATCATATTGTCTATCCCTTTAATTGTGCTGAGATAACAATTATTCAACTTGAATATATCAATCAAGCAATCAATGAAATGACGAGTTTTAATCAGTTGATGTATCTCTTTAAAAATGAAAAAACCATATGATAAAATTGAGATAGATTATAGAATAAAGGAAGCGATACAAATGCATGACAGATATATATCTTCTGATGAATCATACCAAGAATATCTAGATCGTTTGGATAATGAGATATTACTTCATTCTCATGATAGAAAGATTTAGGAAGCAAATAAAAAATTTGAAAAAGCAAGTAATGAAATAGATAGTTTGCATAGTAAAGCAAATGAAAATATTATTAATTATATTAAAATGCAATTTCACGAAGATATCAGTAATTTTATAAGCACCCTTTCTAAACAACAAATTCTTGATATTCAAGATCGTTTATTTGATTATACAAGTATTGAAGAATTAAAAAAGAGCGTAAAAAAACATCAATAACAAAATATTGATGTTTTTATTTTACTTATCTTTCCAAAAATCAACCGGTTCATATTCTTGTAACTGTGCAAGAAATCCAGCTTTTTGAAGTTCTTCTTGAATTTCATCAAGAATCTCTTCACTGTCTGCATGAACTGTATGATAATGATATCCTGATGTGACATTTTTTAGTAAGCTTGAATGTCCTGTTTGTAGATTTGTCATATAATTTTTAATATCTCTTCTTGAGGCAATATTTAATGTTGCTTTTACAATATTATAAACTTTATGATAAACAAAGACATCTTCAACATAACCACCTAAGTCAACAATTAAAGAAAGTTCTTTTTCTACTTCATTATCATCATGATGTACCTTAAAAATACGTTTACAAACTTTTTGTGTATTTAAAACATATCCTTTATGTGTTGAATAAATATCATAATCACCAGCACGAAGTAAAGCAATGTCTTGAACAATGACTTGCCGACTTACTTGGAGGGTTTTCGCTAAATATGTTCCTGATACAGGTTGTAAACTGTTTTTTAAAATATCAATAATGGCTTGTCTTCTTTTATTTCCATCCATAACTCGCCCTCCTTAATTGATATTATATCACATGTAAATTCTTCAATGAAAGGTCTAATATTGGTGCAGAATGTGTTAGAGCACCACTTGAAACATAATCTACTCCTAAATTTGTAAGTCTTGCAATGTTTTCTTTTGTGACATTTCCTGAAACTTCAATCTCAGCACGATGATCAATATAAGCAATAGCTTCTTTTAACATATCATCATCCATATTATCTAACATGATAATATCCGCACCTGCTTCTACAGCTTCCTTGACCATTTCCATATTTTCTACTTCAATTTCAATTTTTCTAACAAATGGTGCATACTCTTTAGCAAGCATAATGGCTTCCTTAACACCACCAGCAGCACCAATATGATTATCTTTTAATAAAACACCATCACTTAAATTATAACGGTGATTATGTCCACCACCGACTCTTACTGCATATTTTTCAAAGATACGATTATTTGGTGTTGTCTTACGTGTATCTAATAAACGAATAGAAGAATCTTTTAAATATTCTTGAACATTCGCTGTATAAGTGGCAATTCCACTCATTCTTTGTAAATAATTTAAAGCAACACGTTCTCCACTTAATAAAATACGAACATCCCCTTTAACACGTCCTAAAAGTTGCCCTTTTTCTACATGGTCGCCATCACTTGCAAAGAATTCGACATCACACGCTTCATCTAATAATTCAAAAGTACGTTCAAATATTTGTAATCCACAAATAATACCATCTTCTTTACAAATTAAATCAACGACACCTGTTTTAGAAAAAGGCATAACACTATTTGTAGAAACATCTTCACTAGTAATATCTTCTTTTAAGGCACTGATAATAAGTGGGTCTACATTTAATTTTAAAGTTGTTTGATCAAACATATAATGAGCTCTCTCTTTTAAACTTTTTTCAATACGTTTGGCAGCACGTTTAGCAAAAACAAGACTTTCTAAAAGTGAATTACTTGCTAGACGATTCTTTCCATGAACACCATTGCATGCTGTTTCTCCAATAGCATATAAATGTTTCATACTGGTATGACTATCATAGTCTACTTTGATACCACCCATAAAATAATGTTGTGCAGGTACAACAGGAATAGGTTCTTTAAAAACGTCATAACCTTTTTCTTTACAATGTTCAACGATATGAGGGAAATGACTAGCAATTTCTTCTTTACCAATTGGTCTTAAATCTTCATAAACATAATCTGTTTGATCTTTTTCCATTTGTTTAAAGATGGCTTCTGCCACAACATCTCTTGGAAGAAGTTCATTGACAAAACGATTTCCATTTTTATCTAAAAGAATAGCCCCTTCACCACGTACAGATTCAGAAATCAAAAAGCTTCTTTCATGATCTGTTGTATATAAAGTTGTTGGATGAATTTGTACATAATCTAAATTCTTAAGTTCAATTTGATATTTTTTAGAAAGTTCAATACCATCTCCTGTTAAATGAGGATAATTTGTAGAATGTTTATAAAGTCCTCCGATTCCTCCAGTAGCTAAAACAACTTTTTTAGCGTATACCTTTTCTTCTTGATTATTTCTTTTAACCACTCCACCTAAAGCAACATTTCCTCGAACAATTAAATCAACAAGAGGTGTATTTTCTAAAAGTGTCACATTCTTTTTTTGTCTTACTTTTTCTAATAAATGTCTCGTAATTTCTTTACCTGTAATATCTTCATGATAAAGAATACGTTTTTGGCTATGAGCCCCTTCTCTTGTAAAAGCAAGGCTTCCGTCTTCATTTCTTTCAAAATCAACCCCATAACTAATTAAATCTTGAATAACATCTGGTGATGATTTAATCATTAATTCAACTGAATAAGCATCATTTTCATAATGACCTGCTTTCATCGTATCTTCAAAATAACTATCATAGTCATCTTCATTTCTAAGCATACAAATTCCACCTTGTGCTAAAAATGAATCACTTAATTCCGCCTCTTTTTTAGTAACCATTAAAATATTTAAATCTTCTGGTAAATGTAAAGCCATATAAAGGGCTGAACATCCACTTCCTACTATTAATACATCTGTTTTCATATTCTACTCCTATTTTGCAAGTTCTAACATTTTTTTAAGTGGACTTAATGCTTTTTGCATAAAGTCATCATTTAAAATCACTTCATTTGTATCATTTTCTAAAACATCAACGATTTTTTCTAATGTCACTTTTTTCATATTTGGACAAACTTGCACATCCATAATAGTGTGTAAATTTTTATTCGGTGCTAATTCTTTGATTTTTGCAAAAACACCGTCTACTGTCCCAATAATAAAATCTTTCGCATTTGTTTGAACAACATAATCAATAATGGCAGAAGTGCTTCCTACAAAATCAGCAGCTTCAACGATTTCTCTTTTACATTCTGGATGCACTGCAATTTTAGCCTCTGGATATTTTTGTTTTGCTTCATTTAATTTATCCAAAGTAATATTGGTATGACGAGGACAATGTCCATAATTTGTCATCACATTTTTTTCAGGGACTTGTTTTCTTACAAAATCTCCTAAGTTTTGATCTGGTATAAAGAAAATATTTTTTTGTGGTAATGCTTTAACAATTTTTACAGCATTTGAAGATGTTACACAAACATCCGCATATTGTTTGATTTCAGCTGTCGAATTAATATAACAAACAACAGCTAAATCATCATATTTTTCTCTCATTTCTTTAATTTCTTTAATTGTAATCATATGTGCCATTGGACAATCTGCAAAGGCATCAGGCATTAAAACCTTTTTATTTGGATTTAAGATTTTGGCACTTTCCCCCATAAATTCAACACCCGCAAAAACAATACGATCAGCTTCTGTTTGACTTGCTACTTTAGCAAGATAAAACGAATCTCCGATATAATCAGCAATCTTTTGCACTTCTTCATCCACATAATAATGTGCTAAAATAATCGCATTTTTTTCTTCTTTTAACTTTTTAATTTTTTCTATATTATCCATATAACTTCTCCCTTTTCTCGAGGAGAGTATACTCCTTTTGTTTACATCTGACAAGACAGTTGTCAAAAATATATGTAAAAAAGGTATCTTTTTTCAAAGATACCTCTTACATTTCTTTTAACCCTAATAAAATACATCCTATCAACATATATTCCTTTAAGCTTTCAATCTTAATCAAGTCAGGGATATAACTCTTTGGCATATATTTTTCCATTTCTTTTTTGACATCATCACTTTTAGATATCAACCGATTATAAATGATGATTGCATCCGGTGCCACCATCGAAGTAATCCCTAAACAATACTTCATTGTCCATTCAAGAGCTCCTTCTGGAGTTTTCTTAATTTCTTGATAATTCTCACTAAAAGAAATCGGTAAATACTGAATTTCACCCGCAATATTATACCTTCCTTTAATTAAATGTCCTCGATGAATATGTCCTACCCCACCAGTACCACCAATTCGTGCTTGGTAAAGGAAAGAAATCGATTCATAGTCATCTTGTGAAGCAAAATATCCCATCACAATTGTATTAACATCATTATTAATGACAATCTTTTGACTATATTTTTCTTCAAGATAAGCTTGTAAATGACATTCATTCAAGCCATATTTTTTTAAAGTTACTACCCCATTATAAACAACCCCAGGTAGTGAAAGACTAATGAGTTCTATATCAGGATATCCATATAAAATCGTATTAATTAAATCAACAATATCATCGACTGAAATAGTGTTTTTATAGACTTCAAAATCTTCTAAAATCATATTGTTTTCATCATAAAGACGACTGACAAGTCTTACTTTTTGATCTAATTGAATAAAAGCAAGTGCTAAGACTTGTTGATGAGCTTTCAACATTTGTTTAATAGGTAAAGGGTTTTCTTGTTGACTTTGAACTTCTTTTTCTTTATAAAGTTCATCTTCTAAAAAAGTAATCGTATTCCCCACATCATATTTTCCAAATAATGCAGGTGATAAAGCATAAACACGCTTATTTTTTAAGACTCCTTCTACTTCAGATAAACGAAATGATACCTGTGGTGCTAGTAAAATAACATCATAATCTTTCGCCATGTCATAAAGATTCCCATAAGAAACAGCATTAAATTCAAAGTCTTTATTTAGAAGCTGTACACCCTCATTTAATTTTTCAGCAAAGAAACCTGTTGTTAACCCACTTGTGCAAGATAAAAGAACTCTTGTTTTTTTAGTTGTTGTTAAGGTTTGTAAACAAAGACGCATGTCATAAAGTAAACCTAAAGCGTGATGAAAATTATTCATTTGAAAATGAATAAAGAAGACTTTTTCTTTAGTCATCTTATTTTCAACATCGAGTTCAATAATACAATTAGGATAAAAATTAATGGATCCTAAACCATATTTTGTTTCAATCACAATATTATCATTTACTTCTTTGACATCCCAATCATCTTCATTTTGATTCAACAGCCATCTCTTTAAAAGTTCTGTATCAATCTCTTTTAAAAAAGAATCCATCGTCCTCACCTCTTTTTTTATTATACATTTTTTTCATCCAGAAATTAAAAATTCTTGATAATAATCAAGAATTATTGCTCAGGTACAACTGCAAAATAAACAAGATCTTCTTCATGATCATTGACCATTGTATGTTTATGACCTTTAGGACAATAATGAACACTGCCTTTATGAAGTTCTTCTCTTTGACCATCATAAATAACATAACCATTACCAGAAATAACATAAATCACTTCACTGTTTGTTTCATGAACATGTTCTCCAACACTTCCGCCACATGGAATATGTCCAATCATAAAACGATTTAGACCATCGAAATACATCTTTGCTTCAATGTATTTTTCGCCACCTTTAAAGTTTTCAAATTTTTCCAAATTATTTTCATCATATTCAAAAATCATTTTTATATCCCCCAATCACTTTTCATTATAACATATCTTACACAATTGTAAGATGACGAATTGCATGATTTTCTATATAATATTAAAAGAAGGTGATCTTATGTATAAATTATTAATTGTTGAAGATGATTTTATTATCGCAAAAGGCTTACAAAAACATTTTGAAAAATATCATTATGATGTTCAATATATAGAAGATTTTGAACATGTTTTAGATGATTTTTTAGCGTTTCAACCTGATCTTGTTCTATTAGATATCCATCTACCTTTTTTTGATGGTTATTATTGGTGTCAAGAAATTCGAAAAATATCACAAGTCCCTATTGTTTTTATTTCCTCCGCTAATGAAAATATGAATATTGTTTTAGCAATGAATATGGGTGGTGATGATTTTATTAATAAACCTTTTGATTTGCAGGTTGTACAAGCTAAATTACAAGCGATTCTTAGAAGAACTTATAGTTTTTCTAAAGATTTTCATTTGTTAACTTATCAAGATGTTCATTTAGATATTTTAGCTGGAAAAATTACTTATCAACAAAAGGAACTTATTCTAACTAAAAATGAATTAAAAATCTTAGAATATTTATTTGAACATGCGGAAGTGATTGTTTCTCGTATTGATTTAATGAATCATTTATGGGATGATCACCAATTTATTGATGATAATACTTTAAGTGTTAATATGAATCGTTTAAGAAAGAAATTAGAAGATATTGGTTTACATGATTTTATTCATACTAAGAAAGGCTTAGGTTATTTATTATGTTTAAAGACTATTTAAAGAAAACATATCCCGTCTATCTTCTTTATTTGTTGTTTGTCTTATGTACTTTTGTTGTTTTAATGATATGTCAAATGATTTCAGATTTAATTATTTATATGTTAAGTCTCTATTTTTCTATCATCCTTCTTTATTTTTTACTTGATTATAGAAAATACAAACAACATCATCAATATTTGATTTATTTAAAAGACAATCCTGAATTGTTTGATAATTTACCTCAAGAAAGCTATCTTGAAGAAAAAACGTATCAAGAAATGCTTCAAATATTGCAAAAAAAGATATTTCAACTTAAACAAGAAAATCAACAAAAATACAATAACACGATAGATTATTATACAAAATGGGTCCATCAAATCAAAACTCCTATTGCTGGATTAAAACTCATCATTCAAAATGATTACCCAGATAAAAAAATGCTTGTAGAACTTTTAAAAATAGAACAATATGTCAATATGGCTTTACAATATGTACGTTTAGATTCTATTCACCATGATCTTTCTTTTCAAAAAGTTTCTTTAGATCATCTTGTTAGTCAAGAAATCAAAAAACAATCACTCTTTTTCTTTCAAAAAAATTTAAAAGTAGATTATCAAATTAAAGACTTACAAATCTTAACAGATGAAAAATGGAGTGGTTTTGTCATTGAACAAGTTCTTTCTAATGCTTTAAAATATACGAAAGAAGGAAGTATTACTTTTTATAATGAAGGTGAAAAGCTTTATATTCAAGACAGTGGTATTGGTATTAAAGAAAGTGATCTGCCACGTGTTTTTGAAAAAGGATTTACAGGTTTTCAAGGAAGAAATGATAAAAAAGCCAGTGGTTTAGGTCTTTATTTATGTAAAAATATTTTTAATCAATTGGGTCATTGGATTTCTATTGAATCAAAAGTAAATCAAGGAACAACTGTTTGTCTTGATTTTAGTAAAAAAGAAATATTTATTGAATAATCTTACAATAATGTAAGAGAGAGTTATATATAATTAAATTTTGTAATTTATCTCAAAATAAAAAAAGCTAGATTTTACAAGGGTTTTAAAAAAGATACTATCATTTCAATTTAATATAACAGTATCTAGCTTTACCCCAAAAATAAATAAGTGTTATACCAGGATCTATAGCTATTAGTCATTTTAGGCTAATAGTTTTTTTAGCTACGTACTCAATTTGGATACATAGCTATTATGATCTTTTATAAGAGTGTTCATCATTTAGTGTGGACCTTACAAAAGAGGTAGCGCAATCTTGCCCACCCCTAAATATAAAATTTTAATATGTTGTAAGCTTTACTATTACTCATTTTTAAGTAATAGCTTTATTTGACGGCCAAATTTTCGGCTACCACATAAATATATGATTATGTTATCTTATTTTTTTAACACGCTCATTTTTGAGCCATAGCTATTATGATCTAATTTATTAGTTATGTTTGGCTGCTTAATTTTAAGCCACTAATATTAAACAAACAGTTTTAGACTTTTCGGTCCATAACTCTATATAGCATTTTCTAATATTTTAGAAATGGGGGGGTAACACTTTAGATTTCCTATTACAAATATAAAATAATGTGCAACCTTTTAGAGTGTGCAACCAATTAAAAACGGGTGCAAAATTTAAAGACTAAATAAAATAAAAACCGACTATTTATCGGTTCTGTTACCAAAAAAACTTTTTCCTTGACTTTTCCATTTCTTTTCTAATTCTTTCGGCAAGTTATTCCTCTGTAACAGAAATAATTGTTACTTGAATTCCGTCTTCAATTTTTTTCTGCTCTTTTAGCTTGTAAGGTCTAACCCAAGTAGGAATGTATCCTGGTCCTCCATCTAAATAAAAATCTTCCTCAAATTGTTTTAATTCCTCTTCGGTCATTGTATCTTCAAGATTACCTGTAACTTCTACAATTTGTGTCTTTTCATTACTTTCCTTTTTTGATTTCATTGAACAATCCACCTTTCTTAAAGAAATCATATAGCTCTTTATCTTTATCATACAACAATTAAAAGAAAAGTTACAATTTCAAAACCATAGAAAAGGAAATAAATAAATTATTATCAGTATAATTAAACAAATGATCATAATTTTTAATATGGCTTTCATATGTTCCTCCTTGAATTTATGCAAAATAAAAACCGACAATTTTTTGTCGGCTATTATTTACATTTAGTTATTGTCCTTGTTCCCAAGCCCATTTTTTACACTTATTAAACGCTTCAATCGCTTCTTTTGGGGCATCTCTCATAACTCCATCTTTTACTTTATCTTCATACGGTTCCCATATTTTCATCAGTTCTTCTATTTCTTTAGGATAATGTCTTAAAGCCATTTTATTTCCGCCCCTTTCTGCTAGTTGAAGCTATGTATTCAGCTTCCACTTCATCATAACGTGAATACTTATACATCTTTTTGGCGTAATCACTTATCTCACCTACATTATATTCTTTTATTGGTGGGGTATCAATCTATTATATCGTGTTTTACCTATGTACTTTTTTATACAAGGGCGTACCGAAAATGTCACACCCTTTTGAATGTCTATATAATAAAGAGGGTGACCCTCCATATTTGAAATAATCTTAACCTTTATTAACAAACCGTTTTATCATGTACAAGTATTTCATTTGCTTTTAGTTTTTTTAGAATAATATCAAAGTTTGTTGCTACTTCATTTTTTAATTCATCAATAAGATCTTGATTTACCTGTAAAACTTGAGCAAGTTCAATCATCCCATCAATTTCGTTCAATTCTGTAATTGCAAAATCTAAATCCGCTATATTGGTTAAATCTTCTAAGCTTTTTCTTTGTTCCATAATTCTGTTTTTAATTGTGTTATATGCTTTATTTTTCATTATTCTTCTTTCCTTTCGCTCTCTAAATCCTTTTATTTTGAGTTATAAGCGTTGCTTTATAAAATAGGTATTCTTTTTCAAATGATATAATATCGCTTAATGTGGCTTAAATTTGTTATGTTCTTATTTGCTATAGGCACAACCTTTCTTTTGGGCTTTAACACCTTGGACATATCCTAAAGTAAAAGCGTCTATAACCGCCTCTACTTGACCATTGCTATTATTTAAAATATTAGTTATATCACTTGCTCTCATGTTGTAGAGAGGGTTTATTTCTTTTTGTGCATTTTTAATTGTGTGTTCTATATCTACTATTCTTGACATTGTTCTTACTCCTTTTCTCTTTTAATATCTTTATATAATTCTTTTTCTAACTTTTCTAGTGATGGCTTGTTGTTTAAATCAATGTACTTAGCCAATTCTAAACAAGCCTTTGGAAACTCCCTTTTGTAAGTTGAAACACTTATGCAATAAGATTCGTCTAGAGTTCTTATCATTTCAGAATATCCCCTTGAACATACATACGTTCTAATGATGTTTCTATGCCGTGTATTAAGTAAATAAATTAATGGCATAAATTTATCAAGTTCCATATTAAAGAGCTCTAGACGCTTTGTTAAAAGTTCTCTGCGCAACATGTTAGAAGTTATTTGCTCTCCTTTTGATTTTGAGAAACCTCCAGGAACTTCATTTGAGTATTTAATAGATTGAGGGCTTGGAATGTCCTCTATTTCAAATGTCAAAGAAAGTCTTTCTAAATTGATTTTTCTTAATTCCGTTAGATATTCTTTGACTTGCTTAACTGTTTCTTTTTCTTTCTCATTCATTATTCTTTTCTCTCAAAATACTAGATATATTTAGTAATGATTTTTGAATAAATATAAATTCATCATAAGAATATATTGATCTTTCAATACCTAAAACAAATGTATTTAATAGCTCTTGTGAAGAAATAATAACAATGATATTTAATTCTTTCTCATGAATGTATTTTGAATGCATTCTAGCACTATTAAGTATTTTTAAAAAACGTTTGTCAATATCATCATCAAATACTTCTCTTTTTATTTTTTCTAAACAATTTAACATAATTAAAGTGATAATAAGAATAAAGAATATTATAAATATAATCAATTCCTGGATAGGAGGGTTTATAAAAATTCTAATAATGCCATAAAACATAAATAATAAACCAAAAATAAATAAGCATTTTTCAAACTTATCACTTCTTATTGCTTTTCTAATTTTAAATAACATTTCAAACTCCTTTAATATGTAGCAATTTACAATTTTCTAAATAGAATGTGATCATATTCTTTACTTAATGAAAATATCATACTTATATACTTTATAAAGGCGCTTTCATCGTCACTTTCAAAAGTTGCTTTATATAGTAATTTATCTTTTTTATTAAATACGAGTACCTCACCTTTAGATTTAAAATCTTTTTTAATTTTTTCATTATAAAATTCTATTCCTGTTGTTGATTGTATTTGATTAAGATTTATAAACGAATAACATTGTTGTTGCAGAAGAGGGAGAGCTTATAAAAGTTTTAATTTTAGAGATCATATCTTTTGAATTGACCCAATTAAAAACCTCAATAACATCATCTTTTTTACCTAATATTAATCCTAAAGAAAAATCATTATTCTTTGCATTGATTAATAGAAACGATTTTATACCTTTACCTTTTTTTATTGCATATCTTTTATTTCCTGAAATTTCTTTATAAATCATGCGTATATACCTCTCATTTTTTCTAGTTTTTTAAATTCTCACTTATATATTTTAAATTCTCACTTTTTGTTATATGTGAGAATTAATAAAAACACCGATAAAATCAACACTTTTTAACGTATCTCGGTTTAAATTCTCATTTTTTCAACTTAGACCGCTCTTACTAAAAACGGCCTATAGCTGAGAATTGAGAATTTAATGTTTTTTTCGCTTAAAACTCTTATGAAATCAACGTTTTTTTAAATTGTCACATGTTTAAAATTTGAGAATTTAATAATCAATAATGAGAATTTAAAGAATGTTATTCTTTTAACGTAATTGTGCTTGTTCTTTCTTTTCCTTTTCCTGTTATTTTTACTTCAATCTCATTATTTTCTATAAGTTCTTTTTTTACTCTTTCAAACGTTGATTTAGAGCACCCACTATTTTCAATAAATATTTGCTTTAATTCTTTATTTTCAATACTGTTATTTTCACTATCTTTTAATAATTGTAGTAACAATTTACTCATTTCTTCTCTTTGTGAAGTTTTACTTTTACCAAAATTATTACTTACAAAGTCTTTATCTTTTTTATCTGTTATACCTTTAAAAATCACCTGTCCGTTAAATATTTCAAATAAAACAGTGGGCTGTGTTTTACTTAAATTATTCTTCTCTTGTGATAAGTAACGTGTATTATCATCAACTTTACCTAGAATAAACACACACCTTGAAGCGTCCCATATTTCTGCACTATCTCCAACTCTTTGACGTCCGTAACTTTCTCTTTTATTGGTGTGTGCTAATAAAAGAAAGGTTGTATCTTCTTTTACTGCTAGGGCTTTTAAACCTCCCATAAAATCTCTCATAGTGGTTTTGTCACTCATATTTGTATTAGGTGGTAAGAAAGCTTGAATAGGATCTATGATAACTAATTGAGGTTTTATATTGTGTATAACTCTTTCTAGTTCTTTTGAACCTATTTTAATTTTATAGGTATGCTCATTTTCTGCACCTAGAACATAAATATTTTTTTCTATGGTCTTACCTTGCAATTTTATTTTTCTTTTGGTTACTTTGCTTATATCTTCCTCACTAGATAAAAATAAGACTTTTTGTGGCTTTCTTTGTTGTTTTAAATATTCTTCCTCACTTTCAAAAAATACTTGTTCACCACTAGATATAGCACTTGTTATTGCACTTGAAACAAAGCCTTTACCTGTTCCACCATCACCACACAGAATGGTAACTTCATTTTTAGGAATGTAATTAGTTATTAACCATTCTATCGGTTTTTCTTCTATCTCACATAAAGTATCTATATGAAACGTTTTTCTTGTATCAATATCTTGCATTAATTGCTTCCTCTTTGTTTATAGCTTTCTATAGCCTTAACCCTATTAGAAACATCACAACCACGATATACTTCTTGAAATCGTTCAATTTCCCTTTGTGAGAACATAAACCCTTTACCCGTCTTAATAGCTTGTATTAGTCCTAATTCTCTTAAAGTAGAAATATGTTGTTTTGTAGTGCCTAGTTTTTTAGCCACTTCTTCTTGTGTTAGCATATTCAAGTATAAAGCTTTTTCTTTTTCTTCTTTTACTTCAATCATGCTATATAGTTCTTTCTTTAGGTTTTCAATCTCTAAAGGTATTGTATTAATACGCTTATTAATCTTTTCAAAGTTTAAAGAACTATCATTGTTATTTGAATTTAACAATCTCATTCTTTCTTCACTTAAAGATATGATCTTTAAAATTAATTCTTCTTGTTTATCCATGTTTACCACTCCTTTTTTTATAAATTTGAGGTATTGCTAGATTGATCTAATTAAAATAGCTAAACAATCCGCAACAAAACAACATGATACAATAATTGTTACTAGTCCTCTTGTTGTTAATTTCATGTTCTTATACCTCATTTCTTTTTGATTTCGTCATAAATGACGATAACTTTAATTTTCTTCAATTAAATCTTCAACTTCTACATTTAAAGCTTTTGCAAGTTTATATACTGTTGTAGGTCTTGCGTTATGTGTTTTTTTTATGTTTCTTAATGTACCATCAAAAACATTAGCTTTTTTACATAATTCTTTAACGGTTAAGTTGTTTTTAGCCATTAAAATAATAAGTTTGTCATTGTTGACCCTTAAATAACTAGCCAATTTAATCACCTCCATATATAAAAATTGATAACTTATCAATTAAATAATAGTAAATACTTGATATAATGTCAATATATTGGCAATATCTTTTTGATAAGTAGTCAATATTTTATTAATAATTGTGTTATACTTTATACGAGGTGATAAAAAAATGGAAAAGGAAACTATAGGACAAAAGCTTAAAAGATTGAGAAAAGAAAAAGGACTTACACAAAAAGAATTGAGTGATTTAAGCGGTATACATGTATCGCAATTATCAAGATATGAAAAAGACATAAATAAGCCGTCTTTAGATACTATTTTTAAAATATGTCAATCTTCAAACATTGATTATAAAGAGTTTGATGTATCTTTATTGGGATTGTTACATGAGGATAATATAGAAAAAAATAGGGAATATCTTAAAAAAGAAGATTTAGAATACTTTATAGACTCCATAAAATATATACCTAAATTTGAAGTGATGGATATATTAAAACATAATGAAGTTATAAGCAAAATTACAATCGGTATATTTTATAACGGTCTAGATAATGACCTAGAATTATCTATAGAAGAAATTACAACCATTCGTAATGAATGCGAAAAAGCGTATCAAGAATGTTTAAAACTTAAATTATTTGAAATGTATTTTAATAAAGAAGAATTGAACAAATTAGAAGATAAATAAAACTTATATTATTTATCACCCCTCCTGGTATAACACAATCAATAAAACCAGTAGGAGGGAACAACAATGAGCATTTTAAAAGTAGCAAGTAAAAAGGCTAAAAATGGATATACATTTAAAGTTGATTTTAGATATAAAACTAATAGCATAACAACAAGATACGTTAAGAGTGGCTTTCTAACAAAGAAAGAAGCTAAAGAACATGAGGAAGATATAAAAGCACAAATAAGACTATATGGACGAGTAAAGAAGATATATAACGGTACTTTAAATATGTGCTTTGATGAATGGTTAAAGGTTGACAGCAACCAATTAGCACCTAATACAATCAATTTATATAAGCAAACTTATAATAAGTATGTAAAGAATACTATAGGAAAAGAAAAACTTGTATTGCTTAAATACAAAGAAATACAAGCATTTATAAATAAAAGTGATATAAGCTATGATAATTGCATTGCTATTAAGAAAGTATTAAATACGGTGTTTAATTTTGCTGTTAAGAATGAGTATGTTGAAAATAACCCAATTCAATTTATTAAAAATACTAAAGTAAAAGATAAGAAAGACAAAAATAATTATATTACATTTGAAGAATACCAAACATTAACAAATAAATTAAATCAAGGTTCTTTTAATGATCATGCAATTTCTATTGCTATTAGTATTGGGTATTATACAGGTTTAAGAGTAAGTGAAATATTAGCATTAAATAAAAATGACTTTGATTTTATTAACAATACGATAAGTGTTACTAAACAGATTGCTAATAGAAATACTAAAGCAAAAGAAACCACAACAAAAAATATTCTTAAAACAATATCAAGCAATAGTTTATTACCTTTAGTAAATGAACTAAAAGAAATATTATTAGTATGGTTTGATATTAACCCTTATGAAGTTGTTGTTTGTAATAAGAAAGGTTTATATTTCAATCCTGTAAACATACAAGCCAAAGCTAAAGCCATAGCAAAGACTTTAAATATTGAGGGCTTCCATTTCCATATGTTAAGGCATACTTTAATAACAAATTTATATACTAATGGTGTTGATGTCAAAACCACTCAAGAATTAGCTAGACATAGTAATATCAATACAACATTAAATGTTTATACTCATCTTGAACAAAAGAACAATTTCAAGGCATTAAGTAGTGTTTTTGATAAGAATTACCCCAAAAATACCCCAAAAATTCAAGAAAGAGAAATGTTATCATAAAAAAAGCCTTATATATCAAGGCTTTCAAGAAATTATATAGAATGAATAATCTTACAAAAATGTAAGATTATTTTACTTACTTGTAAGATAAATCGATAGGTCATATTTTAGAAGTAGAATACAATAAGTGTGTAAAAAGGAGGACACAAAAATGTCATTATTAAACGTTAAACATTTACAAAAAATTTATTCAACGCGTTTTTCAAGCCAAAAGGTAGAAGCTTTAAAAGATGTTTCTTTTGATGTTGAAGAAGGAGAATATATCGCCATTATGGGTGAATCTGGAAGTGGAAAAACAACACTCTTAAATATTCTTGCTTCATTAGATAAACCAACAAGTGGAGAGGTTTTATTAGATGGAAAAGATCTTACAAAAATCTCTGATAAACATATTTCAGCTTTTAGACGAGATAATCTTGGCTTTGTTTTTCAAGATTTTAACTTATTAGATACTTTTAATGTCGCTGACAATATCTATTTACCTCTTGTTTTATCAAAAGAACCCTATGCTTTAATGAAACCAAAACTAGAAAAACTTGCAAGACCATTAGGAATTAATCATTTATTAGAAAAATATCCTTACGAAATATCTGGTGGTCAAAAACAAAGAGTTGCGGTTGCAAGAGCCTTAATTACCCATCCTAAAATCATTTTAGCCGATGAGCCCACAGGTGCTCTTGATTCAAAATCAACCGATCAACTTTTATCTATTTTTGATCAAATTCATCAAAGTGGACAAACAATTTTAATGGTGACTCATAGTAGTAAAGCAGCTAGTTATGCCAGTCGTGTCTTATTTATTAAAGACGGACAAATCTTCCATCAACTTTATAAAGGAGATATGTCTAATCAAGAAATGTATCAAGCTATTAGCGATACTCTAACAATGCTTCTTTCGGGAGGTCAATAAAATGAAATTTTATTTAAAATTGGCTTTAGGAAACATTAAAAAGAATAAGAAGCTTTATACATCATATTTTGTTTCAACAATCTTTTCTATTGCCTTATATTTTATTGTTAGAAATATTGGACAAAGTCCTACTTTAAAAAATCATCAAGAAATGACGATGTTTTTAGGATTAGGCAGTGGTGTAATAAGTATTTTCTCTTTTATATTTTTACTTTATACCAATAGTTTTGTTATAAAAAATAGAAAAAAAGAAATTAGTCTTTATCATATCTTAGGGATGGAAAAAAGAAATATACGTTCGATGATGTTTCTAGAAACACTCATTATTGCCCTCATTTCTCTTTCATCAGGTATTTTAATAGGTGTTCTTCTTTCGCAAATAACATCGGTTATTATCTTAAGATTGATTCATAAAAGTGTTCAATTTTCTTTAAACTTTTCATTGAACGCTTTTATACAAACCATTATTATTTTTAGTATCATTTTCTTAATTTCTTTAATATACAATATTACTATTGTTGTAAGAAGTAATCCTATTGAACTTTTAAAAGGACAAAACATTGGTGAAAAAGAACCTAAAACAAAAATAATCTTAACGCTTTTTGGAATGATTACTTTAGGGGCTGGTTACTACCTTGCCTTATCTATCACTGATCCAATGAAAGCAATGACTTTGTTCTTTGTTGCAGTTATTTTAGTCATGCTAGGAACTTATAGTTTATTTACAGCAGGAAGTATTGCTTTATTAAAATTCTTAAAATCAAGAAGAAACTTTTACTATCAACCAACACACTTTACTTCTATTTCTGGTCTTTTATACCGTATGAAACAAAATGCGGTCGGACTAGCAAATATTTGTATTTTATGTACTTGTGTTTTGGTTACTCTTTCTTCAACAATCTGTTTATATAATGGAATTCAAGATAGTATAGACCGTCAATGTTATATGGCTGGTAATATTAAGTTGAATGGTTTTAAAAATCCAAGTTATGTTTTTGATAAAACAAAAGAATTATTAAAAGATGAAAAATATGATTCTCTTTATGCTTTACCTGTTTATGAGTATTCTGGAAGTTTAAAAAAGAATCATGCTAAACTTGATGATTATGATTATAAATATCTTTCTTGCATCAACCTTGTTTCTTTAGAAGATTATAATCATTATTTTGATAAAAACCTTTCTTTAGATAAAAATGAAATCTATCTCTATAGTTATGGAAAATATAATTACCGTTCTCTTTCTTTAAATGGCAATTCTTATGTCATTAAAGATCAAATCAAAAATCGTCAAGTTCAAACTGGTAATAGTTATGCTTTTAATGCTATAACTATTATTATGAATCAAAATAATCTTGATCAATATCAATTAAAACCACAAATATTCTTTATTGGTTTCAATGCATCAAAAGAAGTTGTTAAGAATGTTACAAATCAACTTATAAAAATAGATTATAGTCAACTTGGTGAAAAGAATTATTATTTTACTACTCAAAATGGAATTGAAGATCAAGAATTTATCTATGAAATGTATGGAAGTATTCTCTTTATCGGTATTTTCTTATCAATTATGTTTTTAGTAGCAGCCATTATCATTATTTACAATAAACAAATATCAGAAGGATTTGAAGATCAAAATAAATTTGAAATCTTACAAAATGTTGGTATGTCACAAAAAGAAGTAAAACAAACGATTCAATTCCAAGTATTGATTTTCTTCTTTGTCCCTTTAATTGTCGCAATTATTCATTTATTATTTGCTTATCCGCTTATTTTAAAGGTATTAAATGGTTTATTGTTATGTAATGAAAATATCTATCTTATTTCTACAATCAGTTGTATTACAGGTTTAATTATTATTTATACGATTATTTATTTAATCACTTCTAAAGCTTATTATCGTATTGTTAAAAAATAACATATTTTAATGGACTGAAAAGCTAAATTATAGCTTCAACAGTCCTCTTTTATTATATAAAAAAACAGAGAAATCTCTCTGCTTATCCAACTATGGCTCTGGTTCTCCGATTTAATCCAACTAAAGCATGGATTCTCTAAAGAAAATATATCATATTTTCATTTTAAAAAAAATATTTTAGAGATCACTTACAATATTATGTACCCATATACCCTTTCTTACAAGAACAAGACCAAGTGTTGCTTTAGGAATATCAACACATTGAACTAGTAGATAGATAGTCAATATTGGTAATGATGTTAAACGGGTAAGTAATAAAGCGCTCATGAAAGTAAAAACAAAAGTATAACCACTATCAAATAAGAAGGTTAGAAAAGTTTTACCTCCTGCTCGCATTGTAAAATAACTACTATAATAAATAGAAATAATTGGTAACATACATGCCGCAATTTTTAAAAGTTGAGAGGCTAAAGCTTTTACTTCTAATGAAGTATTATAGATTTGTGGTATGAGTGATGAAACATTGAATAATACAATACCTATAGCCAAACACATCACAAAATTCATAAATAACATTTTTAAATCGTAATCTTTGGCTTTTTCAATTTCTCCTGCTCCAAGTTGTTGACCAACTACAATAGAAATAGAGTTACCCATAGCATAACATACGATCATAAAGAAGTTTGTTACTGTTGTTGTTATGTTAATGGCAGCTACCGCTATAATTCCTCTTGTCGAATAGCTTTGGGAAATTAAAGCTATTGATATTGACCAAAGAATTTCATTACATAAAAGCGGTAATCCTCTTTTCAACATTTCTTTTGTTAAAGAAAGTGGTACTTTCTTTAACACCATCGCTTCTTTTAAATAAGTATTACGGTATCCACCTATAATATTAATACTCATTTCAATCACACGAGAAACAACCGTTCCAATCGCCGCTCCTGAAACACCTAATTGTGGAAATCCAAAATGTCCAAAGATCAAAATATAATTAATACAGAAATTGACAATCACGGCGACCACACTGGCAATCATTGGTAAAACCGTATTTCCTGTTTCTCTAAGTGACGATGAATAAACTTGTGTAATTACAAAAGGAATCAGTCCAATGAGCATAATTTTTAAATAATCCATTCCATAATTTAAAGTTTTTAAACTATCAGTAGGATTATCATTTAAATATAAAGAAATCAATTGTTGTCCAAATGTATAGAATAAAAAAATAGCTAGCAGTGTAATTACAATTCCTATAATCAATTTGATCCTAAAACAATTCTCCACTCCTTCTTTATTTTTCTTTCCATAAAACTGTGCCATAAAGATTCCTGGGCCTGACATAGCTCCAAAAATCGTGACATTAAATACTTGTAATAATTGATTGGTAATAGAAACTCCTGACATAGAAAGTGTTCCTAATTGTCCAATCATAATATTATCTAATAAACTTGCAAGATTTGTAAAACCATTTTGAATAACAATGGGTATACAAATCGCAAGAACCATTTTATAAAATCCTTTACTTCCAATTAGTTTTTTCATATTCCCTCCTATGTGTAAAAGATATTATAATCGATTATGCATTTAAAAAAAAGAGCTTTCGCTCTTTTGGTTACTTATTATCTCCTAATAATTGAAGAATATCTAAGAAGATATTAACAAAGTCTAAATAAAGATTAAATGCTCCATAAATACTTAATTTTTCTAACATTTCTGGATTAGATGAAGCATGATTATAAAGTTGTAATGATTTTTGCATATCATATGCTGTAATTCCTGCAAATAATGCAAGTGAAATCAGTGGCATAATAAGTGTTCCCACACCTAAATGAAAAATCATCACAATAACTGAAAAAATAATATAAACAAATAATCCTGCTAGACAGATTGTTCCAATTCTTGTTAGATCCATTTTAATCACTGTTCCTAGTACAACAAGCACACCAAAGTAGATGGCTGCTACTAAAAAAGCAAGTGCCACGCTAAAGGAAGTATAGCTTGCAATAACATAAGAAAATGTCACACCAGAAATGACTGAATAGATCATATAAAGAACTTTTGCTGTAATTGGTTTCATTGTCATTAAACGTCTTGATAAACCAATAACAACCGCAAATTGAAAAATAATTAAAATGAAAGGAAGCATTCCTGCATAAGACATAAATGATGATTTTTCTAAAGCAAAAGCTGTCACAAAAGTTGTTAAAACACCAATAACCATCCATTTAAAAATATTGTTAATGTATTGTTGTATCGTCATTGAACGATCTTCAACATATTCATAAGTTTTGTTATCCATATTCATTCTCCTATCCTTGAATAATACGATTTTCTAAAATTTTCTTTTCAGGTAATGTTTTTTCAACATATCCTAAAATACAACAACCAATACCAACGTAATCCTCTAAATGCCATTTTCGAAGATATTCTTGGCCTTTTTCTAATTCAAACATTTCTTTACAACGATTGATCCAACAAGAACCTATATTTAATGCATAAGCTCCTGTCTGCATAGCCCCAATCACTAATGAACCATCTTTTATACCATTACTTTCATCTTTTGGGACAAAGATAAAACATACTGTTGGTGCTCCATAAAAAGGATCTGCTTCTTTACCCCAAATGAAAGCATTTAACTTAGATAATTCTTTGATTTCTTCTTGATTTTGAACTACCACGATTTTACTTGATTGTTTGTTCATTCCACTAGGGGCATTTAAACCACAATCAAGGATAGTTTTTAATTCTTCATCTTTGATTTGTTCTTGTTTAAAACTACGACAACTTCTTCTTGTTGTAAGTGCTTCAATTGCATCCATTTTTATCTCTCCAATCCTAAAATATAGTTAATAAATTGTTGCGCTGTTCTTCCTGAAGTTCCACCATGAGAAAGTTCCCATTTATTTGCTTCTAATAATAGTTCTTTTTCATCCATTTGGATATTATTTTTATGTGCTAATTCTAAAACAATATGATTAAATTCTTTTTTCATTGGTTTAGAATAATTGATTTTAACCCCAAAACGATTAACTAATGAAAGTTTTTCTTCCATGGTATCTGATTGATGCATTCCATTTTCTTGAACAACATCATTACGGTCAGACCAGTTTTCTTTAATAAGATGTCTTCTATTACTTGTTGCATAAATAAGAATATTTTCAGGTTTTGTTTCAACTCCACCTTCAATTACTGCTTTTAAAAATTTATATTCAATTTCAAATTCTTCAAATGATAAATCATCCATATAGATAATAAAACGATAATTTCTATTTTTAATCATCGCAATAATATTTGATAAATCTTTAAACTGATGTTTATAGATTTCAATCATTCTTAGACCTTGATCATAAAATTCATTTACAATTGCTTTAATACTTGTTGATTTACCTGTTCCACTATCCCCATAAAGTAAAACATTATTTGCTTTTCTTCCTTCAACAAAAGCTATAGTATTATCTAATAACTTTTTCTTTTGAATTTCATAACCAACTAAATCATCTAAAATAACTTCATCCATATTATTAATTGGCTTTAATTCTACATAGTTTTCATGACTTGTCGCAATTCTAAAGGCTTTATTTAAACCAAACATACCTACTCCATAATCTTTATAGAATTGTGTTACAACATCAAAGAATTCTTGTTCATTCTTTGTTTCTTCTAGTTTTTTAGAAAGTTCTTGTACTTTTAAAGAAACATTCTTGTTGTACATCAATTCTGGTTTAGATAAAGCTTGATAATTAGCAAGAGTTGAAAAACAATCAATATTTAATTCCTTTTCTATTGTACTAAAATCATAATGAAATAATTCATAGAACACTTTAAAATCATTTAAAGCAAAATGATTGACCGTACCTTCTCTTGCCCCTTGTTTTTCACAAGTCATACTAAATGGATTTTCATTTGTCATTAATAAATAAGTCAAATAATTATGCCATAAATTATCATTAAATCCATATTGAGTTGCAAGTTCTAATAATCTTTTTATCTGACCATAAATTTCTTGACGAAGTTCATGATTTGATTTTTCATCATCTGATAACAACTTAGCAAGTTGTACTAAAATTTCATCCTTTGGTAAATTCCCATAAAGAATTAAATTTGATATTAATTCATACATATATATAATCCCCCTAATTTCCTTTATTTTAACGCATCTTTTAGGAAAATGAAATAAAATGGTGTATAATAGTTTCAATGAGGTGAAAAAAATGGAAAATGGTGTTTTATTACAAGGGTTTCATTGGTATATAAAACCTGAAGAAAAACTTTGGAAACAACTTCAAGAAAAAGTAAAATCTTATAAAGAAATGGGTTTTTCAGCTATTTGGTTACCACCTGCTTATAAAGGCGTTGGCGGTATTCATGATAATGGTTATGGTGTTTATGATCTTTATGATTTAGGAGAATTTAATCAAAAAGGAAGTATTGAAACAAAATATGGAACAAAAGAAGATTATTTAGCGTGTATTCAAGCTTTTCAAAAAGCAGGAATCGATGTCTATGGAGACATTGTCTTGAATCATAAAATGGGGGCTGATGGTACTGAAATCGTTATGGCAAAAGAAGTCAATCGTCAAAATACCAATGAAATCATTTCTGATGATGAACAAATTGAAGTCTATACCCTTTTTACTTTTCCCGGTAGAAATAAAAAATATTCTGATTTTATTTGGCATTGGTATCATTTTGATGGTATCGATTATGATAAAAAAACACATCGTAATACTATTTTCCTTTTTAATCAAAAAAGTTGGGATCAAGAAGTCGATGATGAAAATGGCAATTATGATTATTTAATGGGAGCGGATTTAGATTTTGGAAATGAAGAAACCGTTCAAGAAGTTACCTCATGGCTTTATTGGTATATAAATTTTACTAAAATCAACGGCTTACGTCTCGATGCTGTTAAACATATTCCCGCTTCTTTTTATAAAAACCTCTTGCCAAAAATATATCACGATTTTAATAAAGAATTATTTACGGTTGGTGAGTATTGGCACGGAGATGTGTATCATTTAGAAAAGTATTTAAAAGAAGTCAATTTTGAAATGTCTTTATTTGATGTTCCTCTTCACTATCATTTTTATGATGCAAGTCATAATGAAAATTGTGATTTTTCTCATATTTTTGATCAAACGCTTGTTTCCATGTATCCTTCAAATGCAGTTACTTTTGTCGATAATCATGATACAGAACCAAGTCAATCATTAGCTTCTTTCATTCCTGATTGGTTTAAAGGACATGCTTATTGTTTAACTCTTTTAAGAAAAGCAGGGTATCCTTGTGTTTTCTATGGTGATTTAGAAGGTATTGATTATGAAAATGTTTCTTCAAAAAAAGAAATGCTTCAACAACTCCTTTCTTTAAGAAAACAATATAACGAAGGAAATCAAGAAGATTATTTTGATCATCCTCATTTAATTGGTTGGATTAGGCGTACCCAAACAAAAGCAATGGCAATTATTATGACGAATTCAACTGGTGGTATAAAATCAATGTATGTTGGTAAAGAAGATCGTCATTGTTATTATGTCAATGTCTTTAATGGTTATCAAAGAGTTCTTATTAATGAAGATGGCTACGGTGATTTTTATTGTGAGGATAAAAACTTTGCTATATACGTAAAAGAGTAATGATTCAGTTTTACTGATTCATTACTCTTTTTTATAATTATAAAATTAGTTTTTTTGTCATCTAATCCAGTTAAATTCAATTCAATCTTTACAACAGTTTCTTTTATATCAATATTTTCAAAATCATGCCCACATGTTATTGCTTCTAAAACATCAGAAAATGAAACTGAATATCTTCCATCATTTTCTTTTAAGAAAATGGCAGAATAATATAATTTCATACTCTTTCTCCTTCTTATATTTTTCATTGAAATTATTTTTGTACTTAAACCTCTCAAAATTTATTCTTTCCTAAAAAAAAACGGGTGTCTTACCCGCAAATTGAGGGACCCTGGTCTTACGACCAGCCCAATTAACAGATTTCTATTGCAAGTAGAGTGTACCATAAATCTATCTTCTTTTCATACATGTTTAAAAAAAAGAAGGATTTCTCCTTCTAATATTGTAAAAAGATTTCTCTTATTTCATCACGATCATGTGTTTGTGTTAAAGCAAGCATGAGTAAAACTCTTGCTTTTTGTGGTGATAATGTATTTGAAGAAATACATAAATGATGTGGATCAAAAATTTCATCATCAAAAACAATCCCTTGTGAAATACGCGAAGAACGTACAAAAATAGTTCCTTTTTCTGAAAGTTCTTCAATAGCTTTTAACCATGCTTGGCTATAATTTCCACTTCCTGATCCCGCAATAACAATCCCTTCATGACTACTTGAAAGATCATATAAGATTTTAGCATCCGCACCACTGTAATAAAAAGCAATAGCGACACTTTTAATCGAATCAATACGTTTATTAAAACGTGATTTTACCGTATGAATCTTACTTGTTTGTGTATAGAAATAGACTTCTTGATCTTGCATATATCCTAAACATCCTAGTGATCTTTGATCAAAGGCGTCGATTTTAAAATTATTGACCTTTTCAATGTCTCTTCCTGAATAAATCGTATTAGAAAATAATGCTAGAACACCTCGATTATAGGATTCTCCATGACATGCTAGACAAATTGCTTGATAAAGATTGAATGGTCCATCAGCACTTGTTGCTGTTGCTGGACGCATTGCTCCTGTTAAAACAACAGGCTTTGGTGTATTTAATGTTAAAGTTAAAAAATAAGCTGTTTCATCTAAAGTATCTGTCCCATGGGTAACGACTGCACCATCAATGGTGTCATCAGATAAGATTTCTTCGATGTTATTTTTTAAAATCAACCATTTTTCATGTGTCATTTCATTACTATCAATATTCATTAATTGATATTCTTTAATATGTGCGACTTCATTAATTTCTGGAATTGTTTCAATAATTGAATCAATATCAATTTCTCCTGCATGATAAGCTGCTGTTTTTCCTTTTTTACCTGTACCAGCAATCGTACCACCTGTTGCCACAATAGCAATTGTTTTCATAGTTCCTCCTTAGTATCGTATTTCAAAAGATTTTTCATGTTCTTTGATATTTAATAAATGATAATGGATTTGTTCTATTTCAATAAATGGTTGTTGATACAATTTTTCTATCATTCTTTCTATTTGCATTCCTTCTCCTTGAACTTCCATAGAAACCGAACCATCATATTCATTTTTTACAAACCCCGTTAATTTTAATTCATTTGCGATAGAAAAGCAACGAAAACGAAACCCAACACCTTGAACTCTGCCTTTAAATAAATACTTTCTTCTTTCCATAAAAAATAACCGGTCCTCCCGATTATTTTAAACTATCTAAAATTTCTTTCATTTTAAAGGCAAGTCCTTGGCATTTTTCTACTGATAAAGAACATAAAGCAACACGAATACCTTTATTGACTTTAATTGTATAAATATCTTGAGCAAGCATTGCTTCATGGAAACGTGTTAATAAATCATCATCTTCTACTTTTAAAGTCACAAAGAAACCTTCTTTATATGGATAATACGTTAAACCACATTCATCTGCTTCTTTTTTAAAGACTTCACATCTTTGTCTTAATAAATCTACATATTTTGCTTTTTCTGCATTAAATTCATCTTTATGTTCAGTTGTAACTTTAACAAAGTTTTCCATTGCTGCATTAGGAATATTTGACCAAGAAGCTCTGGCATGTTTTTCCATCAAGATTTCAAGTGATCTTACATCTTCTTGATTTTTCGCTAAAATAACAGCACCACCACATCTTAAACCATAAGAAGTTAATGTTTTAGAACAAGAGAATGCTACAACAATCATGACTTGATCATTCATACGATTAAAGGCATTCATATAATCTCTTGATCTTTCTAAGTTATAAGAATAATCAATATAAGCAATATCATCTAAGATAATAACAGGTCCTTCATTGGATAATTCATTACAAAAATCAATCACTTGATTCCATTCTTCAACTGTCATAGAATATCCTGTTGGGTTATGACATGGATCATTGATAATCGCTAAAACTTTACCTTGTCTTGCCATTACTTCACGACAAGTTTCTTTAAAGCTTGTAATATTGAAAGCATCCCCATCAAACATTTGATAGGCTTGTACTTTACAATTAGCAATCGTTGCCATTGATTTATAATTACCCCAAGCAATATGAGGAATAATTAAAGTTTGACCTTCATCTAAAACATTTAAAATAGTAGAACTAACGGCTCCTGATCCTCCAGGTGTTCCGATAACACTATGACATAAATCAAGTTTTGTATCTTGTACGACCCAATTATAAACTTGTTGTCTAAAGTTAGGATTTCCACTAAAACTTGAAGCATATTTTGCTTTTGTTCTATTATCTAAACTATTATACGTATTAAATACGGTATCTAATGCTACTAAATTACCTTCTTCATCATATAAAGAACCGATTGTGGCATTAACAATCTTATCTTTTCCTTTTTCAGCAATTGCTTCATTTGCTAAACTTACGATTTTAAAAACATTATCAACAATTGGTTGATGATCTATATTTTGTCTAATAAATTTTTTCATCACACATACCTCTCTATTTCACTGATTTTATCTTATCACACTTTAATAAAAAATTCTCTAATTTTAAAGATTTTTTTAATTAAATACAATCTATCTTATCTTCCTTGTTCCATCTAAATTTTGATAAGCCATCCAAATTTTTTTAACAAATCGATGTGGTAAAACCTTCATCCCTAATATTTGTATTTTATTTATCGTTCCATAAAGGGAAACATCTTTAGAACTTTCCATATCTTTAATTGCTTTTTTTATAACATCTTTTGCTTGATATACTTTTCCATAACGGATAACCACGGGCTTTTTATCTTTTTCAACAGCACGATCAAAGAATTCTGTTTCAACCCAATAAGGACAAATAGCTAATACATGAATCCCTCGATACTTCAATTCTTCATTTAATGCTCTTGAATAATTAAGGACAAAAGCTTTAGAAGCAGCATAAATATTTAAATAAGGAATTGGCATGTAGCCACTACATGAAGCAAAATTAACAATATGACTTTCTTTATGCATATAAGGTAAAATAGTATTTACCATTTTGACAACTGCCAGCATATTTAAATTCATCATATTTTCAATAACTTCAATTGACATATTTTCATAATGATCTAATTTTCCATAGCCTGAACAATTAATCAATGCTTTTACTCTAGGTTTTTCTTGAAATAAAGCTTCTTGAATAATTTCAAAAGATTCTTTTTGCGTTAAATCTAAAGCAAAAATTTTTACCTTTGTTTGTAGTTTTTCCTTTAAACATTCTAATCTTTCTTTTCTTCTAGCAATCACCCATATTTCATCTACTTGATACTTCTTTTCAATTTGCATAGCAAATTCTCTTCCCATACCTGAACTTGCTCCAGTTACAATTATTATTTCTTTCATTTTTTATCACCACTTCTATTATAAGTTTCTTTCGAAGCAAGTCAAAATATTCTCCTTTTTTTCATAATATAAAAAAGCGCTTACAATCATTCTTTTTATGATAGAATATAGATAAGTTATACATATTTAAACATACAATATGATTATTATTTAAGGAAGGAAATGTTTATGAAAAAAAATCGTAGTTTAAACTTGAAGTATGCTGGTAGCCAAATTTTCTACTTTGCTGCTTTTGCTTCTATGATGGGTTATGCTTCTGTCTTTTTATTAGATAAAGGATGTACAAACTCACAAATTGGTATTGCTCTTGCCCTTTCAAGCATTATCGCTGTTATATTACAACCTATGCTTGCCTCTTTTGCAGACAATCATAAAAATATTGAAATGCGAAATATCATTGCACCAATTGTTTTATTAGTCATTGCTTTATCCGCAATTCTTTATTTAATTCCAGGAAGTGCTTTATTTGTTTTATTTTTAGTAGTTACTATTTTTTCAATCATGTCATCAATCATGCCCCTAATGAATTCTCTTGCCTTTGTTTTTGAACAACATGGTATTGAAATCAACTATGGTCTTGCTCGTGGATTAGGTTCTGTAGCTTATGCAATCGCTTCTCTTGTTTTAGGACATGTTGTCGAAAGTTTTTCACCGGGTATTTTACCTCTATTCTATATTATTTTTACAGCTTTATTATTTGTTGTTGTTAAAATGTTTGTTTTACCAAAAGGTTATGAAAAAGAAGTAGTCAAAGAAGATACAAAACAAGAAGAAACAGAACAACTTTCTTTTGGTAAGTTCTGTATGAAATATAAAAAATTTATTTTATTTTTAGTTGGTTTTGTACTTGTCTATTTTGCGCATACAATTATCAATAACTTCTTTATTCAAATTATTACAAATATCGGTGGAACAAGTGCTGATATGGGAAATGCTGTTTTCGTTGCAGCCATGTTGGAACTTCCAACAATGGCTTTCTTTACAAAGATGTCTGAAAAAATTAATTGTGGAACACTTATTAAATTTTCAATTTTAATGTTCTGTGTAAAACATGCACTTACATATTTTGCGACAAACATGATTATGATTTATCTTGCCCAAGTATGTCAAATGTTTGCCTATGCTTTATTTGTTCCAGCCTCTGTTTATTATGTTAATGAAAAAATTGCTGTTGCCGATCGTGTTAAAGGACAATCGCTTGTTACAACTTCAATGACTTTATCAGGCGTATTTGCAAACTTCGCAGGTGGAATTATGCTTGATGCTTTAGGTGTTGGACATGTTTTACTTGCTGGTGTCATCTTATCGATCGTCGGTGCTGTTATTGTTATTTTAACGACAGAAAAAGTTTAAGCGACTCAATATTGAGCCGCTTTTTTTATGAGCTTATTTCTTTCTTCTTTATTTAAAGGACGTGACATACCTTCTGATAAGTTTTCATCCAAAAGAATTTCATCAAATGAAATTCTTTTTAAAGAAACAACTTCATTCTTCAATGATAAAAACATCTTTTTGATTTGATGATATTTTCCTTCTTCTATTGTCACATATCCGTGATAATCATCTATAATTTCAAGTTTTGCTGGTAAACATTGAATCTTTTGATCAATGATGATTCCCCTTTTAAAAGCTTCTTGATCTTCCTTTTTAAGTCTTTCTTTTGTTTCAACAAGATAGGTTTTCTTTACATGATTTTGTGGTAATAAAAGCTTCTTTAAACTTTTATCATTGGTAAGAATTAAAAGTCCTGTCGTATCACGATCTAACCTTCCTAAACAAAAACAATCTGGATAATCAATTAAATCAACAACACATTTTTCCTTTTCATCTTTATTGGCACAAAGATAACCTTGTGGTTTATTGAGCATAAGATAATGAAATGGTTGACTCTTTAACATTTTTCCCTGATAAATAAGAACATCCTCTTCTTGGATCTTTCTTTTACAATTGGTTTCAACAACACCATTCACTTGGATCAAACCATGTTTAATAAGTGTTTTACATTCTTTAACATTACCTAAATTATTGTACATTAAAATATAATATAAATCTTTAAGAAAATCCTTATAATTTTCTTCTAACCAACGTGCTACCGCATCTTGGTCGTGACGACCAATAACACCTGTTGCTTTTTCTTTAAGCTCTTTACAGGCATTTTCTACCGCATAGCTTTCATCCGCTATTTCAAACATCGATAAATCATTTAAACCATCGCCAAACACAACAACCTTCTCACATTTTAGATAGTCTTTTAATTGTAAAATAGCATGCGCCTTGGTTGCTTTTTTAGGTAAGATTTCAAGCCACCAATCTTGACTATAAATATCTTTAGAAAATAAACATTGATATCGATCTTTTAAATCATGATAAAAACTTTCTAGTTGTTTTTTGGAAGCAATACATGAAACATAGAAAACATCGCCTTGAAAGAGATTATTTTCAACTGGATTTTTTCTTTGATCATTTCTTGTGTTTATAAAATCAAGTTGTTGTTTTGTTATTTTATCAGGTATATAACTAAATTTTTCTTGTTCATTTATAAAAGCATAAACAATAGGATAAAAGTCTTTTTGATTAAAATAATGAGCTAAATCATTGACTTCTTCTTTTAAGAAGAAATTAGAAACAAGAATTTCTTGGCTTTGATTATCAATAACAAAAGCCCCATTATAAAGAATTAAAGGAATTTTAGCAGTTAATCCTTTTGTTGCTGGTTTGGCTGAATAATAAGATCTTGCGGTCGCATAAGAAAACAACATTCCTTGATTAACAAGCTTTTCAATTGTTTGATTGGTGTAGGTCGATGTTTGTTGTTGACTATTTAAAAGCGTACCGTCTAAATCAGAAACATACAGTGTTTTCATTTTAACGAATAAAGTTTGTTGCTCTCTTTGTATTTTGAGGAATTTCAATTCCTGCCTTTTTACCAGCTTCAATACACTTTAACATCCATGCCATATTTTTACCTAAAGCATACATTGTATCTAATCCCTCTCTATCTTGTTCAACATCACTTGGTGTATGTCCATGCACTTCATTCCAATAGTTTGATGTGACAATAGGCATTTCAGAAATACTTAAATGCTTGTTTAAAACATCCATACTCGTTACACTTCCTGCTCTTCTTGATGAAGAAATCACAGCTGCTGGTTTATGAACAAATGCAGATTTAGCACTATAAAAAACACGATCCATAAAGCTTTGAATTTTACCTGTTGGATGTGCATAATAAACAGGTGTTCCAAAGATAAAGCCATCAGCATCTTTTGCCATTGAGGCAAATTCATTGACACAATCATCAAAAACACATTTACCTGTTTTAGCGCATGATCCACAAGCAATACAATCTTGTAAAGGAACATTTGGAATATGATAAATAAGCGTTTCTATTCCTTCTTCCTTTAATGCTTTTTCTACTTCTTCTAAAGCACGATTTGTACATCCTTTAGGATGTGGTCCACCATTAACTAATAATACTTTCATTTCCTTTTTCCTCCTATTTTTATTGTAAATCACTCTTTATAATATGACAAATAATTATTTGTATAACTTGCTATAAAAAAAGAAATCACTAAGATTTCACAAATCTTATAATATTTTCAATGTGGAACGACATAACTGCAAGTACGTCTACCCTTTTTACATATGATAAGTACGTATGGGCAATCGTATCTACTACATTATTTAATGATTGAAAAGTTATCGTTAAATGTTATAAGTTCGGATAATCCCCCTTTAGCAACCCATTTCTTCGCATTGTCCTTATCTATCAAGGATAGCTCTTACCTCCTGTTCCAAAACACATCTCCCTATTTTTATAAAACTATTTTTTAAGCCTAACACCTAATAGACTTTCAATGAAATCACGAGCACACTTGCGTTTCAACTTGCTTTGATTTATCTGATTGTGATAGTTTTCAAACTCCAGTAACAAAATGCCAATAGTTTTTTTATTACTTTTTTCTAGAAATGGGCAAAAAAAATAGAGCATATAGATTTCTCTATACACTCTACCTTTTCATTTCATATTAAATTTTTGAGTTCGAAAAACTAGAAGTTCACTTCTTATTATAAATTGTCCTCTCGAATTTCAGATAACGACTGTCCTAAAAGATCAGCTTTCCTTCATCTCCTTCTGCCAGCATCCCATACTTTTTTCCATATACAGAAAACTCCATCCAAACACCATTTTCCAGCTCAAAAATAACGTAATAAGACATACTGGTGGTACTATGATACCCGTGGACCGCTGAGATGTCTCCTCAACCTGGCTCGTACTCTGTCGCTTGGCAGCCGCTTTGGCTTCCACCTTTAAACAGAGGAAAAATTATTATTTTTATTTGCGGTTATATTTTATTGTGTGCAGATTTTGCGGTTTAACACATCACCAATATCAGTAAAAACATAACTGAAAAAAACAATCATCATATTCTTAAACTTTCCTCCTGCAACTTCCGATTTTTCATAAACCGTTGCAGTTATTCTATGATTTCTACTCCTTCATCAGCTTTTGTCCTCTTTTTATCTTCATACATCCGCATGTCGGCTTTGTGGCATATTTCGTCAAAGCAAAAATCTTTGTCCTGTACAGTATAGCTGCCCATCGCCAGACTTAACGGGATCTTTTCTTTGCTTTTTTGTTTCAGACTTTCTTGAATATTTGTCATCAGCTCGGAGGCTTTTTCTTCTGTAATTCCATTACCCAAAATCATGAATTCATCTCCACCCATTCGAATAACCGGAGAACCTTCAGGTATTTTACCTGCTACGATTTTAAGCAAAATATCACCATATTCATGACCATATTGATCATTTACCTTTTTCAAATAATTACAATCGGATATAATCACTGTAAACGGAAAAATCAGCTTTTTTTTCTTTTCCTCTACTCTGTACTTCAAATAGTTACGATTATACACACCTGTCAGTCCATCTATCATGGAAAGCTCTTCCGCCTTCTTCTCCAAACGAACACGTTCGGTAACATTGTCAACAATTCCTACGATTCCGATGATATTACCGTTTTCATTCCGTACTGCATTCTTTTTTATTTCAAAATACAATGATTCTCCATCTTCCATTGGAAATTCATTGATGTACTGGCTACCTTCCCCTGTAGCTAGTATTTTTTTATCATCCTCATAATACATTTTCCCTATTTCTGAAAACTTCTGCACTTCTAGATCTGTTTTTCCTACGATACTTCCATTTTCCCCAGCAGAAACCATGTCACAAATTTCGGAAACAAAACAGTATTTACATTCCGTATCCTTAAAAAATATATTAACCGGCGCACTATGCATAAAGTGTTTCATAATTTCACTATCCAAAAATTCCATTATTTTCCCTCCATTTTTTTGCTATTCTCTATACTCAAAGAACATATCATAGGCCTTAATTATGATTTTGTGCTGTTTCTCATCAGCTAAGTAATTCTCCTTATTCTCTTTTATAAATTCGGATTGTTACTAGCATGGTAGCATATTTTTTCTTCAATTACATCCAAATATTTTTAATACACTGCCATTTGGCTTGCTTCTGTAACTAGCATCCGATTAACCTTCTCTTGCATTGTTTCTTTTGCATCTTCATTGAAATAATAACGGACAATATAATGATGTTAGTATAAAAACTGTACAAGTTAAATGGAAGAATTAAACATCATTTGCTACTAAAGTTCTATACATTGAGCTTTTACCAAAACCACTAATTTCATAAATAAAAATCAGTTTTCCATTTCTAAATATAAGTATTTAATCTAAGCAAAATTATCAATTTCTATTCTCATTTTTTTCCTTTTCTTACCTAATTAACGATTAAATTTAAAACCATATTAATATATTAGATTTTAAAACTAAGTTTATCAAATTTCTATATTCCATTACCAAACGGCCATATTTTGAAACTGAAAGGTTCTTTTTTGATACATAACAAGCCTATCAAAGTAGAGCTTTTGTTATGAAACAAGCGTATCTAAAAAATGAGAATAGAAATTGCCAGATTAAAAAAAGAAAGAATTACAAAAGAAATCAAGAAAATCCATAAGGAATCTTATGAAATATATGGATCACCAAAAATAACAGAACTACTTAATAAAAATAGTGAAAAAATAAGTCAAAAATATGTTTATTCGATTATGAAAGAAAACAATCTCAAGTCAAAATATATTAAGCCATATATTCAAACAACAGTTAGTCATGATTTCTCTGACAAACTAAAAAATCTGTTAAACAGGCATTATAATCCTACGAAGCCAAATGTAGCTTGGTGTACGGATATTACTTATATATGGACATATGATGATGGATTTGTATATTTAATAAGTGTTATGGACTATATTCAAGATCAATAATTTCTTGGGTGCTTACAAAAACAATGGATGCAGATGAAGTATTAAAATGTATTGAAAAAGCAAAGGGAAAAAGAAATATTGTAAAACCATTAGTAATACAAAGTAATCGAGGAGTTCAATATACTTCGACAAAATATAGAGAATTAACCAGTGAAATTATAAGAAGTTATTCAAGAAAAGGAACACCATGGGACAATGCATGTATAGAATCATTTCATTCATTAATAAAAAGAGAATGGCTAAATTTTCATAAAATTCAAAATTATAATCATGCGTATAGATTAATATTTGAATACATAGAAGGATTTTATAACACTGTAAGAATTCATTCACATTGTGGGTATTTATCACCTGCACAATTTGAACAAAAATACTTATTTTAAAGCAATTAAAGGCCTACTACAAATAATTATTATATTTAAGTTGTCCGAAATCTTGACATAGTACCACATTAGAGATGTCTCCATCCAAATGGTGTTCTAGCAAGGGATTTTTCCCTTGAACCCATCATTTATGATATATGGTGGCGCTTTCCGCCACTAATAGTGAAAGTGGGGGCACTTTCTGCCCCCACTTAGGAAATGTTGCTAAAATACTGTTTAGATTTATCATACATACAAAATGGAAGTTATCTATTTCTCCTCTTCGTTAAGACCTAGTTCATTACATATTACTTGCTATCCCTGATACCTTATTCTTTCAACCAGCGTTTCCTTTTTCAGATTACTGCT
>OGYG01000010.1_pt1 | contig 195154 bp, 211 predicted proteins | sample 1576481 | NCBI WGS metagenome assembly OGYG01 (sample SAMEA3541497, study PRJEB24748) | human gut metagenome | biome: human gut; feature: human-associated habitat; material: faeces | place: China | collected 2012 | reverse complement strand
GGCTGGGCAGCTTGGTGATATCATTTGCCTTGAAATAGGCTGCTGCCGCCCGGTGGGCTGTCAGCTCTGCACGATGCTGCTCCTCAAAGGCTGCGGAGCAATCTTTTTGGTATTTCTATAAATAACAATCAAGAGGGCGACAGCTTTTGTTGTCACCCTCTTGATTATTATTTATTGTTCCCACGTTTTGGCTTTTTGTCGGACATTTATAATTTGGAGCTGGTATAGAATGCTGGGAATTGCAGAAACCAATGAAAAAATACCCAAGACAATAGAATGCTTGATAATCGCAAACAGTGCGAATAGGAGCAGCAGGAATAGCCATGGGTTACGCAAATTGCGGTAGTATTTTTCTTTATCGGCGTAAGAAGTATGAAGTTCAAAAGGCTTTCCGTCGTTTGATTTTTCTACAATCAATAGTTCCCTGTTAAAAGTTGTTGCGTTTGTTGCAATACGACCGCCCATTTCCGCCCATGGACGCAATCGAACTTTTCCGACAGAATAGTTTAGATTGATATTCTTGAAAAATACCTTGTAGCCCATATCCTCCAAAAAATCAGCGTAGTCCGTTGCATTCTCTTTTGATTTTTCTCCGATAAACTCTACACAATAGGTCACTTCATCAGGACTGCATTCTTCAAATTCATAGAGCACCCTCCCTGTCCGGACAAGTCGATAGCCTTTTTCGGACATTTTGTTTAACCATTTTGCCTGTGCATTTAGCAATCCACCAAAGAAGCGATAACATTTTTTACTCATACTGCACCTCCAATAATTTCACTTGCAATGCTTACAAGTTCGGTTAGTCTTGCAAGCTCTTTTTCTGCAATTTCTTTTCCCTGTGCTGTAATGTGGTATTCTTTTTTTCTTCCCTCACTATCGCCATAAGGTTCAATCCACTTCTTGTCCTGCAAAGAGTTTAATGCTCCATATAAAGTGCCTGCGCCTAGGGAAAGCCGTCCGTCTGTTTTTTCTTCAATAAACTGCATAACAGCGTATCCGTGTTTTGGCGTATAAAGAGAAAGCAAAATATAAAAGGTGACTTCTGTAAGCGCACCACCTTTTGCATTATCGCGCATGGTTTGCCTCCTTGTTACGGTTACTGTAATAAATATATCACTAACCGTAATATTCGTCAAGCAGATTCATGAAAATTATATAATGGGTGTGTGAAAGAAGAACAGTCTGCTCTCTATTTGTTTTGTTGTTCGGCGTGTCGTGGTGCTGAGAATTGCTAGGAATCGGTTGAACATTCGTTTTGGTCATTGTACCTCCTGTCTGTTCGATAACTCCTCGGTGAAGTTATGTAAAGCACGACACGCCGTTCCATTCGTGCCGTAAGGAACGAATGATGAGCAGGGTTTGGGGCAGGCACGCCCCAACAAGATCACTTCGGAAATGCAGACGCATTGTAGAAGTGAAGTCCCGATGGAACACAACATTTTCAAGAATTGAAAATTTGTGGCCACGGGACGGTTCTTGCCCTCTACCGCTGCGCTCAAAACGCATTTCCGGGAGTTGTTTCCGAATTGTTAAGACGCAAAAATAAGTAGAGGTGGTGCTGCTCATGTAAGGGGGTCACCAGTTGTTCCGAACGAAGTTCCAGCCCCTGTTTATGAAGCGGCGTTGACAAAAAGTCGGTATCACGCTCGGACGGCTTATGAAATTTTCAAGGTACGGTTTGCGTTTGCAAGCGTAGCGTAGCAATGAAAGCCCCGGTGGGGCTTTTAAGCAACGGGACGGTCTTGCGCAACAAGATAGCAAGATGGAGGGGCCTTGCCCCGAGAAGTTCCCAGAAAAGAAAAATACCGCCCACGCAGTACAGGCGAAGAATTTTGTCGGGGTGAAACGGCGGCAAAATGATCGGGTGTGTTGCGGGGCGGTAAATCTTTCAGGGATAATCCACGGTGAGGCAGCGTTCAAAATGAACACGACCACATCTTGTAGAGGACTTCAAACCAATCCACAAGAACGGTGGGATTTAGAAGAAAAATACCACGGTATGTAGAATGCGTCAAGAGGCTTTTGAAAAATTTGTTGTGCAAAATCGAAAAAAGTACGACGCATTCAATCTTTCTGCTGCCTTTACAGGCCGCGTCTGCGAATTTCTGCAAGTGAGCATGACCGAAATGATCCTCCGTATCAAGCTGCAGCTAACAATGTTAAAATCCATTGCCAACGCCCTGCAAAAGCGGGTGGGCAGCAATTACCGCTTTGTGCTCAGCTTCAACTCAGCGCTCATCCTTCTGGGCGCACTGGGCATCCTGCCCCCTGCTACCAGTGCGATACTGTATAACCTTTCCACCCTTGGCATCAGTCTGCGCAGCATGACAGACCTGTTGGAGCAGAAGCCTTCCCTGTAAAAATGATTATGAATCCATCCCAGCCAAAAGGAGGCCGCTGCACAAATACCGTGCGACGGCCTCCTTTTTGGTTTAGATAAACCGGCAGAAACCCAGCCAGCAGCCCAACAGGAAGAAGAGCAGCGCCTTACCCAGCACCGGCAGCCACCGGTGCTTGCACAAGGCGGTATCCCACCGGTGGATGTTCTGCTTGGGGCAGGTGCCCACACAGGCTTCACAGGCGATGCATTCCCCGCTGCGCAGGCTGCTTTCCTCCAGCTTCAGGCACACCGGGCACTGCTGCTTGCAGGCATTGCAACCCGGGATGCAGCCATCGCTCTGCCGGTGCAGCCGTGCAAAGGGCAGCACCGGCAGCAGGGCGAACACCGCTCCCATAGGGCAGAGGAATTGACAAAAGAACCGGGGCTGCACTGCCATGCCCAGCAAGATGAGCGCAAACAGCGCAATGCCCACGCCGAAGCCCTCCGGCGGCAGACGCAGAGCCGTCAGGCGGGAAAACACCTCCCACGGGCTTGCGCCGGTCAGCAGCTTTTCCTGCCGGGTCACATACAGCGCCACAAGTCCTACCAGCAGCAGATATTTGACCTTCTGCCCCCAAAGCACCGCCCGCTCCGGCAGACGGAGCTGCTTTTTGCGGTGGAACAGCTTTTTCTGGACAAGCCCGGACAGCGCCCAGACGGCATCGCCCAAGCTGCCGAAGGCGCAGGCGTACCCACAGAAAAAACGGTCGAAAAGCAGGGTGAAGCCGCACAGCCCCAGCAGGGAAAGTGTGAAGCTGTCCACAGAGAGCACCTCGCCTGCACCGATGTGCAGAAAGATCTGTTTTACTCCGGAAAACCCGGCCACGAATGCGCCCGGCATGGACACAAAGAAGAACAGCTGCACCCCGGCGCGCAGCCATGTACGGCGCTTTTTGTCCCGCTGACGCTGCTGCGCCGCCGTCAAAGGCTTTGTCTGTGTTTTTTCCATCATCCTGCCGCCTTTCCCAGTGCGTCCTCTACTGCACCGATGAGCCCCTCTGCCGTGAGAGTAGCGCCGGAAACGGTATCCACCTCGGCAGACTGCACTGCCAGCATCTCGTCCAGCAAAGGCAGCGTCTGCTTATAGTAGGGCTTATCCTCGCCGGAGGCGTCCAACACCGCAATATCGGTCATTTTTCCGTTCTGAATGGTCACCGACACCCGGATGACATCGCCAAAACCAAAGGCACTGCCCTCATAGGTGCCGTCCCGGTAGCCGCTTTGGGTCTGCTCTGCCTGTGCTGCGCTCTGCGCCTGCAAAACGGAAGCATTGTAGGCTTCAACTTCGGCAATTTCCTGCTTGCGCTGGCTTACCGCTGCTGCCCGGACCAGCGCCACCTGCTGGTATTGCCATAGTACCCCCAGAATCAGCAGCAGGTTCACCGCCCGGAGGAAAAAGTTTTTATATTTCATTCCGCTGCTCCTTCCGTTTCAGGTTCGGCTTCGGTCTCTTCCGGTGGCAGCACCGCTTCGGATGCCGACAGCACTTCCTCAGAAGATGCCGGTTCCGGTTCAGAGGATGCCGGTGCATCTGCCGGGAAAAGCTGCTGCCATACTTCCTTGAGCCACACGGGAACGGCGCTCTTTTCCTCCGGCTGCACCACCTCCACGGTGGGCGCAGCGACCGGCGTTTCCTCGGATCCTGCTGCTTCAGACGGTGCGGCGGCTTCTTCTGCCGCTTCTTCCGATGCTGCCTGCTCCGGGGCGGCTTCCTCTGCCGGAGCAACAGCCGCCTTTGCCAGTGCCAGCTTGACCGCGTTCAGGATGCCGGTGGAGGAGTAGGTGGCGCCGGAAACAGCATCCACGTTGGGACTTTGCCCTTCCAGAATGGCAGGGATGACCTGTTTTGCCCGGGAGAGATATTCCTCCTCATCCTCAGCGCTCAGAAGAGTGATATCGGTGATCTTATCCTCTGCCACCGTGACCTGCACCGTGATCTCGCCCTCAAAACCCATAGCCTCGGCGGTGTAGATGCCGTCCAGATAGGTAGAGGGTGCGGTAAATTCCTCCACCACCAGCGGTGCGGCGGGCTCCGGCTGTGGCGGCAGGGGATTGTTGACTACCTCGCCGGTCAGGGCGTTCCGGACAGCGCCCAGAATGCCCCGGCTGGTGTAGGTGGCCTCGGAAACGGCATCTACTTCCCAGCTCTGGGCTTCCACCACGGTGGTCAGAAGCCGCTTGGCGCGCCGCAGAAACTGCTTGGTCTCGTGGGATGCGTCCAAGATCTCCACCTCCGTGATGCTGCCGTTTTCCATGGTGACCTGTACCCGGACGGCACCGCCGTAGCCCCGGGAAGAGCCGACGTAAACGCCATCGGCATAGGGCAGCTTGGGCAGGGCTTCTTCCTCCGCTTCGGAGGAAGCGGCTTCTGCTGGCTGTTCCACCACGGCTGTCAGCTTTTCCGGCACGGCGGCCAGCACCGGAACGGTGCGAGGCAGGGCAAACAGTACAGCTGCAGCTGCCGCAACCGCCGGGAGCAGCTGCACCAGCGGCAGCAGCGCATGGCATCGTTTTTTGTTCATTCCAACTCCTCCTGACAAGGAAAAGCAAGGCCGCCTGCTTCAAGCGACCTTGCCTTTTGGGTGTTCTGTTTTCTTGCCGGATCAGGCAGCCTTCAGGTTCTGCACAGCATCGGTCAGGTGGGTCACCTGTTCCAGTGCAGCAGCCTTATACAGGGTATCCCGGCTCAGCAGCTCCACGCTTTCGGCGAGCTCAGTCTCCAGATCAGCGTAGCTGGCTGCGGTGTAAGCGGCCTTTGCCTTGCTCTGTGCCGTGGCGACCACAGCCTGCAGAGCGGCGCGGTCTGCATCGCTTGCCAGCTCGTGCTTGGCAAGGTTCTCGGTAGTGGTCTGGAACTTCACCACCGTGTCGGCATAGCCCAGTGCGCGGATGGTGATGGCCCAGTAGCCGGTGCCATCGGTGCCCTCCGGCAGCTGGCAGCGGGCGGAATCGCTCAGACCCAGCTGGATGCCCATGGACTTGTGCATCCAGTTGTCGGCTGCAAACTTTGTGCCGTAGGAGGCCTTGGCGTGGGTGTAGGTGCTGTCATCGCCGTAGTAGGTCCACACCACAGACTGCATCCGGGAGCCCAGCTCGCCGTAGTTTCCGTTCAGATCCACACGGATGAACTCGCCAAAGCTGCCTACATCGCTGCCGCTGCGCAGGTTCACGGTAAGACCATCAGCAGCCTTCTGGGCGGCTTCTGCCACGCCGGAGCCGGTGCCGGTGTGAGCGGCAGAGAAGGTGTAGCCATCGCCGCTCTTGGTAGCGTACTTCAGGCCGTTGGTGTTTTCGTCCACCGCAGCCGTTAAGGTATAGGCGGTCAGGTTCTTTTCAGAGTAGCCGCCCACCAGCTGACCGCCGTTTTCCACCACGGTGTACTTGGAGCAGAAATCTGCAAGGTCGCTGTCAGCCACGCGCACCGGCACATACTTGGTGCCCAGCACCTCGTAGTGATCCATCTGCACGGTGGAGCCGTCGGCCTTGGTAATGGTGCCCCGGTTCCAGCCCACGGTGGTGCCATCGGCCAGATAGATGGTCTTACCATCCTCCGACCAGTGAGAGACAGTGTAGGTGCTGCCGTCCTTGGCGTAGATCACAGCAGTGCTCTGGAAGCTGCCGCGGTGCAGACCGTGGTTGACGGTAGCGCGGGAAACGGCATCAAATGCGCCCAGATCCTGCTCCTCGTGGCTGTCCAGTTGTGCAGAGGAGGCGGTGCTGCCGGAAGCATAGACCTTCTCGTTTGCCCAGTACTCATCCCAGGTCAGGGCAGCGTAGAGGTAGGTGTATTTTTCGCCGAACAGGAAGTCCAAAAAGCCGTTTTCCTCCTCGGCGGGGGTTGCTGCAAAGGCGGTAGCGGTCAGCAGGCTGAACGCCATGGCCGCCGACAGCAGCAGGGAAAGAAATTTCTTCAGTTTCATGCAAAATGCTCCTTTCATCGCAAAAGCAGAGAATCACTGCCATGTAGTTAGCTAATCCTAACACCTCGCGCAAAAAAATCTGTGGGGTAATGCCCCTCAGATGGTTAGGTTGAACTAATCTGACGAAATTTAAAATAGCACGCATACAGGGGCTTGTCAAGAAAAAACAGGGATGTTTATAGAGGCTAATTTTTCGGCAAAAGGTGCCGACAGCACCCGCTATACCGCAAAGCCATTGACCTTTTTGCCGGAGCCATGCTGTATGTTGTGGTGGAGGAACTGATCCCAGAAATGTCGCAGGGATAGCACTCCAACGTCGGCACGGTGTTTTTTGCGGTGGGCTTCAGCGTGATGATGGTGCTGGACGTAGCACGGGGGGTGATGGTTGGGGGACGGAAGCGAAATCTTTTTCGGAATCTCCGAAAATACCTAAACTTCTTGACAGAGGAGACGGCAGGGCGTATTATTTTGGCAGAAGGACCGCTGAGAAGCGGCTTTTTATAGAACAGAAAGTTAGCTTTACCTAACTCATAACTCTACCCTATACGAAGGAATATATCTCTTCTATTTACAGGTGGAAAATAAATAGAGAAGGAGCGTATCAGGATGAAGATCTACCATTTTGGTGCAGAGGATGCCCCGGTGCTGTTGCTGCTGCCAGGCACCTGCTGCCATTGGAAAAGCAATTTCGGTGCCGTGATCCCGCTTCTGGCTGACAGCTTCCGGGTGCTGTGCGTCAGCTACGATGGCTTTGATGAGACTGAACAGACCGAATTTCCCACCATGCTGGAGGAGACCGAAAAGATCGAGGCCTACCTCAAGACCCACTGCGGCGGTCACATCCGGGCAGCCTACGGCTGTTCTCTGGGCGGTTCCTTCGTGGGGCTGTTGGCGGCACGGCAGAACATCCACATGGACTATGGCATTCTGGGCAGCTCCGATCTGGATCAGGCATCGCCGCTGGCGGCAAGATTGCAGACGGATTTTCTGCTGCCATTGATCTACCCTGTGGTGCGGGACGGAAAGTTCAAGGCAAAATTCCTCCAAAAGCGGCTGGACAAGTGTGCTAAAGAGTCGGGGGATTATGTCAAGGCTTTTCTGAAAATGTTTGGCGATGCCCGCCCTTATGTGACCATGCAGAGCTGTAAAAATCAGTTCTATTCCGATCTTATCACTCCGCTGCCGGATAAGATCCATGTACCCGGTACCGAGATCCATATTTTTTACGCCCTGAAAATGGGCGCAAAATATCGTGCCCGGTATCAGCAGCATTTTGCGCACCCTGTTCTCCATGAGCAGAACTTGCAGCACGAGGAATTGCTGGCCTGTCACCCGGAGCAGTGGGCGCATCTGGTAAAAAGTATTGCATTGTGAACGGTAAAACGTATCTGGAGCAAGCAGGCTTTGGCAGGGTTCAGAGTCACAAAAATAAAAAGGGCTGGCTGTGCGTCACAGCACAGAAATGAGGTGCGATCATGTCGAAAAAGGCAACGAAATTTCAAAGAAAAGCAATGAGCTGGATGTACCGGGGCAAGGAGATCTTCAAGCCTTTGAACACTGGCTGGATCGACGAGAATGTTGCCTGCGTGCGCGAATGGGTGGCTAACATCTTCTTCTACCGCAAAGGCGATACGACCATTATGATCGATGCGGGATATAACTACGACCGCCTTGCCGAAAAAATGGGCTGGCTTGAGATTGATCCGAAGTCGATACACCATATCCTTATCACCCATCAGGACACCGACCATGTGGGTGCGGTGGAAGCAGACAGTCCGGGGCTGTTCCGGAATGCGAAGCTGTACATCGGCGAGATCGAGAACCGGTATCTCACCGGCGAGGTGCGGCGAAAAGTCATCTATCATCTCTATAAATTGCCGCAGGTCACGATCAACAACGAAAAGGTACTGCTGCACGATGGGCGGGTACTTGACATTGACGGCATCAAAATCGAGTGTTTTCTCGTTCCCGGTCATACATGGGGGCACATGGTATACCTTGTGGACGGGAAATATCTCTTTACCGGCGATACCATCTGGTTCGGCGCGGACGGTGGATACAGCTTTATTTCCGCATTGGCAGAGGACAACAAGCTGGCGGTGAAGTCCTTGGCATTGCTGGAGAAAAAGCTGAAAAAACGTGGGCTGCATCCGCTGTTCATTACCGGACACACCGGCTGGACGGACAACATGGAGTTTGCCTTTGCGCACAGAAATGAGTTGAGCTCACCGTTCAAGAAAAAAGTCCACGACCCATCGGCACCCTATGATGCCTACGACGAATCGGACGACACCGAAGAAAATGCAAAGAGCGGTTTTCTGAAAGGCGTGGGAAGATGAAGGACAGCGAATTACAAATTGACCGTAGCTGCCATGTGCTATATTCCAAACCCTGCAAAAAAGAAATTCTGGCGAAAATCGCTCTGCACTATCCGGAGGCAGAGCGCGAAGTGATATGGGAGCAGGTGCAGCTGAGATACGCAGAGCTTCTTTCCAAGTGGCGCACCGACCTCGGCGGTAAAAAGAATTTTCACAACGGCGTAGGCGGCACCTACGACTGCATCGCCATCATGTGCTTTTACGATGTGTGCCGGGATGTGGTCACATTCCGCGAAATGGAAGAGATAGAAGAAAATCTGATCCTGCCGTCCTTCCGGAAGCTGCGATTCGTTGACATCAACAAGCCATTCTGGAAAAAGCTGATGTATCGGGCATTCAGCACCGCCCAAAAGCACTGTGACACATGGCATGATTACGAGATGGATGTTGCGCCTTACGAAAACAGCAAGCCCATCTATTATGAATTTACGGCGTGTCCGGCGGCGGAATTTGCCAAGCGGTTTGGATTTGCGGACATTATGCCCGCCCTGTGCAATGTGGACTATGCGTCCATGGAACTGCTCCATGCCAAGCTCGTGCGGACGACCACCTGCGTGGACGGCTGCCGATGCGACTATACCATCTGCGGCGATAAGGATCCATACGTAAAGGAACATCCCGAATACCGGGATGAAAACGGATACAGGAGGAATAAGTAATGCTTTTACAGGTGATTCTGGAAGGTCTTGGGCTGGGGGCACTGCTGGTTCTGGTCTGCGCTGCGGGCATCCGCAAAGGGGCTGTTGGGATGGTGCATCTTTACAGCCCGGCGGTGCAGCAGCGGTGCGTAAAACTGGGGCTTACAAGCCCGGAACGCATCCGACGCAACAGCCTGCTGTTCAAAGCAGTCTGCATTCCCGGCTATATCGGCTATGTGCTGGTCTGTGTCTATGGGATAAACGGTGCAAAGGGCTTTGTTCAGGGTTTCTGGCAGTTACTCGTTATCTTGTCCGTTATGAATCTCATGGACCGCCTGTTGGTTGACGGCTATTGGGTGGGGCATACGAACGCATGGACAATCCCCGGAACAGAGGATCTGAAGCCCTACATTACCGCAAAAGACAAGCAGAAAAAATGGCTTTTTGGTACGGTAGGCATGGCAGTCATAGCGGCGGTGCTGGCGGCAATGATGACAGTACAGTGATCGGAAAGACCCTTCCGTCAGCGGCTTTTTCCGATTCCTTGCAAAGGTCGGGGATAACGGGATGAAAATGCAGATCGTGAAGATCGGATTTGGAGGCAAGCTATGAAAATTCTGGTATATGGTGCAGGCGTTCTGGGGTGCAATCTGGCAAGAAATCTTCTGCGCGCCGGAAAGGATGTCGCTCTGCTTGCGCGGGGAAACTGGGCTGCGGAGATCAAGCAGAACGGCCTGCGGATCAAGGACAAATTTTCGCTCCGCACCTCGGTCAGCCGCATTCCGGTGGTGACGGAGCTTGCGCCGGATGCAAAGTACGATGTGATCTTTGTGGTCATGCGCTATACACAGCTGGATTCCGTTCTGGACACGCTGCGGGCGAATCGGACGAAGAACATCGTTTTTGTGGGGAACAATGTGCAGGCGAGGGCACTGGCGGCGGCGCTGCCGGGGAAGAACGTCCTGTTTGCCTTTGCGCTTTCTGCCGGGCATCGGGAGGCTGACCGGGTGGTCTCCATCGACCTGAAAAAGATCACCATCGGGCAGCTGCCGGGTGCAAAGTCCAATAAACAGTTGATCGGGCGCATCTTCCACGGCACAAAATATAAGGTTGTTTACGAGCCGAACATGGAGGACTATCTGCTCTGCCATGCCGCGTTTGTGATGCCTGCGGCCTTCGCCTGCTATAAGACAGACGGCGACCTGAAAAAACTCAGGGGAGATACCGCGTACCTGAACCGTGTGCTGGATGCCAACATCGAGGGATATCGCGCCATCCGAGATGACGGGCACACCATTCTGCCCAAGGAGGATGCAGACTTTGAAGGGGAAAAGTACCACAAGACCTGCCTGCGCTTTTTCAAGCTGATGTGTGCCACCTCGCTGGGCAAGCTCTGCGCCTCCGACCACGCAATGAACGCCATCGATGAAATGAGTGCGCTGAACCGGGATCTCAAGAAGTTTTTCGATGAAAACGGCGCAGCCTACCCGGTGTGGCAGGCACTGGAAGCGGAAGCCGGGAGGTATCTGCAATGAAATACGCTGGAATGCCCTTTGGAATGTGGGTGCTGTTTGCTGGCTCCTTTCAAAAGCAGCTGACAGCGGTGCTGGGCTATGATGCAGTCACCGCAAAGCAGATCACCAAAACCGCCAAGCCGAAATACAAAGAGATCATCGCCAAATTGCCGGAGTTTGAAAAGGCCGACCGCTTCCAATTGAACATCATTGGCTGCGCCATGCTGGGGGCGTTCGTTCTCTGTATGCCGAAGCGGCCGGATACTGAGGCGCTGACGGTATACTATGAGAACGCTCAGATGACACCGCTGATGAAGTGGTTCTGCCGCAAGAGCGGAAAAAGCAAGTTTACCGCAAAGGACATTGCCGCCATGAAAGCCACCGCCGCTCTAAAAGCCGCCGACCGCAACCCCTACTCGTGGAACATGGACTTTTACGAATACCCGGATGGCAGCGGCTACGAGGGACGCTTTACAAAATGCGGCATCTGTGTGCTGATGCAGGAGCTGGGGCTGTACGACCTGACCCCCGCCCTGTGCCATCTGGACTACACCATGAGCGAAGCAGGCGGTGTGACAAATTTTGTGCGGCAGTATACCCTTGCTTCCGGCGGACCCTACTGCGACTGCGGGTACAAAAAGAAAGGGTAACGGACGATGAAGAGGAAAGAAACGTATCTTTCCCGTGATTTCCGGGATACTGCGGCACAGCGCTTTCCTGCGCAGGCGAAGGAACTGAACACCGCTTTCGATATGCGCCTGAGTGCGCTGCTGGCTGAAAATGCAGATGCAAGTAAGGAAAAGCAATACCACCTCAAGCGGCAGATCTTGCCGGGCATTGCGGCCTACGAGACCTTGCAGCGGGTCATGCCGAAAGAGGAGGCACTGCAAACCGTTCACGGCTATGTGGAGCACTTGGCGAGAACGAGCCACAAACAGCTTGCCGCCCTGCTGCACATACCGGGGCTTTACCGCCTTGTTCCCGGCGTTTTCGTCAAATCTACCCGGAGCGTTTTCGGCCCGGCGGCGGGCTTTGCCCCAAAGGAGCTGCAGGTCGGCAACGGGATATGGCGTGTAGATATGATGAAGTGTCCCTATCACGACACCTGCGCAGAATACGGCTGCCCGGAGCTGTGCCGCTGCTTTTGCGACAGTGATGACATCAGCTATACCGGGCTGCATCCGAAGCTGATCTGGGAGAGAAGCATGACGCTGGGGCGTGGAAATGACCGCTGCGATTTCTGCATGAAGGTCAGATAATAGTGGGCGGCATATTGAAATGGAAATCAAACGATTCGGTACATGGTATTTCTGGCATACTTTCTTGTTTTGTATGAACCACGATGGAAGACGAAGGAAATGGGAGCATATGCCCGATTCGCACGCAGACTGAGAGGAGAAAAACAATGATCGTACTGCAACTGCTGCTTTATTGTCTGCTGTTTACCGCAATGGTAAAAATCGCTGTGATCGGCGGTGCTGTCAATGGACTGTACTTTTATCCCAAGGAGGTGCAGGATCGCGCCATCGAACTGGGACTGATCGACCGCAATACGATGAACCGGAAACGAAAATGCTTTATGATACCGTTCTTTATCGTGATGCTTGCTGCTCTTGTGCTGATCATCGGTTTGTGGAACGGGGCTTCCTCCTTTGGTGAGGCCTATTGGCAGGCGCTGCTGTTTCTTGAGGTTATGAATATCTATGACGGCGTTGTAATCGACAAGCTATGGGTCGGGTACAGCCAGTTTTGGGTGCTGCCAGGGCTTGAAGATGCGTCGTTCGTGCAGACCTGGAGGCAGGTGCTGAAAAAGCGAAGTATACTGGCGCTGATCTGGGTTGCGGGAGCGGCAATTGTCGGCGGTATTGTCCATTTGATTTTCTAAGAAGTTGGAAATTGCCCAAATGAAAAGCAGAATCATGAACTGCAATCGGAGGCAAAAAAGATGAAGACGGAGAAACCGAAAAAGCTGATTCGATGGTACATTCTCGGTGCGATCGGGGCAGTACTGACGATCCTGGCAGCAGGCATTGTGGTGCCCGCTTTGTCCTATCTGCTCAGCTTTGCCGCCGGAGCCATGCTGTATGTGGTGGTGGAGGCGCTGATCCCGGAAATGTCGCAGGGGCGGCACTCTAACGTCGGCACGGTGTTTTTTTGCGGTAGGCTTCAGCGTGATGATGGTACTGGATGTGGCACTGGGATAGCGCATGGTTGAGAAAATTGCGATGCAAGGGGCGAAGAAAGGAAAAACATGAAAGACGGGGATCTGCCAGTTGACCACAGCTGCCATTCCAAGCCCTGCAAAAGACGGATTGTGGAGATCGGATTGAATAAACAGTATGATTGATATCATTTTTCATGACAAAACGGGGGTCACTCCCTATAATCCCGGACAAACAGGCGGCTTTGAAAATGCGGCCGGAAGTGGAGAAATTCACTATTACCGGCTGTTTGATGGCGTGGGGATCATGCTGCTGCGGCTGGAGATGGAGACCTATACGGAAATCCGCACGCAGATCGGTATGATAGAGATCAATTTCTGCATCAATGGCCGTTTTGAAACCAGCTTTTCCATGCGTGATAGCGTTCTGCTAAAGCCGGGGGATATGGCCGTCAGCTGCTACGACGGACGGCATGGAACACGTTCAGAGTCACGGTTCCCGCTGGGCTGTTACGAAGGGCTGTGTCTGGAAGTTGATCCAGCAGCCGCTCAGAACTGGCTTGAGAAGAACGCACCGGGCTTTTCGGTGGATTTTGCGGTACTGAAGCAGAATCTTCTGGGAAACCGATGGTTCATGTTCGGTACGGCAGGACCCCGCTGTGAGCACGTTTTCCGGGAATTGTACGAAAATGCGCCCTACATGGATCTCCGGTTCCTGCGGCTCAAGGTGGTGGAGCTGTTGATGCTGCTGAGCCGCATTCCGCAGGAGGAAGGAACGGACTTGTACTGTTCTACCGAACAGACCGAACTGGCACACCATCTCCGGGATCACCTTCTGACAAACCGGGAGGGGTATGTCTCCCTTGCGCAGCTGGCAGAAGAACACGGGATCTCGGTTTCGCACCTGCAAAAAATGTTCAAACAGGTCTACGGTGTGCCAGTATACCACTATATCAAGGAATACCGTCTGGAACAGGCTGCCGTAGAGCTTGTCCGGAGCGCAAAGCCCATTACGCAGATCGCACAGAATGCAGGATATGACAACGCCAGCAAGTTTTCGGAGGCTTTCCGGAAACGATATGGAACGACCCCGTCGCAGTACCGCACCCACGCAAATGGACTCGCAAAACGGAGCAGGGAAATCAGAATGGAGTAGTCCACGGCCGAAAAATATGCTAAAGTACAGAGCGGTTAGAACAAACTTACTTTAAAACCGGAGGTACTTTCATATGATGATGAAAAAGAAATTTGTTGCAGTGGCCTTGTCTGCGGTCTGCCTGCTGTCTGCTGTCGGCTGCGGCCAGCAGAGCGCAAGCACAGCGTCTTCGGCATCCAGCGTTTCCTCCTCGGTGGCTTCTTCGGCTTCCGCAAGTCAGGTAATGGATGCGGAGGATTATCTGTCTGGTATCAGCGGGACTTATGTGGAACTGTTCCCGGAGATGGCAAAGAGTGAATACCGGAATTTGTGGATCGACGCTGCGACTCCGCTGGTAGGCGAGGACAATGCGGAATCGGCTACGGATATGCTGCTGGGAATGTGCATGGCAGAGCCGTATGGCGAGGAGGCTATTGAAAAATATGCAGCAGATCCGGACAGCACGGCGTTCAACTGCTATTTTCTGGGCGGCGTGGAAAAATTCGTGATGAATGGCGACACCATCACCGGTCTGGATGCGCAAGGACAGGAAGTGTTTGCACACACCTACCAGAAACTGGATGTGGACAATGAAAACAGCTTCCTCTTCTACCAGAGCGAGGATGCGGATTCCGGGGAGTTTACCTACTTTGCCTTTGCGCCCGATACGATGGAAACGACGTATCATCTGGAATTCCGCTATGCAGAGGATCTCGACGACCTGCAGAGCTGGTATGAAGGAAATTATGCTTATTGGAATGCTGCCGCCATCGCAGAGGACTATGATCAGGCAACCATGGAAAATGTCATTGAACTTTTCGTCACGGAAAATTTGTCTGAGGCAGAATAAGCGGCACATGTGCACCCGATCATGTCAGGCAGTTGCGCATGGCAATATTGCGGTAAGGATGTGATTTGATTGAAAAAACGATCGGACTTTTCCCGGCTGATGGGCTATGCAGGCGGACATCGGGTATTCACCTATGCTTCACTGGTGCTCTCCGCTGTCAGCGCACTGATGGCGCTGATCCCGTTCCTCTATATCTGGATGATCTTGCGGGATGTGCTGGCTGTCGCACCTGACTATGCACAGGCGGTGAACATCCCGCATTACGGCTGGATGGCAGTGTTATTTGCAGTGCTGTCTTACCTTATTTACATTGCGGCGCTGATGTGCTCCCACCTGTCGGCGTTCCGGGTGGCGACGAATCTGCGGCTGGCGGTGTCGGAGCATCTGGCAGTGCTGCCGCTGGGCTTTGCCGAGACTTTCGGCAGCGGTAAGCTGCGCAAGATCATCCATGAGAGCACCGGAGCAGCCGAGACCTATCTGGCCCACCAGTTGCCAGACCAGTACAACGCCATCGCTACCCCGGTGGGGCTGCTGGTTTTGCTGCTGGCGTTCGACTGGCGGCTGGGTCTGCTGAGCCTTGCGCCGGTGGTGCTGGCTTTTCTCATTATGACGACCATGACTGGCAAGCGGATGGCTGAAAAAATGCGGCAGTACGGCAACGCCTTGGAGGCTATGTCCAATGAGGCGGTAGAGTACGTCCGAGGCATTCCGGTGGTCAAGACCTTCGGGCAGAGTGTGTTTTCCTTCAAAAAGTTCAAGGCCACCATTGATGAGTACGAAAAGTGGGTCATCTCCTACACCAAAGACCTGCGCCTGCCCATGATGTTCTATACCGCCGCCGTCAACGGTGTGTTCGCCTTTCTGATCGCGGGCGGGCTGCTGTTCACGACCCACGGCGTCACCCCGGAGTTTCTGCTGAACCTGCTGTTCTATATCATCATCACGCCGGTGATCTCCCTGACTTTGACCCGTATAATGTACATGAGTGAGAACAAGATGGTGGTAGCGGATGCGCTGGCACGCATCGACTCGGTGCTGGAGGCAGCACCCATGCAGGTTCAGGCTGTTCCGCAGCACCCGAAGGATTCCTCTGTCACGTTGCGGGATGTGCATTTCAGCTACGACGGAAAAACCGAGGTCATCAAGGGCGTTTCTCTGGACATTCAGCCGGGACAGACCGTGGCTTTTGTAGGCCCCTCCGGCGGCGGAAAATCCACGCTGGCAAACCTTGTCTGCCGGTTCTTTGATGTGCAGAGCGGCAGCGTCCGGGTGGGCGGAGCGGATGTGCGGGATATCACCAAGGAAGAGCTGATGGACACCATCTCCTTTGTGTTCCAGAACAGCCGCCTGCTCAAGGGCAGCATTCTGGATAACGTCCGTCTGGGCAGGCCGCAGGCCACCGAAGCCGAGGTGCTGGCAGCGTTGAAAGCCGCGCAGTGCATGGATATTATAGAAAAGTTCCCGGCGGGCATCCATACCGTCATTGGCACCAAGGGCGTGTATCTGTCCGGCGGCGAGCAGCAGCGCATTGCCATTGCCCGCGCCATGCTGAAAAATGCGCCCATCCTGATCCTGGACGAGGCCACCGCTTTTGCCGACCCGGACAATGAAGCTAAAGTGCAGGCAGCCTTTGCCCGGCTTGCCAAGGGCAAAACCGTGCTGATGATCGCACACCGCCTGTCTACCGTAGCTAACGCCGACTGCATCTATGTGGTGCAGGATGGGCAGATTGTGGAATCCGGCACAAAGGACGAACTGTGTGCGCAGAACGGTCTGTTTGCCCGGATGTGGCAGGAGTATCAGGCGTCGGTGCAGTGGAAGGTCGCAAAGGAGGGGTAAGGAATGATCGAAAAAATTCAACACGCCACGGCCAGCTCCCCGGAGGGCGCAAAGGGGCTTGTAAAGGGCGTTCTGGCCTGTGCGTTCCAGAACATGGCGTTCATGCTGCCCACCGGGCTGTTGTATCTTTTGGTAAAAGACCTGCTGGCAGGCTCCACGAGCGGGAGAACCGCCTTTTATCTGCTGGGGTGCGTTGCCTGCTTTGTACTGATTTTACTGACCACATGGTTCCAGTACAACGGCACCTATTTTACGACCTATAAAGAGAGCGGCACTCGCCGCCTGACCCTTGCAGAGCGGCTGCGCAAGCTGCCCCTGTCCTTTTTCGGCAAGCGGGACCTTGCCGACCTGACCAGCACTATCATGGCGGACTGCGAGGTGTTGGAAAAGGACTGCTCCCACTTCATCCCAGGTCTGTTCGGCTCCCTTATTTCCACCGCGCTCATTGCCCTGAGCCTGTTCGCCTTTGAGTGGCGGATGGTACTGGCGGCTCTGTGGGTCATCCCGGTATCCGCTGCCATCGTGATGGGCAGCTACCGGGTGCAGGACAAGGTGCAGGCCAAGACCATGGCGGCGAAAATGGCTTGTGCGGACGGCATTCAGGAGTACATCGAGACCCTCCGCGACCTGAAAGCCAGCAATGCGGAGCAGCGGTATCTGTCCGGTCTTTCCGACAAAATTCGGGCTGTGGAAAAGCAGTCCATCGCGGCAGAGCTGGAAACGGCGCTGTTCGTGTCCTCTGCGGGCATGGTGCTCAAGCTGGGCATTGCGTCGGTGGCACTCACCGGCGCGGTGCTGCTGGTGCAGGGCAGTATCGACGTGCTGACCCTGTTTCTGTTCCTGATGGCGGCTTCCCGGATGTACGACCCTATGCAGGGCGCGTTGCAGAATCTGGCGGCGGTCATTGCCATGCGCACCAATGTGGGGCGGATGAACGAGATCCTGGACGCTCCCCTGCAGACCGGCAGTGAGCAGCTGACCAATCAGGGCTGCGATATCGTGTTCGACCATGTGGGCTTTGCCTACAACTCCGGCGAGACGGTGCTGCGGGATGTCTCCTTTACCGCAAAGCAGGGGGAGGTCACGGCACTGGTGGGACCCTCCGGCGGCGGCAAGACCACTGTTTCCCGGCTGGCGGCACGGTTCTGGGACTACCAGAAGGGCAGCATCACTGTGGGCGGCATGGAGGTTTCTCAAATCGACCCGGAAAAGCTCATGAGCCTGTATTCCATCGTGTTCCAGGATGTGACCCTGTTTGACAACACGATCCTGGAAAACATCCGTCTGGGGCGCAAAGGTGCCACCGACGAGGAGGTTCTGGCAGCGGCAAAGCTGGCAAACTGCGAGGAATTTGCCGAGAAGCTGCCGGACAAGTGGAACACCAACATCGGTGAGAACGGCTGCGCCCTTTCCGGCGGCGAGCGTCAGCGCATTTCCATCGCCCGCGCCTTCCTGAAGGATGCGCCTATCATCCTGCTGGACGAAGCCACCGCCAGTCTGGACGTGGAAAACGAAACTGCCATTCAGGAGGCTCTTTCCCGGCTGATTCGGAACAAGACGGTGCTGATCATTGCCCACCGGATGCGCACCGTAGCCGGTGCGGTTCAGGTGGTGGTGCTGTCGGGTGGCATCGTGGCCGAGCAGGGCAGCCCGGCAGAGCTGTACGCCCGGAAGGGACTGTACACCCACATGGTGGATCTGCAGTCTGCAAGCCAGAACTGGACGATTTGAGAATGAGGGCGGCTTTTATAAAGATAGCGACAAAAAGCTGTTCGACATCGTTCTGGTCTGGAAGCTAGATCGCTTCGCCCGGAATCGCTATGACAGTGCCCGGTACAAGACCCAGCTGAAGCGAAACGGTGTGAAACTGGTATCGGCAACGGAAGTCATTTCGGCTGGTCCGGAGGGCATCATTCTGGAATCGGTGCTGGAAGGCTACGCCGAGTATTATTCGGCTGATCTGTCTGAAAAGGTCGTGCGTGGCATGACCGAGAATGCTCTCAAGGGTATTTATAATGGTGGCACGATTCCGTTCGGATACATGATCGATGAGACCCGGCATTACCAGCCCGACCCGCTGCTGGCCCCGTATGTGGAGCAGACGTTCCAGAAGTATGCAGACGGCGCGACCATGACTGATCTGAGGGATTGGTTAAAGGCGCACAACATTAAAAATTCGATGGGCGGGGAGATGTCCTATAATACCATTCAGCGGATGCTGAGCAATCGACGGTACATCGGCGAGTTGCGTTTGCGGGATGTGGTACAGCCCAATGCGATCCCGGCGTTGGTATCAGGTGAACTTGTCGGGGTAAGACCCCTCCATCTTGCTACGCAAGACCGTTCTGTCGTTTAAAAGCCCCACTGGGGCTTTCATTGCTCCGCTTCGCTGCGCAAACGCGAACCTGTTCAACAAGGTGCAGGAAAAGCTGGCGAAAAATAAAAAGGCCCCTGCCCGTCATAAGGCAGAGGAAAGCTATCTGCTCACCACCAAGCTGTACTGCGGCAAGTGCGGTGCGCTGATGTTTGGCGAAAGCGGTGTCAGCCACACCGGGAAAATGTATACCTACTACAAGTGTGCTGCTGCCAAGAAGAAAAAGACCTGCGATAAAAAGGCCGTGCGGAAACAGTGGCTGGAAGATCTGGTGGTCAACGAAACCATGAAGCTGGTGGAAGATGATGCTTCCATGAATGCCATCATTGCCAAGGTCATGGAGCTGCAAAACCAGGAAAGCACGGATTTGCCCATCTATGAAAAGCAGCTGAAGGAAACGGAAGTCGGCATCACCAATATGCTGAACGCCATCCAGATGGGCATTCTGACCAGCTCTACAAAGGAACGGCTGGAAGCGCTGGAAGAACAGCGGAAGGAACTGCAAGCCCGCATTGCGGAGGAACGGCTTGCCAAGCCGAAGATGAAAGAGGAGTTCGTCCGGTTCTGGCTGCTTCGTTTCCGCAAGCTGGATATGACCCAGCCGGAGCAGCGGCAGGCACTGGTGGATACCTTCATCAATGCCATCTATCTCTACGATGATAAGGTACTTATTACCTTTAACTATAAGGAAGGTACAGAAACGGTCGCTTTCAGGGAAGCCGTGAAAGCGGAGAAAAGTTCGGATATGAGTGCGCGAGGTGCACCAACAAAAGAGCGTTAAATCGTAAGATTTGACGTTCTTTCTTTATGTAGGAAAGGGGCTGCACACTTTCCGCACACCGTTTGCACATTTGCCCGAATCAAGGGCTTTTCTGCGCAAGGTTTGCACAGCCTGCTTTCCTTGAAAGACGATGCGGGGGAACTCCAGGTGGGCATCCTGCCACTTCGGGAACTTCTTGCGGGTGAGCACTGACTCCACCGTCAGGCCGTTGGGCAGCCGCAGCAGCATCCCGTTGTTAAGGTATCGTCTGCACGCAGGTTCATGCTCATGGGTCTGTACCACAATTTCAGCGGCAAGCTGGTTGGGAAAATGCAGCAGAACGCCACACTTTCCAATCCCTTTTCTGCCGCCAGCTCCAGACAGGAAATGGAAGGTGCTGATCCTCCGGGATCTGATGCCGGGCACAAAGCGTTTTGGAGAACTGAAAAAGTCCATCGGTCATGTGACCCAGAAGGTTCTGACCGCTCAGCTGCGGCAGATGGAGGAAAGCGGGCTTTCTGCCCCCGTTCCGGGGGTTTTTTGTGTCCGGGAGGCAGCGTTTTCTGAAAACGCAGCCAAACTGCAAAAAAAGTTACAATTTTCTCATCAAAAAAGGCGGTTTCCCATTGACAGCCTTGTTATAATAGGAGTGTAAGATTTTTGAGCCAGCACTCTGCGGCTCTGATTGCTGAACGGCCCTTGCGGGCTTTTGGAAAAAGAAAGAGGCATACAGCATTATGACGAATATCGATATTTTCTCCGGCTTCCTGGGTGCCGGCAAGACGACCCTGATCAAGAAGCTCATCAAGGAATCCTTTGCGGGCCAGAAGGTGGTCCTGATCGAGAACGAGTTTGGTGAGATCGGCATCGACGGCGGCTTCCTGAAGGAGTCCGGCATCCAGATCAACGAGCTGAACGCAGGCTGCATCTGCTGCTCTCTGGTGGGCGATTTCCGTGCCGCTCTGCAGCAGGTGGTGGAGCAGTACCACCCCGACCGCATCGTCATCGAGCCCTCCGGTGTGGGCAAGCTGAGCGATGTCACCCGCGCTGTGGAGGGGGTGGCTGAGCATCTGGATGTGAAGCTGAACAGCTTTGTCACCGTGGCCGATGTCAACAAGGTCAAGATGTATATGAAGAACTTCGGTGAGTTCTATGATGATCAGATCAGCCACGCAAGCTGCATCATCCTGAGCCGCACCCAGACCGCCAGCGAGGAGAAGATCGCCGCAGCGGTCGCCATGCTGCGCGAGAAGAACCCCACCGCTACCATCGTGACCACCGCATGGGATTCCCTGACCGGCGAGCAGATCCTGAAGGCCATGTCCTCCAAGGACGATTTCAAGGCAGAGCTGATTGCCATGGCTGCCAAGGCCAATGAGGAGCACGTCGAGGAGGACGAGGAAGAAGAGCACGAGCATCATCACCATCATTACGATGAGAACGGTGTGTGCAGCTGCGGCCATCACCACCATGATCACGATGACGATGACGACGATGATGAGGACGAACACGAGCATCACCACGATCACGAAGAGGATGACCACGAGGACCACTGCTGCCACCACCATCACGACCACGACCATGAGGATGACCATGACCATGATGAGCATGAGCATCATCACCACGATGAGGACGGCCACTGCTGCTGCGGCCATCACCACCACCATCACCACGATCACGATGCCGATGAGGTGTTCACCAGCTGGGGTGTCGAGACGGCCAAGAAGTTCAGCAAGGCAGACATCGAGCATGCACTGACCGAGCTGGACGGCGGCAAGTACGGCATGATCCTGCGTTCCAAGGGCATCGTGGACGGCGGTGCCGACGGCTGGCTGGAGTTCGATTACGTCCCCGGCGAGTGGGAAGTGCGTCAGCGCGGTGCCGACGTGGGCGGCAAGCTGGTCGTCATCGGCTCCAAGCTGGACGAAAAGGCCATTGCCGCACTGTTTGGCTGCTGAGCTGCAAGTTGTGTAAGGAGAAAAACCGATTATGGCAAACGAGATCCCGGTTTACCTGTTTGTGGGCTTCCTCGAAAGCGGCAAGACCAAGTTCATTCAGGAGACCTTTGAAGACCCCAATTTCGACTCCGGCGACAAGACCCTGCTGCTGGTCTGCGAAGAGGGCGAGGAAGAATATAACGAGAAGAAGTTCGCCTTCCCCGGCGTGACCCTGAAGGTCCTCGAGGATAAGGCGGAGCTGAACCCCCAGAATCTGGCCAGGCTCGAAAAAGAATCCGGTGCAGGCCGTGTGGTCATTGAGTACAACGGCATGTGGCTGCTGCAGGATCTGGCCAACAACCTGCCCGAAAACTGGATCGTCTACCAGTGCATCGCCACGGCTGACGGCACCACGGCCCTGACCTACGCCCGCGACAACTCCATGCGCTCTCTGCTGCTGGACAAGATCGCCCGCAGTGAGCTGATCGTGTTCAACCGCGCCGAGGCTGTGAATAACGATGCCGCCCGTCAGGAGCTGCACAAGCTGGTGCGTCAGGCCTCCCGCAAGTGCGATATCGCCTATGAGTTCGCCGACGGCAGCGTGGCATACGATGACATCCCCGATCCGCTGCCCTTCGATCTGAACGCCCCGATCGTTGAGATCGGCGCGGACGATTTCGGCATCTGGTATATGGACTGCCAGGACGAGCCCCAGAAGTATACGGGCAAGACCGTCCGGTTCCTGGCGCAGGTCTGCCAGACCAACCGCGCGGGCAAAAACAGCTTTGTGCCCGGCCGTTTTGCAATGACCTGCTGTGTGCAGGATATCCAGTTCGTGGGCTTCCCCTGCAGCTATGATGGCTACAAGGCACTGGAGCAGCGCGCCTGGGTCACTGTGACCGCCAAGGTCAATTACAAGTTCCACAACATCTACCGCGGCAAGGGCCCGGTGCTGACCGCCATTTCGGTGGAGCCCGCCGAAAAGCCGCAGAACGATGTCGTAACATTCTCTTAATCCTATCTTATACAGGGAGGACTTCACCATGAAAACTCTGTTCCGTGTTCTGGGTGCCGTTGCCGCTGTGGCTGTTACCGGTGCCGCCATCGTCGTGCTGGACAAAGTTCTGAACGACAAGGACCCGCTCCACGTCGAAAACGTGGAGTTCCCCGAGGAAGCTGAAAAGGACCCCGCCGAGGCCGAAAAGACTGCCGAGGCCTACGCCGAGGGCGAGGCCAGGGAGACCGCTCCCGGTGACGCATGGCCCCCTGCCTTTGAAAAGGCTCCTGCCGAGCCCGAGACTGCGCCCGCAGCCCCGGTGGTGGAAGCTGCCCGGGCAGAGGAGACTGCCGAGGAAAAGCCTGCGGCAGAGGGAACGACCGTGAATCCTGTGGAGGCAGGCCCTGCCGTTGCCCCCAAGGATGAGAACGGCAAGTTCGATACCACCAAGATCGCGGAGGCCAGCGATTTCACCGGCATCGAAGAGGAATCCGGCTGCAAGAGCTGAGCAAGGCAATAAAAGGACGCTGTACCGCAGGGCACAGCGTCCTTTTTCTGTCTGGATCACTTCCGCAGGGCTTTGGCGGCTTCGGTGCCTGCCACGGCACCCTCGTACACGGCCTTGGCGACCTGCAGCAGCCCGCCGGTGCAGTCTCCGGCGGCATACAGGCCGGGCAGGGAGGTCTGCATGTGGTCATCCACCACGATCCGGCTGCCGTTCACCTCGGCCCCCAGCTTGCGGGCCAGGGCAGTGCTGCCCGCCACGCCCAGCGCCACGAACACGCCGGAGACTTCCAGCGTCCCGCCGTCTTTCAGCTGCACGCCGGTGACCCGCTCTTCGCCGAGGATGGCTTCCACGGCTTCCGTCCGCACGGCTACCTCTGGCGGGAACTGTGCCGTCAGCGGGGCCCCGTTCGTGAGCAGGGTGACGCTGTGGGCCACGGGCAGCAGGGCCTGTACCTCGTGCAGGGCGTACTCTCCGCTGCCCAGCACGGCCACATCCCTGCCGCGGTAGAAAAAGGCATCGCAGGTGGCGCAGTAGCTCACGCCGTGGCCCTCCAGCCCGGCAAGGCCCGGAATGCGGGGTGCTGCCCGGGAAGCCCCCGTGGCCAGAATGACGGCATCGGCAGGGAAATCTCCGGCCAGCGTCTCCACGGTCAGCTTGTCGGTGTAGGTCAGGCCCACGGCCTCGGTGGTGACGAACTCCACCCCCACGGCCTTGGCACCCTCGATGCCCCGGCGTTCCAGCTCGGCACCGGTGATGGGTTCGGCAAAGCCGTAGTAGTTCTGGATGAGCTCGGCCCGGTCCAGTGCGCCGGGACCCTTGGTCAGAACGGTGGTCTGCACCCCGGCGCGTGCGGCATACAATGCCGCCGAGACACCTGCGGGGCCGGAACCAATGATCACAATGTTAGACATGGCAGTTTCTCCTTATGGTAGGTTGTACAGAGGATAGCTTGATCTTATGATAACTATTATACCTCAACTCCCCGCACTTTTCATCTCCGATGAACTGTGCTATACTGAAAATATCGCAAGAATCGACACCATGGAGGGGAAAAACCTATGTCCAAGCAGCGCCTGCTTTTTATCACCACCGGCGGCACCATTGCCAGCGTGCGCACCGCACAGGGGCTCAAGCCTGTTCTGACCAGCGAGGAGTTGCTGGCCCATCTGCCGGAATTGCAGCAGCTCTGCTGCCCGGAAACGCTCAACCTGTGCAGCATCGACAGCACCGACCTTGGCCCGGAGCACTGGCTGATGATGGCCAAGGCCGTGCAGGAAAACTATGCGCTTTACGATGGCTTTATCATCTGCCACGGCACCGATACGCTGGCCTACTCGGCGGCGGCGCTGTCCTACCTTGTCCAGAACGCGGACAAGCCCATCATCCTCACGGGTGCCCAGCAGCCCATTTCCAATGAGATCACCGATGCCAAGAAGAACCTGCGGGACAGCGTGATCTGCGCCCTTGACCCGGGCAGCCGGGGTGTGATGGTGGTGTTTGGGGGGCACGTCATTGCGGGCACCCGCGCCAAGAAGAACAAGACCATCAGCTACGATGCCTTTGCGTCGGTCAACTTTCCAGCGCTGGCGCTGGTGCAGGGCGACCGGCTGGTGCGGTATGTGGCTTCGCCCTGGCCCACCGGCCCGGTGGAGTTTGGCCGGGCGCTGAACCCCAAAGTGTTCCTGCTCAAGCTGACCCCCGGCCTTGGGCCGGAGCTTATCCCGGCCATCTTTCAACAATATGACTGCGTCATTGTGGAAAGCTTTGGCGTGGGCGGCATTCCCCAGCGGCTCATGGATGCCTTTGCCGAGGAGCTGGGCGATTACGACCAGACCCACAAGATCCTGATCCTGACCACGCAGGTCACTTATGAGGGCAGCGATGTGGGCATTTACGAGGTGGGCAAGCGGGTCAAGAATCGCTTCCGCTTCCTGGAGGCCCACGATATGACCATTGAGGCTGTTGTCACCAAAGTCATGTGGCTGCTGGCCCAGAACTGCGAGAACTTTGACCAGCTCCAGCAGCGCTTCTACCGGCAGATCAATTTTGATACATTCTATCATTGAAACAAACGGGAGATGCCCCACCGGCACCTCCCGTTTCTGTTTGAAAACTTTTTGTCCGCCACTCGTGGACTTTTGGCGAACCGGGACAAAGTTTTGCCAAAAGGCTTGCACTTTGATGCTTTACTGTGGTAAAATCGAAGCGTACTTTCATTTGGAAAGACAAGGGGGAAAAAGTATATGACCAACATCTGCATCATCGCCACCATCATCATCTATCTGGTGGCAATGCTGTTGGTTGGGTTTGCATACAGCAAGTCCAACAACGACAGCACCGATTTCTACCTTGGCGGCCGCAAGATGGGCCCGCTGGTCACGGCCATGAGCGCCGAAGCCAGCGATATGTCCAGCTGGCTGCTGATGGGAATGCCGGGCCTTGCCTACCTTACCGGCATCGCCTCGCCCGGCTGGACCGCCATCGGTCTGGCGCTGGGCACCTGGCTGAACTGGCTCATCGTGGCCCGGCGGCTGCGGCGGTATTCGGCCAATCTGGAAGCCATCACCGTGCCGCAGTTCCTGTCCCTGCGCTTCCACGACCAGCGCAATCTGCTCAACGCACTGGGCGCGGTGATCATCATCGTGTTCTTTGTGCCCTACACGGCTTCGGGCTTTGCCGCCTGCGGTAAGCTGTTCCACAGCCTCTTCGGCGTGGATTACATGGCGGCCATGGTGGTCTCGGCCTGCGTCATCGTGGGCTATACCATCACGGGCGGCTTCCGCGCCGTTACCACCACCGACCTTATCCAGTCCGTTGTGATGAGCCTGGCCCTTGTGGCTGTGCTGGTGTACGGCATTGGCGCGGCAGGCGGCTGGGATGCCGTTGTGGCCAACGCCCAGAGCCTGCCCGGCTACCTGACCATGATGGCCAGCCACAACGCCGCCGAGGGCACGGCCACCTCGTACAGCCTGCTGGACATCGTTTCCACCATGGCGTGGGGCCTGGGCTACTTCGGAATGCCCCACATCCTGCTCCGCTTCATGGCCATTGAGGATGAAAAGAAGCTGGTGCTCAGCCGCCGCATTGCCAGCGTGTGGGTCATCATTGCCATGACCGCCTCCATCATCATCGGTATGGTGGGCCTTGGCATGACCAAGGCAGGCGCGCTGGAGTACCTGAGCGGCTCCTCCAGCGAGACGGTCATCGTCCGCATTGCAAACCTCATTGCACAGCACGGCATTCTGGCAGCCGTTCTGGCGGGCCTGATCCTGGCGGGCATCCTTGCCGCCACCATGTCCACCGCCGACAGCCAGATGCTTGCTGCCGCGTCCAGCGTCTCCCAGAATATCCTGCAGGAGTTCGGCCACATGAAGCTGACCGAGCGCCAGAGCCTGTTTGCCGCCCGCCTGACCATCATCTGCGTCAGTGTGGTGGGCGTGGTGCTGGCCCGTGACCCCAATTCCAGCGTGTTCGGCATCGTCAGCTTTGCATGGGCCGGTTTCGGCGGCGCGTATGGTGCCGTGATGCTCTGCGCCCTGTTCTGGAAGCGCTGCAACTGGCAGGGCGCGCTGGCCGGAATGCTCGCCGGCGGCCTGATGGTCTTTGTCTGGAAGTACCTCGTCAGCCCTCTGGGCGGCGTGTTCGGCATCTATGAGCTGCTGCCTGCCTTCCTGACCTCCCTGCTTGTCTGTGCGGTGGTCAGCCTGGTCACCCCCGCCCCCTCGAAGGAGATCGAAGCCGAGTTTGAGGCGGCGAAATAAGAAACAATATAAAGCAAGGGCCATTGCACAGATTCTCGTGCAATGGCCCTTGCTTTATGCTCGGCGCACAACGCCGTTCTCAACAAAGAAAAGATTCGGCTAAGAAAAAATATTTTGTATACAAAAAAGAAAAGATTGTTTGTACAGAATTACGAAAATGCTGCATAGATTAAAGAATACAACAAGAAATACTTTCAAATCGTAAAATTTTTGAGCAATTTCGTAAAAATGTACTAACATTTTGGAAGAAGATGCCGTATCATGGACTTATAAATGCGCATACGGCTTGCGGGCCGTGTGCCAAAATTGTCCGGAAATTTGAGGAAGGAGTATTTTCATGGGAAAATCAACAGTGGATGCGTCTGCAGGGTTTGGATTGCGTGATAAACTTGCATACGCAGCGGGTGACTTTGGCTGCAATATGAGTTTTGCGCTCAAAGGTTACCTGACGATTTATTGGACGCAGTTTATGGGGATCGACAACTACCTGATGGCATCCCTTCTGCTGATCGTGCAGATCTGGGACGCAATCAACGATCCTATTATCGGAGCAATGGTAGATGCGGATACGCACAAATACCGCCGGAACAAGTTCCTTGCCTATATCTGGTTCGGTGCAATCGGCCTGACCGTGGCCGGTGCACTTTGCTATCTGCCGTTCCCGCAGGCTCCCAGTATGGTCAAGAACATTCTGTTTGTGGCAGGCTATATGATCTGGGATGCTTTCTACACCGTTGCAAATGTGCCGTATGGCTCGATGCTGTCTCTGATCTCGGATGACCCGATCCAGCGTGCACAGCTGTCGACTTTCCGCTCCATTGGTTCTATGGGCGGTGGGCTTCTGACCGGTATGCTGATTCCGGTGATCATTTATGATAACCAGAACAACCTGCGCGGTGAGCAGATGTTTGTCATCGCTCTGATCATGGGTGTGATCGGTCTGGTCTGCTTCCGCTTTATGGTCACGAACACAAAGGTGCGTGTGGACACCACGATCACTCTGAAAGAGGATGCGCCGAAGTTCAACGTCATGAAGGCGTTCAACAACTTTATCCATAACCGCCCGGCTGTGGGCGCAACGCTGGCACCTATCGCAACGTTTATTGGTATGTATGGTGCCTCTACTGCAGGTCAGATCCTGTTCCAGGCTTATTTCAAGAATGCAAAGATCTCCGGCCTTGTGGGTATGATCTCCTACTTTGGCGTTTTCATTTTCAGTCCTTTTGTGGGCCGTATCGTCAAGCGCTTTGGCAAGAAGGAAGCCGTGACCTTTGGTTCAGTAGTCTGTGCGCTGGCGTACGTCCTGATGCTGGTTCTGCCCATCACACCGGACGGCCGGGGTCTCAGCCTTTATGTCCTGTGTCAGATCATTGCAATGCTGGGCGGCGGTATCGGAAACTGCCTGAGCTGGTCTCTGATGGCAGATGCGATCGATTATAACGAGTGGAAATTTGGCGTGCGAGAAGAAGGCACTACCTATGCACTGCACTCCTTCTTCCGTAAGCTTGCACAGGGCATCGGACCTTCTCTGGGCCTTGTTCTGGCAACCAAACTGGGCTATGATGCATCTCTGAAGGCTGCACAGACGATCGAAGTGGCAACCCGGATGCGCTATCTGGTGCCGATCATGTATCTGGGAAGCTATATCATGATGATCATTGCGTACGGCGTGGTGTTCAATCTGGATAAAAAGACGCTGGCGCAGATGGAAAGCAATCTGAAAGAACGCCGTGCAAAGAACGAAAAGTAAAGGATCTTAAAATCAGAGGAATAGAAGAACGGAAACCTTCTGATAAGATGATAGAAAGCCCTCCTTTCGCCTGAGTGCGACAGGAGGGCTTTCTTTTTTTCAGTTGATCAGAATCGCCATCATCTCAGCGCAGGGGACCACGAAGCCGAACCCGAAGAAGAACAGCAGGTCGAGCACAAACTTCCAGAGCCGGACAGTAGGGGAGCAGAAGTTCATGGAGCGGGTGACGGAGGCACCTATCTCACCCCAGTGTCGGTAGTAACCGGTCTGCTCAAAGTTGTTCCAGAGCTCCAGCGAGAGAAATTCTATCCCGACGAACAATGGAAAAAACACCCAGGAGGGAAGCCAGCCGTCTGCCTGCAGGTTCCCATTGCTCAGGGTACGCCAGTGGACGGCCATCCGGCCCGGGCAGGCGAGGATGCCCCAGATGGCCAGTGCGGCACTGAGCCAAAACAAAACTGCCCGTACCGAGCGCCAGTCAATAGATTGTTGACGGCGCAGCAGGGTAAAGAAATCTTCCAGCGGGACTTCCGGTGCAATATCTGCTTCCTGAGGGTCGCGGCAGTGCATCAGGTCGGCAAGGGTCAGCCCCAGCGCGTCGGCCAGTGGTTCCAGCGTGTTGATGTCCGGCAGGCCGACCCCGCGTTCCCATCGGCTGACAGCCTTATCTGTTACATGCAGCTGCTGGGCCAGCTCTGCCTGTGTTAATCCCTGTGACTTGCGCATCCGGGCGAGAAATGCCCCGAACGTTTTCGCATCCATTGTGCTCACATCCTTTGGAAAAAGGATAGCATACCACGCACCAAAAGGCAATCGACGCTTCGTTTACAGACGCTGAAACGCAAAAACTCCCCACCCTGTGCTCGGTCAATGAGCACAGGGTGGGGAGTTTCTTTATATGGAGTTCAGAAGAAAAATGCTGGGATCAGAGCTTACAGCTGGGGGCCGGCAGAGACCAGAGCCTTGCCGTGCTCGTTACCCTCGTACTTCTTGAAGTTCTTGATGAAGCGGCCAGCCAGATCCTTGGCCTTCTCCTCCCACTGGGAAGCGTCGGCGTAGGTATCGCGGGGATCCAGGATGCCGGTGTCAACACCGTTCAGGACGGTGGGAACCTCGAAGTCGAAGTAGGGGATCTTCTTGGTGGGCACGTTGTTGATATCGCCGTTCAGGATGGCATCGATGATACCACGGGTGTCCTTGATGGAGATGCGCTTGCCGGTGCCGTTCCAGCCGGTGTTGACCAGGTAAGCCTTAGCGCCGCTCATCTTCATCTTCTTGACCAGCTCCTCAGCGTACTTGGTGGGGTGCAGCTCCAGGAAAGCCTGGCCGAAGCAAGCGGAGAAGGTGGGGGTGGGCTCGGTGATGCCGCGCTCGGTGCCTGCCAGCTTGGCGGTGAAGCCGGACAGGAAGTAGTACTGGGTCTGCTCGGGGCTCAGGATAGAGACGGGAGGCAGAACGCCGAATGCGTCAGCAGACAGGAAGATGACATTCTTTGCAGCAGGTGCAGAAGAGATGGGGCGGACGATGTTCTGGATGTGGTTGATGGGGTAGGACACACGAGTGTTCTCGGTGACAGACTTGTCAGCGAAGTCGATGTGGCCCTCAGCATCCAGAGTGACGTTCTCCAGCAGAGCGTTGCGCTTGATGGCGTTGTAGATATCGGGCTCGGAGTCCTTATCCAGGTTGATGACCTTTGCGTAGCAGCCGCCCTCGAAGTTGAACACGCCGTTGTCGTCCCAGCCGTGCTCGTCATCGCCGATCAGCAGACGCTTGGGATCGGTGGACAGGGTGGTCTTGCCGGTGCCGGACAGACCGAAGAAGATGGCGGTGTTCTCGCCGTTCAGGTCGGTGTTGGCGGAGCAGTGCATGGAAGCAATGCCCTTCAGCGGCAGGAAGTAGTTCATCATGGAGAACATGCCCTTCTTCATCTCGCCGCCGTACCAGGTGTTGACGATGACCTGCTCCTTGCTGGTGATGTTGAACATAACAGCAGTCTCGGAGTTCAGGCCCAGCTCCTTGTAGTTCTCGACCTTGGCCTTGGAAGCGTTGTAAACAACGAAATCAGGCTCAAAGTTCTCCAGCTCCTCAGCGGTGGGCTTGATGAACATGTTGGTGACGAAGTGTGCCTGCCAGGCCACTTCCATGATGAAACGGACAGCCATGCGGGTGTCCTTGTTTGCACCGCAGAAAGCATCCACAACGTACAGGCGCTTGTTGGACAGCTCCTTCTTTGCGATCTCCTTCACGGCAGCCCAGGCTTCCTCAGAAGCGGGGTGGTTGTCGTTCTTGTACTCGTCGCTGGTCCACCAAACGGTGTTCTTGGAGTTCTCATCCATCACGATGAACTTGTCCTTGGGGGAACGGCCGGTGTAGATGCCGGTCATAACGTCCACAGCGCCCAGCTCGCTGACCTTGCCCACTTCGTAGCCTTCCAGGCTGGGCTTGGTCTCTTCCTCGAACAGCTGCTCGTAAGAGGGGTTATACACGACCTCGGTCGTGCCGGTAATGCCGTACTTGCTCAGATCTACCTTTGCCATGATACTTATACCTCTTCTTTCGTTCAGATCAATTCTGATCGCGCGACGCACATGCCCTTAGCCAATGGGCAGCGCGGGCGATGAAGAAATACAGATGCGTATTCTCCTGTTTACCATTATACATAAAAACGTTCCAAAATCAACCAGAGGGAACAAAAGGTTCTTATAAATGTAACAAATTTCATTCAGAATCTTAGCTGTTTGAAGTGATTTCATAAGAAGGAAGGGGAACCGCGGCGAACAAAATAAAGAAAAGAGACCCAAAACACAACTTTGATAATATTTTGTCGATTCTGGATGCAACTGGGTATCCCAGAGCGGAAAAACCGGGGCGGGAGGCCCGCAGCACAAATTTCTGAAAAACTTGAAATTTCCTGTTGACAAAGTACGACTGCTATGCTAAAATAATCGAGTCGGGAGCAAAACCCCGATGCGAAAATGGACGTATGGCCCGTTGGTCAAGCGGTTAAGACAGAGGCCTCTCACGCCTTTAACATCGGTTCGATTCCGGTACGGGTCACCATTTTATAGTAGTAAAACGGCTGTATGCCGTTTTATATAGATGCCTCTTTAGCTCAGTCGGTTAGAGCACCTGACTGTTAATCAGGGTGTCGCCTGTTCGAGTCAGGCAAGAGGCGCCAGTAAAGCGATGGAAATGTTCCATCGCTTTTTTCTTTTTGTTGACAGCGAATGCGGCGGGGGATATACTGGGGAGTAAGAAATATCACGATAGCGGCATCCTTGTGGTCAGCGTCCTCACCCTCTCAGGCGCTTGAGCGCCAGCTCTCCCAAAGGGAGAGCTTCTGACGAAACGGTGAAGCTGCCCAAGGCTCCCCCTTTGGGGGAGCTGGCATTGCGAAGCAATGACTGAGAGGGTGAGCTGCCTGAAAAGGAGAAATCACAATGAAACAGATCATTCTGACCGGCGACCGTCCCACGGGCCGCCTGCATGTTGGCCACTACGTTGGCTCTTTGAAGGAGCGCGTGCGCCTGCAGAACACCGGCAAGTTCGACGAGATCTATATTATGATCGCTGACGCGCAGGCCCTGACGGACAACGCCGATAACCCGGAGAAGGTCCGCCAGAACATCCTGCAGGTGGCACTGGACTATCTGGCCTGCGGTCTGGACCCCAACAAGGTCCACATCTTCATCCAGTCCATGGTGCCTCAGCTGACCGAGCTGAGCTTCTACTATATGAATCTGGTCACAGTGAGCCGCCTGCAGCGCAATCCCACCGTGAAGAGCGAGATCCAGATGCGGAACTTCGAGACCAGCATCCCGGTGGGCTTCTTCACCTACCCCATCAGCCAGGCAGCGGATATCACGGCGTTTGGTGCCACCACTGTGCCGGCCGGTGAGGATCAGATGCCCATGCTGGAGCAGTGCCGCGAGATCGTGCACAAGTTCAACGCCGTCTACGGCGAGACCCTGACCATGCCTGAGATCATGCTGCCCCAGAATGCCGCCTGCCTGCGCCTGCCCGGCATCGATGGCAAGGCCAAGATGAGCAAGAGCCTGGGCAACTGCATCTACCTGTCGGATGAGCCCGAGGACATCAAGAAGAAGATCATGTCCATGTACACCGACCCCAACCACCTGCGGGTGCAGGACCCCGGCAAGGTGGAGGGCAACCCCGTGTTCATCTATCTGGACGCTTTCAGCCGCCCCGAGCACTTTGCCGAGTTCCTGCCGGAGTACCAGAACCTCGATGAGCTCAAGGCCCACTATCAGCGTGGCGGTCTGGGCGACGTGAAGATCAAGAAGTTCCTCAACGCTGTCATGCAGGCCGAGCTGGAGCCCATCCGCAACCGCCGCAAGGAGTGGGAACAGCGCCTGCCCGAGGTCGTGGAGATCCTGAAGGAAGGCAGCGCCGTGGCCGAAAAGACCGCTGCCGCCACCCTGGCCAATGTCCGCAAGGCCATGCGGATTGACTACTTTGCGGATAACAACCTGCTGAAGTAACAGATAGTAGAAACAAAACCGCCTGTGCCCATGCGATTATGCTGGGTGCAGGCGGTTTTTGCGTGGCTGCAACCGCTGGTTGACAAATTTCAAGCCGCAATTGGTGGTTGTCAACTGGAAAATCTGCTATGATAACAGCATAGAGGACGTCCGCCGGAATCCATTGATACGCCGCCCTGCGGCAGAAAAGAGAACACTATGATCTTAGCCGAAAAAATTGCCCTTCTCCGCCGCCAGAATGGATGGAGCCAGGAAGAGCTTGCCGATCAGTTGAACGTTTCTCGTCAGGCTGTTTCGAAGTGGGAGGGCGGAACGTCCATCCCCGACCTGGATAAAATTCTGAAGCTGAGTGCTCTGTTTGAAGTGAGCACCGACTACTTATTAAAAGATGAGCTGGAACAGCCCGGTGCCACGGCCCCGCTGCCGAGGGAAGAGCGGGTGACGGAACCCTGCCGCACCATCTCATTTGACGAGGCAAACGCATATCTCAGCACGGTGCAGGCCGTGCATGGGAAGATGGCGGCGGGTGTGGGCTTGTGCATCCTCAGCCCCATCCCGCTGCTTGTTCTGGGCGCATGGAGCGATGGTACACCCAGCGAAGAACGGATGGCAGGGCTCGGCGCCGTTCTTCTGCTGGTGCTCGTGGCGCTGGGGCTGCTGCTCATCCTGCCCGCCGCCATCCGGCTGGAAGCGTTTGAATATCTGGAAAAAGAGCAGATCGCCCTTGCCTATGGTGTGGAGGGCATCGTGGAGCGGCAGAAACAGGAGTATGTGCCCACCTACCGCCGCAGCATGACGCAGGGCGTGGTGCTCTGTGTGCTGGCCGTGGTGCCGATCCTGGGTACGGCCATGCTGGGAGTACCAGATTTCTGGGTCGCTGCCGCAGTCGGCCTGCTGCTGGCCATTGTGGCCGGTGCAGTACAGTTGCTCATCCGGGCCGGGATGACCCAGGGCAGCTTTGATAAGCTGCTGCAAACGGGGGAATACACCGTCCGCGAAAAGTGGACGAACCGCCGCGTCGGTTGGTTTGCCGGGGCCTACTGGTGCCTTGTGACGGCGGTGTACCTCGCTGTCAGCTTCTGGAACGACAACTGGGAAAAGAGCTGGATCATCTGGGCCGTGGCCGGGCTTGTCTTTGCCGCCCTCTACTCGGCCGTCCGTGCGTGGGCAGACCGAAAAAATCAGTAAACGAACAGCGCCGCTCTCCCGGTCATGGGAAAGCGGCGCTGTTCATTTAACATTTCAAATCTGCAAATAGTTCATCCAAATCCGTATAATGCTTTACATTGGGGTCTCGCGCAATGCGCTCGGCTTCCAACATGGCAGCAATGGTTTCTTCGTTTGGAGGCTCTTCACTTTGCAGCTCTATTTTTACAATATCAGGCATTGTAGCTGCGGGTCTTGATCTCCTCGGTGACCTTTGCGATGAATTCATCCACTTCCATCGTGGTGGTCTCGCCCTTGCGGTCACGGACAGAGAGGTTGCCGGCCTCGGCTTCCTTTGCACCCAGAACCAGCATGTAGGGCACACGGTCCACCTGCTGTGCGGCACGGATCTTGTAGCCGATCTTCTGGTTGTCGTCGTCCAGAGCCACGCGGACACCGGCTTCCACCAGCTTCTCGGTAATGCTCTCCGCATACTCGAGGGTCTTTTCGGAAACGGGCAGAACCTTGACCTGAACAGGTGCCAGCCAGGTGGGGAACTTGCCCTTGGTCTCCTCGATCAGGTAGGCCATGAAGCGGTCCAGGGAGCCCAGGATCGCACGGTGCAGGACAACGGGGGTCTTTTCGGAGCCGTCCTTGTCCACATAGGTCAGGTGGAACTTTGCGGGCAGGCAGAAGTCCAGCTGGCAGGTGGACAGAGTATATTCAGCACCCACGGCGGGCTTGACGTTCACGTCCAGCTTGGGGCCGTAGAAGGCGGCCTCGCCGATCTCCTCGGTGAAGTGGATGCCCAGCTCGGTCAGCACCTCGCGCAGAGCGTTTTCGGCGTGGTTCCACATGGCATCGTCGTCGTGGTACTTCTTCTTGTCGGCGGGGTCACGCAGGGACAGAACGCAGCGGTAATCGGTGATCTTGAAGTCCTTGTAGGTCTCGAAGATCAGGTTGCAGACATCGGCAACCTCGCTCTTGATCTGCTCCGGGGTGCAGAACAGGTGGGCATCGTTCTGGCAGAAGTGGCGGCCGCGCTCAATGCCCTTCAGGGTGCCGGAGGACTCGTAACGGAAATCGTGTGCGATCTCACCGATGCGCATGGGCAGGTCACGGTAAGAGTGGGGACGATTTGCGTAGATCATCATGTGGTGGGGGCAGTTCATCGGGCGCAGGACGTAGCTCTCACCCTCCATCTCCATGGCGGGGAACATGTTCTCGCGGTAGTGATCCCAGTGGCCGGAGGTCTTGTACAGGTTCACGGTGCCGATGCAGGGGGTCATCACGTGCAGGTAGCCGCGTGCACGCTCCTTCTCCTTGATATAGTTCTCCAGCTCCTGCCAGACGGTGTAGCCTGCGGGCAGGAACATGGGCAGGCCGCGGCCCACCAGGTCGTCGGTCATAAACAGGCCCATCTCCTTGCCGATCTTGCGGTGATCGCGCTCACGGGCCTCCTGCTGCTCCTTCTCCCAGGCTTCCAGCTCTTCCTGGTTGTGGAATGCCACGCCGTTGATACGGGTCAGCATTTTGTTTTCCTTGTCGTTCTTCCAGTATGCGCCGGACTGCTGGGTGATCTTGAAGGCCTTCAGTGCCTTGGTGTAGGTCAGGTGGGGTCCGATGCACATGTCAACGTACTCGCCCTGCTGGAAGAAGCTGAACTCGGTCACGTCGGCCAGGTCAGCCATGTGCTCGATCTTGTAGTGCTCCTGGCGCTCCTCCATCAGCTTCACAGCCTCGTCACGGGGCAGGATGAAGGGCTTGATGGCCAGATTTTCCTTGCAGATCTTGCGCATCTCTTTTTCGATGTTGGCCAGATCGTCATCGGTGAGCTTGGTGTCGCCCAGATCGACATCGTAGTAGAAGCCGTTCTCGGTGGCGGGGCCAAAGGCAAAGTCAGCCTCGGGGTACAGGCGCTTGATGGCCTGTGCCATGATGTGAGCAGCGGTGTGGCGGATAACATGCAGTTCCTGGTCCTGCGGGCACTCGTCCACATGGCCGTCTTTGTAGATGATCTTCATAGTGGTTCTCCTTTTGATGAAAGTTAAAACAAAAAAGCGCTCCATCCCGCTCAAATTTACGGGATGAAGCGCCTGAAGATTTCACGCGTTCCACGGTTCCACCCGAATTGCGTGCCCTTGAGAGCACGCCACTCGCTGTGCTGTAACGGGCGCACCCGGCAGAGGTTCTCCTCTGCGCTCTGCGGTGGTAGAAGCCCGATGCACGGCAGGCTGCTTGCAGCACCCGGTATCCGGGGCAGCCCTCTCTGCGTCATGGGGAACGAGCTTCGGTTTGTCCGCATCATCGCTTTGGTCAGGATGAAACTACGCTGATTGTAGCACGATGGCGGCAAAAAATCAAGCACTCCGCGGCGAAAATCTGCGAAAAATCATTCTTCTTTTTTCTTCAGCTTGACCTGCCACTTGTGGGAGGCGTACTCCGGCCGCAGCTTGTTGGTGACAAAGGTCTGGCTGCTGTAGAGGCCATGGTGGCCCGAGAGCATGTAGCACACGCCGCAGCCCAGCGCAATAAGCTCCAGCCCCTGCCCGCCAAACAGCTCGAATCCCAGCAGGATGGAGGGGATCAGGGCGTTTGTGGCTCCGCAGAACACGCAGACCAGACCGATGGCACCGGCAAACCCGGCGGGCAGGCCCAGCCATGGCCCGGCGATGCAGCCAAAGGTCGCCCCGATGTAGAAACTTGGGACCACCTCGCCGCCTTTGAAGCCTACTGCCAGGGTCAGGGCGGTCAGGAAGATCTTGCAGGCAAAATCCCAGGGCAGGGCAGTGCCCTGCTCCACGGCATCGGCAATGACGGCCATTCCGGCCCCGTTGTACCGCCCGACACCGAACAGATACGAGAACGCTACTACGGCTGCACCGCCCGCAAAAGCCCGGAGCCAGGGATTCGGGATCCGTTTGGGGATCCCGTGCTCCAGGGTGTGAAGCGTCCAGCAGAACAGCCGGGTCACGGCGGCACAGGCAATGCCCAGCAGGGCGGTCTGAAGCGCGGTTTCCAGCGTCAGGTGCGGGATGGAATTGAGCACAAAATTGGTCGGGGAGATCCCGAAGAACAGGGATACGCCGTAAGCAATGAGGGCCGAAGTGAACGCGGGCATAAAGGCCGAAGTGAACGTCAGCCCCACGTCCTCCACCATCATGGCAAACAGGGCGGCGGTCAGCGGGGTGCCGAACAGAGCGGAAAAGAACGCGGCCATCCCGCTGATGGTGGCAGTGCGGCGGACGTAATCGCTCAGATGCAGCAGTTTTCCCACGTTCCAGCCGATGCTGCCGCCCATCTGCAAAGCGGCACCCTCGCGGCCGGCAGAACCGCCGAACAGGTGGGTGAGCACCGTGCCCAGAAAGATAGCGGGCACCAGCAGCAGGCTGACCGGCTCACCGCTCTGCACGGCGCGGATGACATTGTTGGTGCCCACGCCTTCGCACTTTGTGACCTTGTAGAGTGCCACGATGGCAAGGCCCGCCAGCGGCAGGCAGAGCAGCAGCCAGCTCTGCGTGGCCCGCAGCTCGGTGACGTACTCCACGCTCAGGTGGAACGCTGTGCCGACTGCGCCGCAGACCAGACCCGTGGGCACGGCCAGCAGCAGCCATTGCAGGGCCACCCGCAGGGCGGCTTTGGCCTCGCGGTTAAAATCGTTCAAGTTGCTCATAGAAACTCCTGATACAAAAAAACTGAAAATTTTTACTCCTCAAAATAACACGCCCGCACGGGGATGTCAACCCGGAACCATTGCAGGGGGCTCACATCGTGGTGACAACAACAAACCCCTGCTTCCTTGTGCGGAGGAAGCAGGGGCTCTGCCGAATGGATTTCAGAAAAAGGAAAAGGAGAACAAGGAGAACAAATATCGTCACGCTTTCAAAGCGGGACAGCGGTTGAAATTGTGCGGAGCGTTACTCCACATCCTGCAGGGCGGCGAAGTCCTCTTCGCCGGTGCGGATCTTGACCACGCGGGTCACGTTGTAAACAAAGATCTTGCCATCGCCGATGTGGCCGGTGTACAGGGCCTTCTTGGCGGCATCCACCACAGCGTCCACGCTGATCTTGGAAACAATGACCTCGACCTTGATCTTGGGCAGCAGGGTGCTGTCCACAGGCACGCCGCGGTATTTCTCGGTGGTGCCCTTCTGGATGCCGCAGCCCATCACCTGGGTCACGGTCATGCCGGTCACACCCAGATCGTTCAGCGCGGTCTTGAGTTGATCGAACTTGGAGAGCTTTGCAATGATGGACACCTTGTGCATCCCGGTGTCGTAGATGCCATCGTGGATGACGGCAGGCTCCTTGACCACAGGCACGGCAGCGTTCATCTGCACGGCGCTTGCCTTGGAGGCATCATCCTCGCCCAGATCGGTGTTCTCGTTGGGCACCATGGCAGCGGTGTTGGCATCGGAGATGGAGAAACCGGCGTAAGCAGAAGTCAGGCCGTGCTCGTGGATATCCAGGCCGTCGATCTCCACCTCAGCGGGGACGCGCAGGCCGATGGTCTTGTCGATGATCTTGAAGATGATGAACATCACGACCACAACGTATACATCAACGGTGATAAGGCCCAGCAGCTGGGTGCCCAGCTGTGCAAAGCCGCCGCCGTAGAACAGGCCCTTGCCCACGCCGTCGCCGCCGTTGGAGAACAGGCCCACGGCAATGGTGCCCCACACGCCGTTTGCAAAGTGAACGGAGACAGCACCCACGGGGTCATCGATCTTTGCGATCTTATCAAAGAATTCAACGCTCAGGACCACGAGGATACCGGCCACGAAGCCGATGATGAAGGCACCGAAGGGAGAGACAGCGTCGCAGCCTGCGGTGATGGCGACCAGACCGGCCAGAGAGCCGTTCAGGGTCATGGAGACATCGGGCTTGCCGTAGCGCAGCCAGGTGAAGATCATGGTCACGCAGGTGGCAACGGCGGCGGCCAGGTTGGTGTTGAAGCAGACAAGGCCCGTCAGGGTCATGGCCTCATCGGTGGCAAGGCTCAGGGAAGAGCCGCCGTTGAAGCCGAACCAGCAGAACCACAGGATGAACACGCCCAGCGCACCGGCGGTTAGGTTGTGGCCGGGAATGGCGTGGGGGTTGCCGTCTTTGTCGTATTTGCCGATACGGGGGCCGAGCATTGCGGCACCCAGCAGGGCAATCACACCGCCCACATTGTGAACGGCTGCAGAACCGGCAAAATCATGGAAGCCTATGCTCTGCAGCCAGCCGCCGCCCCACATCCAGTGGCCGCAGATGGGGTAGACCACCAGCGAGATGGCAGCGGAGTAAACGCAGTAAGCCTTGAAGTTTGTGCGCTCGGCCATGGAGCCGGACACGATGGTGGCTGCCGTGGCACAGAACACGGTCTGGAACACGATGTACACCCACAGCGGGATATCAAGCCCCAGGTGGCTGTAATCGCCCTGAATGAACGGATCGAACCCGCCGATCAGCGCGCTTGTGCCGCCGAACATCAGGCCGAAGCCGATGACCCAGTAGCACGGTGTGCCGATGCAGAAGTCCATCATGTTTTTCATCAGGATGTTGCCGGTGTTTTTGGCGCGGGTAAAGCCCGCCTCGCACAGCGCAAAACCGGCCTGCATAAAGTAGACCAGGAATGCCGCAACCAGCACCCAACAGGTGTTTATGGAACTGAACATTATAATACCTCCCCGGTTTGTAATGCGCTCCCCGCACCGAATGTGCACGGGAGCCTTGTTCAGGAGGCCCTCTATTCCTCCCGAGCAATATCCAGCGAAAACACAAAAGGCGCTGGCGGAATCACTTCCGTCAGCGCCTTTGCTTTCGATGGCACGAGTATAGCCCCTTTGTGCAAAACTGTCAAGAGCCGGGGCACGATTTTTACGTTTTACACAACCCAGAACCGAGAAAAAAGAGGGAAACTTTATAAGTCATTCTTTTTTCTTGGCCTCACCGGCGGGCGTTTCTTCCTTTTTGCGGCCGGAGCGGTGCCCGCCCTCCATCTCCCAGTGGAGCATCAGGCTCATCATGGCCCGCAGGGCAAAGGTGGCCGCCAGCGGCACCACCGATTCCAGGTTCTGCAGCAGGAAGGTCTTGGCGATCTCCGCAGACATCAGGAACTCCAGCGCCGTGGTCAGGCCGCTGGACATCTCGTGGAGGAAATCGTGCTGGCCATGGAAAAAGGTGGCCCGCACATAGTGGTAGGTGGCCTTGACAAGGCTTGTGACGATGATGAACAGGCCGATGATCTCAGCCAGCCCGGAGATCAGCGGCACCGCTGTCTCCAGAAACCCCTCCATGCCGTGGGTGACGATCTGATTGAAATGGTACAACCATGCCATATTAGACTTCCTCGTGTTTCGTATCATAAACCGCCCTTTTCAGGGCCGGGCAGGATGTGTTTGGATAAGATTCGTGTATCCTGCCGCTTCCGCTTACAGCAGGGTCTTGATGTAGGCGGCCAGCTGCTCGTCCTTGCAGGAGGCGAAGAACAGCTCGCTGAACTTTTCGCCTGCAATGGCTCCCTTGAGCAGATCCTGGTCGATGCTCTGCAGGCATTCGATCAGGGGCTTGAAGGTGGCAGCGCGCACATCGTCCAGAATGGCCTTGTTCCGCATCTCGGGCACAACGCGCTCCTTGGGGTAGCCCTGACCGTGGCCAAAGCCGAACAGCTTCTCGAAGCAGTACTCGAGGTTCAGCTCGCCGCCCCAGCCAAAGCCCTTGGCAAAGGGCATGGAAACGGCGTTGCCGTCGTTGACGTGGGCAAAGGTGTAAGCGTCCACGGGGTCCTCCACATGGCCGCAGATCACGCCGGGGAAGCTGTTCAGGGCCAGCATGGCACCCTCGCCAGTGCCGCAGCCGGTGATGACGTAGTCGGCCGCGCCGCTGTTCAGCAGGATGGCGGCCAGAATGCCGCACTGAACATAGGTCAGCTGGGCGGCATCCTCTGCGGTGTACATGCCGTAGTTGACCACCTCGTGGCCCATGGGCTCCACCACCTTTTTCAGGGCGGCTTCAATGATGCCGTTCTTGGCGGCCTGACTGTTTTCGTTGATGAGTGCAATTTTCATGGAACATTCCTCCTGTTTTTTCGGATACCTCTAAGATACATGAGCGGCGGTGCGCTGTCAAGCGGCCATCAGCCCAGCTTTTTCTTCTGCTGGTGGGCCAGGATGGGCATGAGCAGGGGCGTGGGAACGAGCTTCTGGGCCGTGGTGGCAAGGCGCATCAGGGTGCTTGGCACGATGATGGTCTTGCGGTGGAGCATCCCGCGCATGGCCTCCTCCACGCAGAGCTCCGGGGTGATGCCCTTGAGGGCGAACACCACGTCGGCGCGGTCGTTGAACTCGGTGTCCACGGGGCCGGGGCAGAGGGCACAGACATAGACCGGGCTGTGCTGCTCCCGCAGCTCCTCAGCCACGCCGCGGGTCAGGCTGACAACGTATGCCTTGGAGGCATAGTAGCCCGCCATATAGGGCCCGCCCGGCAGCAGGCCCGCCGAGGATGCCACGTTCAGGATGGTGCCGAAGCCCTGGGCTTCCATCTTGCGCAGGGTGAACTTGAACAGCCGGTGCATGGCCAGCACGTTCACCCGCAGCATGGAAAGCTCCTTGCCCGCGTCCGTTTCGGAAAAGGCACCGCAGGCACCAAAGCCCGCGTTGTTGATGAACAGGTCGATGCGTTCGTCTGCCAGTGCTTCGCACAGGGCGGCGACCTGCGCATCCTGCTCAAGGTCGGCGGGTACGATGCGGCAGAGGGTGCCGTGTTTCGCCCGGAGCTCGGCGGCAAGGGTCTCCAGCCGGTCGCGGCGGCGGGCGGTCAGGATGAGACGGAAGCCCAGCCGGGCATAGCGGCGGGCAAACTCCCGCCCGATGCCGGAAGAAGCGCCGGTGATCCAGACAGTTTTGGTTGACATAAGCATTCTCCTTTTCTGCGGAAACTCCATTGCCTCTATTCTATCACGGCAGCGGATGAGAATCCATGCAAAAATTCAAGGAAAAGCTGTCTCTTGTTGCCCGGGAAAATTTGGAGTATAATAGACTCAAAGAACAGCGCACTGACGCAGGAGGAAAGAAAAATGAACAAACCGGTATTGGTGGTCATGGCTGCCGGCATGGGCAGCCGTTACGGCGGCATGAAGCAGATCGACCCGGTGGGCCCCAAGGGTCAGCCCATTGTGGAGTACTCTCTGTACGATGCCCACCGCGCAGGCTTTGAGACCGTGATCTTTGTCATCAAGCACGAGATCGAGGAGGCTTTCAAAGCCGCCATCGGTGACCGCGTCTCTCAGGGCATGAACGTGAAATACGCTTTCCAGCAGCTGGATGAGCTGCCCGCAGGCTTCACCATCCCCGAGGGCCGTGTGAAGCCTTGGGGCACCTGCCACGCCGTGCTGGCCGCAAAAGACCTCATTGATGGGCCTTTCGCTGTCATCAACGCGGACGATTACTACGGCCCCGAGGCCTTCAAGGTCATCTATGAGTATCTGTCCACCCATCAGGACGGCGCAGTTTACGATTACTGCATGGTGAGCTACCTGCTCAAAAATACCGTCTCTGAGAACGGCACCGTCTCCCGCGGTGTCTGCGTGGTGAACCCGGACGGCACCCTGCACAGCGTGACCGAGCGCACCGGCATTGAGACCTATGAGGGCGGCATCCGCTGCACCTCCCTCACCGGTGAGGGCACGGATGACCTGCCGGTGGAAGCACCTGTCAGCATGAATCTGTGGGGCTTCGGCAAGAGCTTCCTGGACGAGGCCGACCACCGCTTTGCGGGCTGGCTGCGTGAGAATCTGCCCAAGAATCCCCTCAAGTGCGAGTATTTCCTGCCCACTGTGGCCAGCGAGCTCATTGATGAGGGCAAGGCAGCGGTCACCGTGCTCAAGAGCACCGATAAGTGGTACGGCGTGACCTACCGCGAGGATAAGCCCACCGTGGTGGCCGCCATCGCCCAGAAAACCCAGGAGGGCCTGTACCCCGAGGATCTGTGGGCGTGATAAGCTGAAACAGGCGCAGATGCGAAACAAAATCTGTGGCGGCCCTCTTGACTTTTTGCGCAGGAGTGCATATACTAAAGTTGTAGATGAGACTACGGAACCATTCCATGGTTCCACCAAAGCAACAAGAAGCCCCCTCGGTACTGCGAATACCAAGGGGGCTTCCTGCTTGCTGTGGGTATACGAAAAACACTTGACTTTTGGCATTCCAACGCATACAATAGGAGTGCGAAAGAGAATAAGGTGATATCCATAGGATCACCAAAGCAACAAGAAGCCCCCTTGGTACTGCGAATACCAAGGGGGCTTCCTGCTTGCTAAGGGTTAGTGCTTACCGGCCTTGAACTGTTCCTCAAGCCACTTGCAGATGTAGTAGCTGACCACACCCGCTGCGACGGACAGTATAAATGAGACTACCATTTCCATGGTTACCACCTCCTTCCCACATCAAATGGGTCGGAAGGCCGACAGGTACAGTATAACAGAAAATTCGACACATTACAACGCAGAAGCGCCCCATCCGGTGAAGGATGAGGCGCTTCTACGTATATTTGGGAATATTCGGGGATGGCGTTAGTTGTTCTTGAGCTCCTGTGCCTTCTGCCATGCATTCAGCACATCGAGCTTGCTTACGGGATTGGCCGGGAAGAACTTCATCTCTTCCGGAGCCGTGCCCTCATCGTTCAGGTCAGGGATAAGCTCGTTTTCCATGGCCCAGCGGGCGGCGTGCTGCAGGTCCATATCCTGCTCTTCCTGCCCGACATCGGGGTAGAGCAGTTCGGATTCGGGCATGGGCTTGCCTGCATCCTCCCACAGCATCATGGCAAGGGCGCTGCGGTTGCTGGGGAAGTAGGGCAGAGCCATCAGCTTGCCTGCAAATTCAGTGCCCAGAGAATAGGCCTGATAGCCCAGCACTGCACCGCCCACAGCAGCAGTACCAATGATCGCGGCAGTGCCCAGCACATTGGGCCCATCATCTTCAATGGTGGCATCACGGTACTGTGCGGCAATATCCGCATCACTGCTCATGGTGTTCATGGTAAAGGTGATGGTCTCAGCCTTGTAGTCCTGACCCAGCGGCAGGGAGAACTTGCCGGTAGACCAGATGTCAAACACCATGCCCTCAGGGATCAGGGTCTTGTCCAGCGTCACGGTCACTTCTGCGCCGTCCGGTACAGAGTAGGTCTTTTTGCCGGTGGTCTCGTCAGTAGTAACAGTCAAGGTATCGGTCACATCCTTGTCACCGTTTTTCACGGTAACAATGCCGCCGGTCACGGTCAGCGGGTGGCAGACTGCGGTACCGGGGGTGTGGTCAGTGGCGGCATCACGGTACTTTGCAGACACATTCACACCACTGCTCATGGGGAAAGTGATGCTTTCTGCCTTGCAGTCCTGACCTGTGGGCAGGGAGGTAGACCAACCGTCAAACACTTTGCCATTGGGCACTGCGGTCTTGTCCAGCGTCACGGTCACTTCTGCGCCTTCCGGTACAGAGTAGGTCTTTTTGTCGCCGGTCACGACAGGGACAATGTTCAGAGGCTGGCCGTCTTTTTCCACGGTAGCAGTGCCGCCGGTTACGGTCAGCGGGTGGTAGACCGGAGCCCAATGGGCATAGAAAGTGATGTCCTCCGTCATGTCCTTCGTAGTTATTTCGTTTACATTAAGGAACGTGCCATCTTTGGTGTACCAGCCGGTGAAGTTGTAACCCGCACGGGTGGGATTAGGGATGGCTTTCAGATCGTCTGCATTGATTTTTTTGGTCTTATAAGCCGACACCACAGCGTGGTCGGTCGGGTTGCCGCCCTTGTCGGTCAGGGTGCCGCCATTGGCATCAAAGGTCACCTTGCAGAGGTAAAGAAAATTGCGTTTTCTCAGTTTATCATTGGCATCAATGTTAGAATTGGCATCATTGTCTGCAAGCAGAGCATCTGCGGCGGCCTTGTAGTTTTTGTAGTAGATGGCACCATTGGGGTTCCCAGCCGGACAATCTTCCAGACGGTCTTGGAAAGAAGTCAATCCAGCAGGGAGCATAATGGATTCCAGATGGGAGCAACCGTTAAAGGTATTAGATTCAATGGTTGTTACTTTTTCCGGGATGGTGATCGTGCTCAGATTGGAGCAGTTTACAAAAGCAGATGCTCCGATGGAAGTGACGCTTTGTGGAATGGTGACGGCCTCCAGAGAAGTACTGTTTATAAAGGCGCCCTCGCCAATGGTTTGAATGCCGTCATACAGCGAAAGCGATGTGAGATTTGTGCAGCCTGCAAAGGCAGCATATCCCATCGACTTTATAGGACCCTTGATGGTAAGAGTATTCAGGTCGGTGAGATAAAAGGCCTGCCGGCCGATGGAAGTGACGCTTTCTGGAATTGTGACGTTCGTCAGATAGGAGCATCCTTGAAAGGCATAATCGCCGATCGTCGTAATATTTTTACCTAACGAAAGCGTTGTAAGATGACTGCACCCATCAAAGGCGCTCGCCCCTATCGATGTGGCAGCGTCTTTGATGATAAGAGAGTCCAAGCTGAAGCAAGATTCAAAGGCAGACTGACCGATGGAAGTAACGCTTTCTGGAATTGTGACGGAGTGAATGTTGTGATGATGAATGTCGTACAGTGGGGAGCCGTTTTCTTCGGTGGCAAATGAATAATCTCCCAAACCGGTTACAGGGTGGTCGTCCAACTTTTCGGGTATGGTGATGTCGTAGGAGCCAGTGCTTTTTGCTGAACCATCAGGGCCAAGAAATTTTGTGATGGTTGCAGTATTATCGGCTTCATTTACCTTATACTCATACTTGTAACCGTCAACGATGGCTGTACCATATTTAGTTGACGATGACGTGTCTTCTGCAAATGCCGTGACTGCCGACAGGGGCAGCATGGTGATCATCATGCAGACCGCAACCAATAAGCTGATCAAACGCTTGGGTCTCATAATTTTTTACTCCTTTTCCATGATATTCCCAAAAACTCTCTATTTCAGCCAAAACAAAAGAGTGCCGCACCGGCCAAACGGCTGGTACGACACTCTGAACCCTTGTATATTACAGGCCCTGTAGCTTTGCGTCGCAGCTTTTCGACTGGCTTGCCGATTCTTCAGTTTTTAGCGGGAATAGCATATTGCACAGGATAAGATACTCTTTTTTTTTGTCAATATGACGAAAATAGATTTGGAAGAGTATACAAAAAAGGAGCGTACAATGTGGAAAACAGAATGAAAACAAAATCGTGCAGCAGCACAAGATCTGCCTGACTTTATGGAGAATGCAGTGCAAGAAAAATGCCCCTGACCGAAAGAAGCCGGTCGGGGGCATTTGGGGTTGCTGCAGCGGTCAGGGTCAGTGCCTGCGCTCGTACTTCAGGCGCTCCCGCAGCTCATCCAGAGAGCGGTGCTTTTCGCCGTGGCGCAGCTTGGGGTAAGCGCGGAGCATACGGCCCTTGCCAAAGTACTTGGAGCTCCGGGTGCGGGCGCGCATCTCCTCGCTGCGGGCCTGCAGCTCCTCGGCCAGCTGTTCCAGACGGAGCAGCTCTGCCGTGCGCTCTGCGGTGCCCTTGGCTGCCAGCTTGACGGCGGTGGCGGCCTCAGAGGCGTTGAGCCGGGCCTCCTGCGAGGATTTGCGTGCAGCCTCCATGGCCTCGTCGGCCTTGGCGCGCAGGGCGGCAGCGGCATCCCGGGGGCTCAGTTTGGCGGCATTGTCCCGGGCCTCGGCAGCTGCCAGCTTGAGCTGCAGGCGGCTCTCGTCCATCTTCTGGTCCACATCCATGGCGGTGGTGCCCAGCAGCTCGGTCATGGCATCGGACACGGCGTGCATACTGTCGGCCACCTTTTCCAGAGCATCCAGCTCACGGGCCAGGTCAGAGGCCGCAAAGGCGGTCACCACCACATCGGCGGCGTAGCAGGCGTACAGGATGCACATGAGGACAAAGCCCACCATCTGTGGGACCATCTCCACAAGGCCGGCGATCACGGGGTGAACGGCCTTCATCACCACAACGGTGCCCACGCCCCACAAAAGGGAGAACTCCAGGCAGATATATCCGCCGATGTTGAAGGGGAAGTCGCTGTAATCCCACCACCGGGTGTGGTAGAGCTTGTAGAGCGCCCAGCCGCCCGCCAGCTCCAGCACGCTGGGCAGGATCACGCCGCCGATATAGAGCAGCAGCAGGTTGTCTGCCAGCGGCGAAAGGGTGAACAGCACGATGATCATGCCAAAGCCGTAGATGGGGCAGACCGGGCCGTTCAGAAAGCCGCGGTTCACCAGCTGGCCGGTGGAAACGGCGGCATAGATGACCTCCAGGCACCAGCCCAGGCAGGAGTAGATCAGGAAAAACGCCAGGATCTGATACAGCGAAAAGCCGCAGACCATGGTGTTGACAAAAAAGGACATCTTACTCCTCCTTTGCAGCGGCGGCAGCTTCCTCCGCAGCCTTCATTTTTTTCAGGACCTTGGGCTCGATCCAGGTCACGGTGGCATCGCCGGGCAGCTTTTTGGCGATCAGGGCCTTGATCCTGATGCCCATCTCGGTGAACATCCCCTCGTGCTCGGTGCGGATGTTCCACTCCGGCTCGTTTTCGTGCAGGTCAAAGGTCTTCCAGGTGATCTCGTAGCCGGAAGCGGGGAAGTACTCCAGGCTGTCGCGGAACAGGTCGTCGTCATCGGTCTTGAAGTAGATCTCGCCGCCGTCCTTGAGGAATTCGCGGTACTGGATGAGCTGGCGGGGATAGGTGAGCCGGTGCTTGTTGGAGGAAGCGTTCTTGCTCCACGGGTTACAGAAGTTGATGTAGATGCGGCTGACGGTATCCTCGGCGGTGAGCACGCCCTTGATGCGCTCGATGTCGGTGCTCATGATCTTCACATTGTCGATGGGGCGGCCTGCCTCGGTGTAAGCGGCCTCGATCTTGCGCTTGGCAAGGATCAGCACCTTGTCGGTGATGTCGATGCCCAGATAGTTGTTCTCCGGGTGGGCGCAGGCCAGCTGGGAGAGGAAGCCGCCCTTGCCGCAGCCCAGCTCCAGCACAAAGGGCTGCTCCGGGCGGGCATACTGTGCGTGCCACTTGCCGCCCCAGATCAGGGGCTCGTGGACGTGGAAATCGGCGGCCATCAGCTCATCGTGGGCGTAGGGTTTGAAACGCATTCTCATAGTTTGTTGTTCTCCTTAAAATTAACGTGGCTCGCCCTCTCAGGCGCTGACGCGCCAGCTCCCCCAAAGGGGGAGCCTTTGGCAAAAACGGATGGTTTTCCGCACTGCCAAAGCCTCTCCCTTTGGGAGAGGTGGCTTTGCGAAGCAAAGACGGAGAGGGCGAGGATGCTTACCGGTCTTGCTTCCGCAAAAATTCTTCCACCTGTTCCGGTACAGCGGCGCAGCTTCCCTGACAGATGCCGGGTTTGCCGCCGCCGCGGCCATTGAGGGCGGCGTTCAGGGCTTTGGTCAGGGCACGGACATCACCGCCCGCCTGGGCGATACAGTAGCCGGTGCCCTTTTCGTTGGGGGTCAGGGCCGCGCACAGGCCGGTGGTGGCTTCGCTCAGGCGGCTGGCCAGCCGGTGCAGGCCGTCCGGGTCCAGCCCCGGCACGATGCGGATGGCATCCGCACCGGGCGTTGCCTGCGCGGCCAGCGCGTCAAAGAGCTGGCTGCACAGCCCGAAGTGGGTGAATTTCAGGGCAGTGTACTCGTCATACACCCGGTGCACGGCGTTGGCTGTCTCGCTGGCCTTGGCGCTGAGCAGGGCACCGATCTCTGCCTGCCGCGCCCGCATGGCCTGCGCGGCTTCCAGCGCGCGCCCGCCGCAGACAACGCTCAGGCGTACACCGCCCTTATAGTTTTCAGCGGCCAGGATCTTGATCTGGCCCACCGCGCCGGTAAAGGCGGTGTGGGTGCCGCAGCAGGCACAGACATCCGCCCCGGGGATGGTCACGATCCGCACCTGCCCCTCGATCTCCTTTTTGGAGCGGTAGGTCAAGGCGGCCAGCTCCTCCCGGGTGGGGTAGGTGATGTTCACCGGTACATTCTCCCAGATGATGCGGTTGGCGGCAGTTTCGGCCGCTTTCAGCCCCTCGGCGGAGATGGGGATGTTCGTGTCCATCCGCACGGCATCGGAGCCGATGTGGAAGCCCACGTTCTCGGCCCCGAACATGCTGTGCAGGATGCCGGAGAGGATGTGCTCGCCGGTGTGCTGCTGCATCTTGTCAAAGCGCCATGCCCAGTCGATGGCCTGTGCTGCTTCGGCCCCGGGCACCGCCCCGGCGGGCAGGGAAGCGACCATGTGCCAGATGACACCCGCCTGCTCGTGGACATCGGTGACGGTCAGCACCGTGCCATCGGCAAGGGTCAGGGTGCCCCGGTCGGCAGGCTGGCCGCCGCCCTCGGGGTAGAACACCGTGCCGTCCAGCGCGATGCGCCCGCCGCCGGTCCGGCTGTCCGGCTCTGCGGCTAAAATATGCCCCACCGCCTCCCGGCGGTAGGCATCGTGTTCATAGTATTTTTCGGTTGGCTGCATAAGCACCTCCTAATATAAAAACAAGTATACCACGTTTTTTGCCTGTGGAAAATAGTCTGCAGTTATGTTATGATAGAAAACAGACAAGCCCCAGCAAAAAGTTTGAGACGAGGAAGGATTTACAATGCGTGAAAGTGGTATTCTGATGCCGGTGTCCAGCCTGCCCGGCCCCTACGGGATCGGCTGCTTTGGCAAAAAGGCAGAAAAATTTGTGGATTTCCTTGCGGCGGCAGGCCAGAAGATCTGGCAGATCCTGCCCCTGAGCCCCACGGGCTATGGGGACAGCCCCTACCAGAGCTGCTCTGCCTTTGCGGGCAACCCTTATTTCATTGATCTGGATGCTCTGAAAGCCGAGGGGCTGCTGACAGCCGCCCAGCTCAAGGCCGAGCCTTGGGGCAAGGACCCGCTGAACGTGGATTACGGCACCCTGTACACCAGCCGCTACAAAATCCTGCGTGCCGCCTATGCCGCCTGGCGCAGGCAGTGTGCAGGCCGGCACGGCTGTGCCCACTACTATCCGGATGCGTACTATGCCTTCACGCTGGAAAACGAGGGCTGGCTGGAGGATTATGCCCTCTACATGGCCCTCAAGACCGCCAACGGCATGAAGAGCTGGACCCAGTGGCCCCGGGAGTACCGCAAGCGGGAGCCGCAGGCGCTGGAAGCTTTTAAGGCAGAGAACGAGGAAGAGATCGGCTTCTGGAAGTTTCTGCAGTACGAGTTCAGCATCCAGTGGAAGAAGCTGAAAGCCTACGCCAACGCCAACAACGTGCAGATCCTGGGCGATATCCCCATCTATGTCTCGGCAGATTCCGTGGATGCCTGGGTGGGCGGCCCGCTGTTTGAGCTGGATGCAGACGGCGGCTTTGCCCGGGTGGCAGGCTGCCCGCCGGATTACTTCTCGGCAGACGGCCAGCTCTGGGGCAACCCGCTGTACAACTGGCCCTACCATAAGCAGACCGGATATGCCTGGTGGATCCAGCGTGTCCGCCATGCGCTGGGCATCTATGATCTGCTCCGCATCGACCACTTCCGTGGTTTTGATACCTACTGGGCCATCCCGGCAGACAGCACTACCGCCAAGACCGGCAAGTGGGAGACCGGCCCCCGGATGGAGCTGTTCAACGCGCTGGAAGGTACGCTGGGCAAGCTGCCCATCATCGCCGAGGATCTGGGTGAGCTGTTCCCCAGTGTGCGGGAGCTGCTGGCAGACAGCACCTTCCCGGGCATGAAGGTGCTGCAGTTCGCGTTCGGCGGCGGGGACAGCGAGTATCTGCCCCACAACCACGTCAAGAACAGCGTGGTCTACCCCGGCACCCATGACAACACGACGCTGACCGCCTGGTGGGACGAGAGCGCATCGGCAAAGGAGAAGGCTGTGGCCGCCGCCTACCTGCATCTGACCGGCTATCAGCCCACCGCAAAGGAGGTGGCCGCTGTCAGAACAGAGGCGGCCCGCACCGCGCTGCTCCGGGCTGCGCTGGGCTCTGTGGCCGATCGTGCCATCATCCCCATGGCCGACTGGCTGGGCCTGGGCGAGGAAGCCCACCTGAACAGCCCCGGCAAGCTGGGCGGAAACTGGAGCTGGCGCGCCGCCGATGGGTTCGACACTGCCGCGCTGGCCAAGCGCATTCTGGCAGAGTGCGCCGTGTACTGCCGTACAGAACCGGGCCGGAAATCCGGAGTGTGTTTAGCAGTTTGACGAAAATGTAAAAAAATACGTTAAAGTTTGTGCGTTTTGCTGGAAACGCCCGGCACGAGATGGTATAATTCCGGTAATGAGGGCTGCGCTTTCAGCGGCCGTGTGGCAAAGCTGTGCCGGAGGGGAGAGAGTCCGGCACCGGATAGTGGGGAAAAACGCATGAAAAAAGAATGGACGGAACAGGATCTGCGCGCCTTTGCAGAAAACGCACAGACCGCCTTTGAAGACGTGACCCTGACGGAAGCCGATGAGGAGACTGCGGACACCTGGCAGGACGATGGCCTGCAGGTGGATTATGTCCTGCGCAATGGGCAGGTGGACTGCGTGCTGCGCCGCCTGATCGAGGCGGACGGCAAGCTCTGGCAGCTGCAGATGACGGCTCCGCTGGCGGGCAGTGACCTGCCGGAGGATCGGATGACCGCGCGGGAGCGGGAGCTCTGCCGGGACGACATGAATCACGATTTCCTGACCGGCGTGTTCAACCGCCGCTATTTTGAAGCGGAGTTCTGCACCCGGCTGGATGAGTGGACGGATGCTCACCGCTGTGCTTCGCTGGCGCTGGTGGCGCTGGACGATGAGGACGGGATGCGCACCCGGCAGGGCGATGCCGTGATGGATCAGCTGGTCTGTTTTGTGGCCAACCAGTGGAAAAAGCACTACGACCGCCCTGCAGAGCGGGTGGTCTGCCGCCTGACGGACACGCTGTTCGCCATCGGCTGCGCGGATAAGAACTGCGCAGAGCTGGCCGAGGAGCTGAACGGCATTTATGCCGAGATGCCCCGCGCGTGCGTGGCATCGGTGGGCCTGATGCGCCGGGTGCCCTTTACCCAGTCCATCGGCTGCGCCTGCACCGGCGAGGTGCGGGGCAAAAACTGGGACGCACTGTATCAGCTGTGTGAGCAGCGCCTGAAGGCGGCCCAGACCGCCGGCGGCGACCAGATCTGCAGCAAATAAACCGAATGCATAAAATCCCCCTTTGCGGTACAAGCTAGTGCCACAAAGGGGGATTTTTGTATGGAAAACCAGAAAAATGATAACCTGAATCTGCTGGAAGCGGTGGTGCAGAACACGGAGATGGGCAAGAACACGCTGGAACAGATCGTGCCCATGACTGAGGACCCTGCCTTCCGGGCCGAGCTCCTGCGGGAGCGGAACCTCTACCGGGAACTGAATCAGGAGGCCCACACCGCCATCGAGGCCTGCGGCGGCACGGCTCAGGGCCAGAGCATCATGGCAAAGCTCAACACCAAGATGGGCATCGGCATGAAAACGCTCACCGACAGATCCACCCGCAATCTGGCCGAAATGCTCAGCGAGGGAAGCAGTCAGGGCGTGATGGACTGCATCAAGAGCCAGAAGGATTATCCCGATGCGGCTCCCGGCTCCAAGCGCCTGATGCAGAAGCTGCAGGATCTGGAGGAAGAGAACCGGCTGAAACTGGAGCAGTTTCTGTAAAAGCTGCTCCGGCTGCTCAGAGTGCTTCTACCATGGCGGCCACGATCCTGGTGGCGGTAGCCACGTACTCGGCGATGCTGAATTTCTTCACCACAAGCACCTCGTGGCCGTCCTCGTCGGCGTTGTCGCTCATAGCCCGGAGAATCACACAGGGCACATCGTTCTTGGCGGCGATCTGGCTCACAGCGGCACCCTCCATCTCAACACAGTCGGGGGCGCACTTGGCTTCGATGGCGGCCTTGGTCTCGCTGTCGCCCACGAACAGGTCGCCGGTGGCGATTTTGCCGGTCAGGGCCTTGACCCCTGCCTCGGCGCAGGCTTTTTCAGCGGCGGCGATGAGGGCCGGATCACCGGCGTACTCCTTCAGGTAGGGCGGGTTCTGGCAGATCATGTCCAGCTGGGCATCGTGGTAGAGCACCGTCTTGCCGATGACCACATCACCAATGCCGATCTTGCTGGTCATATTGCCTGCAATGCCGGAGAAGATAATCTTCTCGGCACCGTATCGGGTGATGAGCACCTGAGTGGTGGCGGCGGCATTGGCCTTGCCCATGCCTGCACAGCAGACCACGACCTGCTTGCCTGCCAGCGTGCCCCTGTGATACTCCACGCCGCCGTAGGGTTCCACGGTGACATTTTCCAGCTTTGCACACAGCTGATCGACTTCATCGGGCATTGCGCCCATAATTCCGATAATCATATAGATGTCCTTTCTCCTGGGCAAAAGTGTCTCCCGCGCGCCGCGCGGGAGACACTTTTATCATACATCAGACGTTGAACAGGAACTCGATCACGTCGCCGTCCTTCACGACGTACTCCTTGCCCTCGGTGCGCTGCAGGCCCTTGGCCTTGACAGCGGCATAATCGAAGTTGTTGGCTTCCAGGTCGCCGTAGCCGATGACGCTGGCGCGGATGAAGCCGCGCTCGAAATCGCTGTGGATCTTACCGGCGGCCTGAGGAGCCTTGGTGCCCTTGCGGATGGTCCAGGCGCGGCACTCCTTTTTGCCGTCGGTCAGGAAGGAGATGAGACCCAGCAGGTCGTAGCTGGCGGTGATCAGGTTGTCAAGGCCGCTGGCCTCGATGCCCATCTCGGCCAGGAAAGCCTTCTTCTCCTCGGGGGAGTAGTCGGCAATGTCTTCTTCGGTCTTGGCGCAGATGGGAATGTAGCGGGCCCCCTCCTCGGCGGCGCGGGCGGCCACCAGCGGGACATAGCGGTTGTTCTCAATGCCCTCCATCAGGTCATCCTCGCCCACGTTGCAGGCGTAGAGCACGGGCTTGGAGCTCAGCAGGCCCATCTCGTGCAGCACGGCCTGCTGCTCGGCATCCCCCTCGTCAAAGTCAAAGCTGCGAGCGGGCTTGCCTGCGCTCAGGTGGTCGGCCAGCTTCTGCAGCCAGGCGGCTTCAGCGGCAGCCCCCTTGTTGTTGCCGCTCTTGGCAGCCTTGGCCATCCGGCCCGCGCGGTTCTGAACGACCTCGAGGTCAGAGAGGATCAGCTCGTAATCGATGGCGTCGATGTCGGCGATGGGGTCCACGGCCTCGGCCTTGGTCACGTCCTCCACCACATGGATGATGTTGTCGTCATCAAAGCAGCGCACCACATGCACGATGGCATCACACTCGCGGATGTGGCCCAGGAACTTGTTGCCCAGGCCGGCACCCTGGCTGGCACCCTTGACCAGACCGGCGATGTCTACAAACTCAACGATGGCAGGTGTCTTTTTATTGGTCTGCCAGATCTCAGCCAGCTTGTCCAGCCGATTGTCCGGCACGGCCACGATGCCGCTGTTGGGCTCAATGGTGCAGAAGGGGTAGTTGGCGGCTTCCGCGTTCTTGGTGGAGGTGATGGCGTTGAACAGAGTGGACTTGCCGACGTTCGGCAGACCGACGATACCTAATTTCATAGTTATGATTTCTCCTTTTATGATGTAGATGATAAACAGCTATATTGTACGGATATAAGTTGTTTTTTGCAAAAACTGAATTTGGCGTTGGGTGGGCAGATCGGATTCACTCACCCTTTTCTCACCCTTTTTGTGCTTCCTGCGCCTTTGCGAACTGCGCTACGGCTTTCTGCATGGAATCGTCGGTCACATGGACATACCGATCCATTGTTGTTTTGCTGCTGGCATGACCCAGCAGCTTTTGCAGGACTTTGGGCTGCATTCCGCTCTCAATGGCACGAGTAGCGTATGTATGACGCAGAGCGTGCATACAGAAACGTTTGATCCCTGCTTCGTCGCACAGCTTGTAGAGGTGGGTGTCGTAGGAGCTGTTCTTGGCAGGCATTCCGGTGCGCCAGTTGATGAACACCAGATCACGCATGACCAACTTTCGCTTCTGACCAGTCTTGCGATCCATAAAGGTCAGGATAGTGGATAGGTCTTTCGATTCGTTGCGGTATTCTCTGGTGTCGTAGATTTCCCGCAGGATGTCGTAAGCGGTATCAGTCAGAGGAATGGTGCGATAGCTGGATTCCGTTTTCGGAGGGCCAGCACGCCATTCGTCTTGCTTGTAGCGGAACTCCAAGGTCTTGTTGACCGTCAGGGTGCGTTTCTCCCAGTCAATAGCATCCCATGTCAGACCGATCATTTCACCAGTACGCAAGCCAGTTTCCAGAATCAGTGCGTACTGAGCATAGTTGTGGGAGCCTTTGGCAGCTTCCAGAAACCGTTTCTGCTCATCCACAGTCAGAAAGTGGATGTCATCAACCGCCCGGACAGGTTTCGTATAGCGAACACCATCCATAGGATGACGGTCGATGAAGCCATTATCTTTGGCACTCTTGAAAAATGTGCCCATGGTCATATAAGTCTGGCGGATGGTAGAACCAGCATAGTCGCTCTCCATGGCATTCAAAATCATCTGGCAGTCCATAGGTTTGACATCTCGCAGCAGCATAGAACCGATAAACGGCTGAACATTATGTTCGTAGCGTTCACGATAATTCCGAAGCGTATTCGGAGCACGGTTGCCAACGACATCCTTCAGCCAGCGGTTGAACCATGCATCGACCGTCATATCAGGTGATGTTGCGGTGCGAAGCTCTGGATGGCGGCAGAGGTAGAGCTGCTCCTGCCGCCAGTTTTTGGCTTCAACTAAAGTATGGAAGCTTTGCTGGCCTTTCTTTCCGTGATAGGAGTATTTGGCGTAGTAGTATTTGTCTTTCCGTTGACCAAGCCCTTTTCCGAGTTCTTTTCCTTTAAGATCTTTGCCCATGTTGCGGCTCCTTTCATTTCTTGGATAAAAAGAAGCCCACACAGCAAATCCATTTTACCATGTGGGCGAATCGCAATCAAGTCTTAGAGTGTGTTATTTCGTGTTAGATGGCGTATTGCTCGTCCAAAAACTCCTCAAACTTTTTACGCTTGATGAGCTTCTTGTTGCCAACGAACACAACGAACTTGCAGCCATCCTGCAAGGCAAGCTCGGAAATGCGGTTCTGACCGATGCCGAAATAGGCCGCTGCTTCAACCACGCTCAAAAGAAACTTTTCATGGAGAGGAACAATTGGAACAGATTTTTTGGTGTGTGTATCACTGCCAGACAAGGAACTGGGATCCCGATTGATATCGTCAATGAGGTTGAATGGAGCAAAAGGGGTGGAGTGCATATTAAGATTGGTGCTCATGAGTTTTCCTCCTTGGTAATAAAAAGTGTCTGTGAGTACAATTAAGGCTTGGACAGTTTTGGGCGAGGGGATTGGTCTTCTAGGGGTAACAACTGGCGAACTGTAACCCACTGACAAATCTCACCGGATTGATTTAAGTAAACTCGTTTCTTCTGAGCAAAGGAATAGAGAGGAATATAGCCTACTTTTTGCAACACTTCGATTATTAGGCTGCTTTTGAAATCTACGTTGTAGGAGTTCTTATAGGTTCCGGCCAGTTGTTCATCAAACCAAACCTGAATCTCACCAGTACCCTTGAACACAAACTTGGTGTTGGCACCAGATTCAGACCAGATGAAACAAGGGATATAGTCCCAGTTGGTAAGCTTTCCTAACACGATTTTGGATGGGGGATGTGCATGGCGGCTTTTGGCTTCTCGTTGGAGAAGATCGAGGCAATCGCTGGAAGAGATGCACTCATGTAAAGTTCCAGGCGATTGCTGCAAAGCGAGTTCAACTTGTTTCCGGGAGAGGGCTGCATAATAGCCCTCATTAGAGATGCGCACGTAAATCATTTTTTAGTGTCCTCCTTAACGATATATTTTAACTTTAACTTGGCGTTTGTTTTAACTTGGTAGCCGTATGATGCCAGAAGCTCTACAATGATATGAGTTCCCGGTTTTCGCTTTGCCTTTCCACTGCAAAGAGTAGCCCCTCCGGATTTTTCGTACAAGGTACGGAACTTCTCACGGAAGTCGGCCCAGTTTTCACTATTGAGCGGCTTCGATTCCGTTTCTTCCAGAAGTGCTTGGAGCTGTTCAATGGCTGCATTTTGATGACGGGGGTTTTCATCAACAGTTTCAGTATCATCTAAGTCAAATCCAAACCAGTTTAGAGCCTTTTGGATGTAAGCATCGGGGTCATTTTCCAACAGAGCGATGCTATTACTGGCATCGGAAATGTAGTAGTTTAGGGCAGCGAACGTGAAAATGCTGTTCTTCGGACGGGAGTCTTCGTTGTAAGAGAATTTTGTTTTCAAAAAATCGACCTCGCCGTTAAAGTACATACTTTCTTTGGTTTTTACAGTAGCACTTAACCACTTTTCGAGTAACTCCTTCTGACGCTTCCATTGGGAGCGTCTGGTTGAAAAGTAGCTTTTAGCTCTGCGAGGAATCACCAATTCGAGCGTTTGGCCTTCATCATACATCCTTACACGCCCCGCTTGCTGGACAGCGGCCATGTACTCGGTGCCAGAAATATACAGATGGGTGATCTCCTTGTCAATCAGGTTCGTGCCGTTATCCAGCACGGAAGTGGCAATCAGCACTGAAACTGACTCAAAGCGATTTTTGGTCTTGATTTCCTCAAGCACCTTTTTGTCTAACTCGTCCATGGAAAATGACCTAGAGGGTGTGGATTCTGAAACAATAAAGGCAGCGGAGATGCCGTGACTGTTTAGCTTTTCCTTGCAGTCCTTTCCCTGCTTCTTGGAATCGACAAAAACAACCGCCTTACAAAGACTATGAGCTTCGTACTGTTCAATCACATCATCCCAAAGGGCTTGGCCTTCAGCAAGGATGCGAGGGTGCAGATAGCTGTAATCAGGCTCTGTACCCATGACCTCAAAGAAAGGAGCACGTTGTAGCAAGCCATTGTAGTTGCTATATATCTGTGAGATCATATTGTTTCTGGCATACCTGAAGCCGGGTGAAATTTCCCAATAAGGAAAATTTTCCGCCAAATCTACAACTTGCTCCATCTTCAAAATGACATTTCGGACAGGGCTCATAGTAGCCGAGGCGTAGATGCGGACAGATTGAGCAAAGACCTTGGGAAGATTCACGAGAGGAGCCGAATCTGTGGTGAACACCGAATCTGCAATGAAATAGTGGCATTCGTCACAAACCACAAAGGCGTACTCTTTGGCTTCAAAAGGCCCGATTTTAATGTTCGGAGTGTCCTTGCCTTGAAGTCTTCGGGCCATGTACTGGTACGAGCATACCACGAGGTCTCCTAGCGGATAAATCCCCTCTTGGGGAAATTCAATAGCTCCGGGCGGTATGCCCAACTCTTTCAGGTAGATGTTGATGAGCTGCTCTGTTAGAACACTGCGGTTGACGATCAAGAGTACTTGCTGCCTTCGTCGTCGGGCCTCCGGTACAAGGTCTTTGATAAAGAAGGTGGTTTTACCAGATCCTGTGGGAGCCTTGAGCAAGTAGACATTTCTGGGTGAACCGGGTGGACTATGAACGATAGGCTGCTTAATATCTTCTGATAAATATTGGCTCATTGTTGGGGCCTCCTTTCGATGGCTTGATTTTACTACACCGAAGGAGTGATTTGACATTTCCGAAAAAAAGAAACGTTAAATATAAAAAAGCCCTCCCGACCAATGATGTCAGGAGGGCGAAAAGACAAATTTAATAATGAATATTGTAGTTTGTAAGAATTTCCTTGATGGCTGTTGTCTGAAGTAGCGAGAACAAGGCTGTATCGCTGCGACTAAGGGCGATTGTTTTTACAGTGGCATCCGGGAGAGGAAAAAAGTCCAAAATAAACTGAGAAGCATCTTGTGGGTAAAAGAGGGCTTTTAATCCACGAATGTTCTTTTTAGAAAGGCCGTAGTATGCTGAATCTGCTACACAGGGAAGATAAGGGTTGAGGTTATCAACCCTATCGTAATAATCTTTTATTTTAGCGATTGGAATAAGATTGGCATGGATGGCATCATAAAGGGCTTTGAGTGTCGTGAAGTAAACCTGATTGACAAAGTCAACGGTTTTACGAAGAGGTTCTAAGAGAACTTTTTGAAAGGTCGCAGAATAGATTTGATTACAGCTTGTATTGTTGTTTTGAAAAAGGTGTTGGAAGCTAGAAGCCGCTCCAGACATAACTTTAGCGAGAAAGATTCGAGTACGGAGAGGTTGACATTTCATCAAAACATGGAGTATAGAAGTGGTAATCTCAACAGCTTCTGTTTTAGAGATAGTATACTTGGCAACAAATGGATAAATGGCGGAGACTGTACTGATTCCCAAAACTTTTTCAAGATACCATTGGTCTTCAGCTTTAGGAGTGAGATCTTCTGAACAACTGATAGCATTAAGTACGTTTCTGAAAGTACGACCCTTTGATGCATCTTCATGTAAGGTAGTAAAAACAGAATAGAAGGGTCTCGATCGGGCATAAGATCTATCGGGAAGACCATGCGTGGCATCATATGTGAAGAAAGCAGACATAGAATACTGGCAAAAATTGGTCGTCCAATTCGATTCTGGAATTATAGAGTGGCAAATGGATTCTCCGACAGAACTTTCATACAGGGTATATAGAGTATGAAATGCTACGGAGTCATCGCTGGTATTCAAAGATTCACGGTTTTCATAATTTAAGTTAAAAATAAGAGCACTAAAGATATCGTCCCAAAAGGCACTGGTCTGTTGTATGACGACTGGGCAATCCGGATTATTCAGAAAACACAAACTTTGAATGAAGTTATCTACAGTATACAACGGAGTAAGTGGTGTCATCAGAAGGTTAATATAAGACATGGATAGAGCAGTGGGAGGAGGGGGAAGCGTAGAGGAAAGAGAATCTTTATCGTTAGAGAGTTCTTCAGCGATGGCATTATTTTCCTCACTAGAATTAAGAGGCGAGTTTTTTACAATGCCTTCATTTTCAAAAAAGAAACCAATTCTTTTTTGAGATTTGATGAATCGGGCAAAACAGAGTGGTATTGACTAATGCGCTCATCATATTTATCCTGTGCATCGGGATGCTTCTGTTCATCGGGATGCTTCTGCTCATCAGGATGCTTCTGCTCATCGGCGTCTTCTTTAGAAAACTCTTTGAAAAGTGCCTTGAACTCTTTTTCAAGCGGTTCATAAATAGGATATGTGACTGGGTTTAAGCTGGCATCAAAAAGGTCGCCAAATTCAATCATAAGATAACACCTCCACCACTATTTTATCGTACATATGGCAAAAGGCAAGCCGATATGTTTCAAAATCAAAAATTTTAGCCAGATAATATAAAGGTGAACACAAACCTCTGAGCCGAAAGACTCAGGGGCTATTTTTATGTCTGGAGGTGATTTTCTATGCTGTTCCGTATCATCGTTGTCATCATCACCATTACGATTTCATTCTAAGCTGCATCCGCACAGAAAGGAGATGTCCCCATGAACTTTTTACCTGAACTCATTCAGAAACTTGGCACGGTTCTTGTTGAAGTCCTCGTGCTGATTGCTGAAGAAGTTGAAAAGAAAAACTAACGAAAACAAATCGAAAAGGAGACTTTACTATGCCCGCAAATGTTGAAACGATGTTCTCTGTCCGTGAGACCCCTTGGCATGGTCTTGGCCGTATCGTTATGGATGCCCCTGCAAGCCGTGAAGCCTTGGAACTGGCTGGTCTGGATTGGCAGGTGGAAAGCCGCAACATCTATTCCGGTACTGGTGCTATGATCCCCGGTTATCGGGCTAACGTCCGCAGCACCGATGATGCTGTTCTGGGTGTGGTATCCGACCGCTACCGCATTGTGCAGAACGAAGAAGCGTTCCAGTTCACCGATGACCTGCTGGGTGAGGGCGTTACTTATGAAACTGCTGGCTCTTTGCAGGGCGGCAAGAAGGTCTGGATGCTGGCAAAGCTGCCGGAGAAGTACATTATCGCCGGAGACGAAGTGATCCCATATCTTGTGTTCTTCAACAGCCACGATGGCAGTTCTGGTGTAAAAGTTGCCATGACCCCGGTTCGTGTGGTCTGCCAGAACACCTTGAATCTGGCTCTGGGTACTGCAAAGCGCATCTGGACTGCTCGCCACACTGAAAATGTTCTGCTCCGGGTACAGGATGCTCGTGAAACCTTGCAGCTCGCCAACAGCTACATGGGTGAGCTGGGCAAGGGCATCCATGAGCTGACCACCATCAAGCTGTCTGACCGCAAGGTGCAGGAGTTTATCAACGAGTTCTTCCCCATCACGGATGACTTAACCGATGGCCAGAGGAAGAACAACCTGCGCTTGCAGGAAGATTTGAAGGCTCGCTACTATAATGCACCTGATCTGGAATGGGTCGGAAAGAACGGCTGGCGGTTCGTGAACGCTGTTTCGGATTTTGCTACCCACGCAGACCCTCTCCGCAAGACCAAGAACTACAAGGAAAATCTGTTCCTGCATACCGCAGAGGGCAATCCCATGATCGACAAGGCTTACAAGATGGTGCTGGCAGCAGCATAAAGGAGGATTTATGAACGATGTGAGCAACCGGGCTGTCCGGGAATTTTCTGAGTTCCTCGACCGCATCGAAGCCGATTTTCCAAAGCCTACTTGCACCACGGCATACGAGATCACGATGAAAAGCACCATTGTCAGTGCCTTGATTACGCTGGACACCGAAAAGCAGATGGACGAGCGTTTCTGGAACCATCTCCGGGTGCAGCGGAATATTCTGGATTTCCTATATGCCCTGTGGCTGGACGATGACCGTACCTTGGTGGATGAGTTTTCCACGATTCTGAAAGACTTGGTGGAATATGATTTCTCTATCGCAGAAGAACAGATGAAAGTGAGGTTGAACATTGCATGAAACGACTTGTATCTACACGGAACCTGTCCAAAGAAGATTGGCTCCGCTACCGTAAGTGCGGCATTACCGGCACGGATGCCGGGGCTATCCTTGGCCTGAATCCCTATCGCTCGGCATTTCAGGTGTACTACGACAAAATCAGCGATACCATTGAAAATATCGACAACGAAGCCATGCGGCAAGGCCGTGACTTGGAGGATTATGTGGCGCAGCGGTTTTCCGAAGAAACGGGCTTTAAGGTGCGCCGTGCAAACGCTATCTATCAGAGCGAGGAACATCCGCTGCTTCTGGCGGACTTCGACCGTCTAATCGTTGGGCAGAAAGCAGGATTGGAGTGCAAAACGGTCTCGCCGTTTTCTGCGGACAAGTGGGCGGATGGGAAAATCCCGGCTCACTATCTGGCGCAGGTTGACCATTACTTAGCCGTCAGCGGTTTCGACTGCTGGTATGTGGCGGCTCTGATTTTCGGCAGAGAGCTGGTGATCCACAAGATCGTGACGGATAAGCAGGTGCTTTCTGACCTCATTGATAAGGAAGAGTTTTTCTGGACGAACCATGTTGTGCCCCAGATTCCCCCTGCACCCAACGGTTGCGATTGTGACACCCAGCAGATCAATCAACTATATGAGGTGGATGACCGCGACAAGACTGCTGACCTGAGTGCCCTGCATGGACTTCTGGATAAGCGGCAGGAGCTTTCCGACCAAATCGAGCAGATGGAACAGGAGAAAACGGCCATCGAGCAGCAGGTCAAGCTGCAAATGCAGGATGCCGCCTATGGCACAGCACCGGGCTATAAGGTGTCGTGGGTATCCTCCGAAAGCAAGCGTGTGGATTCCCAGCGTTTGCGGAAAGAACAGCCCGATATTTTCAATCAGTACAGCAAAAATGTAAGCAGCCGCAGGTTCACCATCGTTCATGCGGCATAAAACTTTGTATATGGCGGCAGGGAGTGACTTCTCTGCCGCCTTTTTTCTTGGAGGTTATCTTATGGCTACGGAAAATCCATTCGTAAAATTATCTGCCGTTGATTTCAAGGATCATCTGGAAGTCAAAAAGTCCGGCAACACGGAGCTGAAATATGTAAGCTGGGCGTATGCCTGGGCAGAGGTGAAGAAGCTGTACCCTGCTGCCAGCTATGAGGTCAAGAAATTCAACGGTCTGCCCTATGTTTATGACCCCATAACCGGCTTCATGGTGTATACCTCGGTCACGATTGAGGGCGTTTCGCACGAAATGTGGCTGCCTGTACTGGATGGCGCAAACAAAGCCATGAAAGCCGTGTCTTATACCTACACCACCCCGAAATGGGACTACAATCCGCAGACCCGCCGCCGTGAGAAAGTCGGCATGGAAGAACGCACCGTAGAAGCAGCCTCCATGTTCGATGTGAATAAGGCTATCATGCGGTGCTTGGTGAAGAACCTTGCTATGTTCGGTCTTGGCCTCTATGTCTATGCCGGAGAGGATTTGCCGGAAGATGCCGCACCGCAGCCGGAGGCAGAACCCCAAAAGCAGCCGAAACCGAAATCCACCAGCCAAAAGCCGGAACAGCCGCCTGTGCCCTGCATCTGCGCCCGGTGCAATCAGCCTATCAAGAGGGTCAAGCTGAAGGATGGCTCCATCATGCAGGCGGCAGAATTTGCAGCTACCCATGAGGGGATGTGCGCAGACTGTTACAAGGCAACCAGATTGAACGTAGCATAAGGCAAATGCTTGTAAATTTCACATCTGTATGCTACTATAATAACAAGAGAAAAGAAGGTGATGGCATGGCGCAAAAGGATACATCTGAAAAAATTCTGGAATCCTATAACGATGTCTTTTCGGACATTGTGAATGTGCTTCTGTTCAACGGCAAACAAGTTCTGTCTGCGGATGAACTGGAAGATCAGGCTCCACGCTCCTACTACAAGGCAGATGGCAAGATTCGTGAAATTGAGCGAGATGTTGCCAAACGCTGGAAGAACGGAAATATTCGCGTGGCCTGTATCGGTTTTGAAAACCAGACCGCTTCTGACCCCAATATGCCGCTCCGTGTCATGGGTTACGATGGCGCAGAGTACCGGGCGCAGTTACTTGGCGATAGCGAAAATCTCTATCCTGTTGTGACGCTGGTGCTTTACTTCGGCCATGATAAACCGTGGAATGGGCCGCTTTCCCTGAAGGAACGGCTGAACATTCCCAAGGAGTTTGAGCCGTATATCAACGACTATAAGATCAACCTGTTCCAGATTGCCTATCTGACCCATGAGCAAGTAGAACTTTTCCAGAGCGATTTTAAGGTCGTGGCAGACTATTTCGTACAGAAACGGGAAAACGGCGACTATATTCCGAGTTCGCAGGATCTGACCCATGTGCAGGAAACGCTTCAACTGCTGAGTATTATGACGAATGACAATCGGTTTGAGGAAGCGTACAATACGAATACCGATGGCCAGAAAGGAGGCCCACGCAATATGTGTGATGTGCTTGATAAAGTGGAAAACCGTGGCATTGCAAAAGGCAAGGCTGAAGGTAAAATCGAAGGCGAAGATACGCTGGCTTTGCTGATGAAGAAGCTGTTCGATCAGAACCGTATTGAAGATGCAAAGCGGGCTTCTGAAGATAAGGAGTACCGTGCTCGGCTGATGAAAGAGTTTGGCATCAGCTAAGCAAAAAATTATATGTACAACTGGGAGAGTGTCTTCGGATGCTCTCCCTTTACTTTTGCAGGGCAGTCCGTGTGGATTGTCCTGTTTTTATTTGGAGACACACAATGAAAGAGGAAAAAATCAATGTCCTTGCGCTCCTGCCAATGGAGCTGCCAAAGGAGATCGAGTTGGACAACACTCTTGAAGCCATGCAGAAATTTGTAGGCGGACTGATCGAATGCATCACATTAAGCGATTCCGGCTCAGAGGTTACGCTGGTCTGCAACGATGAAGGCAAGCTGCTTGGCCTGCCGCTCAATCGTCCGCTGTGGGATGGAGCCGATGTTCTTGCCGGGCCGGGATTTCTGGCCGGATGCGACAACGAAGGGAATCTGACTTCCCTGCCGCAGAGTGCAATGGATTTCTACAAAGAGAAATTCAGAGCTTTTATCATTGAAATTTAAGGAGGAACACTTTATGACCTTTCATGCAATGACCGAACGCTACGAAGAGATTACGGTTTGCGGAAAGCCTGCGTTGTTCACCAGCATCCGCATCAAGAGGGATACTGTCCCGGATGGCCTGTATATCTACGATGTCCGGCATGATGATGAGTGCCGGGGCATCCCTTGCGAAATCGCACCCTTTGTGATGGTCAACCATTGGGGCACCATCATCCTTGCGGAACCGCTGGAACTGCCGGACGATGGGCGGCGATATATTGACGAGGACACCGACTGGGATTATTCTCCCTTGGAGGGCGAGGGCACCGCCGACCATGAGCCGTGTACTACCATTTCCACTTTTATGGCTGTCTACGGCCACCAAAAACTGTCTTAAAGATGCCGTATGGACAGTTTTGTATCAAAATCAGCGGTTTTCAGGCTATTTCGAGCGGCAAAATACAGTCTTAAAAATGTCGCTCGTTATCTTTGAGCCAGAAAGGAACCCCATGAACATCTATGGCTATTGCCGCATCTCTACGGCAAAGCAGAGCATTGACCGTCAGATCCGCAACATCAAGGCTGAATACCCAACTGCCCATATTGTGCGGGAAGCTTACACCGGCACATCCATCACCCGCCCGGAATGGCTGAAGCTCTACCGGATTCTGAAATCCGGGGATACGGTGGTGTTCGATTCGGTGTCCCGAATGTCCAGAAATGCAGAAGAGGGTTTTGCTCTGTACGAAGACCTTTACCGCAAGGGCATCCGGCTGGTGTTTTTGAAAGAGCACCACATCGACACCGAAACCTACAAAAAGGCTTTGTCCGGCAGCATTGCCATGACAGGGACAAATGTGGACTTCATCTTGAAGGGCATCAACGAATATCTGATGGCCTTGGCAAAGGAGCAGATCAAGCTGGCCTTTGAGCAGTCCGAAAAAGAAGTTGCCGATCTGCACCAGCGCACCCGTGAAGGGCTTGTAACAGCAAAGCTGAACGGAAAGCAGATCGGTCGCAAAAAGGGTGTTGGATTTGAAACGAAAAAAGCCAGAGATGCTAAGCAGATCATCCGCACCCACTGCAAGACCTTTGGCGGTACACTTGATGATGCCGAGTGCATGAAGCTCACCGATCTTGCCCGGAACACCTATTATAAATATAAGCGTCAGATTCGTGCCGAACTGATAGCAGAGCAGGATTTGCCGAAAGGAGCAAGCATCTTTTATGAACCGCCAAAATCATTCTGAGCCGGAGAACCGGCTCACTTCGGAGGAGCAGCAGGAGTTTTTGGAACTTCTGGCCCAGCTTACCTCGGAGCAGCGTGAAGCACTGAAAGAAGTGCTCAAATCCTTTACTTAACAAAAATGTGCAGGGCGGCGTTGCTGCTACCCTGCACATTTTATTTTTTACTTCTACTCGAAGAACCGTTAATCAATTAAATCCAAGAACGCCGCGAAATTCTCTGCCATCAGTTCATCTTTTATTTTGCGTGTCCCATGACAACAGGTATATATCTTTTTATCGTATACATATATTGGATCTCCATTGCAAGTCGCAAAAACGAATCGCTCTTTGCCCATAGAATAATCGGATTGAATTGTTTCCAACTCATCTGCCGGAACGAATCTCACCGCATTACCATCCATGGTCACTTCAACATCCACAGGGTTCGCTTGTTGATAAAATTCTTTCAAAACCTCTGGACAAGTGGAAAGCAGCTTTGTTTTTTCAAAAACATTCCGCTTATCTTGCTTAATGGCACTTCTGACAAAGTCATCTATCGACATAAGGACCTCCTAAGCAAATATCGGTTTGCATTTTTCAATCATATAAACACGAAGTTTTTCCGAATAATTCCGCTGATGAACAGTATCAGCTATCGTGTAGGTTACGAAGATGATTCCAACTCCGACAGACACAATGATTCCACTTGGGCCGCCAAAAATACCTTGTGCAGTAATGGATACCACTAGTAGTGAAAGCGAGAACAACGCCTGCTTGCCAACTTGGATAGCCGCTGTTTTCAACGATTCACCCTTGCAAACCAGCTTTACAAACTGTACGGTTGAAAAGACACCTATTGTTATAGCTCCAACAGCACCCATATTACACATTTTAGCTATATTTTCCGTAATTTCAAGTCCTACATTGGAGAAAACTCCCGTCAATGCTTGAGATGCTAGTTGTCCTACGGTTCTTCCTATCCCGTATCCAATGGTGGATTGAATACCCGATGAAAGTCCAGACTTACCGCCATTGATTAAAGCATACTTAATGGAATCAGGGGTAACACCCGTTTGCGCCAACGAAACTGCAAAGCCAATAGTAAAACCAACACCAATACCTATTGCGGCAGCTATTCCAATGCCCTTTATTTCATTTCTAAAGACTCTCTTGCTATTTGTTTTCTTAAGCATTTTGTCTTTGTCAATTTTAGGTGCATCGCTTGAATTGTGAAAGTCACCGTTATGCCCTTTTTCAAGATGTTCTTTTCTCGATTTATAAAATTTTATATTGTCGGGGTCTCCCTGATCTTCGGGATGATCTGCTACATTCTTTTGGTGATGGCCTTCAGCACCTCTAACTTTTCCGGTTTCTTTTATTTCCTGACATTGAGCATCATCCCAATCAGATGAACCTCGACCACCCATTTCGACATCGGCTTTTTCATAATCCCACGCAAGCTTAACTGCATCATTTCTTGCACCTGTATATTCTGAATCTTTTGCTAATCCTTCTGCTACTTTATTTGCGATTCTTTCTCTTTCGGCATGGAAAGCATCTAAAAAAGCATTCAGTTGATTATTGAACTGTGTTGTAACCGTAGCAGTGGTGTATGCAGTAGATGAGATAGCTGTTGCTGTTATTCCGCCTGTATAAGAAGAATCCACGCTGAACTTTGGTCTGAATTCTGTGGTTTGATAGAATGTCAAGCTTTTATTGTTCCTTAGTGCTGTCAGCATAAGTTTCACCTCAGCTTTCGTTCACACTCAATCGAATACCTTGTTAGCTCTAGTTTTCCGTTATCATCTAGCTTGCTAAAGATATAGGAATAGACATGATTATAGAAAATCAGGGTTTCATTAAATAACCGTCCTGCATCATATGCAAACAGCGTCGTGGAAACAAGGCCAAAAAGCTGGCTCTTATCTTTATACCGCGATTCATTATTCTTGAAACTTGTAAAAGCAGAGTTGTATGCATTAACAGCCTTTTTGTTGTAATCGATATTATCTTTGTACTCCAACTGGCGCATCTTGGCACTGATGGTATCAGTGCAGCTCTTGTTCAACTGGTCATAATGTGTTTTCTGCTCTGACGTTAAGTTATCATGGTCAATTTCAGCATCCACAGCACTAATTTCCTGCAAGAGCTTGTCAAACTCTGCATGGGTCTTGGCATTTTCCAACTTCTGCTTTATGGTATAGAGCTTTTTGATTTGCGTGGTGTTGGTGGCCTCGATTGCTCTTTTCTGTTTTTCGTATTCTTCCTGTTCGAGCTGTGCAATGTCCGTAACTACTGCACCAAGTCGATTATGGTACACATGAATGTCGTTGATGATGTCATCCGTAAGATCTGCATTTTCTTCATAAAAAGAGAGAACAAGATTTGCTTGGTCTGCAAAACTCTTACGTTCATCGGTACGAGGCAATTTTTCAGCCAGCATCAGCAGGAAATCCAAATAGGCATTTACGCACTCCGAGTCTCCCGGAGCTTTATTCACCATGTTGCGTCCAATCAGCAATGCTTCCTGAATTTTACCAGCATCCTTGTATTCATTGAACATCGGATTCATAGCAATTTCCTTTCATTCCAAATCCCAGTTGTAGAGGTCACGAAACCATTTCCTTACAATGGGATATGCTCGAAAAAATTCTGAATACCTTTCGCCGCAGTAAGCGAAGTTTCAATTTGCTCAATATCGTAACTATCGACAGTTGTCTGCAACCGTTCCACATAAGCAGTCCACGCCTGATCGAGCTGCTCGGCTGCTTGGTCAAATGCAGTTTCCGTCTGCGCCCAATATTCATTGATGGCTTTTCTGTACTGGTCAGTAACACCTTTTTCTTCATAAGCATTCACCAGCTTTTTAGCGACACTCTTTTCCCAGCCGCCGCCAAAAAGTTTCATAATGCCCAGTCCGGCACTAATCAGCGCACCTGCCACAATACCAATCGGGCCAAGGAAATTGGCAAACAACGCAATCTGACCACCTATGCCAAAGAGGAATGCCCAGCTTCCAAAAGCAAATGCTGCATCAGCAGCTAGAAAAGCTCCCAGTCCTCCGATAATTCCGATTTTAGCAAGTGAAGATGCAAACGCATAACCAGCATCAAAGTCTGCATTAAGACTTGCTTCTTGAAACGAAGCCTGAACACCCTCCTGATAATCGCTCACATATTCTTTGACTTTCACAGACAACTGTTCCGATCTCTCTTTCAGCAAATCGGAACATTTACTTTGCATTTCATCCTGCAACTGGCTTGCAAATTGCTGAATGTCCTCTTTTTTATTTTTGATACCCTTGGATTTGATTCTTCGTGTAATCTCATCAACGGTCAGCACCGATGTGCAATACTTTGTGCATTCATTCAGAGATTCCCCGTTGAGAGAATGAATCAAATCTTTGATTTCACGCTTTTTGTTATCGTTCTCAGCAGTTCGTTCCAAATCAGAATCCTGAATATCTTTCAAAAGCTCAACGTATTTCTGCCGATCTTCGACAAGTGCCTCGTACTTTTGGATTTCAGCTTCCAAATTCGGCTCTTTTCTGGCAACATACGCCCGAACCGATTCTTTGCATTCCGTATCAACGATTTCGGGAATTGTCTCCAGAACAGCTTCTAGGTTATTTCTAAATTTTTCGCAGAGCGCAGGAATATCAGTTGTATAAGTAAAGAAGCGGCTCTGAATTACAGCGGGAGAATAGTCATAGCCAGATTCTTCTGCACGGCTTTTCCAATAGCTGTCCGACAGCGTAGACATATATCGCTCACAGCCACTCTTCAAAATATTGGCAAGAGAAATTTCATTGCCATTATCAACAGAATCTGCATGAGAAGCTACAACAAACAGGTTTGCCAACGGTTTAAGACCATTTTCGCCTTTTTTCTCTAAAACAGGGAGCGTACGGACATTGTTCTTCAGATATTCAATATCTTCAATTCTCAAAAAACCACTTGCCAGCGATAGGTAAATCAAAACATCTGCGTGTGCAGCAGTTTTTGCCGTAATAACATCATCGCTTGCTGTTTCCGTTCCATATCCCGGCAAGTCGATAATATCGCAATTCAAAAGAATCGGAGCATCAACGAAAACAACTGCGGAACCAGCCTCCGTCTTTAATCCACCGCCTTGACGGGTAGAATAGGTTTCCAGAAGGTTCAAATCTCCTCCGGCAACCTTCCACTTTTCGCAGTATTTTTCATCATAAAGTCGTTTGGAGTTCCAAAATTTCTCGTTGCCGCACTCTCTTTTGAAAATCCATGCTTCATCATGGATGAACGCAGGGCGATCTTTAATGTGCTTTACATAAACTGCCGTTGAAGTGGTCGGTGTCCATTTCGCTGGCATTTTTTCAGCACCAATCAGTGAATTGATGAGAGTGCTTTTCCCGGTGTCCGAGCGACCCACGATGGCCACAGTAGGTTTAACGAACTTCGACATGATGCCGATTTCAAGGTCGTCTATGTAATTTTTTCGCATATCATCGGGAATATCCATCTGTTCCAGCGCAGAATTAAGATAGCCTGACAAACTTTTTTTGGTAAAGTTCGTTTTCTCCCAAGTATCTTTTGCATTGATAGGTTTGACCCGCGGCTTTTCATAAGAAAGGATCGTGTTAAAGTCCAACCCAGACTTGGTTGCTATTTTGACAATCAAGTCCATATCAGGTTTCCCGGTCTTATCGAGTTCCTGAACTTCCTGAATACTGATTCCGTAGAGATTTGCAAATTCTTCCTGCGTAAGTTTGAGCTTATCACTCCGTAATGATTTGAAATCCATATCGAGGCTCCTTTACGTTATTTTTCTCGTTCAATTACAAGCTTTCCCGGCGTGTAAAATTGAATTTTATACCAAGACAGTTCTTCGCCCATCGGGTTCATAAAGTGATTCACAACTGGCCCAAAACCCGTTACAAGCATCTTTCCAAGTGGATTTGCTTTCAAATCCAATCCATATTTTTTCTTTACCGTATCCGCGTACGATGTTACAATCGTGATCTCCTGCGCCTTTTCTTTCAGCGCATTACGCAGCTCGGTTTCATTTGCTACCATCTTCATAAAACAGCCTCCTTAATATTGGCTTTTCAGCCTTTCAATTTCCTGCTTCATCTCCTGCACCAGCGTTTCCGGCGCAATCACCTTGACCCTGCTGCCCTGACTGAGCAGCCACATTTTAACACCTGTTCCAAAGACTTCAGCTTCAATGGAGCAAACACCCTCTTTTTCATCTACGACTTTTGCCATCGGGAACTTGTCCAGCACAGCTTCCACCGATGGGCCATAGTAGTTGAAGCTGATCTTCTGCGGCTCACCGCCGAACATGAACTGTGTGCGGTTCTTGTACTCGCCCTCTTTGAAGCGGTCTTTGTAGGGAACAGAAAACTTTTCTCCGGTTTCCTTGATGGAATGTATCCTATCAAGCCGGTAAATGGTGGGATAAGGATCGTTCTTTTTGTGGAAAGCCTCTCTGGTGGAGTGATCTGTGATAACACCCATGAGATAGAAATAATACTCTGAGAACATCAATCCCACCGGCTCAACTATCCGTTTTACGATCTGACGCTCTTTCAGCTTCCGATACTCGATTTCCAGCACCGACTGACTTCGGATGGCCTGTGCCACCATCCACAGATTATCCGGGTCAATGGCTGCATGAGCTGGGTCGTGATAGTGGAACAGCTCATTGCTGATAAACCACTCAATGTCGGCTTTTTCTTTCTGCGACACACAAAGGTTCAGGATGATTTGTAACTGCTTCTCGACTTGCTCTTTGGTAAAAGCTCGGCTTTCCAGCAGAATCTTGCATAGGGCCAGAACCTCACCTTTGGAAAGCTGCTCGATCTCCTGTGTGACCAGACGGTAGCCATTTTCTTTCTTGTCGTACTCGATTTTTCGTACGATGCCTTCTTTGGCACACTGTTCCGAAAGAAAATCCCGGATGCTGTCAATGTCTCTCTGGATAGAGCGGACGTTCACATGGTACTGCTCTGCGGCCTGTTGCTTATTGATGAGCTTACCAGAAAGAAAATCCTGATAAAGTTCCAAAACACGGGTCGTTTTTAAGGTGTCTGCTGTCATTGGTTTGCCCTCCTCTTCGGTTCAGCCCCATTATAGCAACCGTGGTGGACAGGCATTGTCTATCTTCTCTTTTGTTGACTAAAAAGTTTTTGTTTCTAAAATCTGTGCGAGATTTCTAAAAAGGGTTTGATTGCTACGATATATACTATTGAAAGTATACGACTAATGCAATTAACGGTCAAGCCTTGTCACAATAAAATCGTAAGTAAGCACTACGATTTGTACAAGGAGGCCGAACCATGGAACGAGAGAAGCCCACATTTGATATTCTGGGCCGCATAGAGAAAGAACGTGCTGCCCGCAACTGGTCTGAGTATGCCCTTGCAGAAAACTCTGGCCTGACCCAATCCACCATCTCAACATGGAGAAGAAGAAATCTCCAACCCAATGTTGCTTCCATCGAGAAAATCTGTGCAGGCTTCGGCATCACGCTTTCTCAGTTCTTTCAGGAGGAGGACTCTGTTTACTTAACCCCCGATCAAAAGGAACTTCTTGATCTATGGGCTAAACTCTCTCCTACTCAAAGAGAAGCAGTCACTAAAATGCTGTGTGCTTTCCTATATATAAGCGAATGACACTTTTTCCTGCTCGTCAGTCACACGTGTTAAAAATTTTTCCGTAAGCCCCCTTTTTCGACGCACCCATTCAATGGGTGCGTTACAGGGGTGCTTCCGAAAATAATTTTCAACACATGTGCCTTCCTCGCAGGCTGGATTTCTTTTTAATATATCTATAAAATCCAGCATATTATCAAACAAAAAGCGGCCAAGCCTATAAAAGACTTGACCGTTTTCTTATTGATAATAGGATTTAGGTATAAAGTTCTCTGATTTTTGTAAGATCACTGTTCAATAGAGTTTCGTGTTCCAGAAGCTCTTTCTGGACAGCAAGTAGGAAATCTCTGTTATCATAGAGGATTTTGTAGGCTCTGCGGTATAACTCTTCCATCTTAGCTGCTTTTATAGCTTCGCTACTGAAAAGTCTTGTCTCTGACATTCTATTATTCGCCGATTCGACCTCCGAGAAACCAGCACCTGCGAGAGATGTCATCCAAAGATCAAGCAGACGATTGGCATTCTGAATGTCACCACTTGCATTTACATCCATCACTCCATAAATTAAAGACACACCTGCTTTTCCTGCCAAAGTTTTCGTTATATCGTTCAGAAGTTCTTCTTCATTTTTCAAGTAAGTAGAACAGCCATTCTCGAAGCCACCAATGCAGCTCTGATTCCCACGAATGGTAACGATGCCGATGCTGTCCGGATTCAGAATCTCTCCTACAACTGCGTGAGCTGCTTCATGTAATGCAATCTTCTGGCATTCGGTTAAATCAAGGCTCTTGTCTGTTTTGGAGAGCTTATAAACCACCTGAAGCAAGGCATCTGTTACATCATCTTTGTAAATATGCTCGTGTCCCTGGTAGGTGCTATTCAGCGCAGCAAGGTTCATTACTGTTTCAAGGGTAGCACAGCTTACTTTGGGCATAGCCTTGACAATATCCGAGATAAGAACATTTTCGGCCAAATCCTTGTCCCGGAGATAATAGCTGACGATCCTCTCCGCAATCTTTCCCATTGGAGGGTCAAGATAAAGCGTGTAGTCGAATCTGCCGGGCCTCAGCAGCGATGGCGGCATATACTTTGTGTCATTCGTTGTGGCAATCACAAAAAGGTCTGTGCTCTTTGCATCGTCAATACAGGCTTGTAAGCAAGCCCATTCTGGCGCATAGGGAGAATTACTTTCTACGTAGAGGTTCAAATCCTCTAGGAGCAGTATACTAGGTGCGGCCTCTTTTGCGGCCAAGAAAGCAGCCCTCAATTCATCCAGAAAACTGTTCTCCTGACTGGTTTTCCGAAAGACATAAGACTTGCGACCTGATTCTTTTATAAAGACGGTTGCCAGCAAACTTTTACCAAGGCCGGGATCGGATTCCATCAGAAGCCCTCTGGGGATAGAAGCTCCTTTGCTTTTATAGAGTTCTGGCCTTTTCAGGGCATCTAATATCTGGCGTAGAATATTTTTTGTAGATTCATAACCGATGATTTTTTCGTCAAATCTGTCCATAGTAGTCCCTTTCCATTTTTACCGCCAACCTGCGGCTTTCATCTGTGATTCTTGAACGATGTACTCTTGAACGGCTCTTTTGGGAATCTTCCAAACCCTACCGATTCGCATAGCCTTGATTTTTCCGGTTTTCAGGAGCTTGTAGGTTGTGTTCATGCCACATCCCAGTATGTTGGCTACGTCTTCCGGGGTGATAAGAACGTCGTAGTAATCGAACATAACGATCATCCTCCTTCTGATACTTCGTTATAATGAAGTTGAGGCACAGAGGATAAAAGAGGTTGCAAGATGATTTTTTGCAACAAAAAAGACACCTCCGAAGAGATGTCTTAGTTGGTTGTGTGGGCTAGACAGAGGAGAGTACTCACCCTTTACTCACCCTTTTGCCATGAAGATGCAGTAAGATGTACAAATTTACATAGAAGTGCAAATGACATAGCAACGATGAATATAAGGATATATGAAGTGGTATCAGGATACATTGCAGGCAGTGCAAACTCCGATACCTAACTTCATATAAAATACGCTCCTTACACGTTTTTTTGGCATAACGATACAACTATCATTATACGCGATGAAAACCCGGAGCGCAAGGGGATGGGCGCAAAACAACAGATTTACACGGCGGGAGTTCTATATTATACTGTTCTTAAAATACGAACCGATTTCCGGAAGGGAAGGCAGGAGGATGTTATGGAACGCAACGACCCGCGCTATCAGGCTTATGTGGAGATCCTGAAGGAGGAGCTGATCCCGGCGATGGGCTGCACCGAGCCCATCGCGCTGGCCTATGCGGCGGCAAAAGCCCGCGAGGTGCTGGGGGTGCTGCCGGACAGCGTGCAGCTGCAGGTGAGCGGCAGCATCATCAAGAACGTGAAAAGCGTCATCGTGCCCAACACCGGGCACCTGAAGGGCATGGAGGCGGCGGTGGCGGCAGGCATCATCGCCGGTTCCGCTGAGAAGGAGCTGGAGGTCATCTCGGAGGTCAGCGAGGAAAAGAAGTCTGCCATCCGGGACTATCTGCAGACGGTGCCCATCACCATCGAGCACACCGAGCAGGGGCATGTGTTTGACATCGTCGTCACCGAGCGCTGCGGGCAGGACTACGCCCGGGTGCGCATCGCGGACTACCACACCAACATCTGCCGCATCGAGAAGAACGGCACGGTGCTGTACGAGGTGCCCCTGCTGGACGAGACCGTGCAGGAGGATGCCCGCGCCGACCGCAGCCTGCTGAACATGCAGGACATCTGGGACTTTGCCGAGACCGCCGACCTGCGGGACGTGGCAGACCTGCTGGAACGGCAGATCCGCTACAACAACGCCATTGCAGAAGAGGGCCTGCTGGGCGACTACGGCGCCAACATCGGGCGGGTGCTGCTGACCACTTACGGCAATGATGTCTCCAACCGCGCAAAAGCCAAGGCCGCCGCCGGCTCCGATGCCCGCATGAACGGCTGCGAGCTGCCGGTCATCATCAACTCCGGCAGCGGCAATCAGGGCATCACCTGCTCGGTGCCCCTCATCGAGTACGCCAAGGAGCTGCACAGCGGCAAGGAAAAGCTCTACCGCGCCCTCATCATCTCCAATCTGGTGGCCATCCACGAAAAGACCGGCATCGGCACCCTGTCTGCCTACTGCGGCGCGGTCAGCGCAGGTGCGGGTGCAGGCGCAGGCATCGTGTACCTGTGCGGCGACGGCTATCAGGCTGCCATCCACACGGTGGTCAACGCCCTTGCCATCGTGTCCGGCATCGTGTGCGACGGAGCCAAGGCTTCCTGCGCCGCAAAGATCGCATCTTCGGTGGATGCGGCGCTGCTGGGCTACAACATGTACAAGTGCAATCAGGAGTTCAAGGGCGGCGATGGCATCGTGATGAAGGACATCGAGACCACCATCAAGGGCATCGGACGTCTGGGCAAGGACGGGATGCGGCAGACCAATGAGGAGATCATCCGGCTGATGATGAGCTGAGCGGCGGAGCCTGCGTCCCAAAAATCATACAAAACCTTCTTTATTTTGTCATAACTATTCCGTATAATAAAGGATAGGGGAACTTTACCCTGTTTGATTCGGAAATACTGCTCCGGCAGACAGCCGGAGAATTTGATTTTTGGAGTATCAGGTACAGGAGGAACACTCATGGCAAACGAAAAGATCCTCGTCGTGGACGACGATACCAACATCTGCGAGCTGCTGCGGCTTTATCTGACCAAGGAGGGCTATCAGGTCACCACCGCGAACGACGGCGAAGAAGGTCTGGACAAGTTCAATCAGGTCAAGCCCGATATGGTGCTGCTGGATGTGATGATGCCCAAGATGGACGGTCTGGAGGTCTGCCGCCGCATCCGCAAGCTGGGCAACACCCCCGTGATGATGCTGACCGCCAAGGGCGAGACCTTTGACAAGGTGCTGGGCCTGGAGCTGGGCGCGGACGATTACATGGTCAAGCCCTTTGACACCAAGGAGGTCGTGGCCCGCATCAAGGCGGTGCTGCGCCGCTGCACCACCACCACCGCCCAGACTGAGAGCACTGAGGGCGTGATCGAGTTCGACAACCTGCGGCTGGACATGAACAGCTACGAGCTGCGGGTCAAGGGCAAGGTGGTGGAGGCTCCCCCCAAGGAGCTGGAGCTGCTGAACTGCCTGGCCTCCCACCCCAACCGTGTTTACACCCGCGACCAGCTGCTGGACGAGGTGTGGGGCTTTGAGTACTACGGCGACAGCCGCACCATCGATGTCCATGTCAAGCGTCTGCGCGAAAAGCTGGCGGGCGCTTCCGACAAGTGGGAGCTCAAGACCGTCTGGGGCGTGGGCTATAAGTTCGAGGTGCGTCAGTAATGCGCAAAAGTATTTCGGTCACCTTCTTTTCGATGGTGGCCACCCTGCTGGTGCTGGGCACGGCGGTGCTGGGCTGCTCCGAGTGGCTGCTGTTCAGCCGTTATTTTGCCCAGGAGCGCTACGACACGCTGGACAGCGTGGCGGATGTGACCCAGCGCGCGGCGGATTATATCGTGCAGCAGGCGGCTCTGCCCAAGGGGGCCGAGCTGGATGCCCTGAACACCAAGCTGGAGATCATCGGCGAGAGCGCCGAGGCTTACCTGTTTTTCACCGATGAAGAGGGCAGGGTCCTCATTGCCTCCAACCCCGAAATGGTGGGAACAGATGTTGTGGGGCCGGAGCTTATGAAAAAAGTTGCCGGGGATCAGCCCTACCACACCCTGAGCACGCTGGACGGTGTGCTGACCGAGAAGAGCTATGTCTCGGTGCGGCACATGCAGGATGCCCAGGGCAACAACAGCGGCTATCTCTTCCTCTGCTCCTCCGGCGCGCGGCTGACCGATTTCAAGGAGGAGTTCTGGTCGAACTTCTTCTTCTCGGCCTGCATCATGCTGCTCTGCGCCAGTGTGCTGACCTCCTTCCTGATGCGGAAGCTGACCGACCCGCTCCAGAAGATCACCGATGCCGCCCAGCGGTTTGGCGGCGGGGACTTCTCTGTCCGTGTCGAGGGCGTGGAAGGTGAGGGCGAAGTGGTGGATCTGGCCCGCACCTTCAACCAGATGGCGGAGAACATTCAGTCCAACGACAATTCCCGCGGCCAGTTCATGGGCAACATCGCCCACGAGCTGCGCACCCCCATGACCACCATCAAGGGCTTTGTGGACGGCATTCTGGACGGCACCATCCCGCCCGATATGCAGAACCACTACCTGCAGCTGGTCAGCGAGGAGACCGGCCGCCTGGCCCGGCTCATCCAGAACATGCTCGATCTCTCCAAGCTGGAAAGCGGCGAGTATCAGGTGAACGCCCGGATGTTCAACATCTGGGAGACGCTCACCGGTGTGGCCCTTTCGGCGGAGCAGCGCATCAATGACGGCATGATCGATCTGGAAGGCCTGACCATGGATGAAAAGGTGCTGGTCTACGCGGACCCCGACCTCATCCATCAGGTGGCTTATAACATTCTGGACAATGCCATCAAGTTTACCCCGGCGGGCGGCACCATCAAGTTCCATGTGGAGAAGCTGGGCCCCGAGGTGGAGATCTCGATCTGGAATTCCGGTCAGGGCATCAGCCCCGAGGCGCTGCCCTATGTGTTCCAGCGCTTCTACAAAGAGGACAGGTCCCGCGGCCTGCACGCCCGGGGTGCCGGTCTTGGCCTGAATATCTGCAGGGTGCTGGTCAACCTTTCCGGAGGCCAGATCCGTGTGGAGAGCCAGCAGGGCGAGTGGTGTCAGTTCGTGTTCACCCTGCCCGCCACGCCCCCCAACCCCAGCGGCATGAAGCGCCTGCCGGACGAATCAGGTCAGCCCGTGCCGGTGGAGGACCCCGCCAGCATGAAGCCTGTCAACTGAATCCGCGGCCAGACTGTCCCCCTGAAACGGGCGGGGCGGTCTGGTCGTTTTTGGTTTTGGAATGGATTTTGGATGTATCCGGGGGCAGGTTTGAGACTTTTCCGTGAAAAACACGGCTCCGGGTTTGATTTTTTGCGTGTTTTCATGTAAACTAAGAGTAACCATGCCCGCCCTGCATTCCGGCCCCAAAACAGGGGCTCCGGCAGAACGGATGGTGTAATCTTTCTGAAAAATAACGGAGAGTATAAAACGCAATGACGATCATTAGTCCTTCGATCCTTTCGGCTGATTTCAATCAGCTTGGCGCAGACTGCCGCATGGTGCTGGATGCCGGTGCGCAGATGCTGCATTATGACGTGATGGACGGCCACTTTGTGCCCAACATCAGCTTTGGCGTGCCGGTACTGAAAAGCCTGCACAAGGGGATGCCCGCAGCATTCTACGATGTCCACCTGATGATCAGCCACCCGCTGCAGTATGCAGAGCCTTTCATCAAGGCGGGTGCCAGCCTGTACAACTTCCACCTCGAGTGCGAGGACGACATCCAGCAGACCATCGATGCGGTCAAGGCACTGGGCTGCAAGGTGGGCCTGACCATCAAGCCCGGTACTGCGCCGGAGGCGCTGGCCCCGTATCTTGACCAGCTGGATCTGGTGCTGGTGATGAGCGTGGAGCCCGGCTTCGGCGGGCAGAAGTTCATGCCCTCGGCGCTGGAAAAGCTGCGCTGGCTCAAGGAAGAGCGGGCAAAGCGGAGCGCCCGCTGCCTGCTGGAAGTGGATGGCGGCGTGGACGACACCACCGCCCCCCTGTGTGTGGAGGCGGGTGCCGATATTCTGGTGGCGGGCAGTGCCGTGTTCGGCGCAGCCGACCCGGCTGCGGCGGTGCGCCGTCTGGCCGCCCTGTGAGAGGTGCCTTACCATGGATGAACGTTTGATCCAGCAGCAGGAGCAGGAGCTTGCAAAGACGGGGCGGTACTATCTGCACGTCTGCTTTATGACCATCCCGCTGCTCTGCATGGCCTGCTTCCTGTACGGTCTGCGGCCCCTGCTGCTCTGCGGCGCGGCGCTGCTCACCGGCAACCTGTGTGACCGCCTGGTCTCCCTGCTGCGCCGCCGCGTGTATCGGGCCGGAGATTTTTCCAACGAGAGCTTTGCCCTCATCATCGCCCTGCTCATGCCCGCCACGGTGGACTGGTATGTGGTCATTATGGCGGTGCTGGCCGGTGTCCTCATCGGCAAGGAGGTGTTCGGCGGCTACGGCAGCTATCCCTTCAACCCCGCTGCTGTGGGCTACGCCGTGGCGGCGGTGTCCTGGCCGGAGCAGGTGTTCCGCTACCCCCAGCCCTATACCAACATCCCCCTGTGGGATGCCACCGGCGTGCCGGTGTCCAGCACCATCTCGGATACCCTGCGCAGCGGCGGCAGCCTGAACATCAGCGCCATTTCGCTGGGCCTGGGCGAGTACGCCGCCCCCATGGGCACGGGTGCTGCCCTCATCCTTCTGGCCTGCGGGCTTTTCCTCTGGCTGCAAAAGGATGTCCGTCTGGGCGCTTCTGTCAGCTTTGTGGTCACCTGTGCCCTCATCGCCTTCCTCTTCCCCCGTCAGGTGGGAGTAAACGGCGTGGACATCGCCCTACGCCTGCAGTGCGTGCGGGACGAACTGCTGACCGGTGCCATGCTGTTCAGCGCGGTGTTCCTGCTCAACGAGCCCTACACCTGCGCCCATCACCATCTGGGCCGCATCCTGTACGGTGTTCTGGTGGGGGCAATCACCATGGGCTTCCGGTATTACGGCGTGTACGAGACGGGTGTCTGCTTTGCCCTGCTCACGGTCAACAGCATTTCCGGCTGGATGGACCGCACCGAGAGCCGCCTGTATCAGCTGATGCACCGCCCCGCGGCCGGAAAGGAGGGCGCTGAATGAAACGCTCCATTGCAGAACTGATCACCCGCGATCCAGAGAAGTTTGCCCACCATGACCGGGTGTTCAAAAATAACCCCGTTGTCATGCAGGGCATGGGTCTGGCTCCGCTGGTGGTGCTTGCCACCACGGGCAAAAATGCTTTGATGCTGGCCGTGGCTGTGGCCCTGCTGCTCACGCCTTCCCGGATGCTGGCCTGCCTGGTCAGCCGCCTGTTCCCCCTGCGGGACGAGCAGCCCGCCCCGGAAGAGCTGGAGAAAAAGCTGCTGCCCCGGGCGCTGGTGTACAGCGGCAGTGCGGCGGTGGTCTACCTTGCCGCTTATCCCATCCTGAACGCTGTGTTCGGCACCGACCTGCTGATGCTGGGCATCTACCTGCCCATGCTGGTGGTGGAACCCCTGCTGACCTACCGCTTTGGCCGCGTGCAGGAATCTATGCACAAGGCTGTCTCCAAGGGTCTGCGCATCACGGTGGGCTACGCGCTCATCCTGTTCATCGTGGGCTGCCTGCGGGAGTGGCTGGCGCTGGGCAGTGTGTTTGGAGTCCAGCTCAGCCGCTCTGTCCTGCCCATGGCATCCATGCCGGCAGGCGGTTTCATCGTGCTGGGCGTGGTGTGTGCCGTCTGGCGCGCGCTGGCCCGCAAACACAAGGAATACCTGAAAACTGAGGCGCGCGGCACGCTGGCTGCGCACCCCCGGAAGGAGGTGCAGGATCAGTGAGTGCTGTGATGAATACCATCGGTGTGGCCTTTGCCTACGCCGTGCTGGCCCTGTTTGCCCAGAACGCCATCTTTACCCGTGGTCTGGGCGTGTCGCGCCTGATCCAGCTGGTGGGTGACGAGCGCACCAGCAGCTGGTGGTTTGCCCTGCTGCTCTGTGTTACCCAGACGCTGGTGGCTCCGCTGGCGTATTTTGCGGGCAGCCAGATCGTGGATCTGCCCTACCGTGCCCCGCTCCGCCCGCTGCTCTACCTGGCCTGTGTGGCGGTGGTCTGCATCTTTGAGCACGCCATCCTGCGGGCGGTCAAGGGCCCCCGCAGCGGCCTGCTCATCCGCATCCTGCCCATTGCCGCCGTGAACAGCGGCGTGCTGGGCACCATGCTGGTGGAACGTACCCAGAGCTTTACGCTGGCGCAGTCCATCGGCTTTGGCCTGGGCAGCGGCTTGGGCTACCTGCTGGCTGTGATGCTGGTGACCGAGGCGGGCAACCGCCTGCGCAGCAAGGCCATCCCCGAAGCATTCCGCGGCCTGCCCATCACCCTGATCTATATCGGTGTGCTGGCGCTGGCCATCTACGGCTTTACCGGCCATTCCGTGATCCTGTAAGTTGACCCCAAGGAGGGTGGTTGATTATGGCAAGATATCCCAAACGCCAGAAGGTCAAGCGCTACCGGCGCAGCTTTTACACCCGCGAGATGCGGCTGAAAAAGGGCATCGGCATTGCGGTGCTGGTGGTGGCCGTGCTGGCAGCGGCCTGGGTGGCCGCGCCCCATGTGCTGGACTGGGCCACCCACACCTGGTATACCGTGGTGCGGGATCGTGACCTTTCCGCATCCAGTGCCGTCAGCGAGAGTGCATCCTCCGGGGCACAGAGCACCGCTGCCAGCGAACCGGCAGCTTCCTCGGTGCCGGAAAAGGAGCCGGAGCCCGAGGTCAAGGGCACTGATATTGTGACGGGCCTGTGGGCAGAGGTGGATGTGACCACCCTGACCGACGAGGCCGCCATCCGCTCCGCCGCCCGGCAGCTCAAGGCACAGGGCATGACCTATGCCATCCTGACCCTGAAGGACACCGCCGGGCAGGTGTATTACGCCTCCCAGACGGCGGTGGGTGCCGCCAATGCAGCCCCCACGCAGGTCGAGCTGACGAGTGTGGCATCCATCTTCAAGGAGGAGGGGCTGGTGCCGGTGGCTGCGCTGACTGCCTTCCGTGACCCTGCCGGTGCCCGGGCCGACCACGCTCTGGCCATCCGGTATCAGGGGCAGGAGTACCTCTGGCTGGACAACAAGGCTTCCGCCGGAGGCAACCCCTGGCTGAACCCCTACGCCGCGGAGACCGTGCAGTATATCGGTGATCTGATCGCCGAGGTGCACGCCGCCGGGTTTGATCAGGTGCTGCTGGAAAATGTCCAGTTCCCCTCGTCCACCAGCGCCAAGCAGGATTATGGCACCACCAACGGTGTGGACCGTGCCGGGCAGCTGACTGCGGATATCGCCGCCTGGCAGGCCCGCTTCGGAGATACGGTGACGCTCTGGTACGGTTATTCGCTGGCCGAGGTGACCGGCTCCTCCAGCCAGCTGGGAACCCCTGCGGCCCAGCTGGGCGTGAAGAACCTGCTGGTGAAGGTACCGTCCTCCTCTACGCTGGATGCAGCGGCCCGGGAGGAGCTGACCCTCTCCCTGACCGAGGCAGGTGTGGAGCATTTGGTCATCCGGGACGATGCCGCCAGCTATTTTGAGTGATCCCTGCGTTTTTGTGAGAGGGAGGGAAGTATTATGAACAAAACACCCTGTTTTTCCCCGGCACACATCCTGCTGCCGTCGGAACAGATCCCGGTGGGGCAGTGGGGCTGTGTGGCCTGCGATCAGTTCACCAGTGACCGCTCCTATTGGGAAAAGGCGGCGCAGGCCGCCGCAGGCGGCCCCAGCACACTGAACCTGATCCTGCCGGAGGTCTATCTGGAAGAGGATGACGTGGATGCAAGGATCAGTGCCATCCATGCGGCCATGGACGATTATACCCGGAACGTGCTGACCCGCGCGGTGGACGGCTTCATTTATGTGGAGCGCACCGAGCAGAGCGGCCGGGTGCGGCAGGGCCTTGTGGGCAGGATCGACCTGGAGGCATACAGCTATGCCGAGGGCGCGGTGCCTGCCATCCGCCCCAGTGAGCACACCGTGGAAAGCCGCATCCCGCCCCGCATGGCGGTGCGCCGGGGGGCAAGGCTGGAAACGCCCCATATTATGATGCTGGCCGATGACCCCGGCTGCACCCTCATCGAGCCCATCGGCGAGAAGAAGGAGCAGCTGCGCAAGGTCTACGAGGGCGACCTGATGCTGAACGGCGGCCACATTGCCGGCTGGGCAGTGGAAGATCCCGCCCTGCTGGCCCAGATCGACAGCGCCCTGAACGCTCTGGGCAGCCAGGAGGCCTTTGATGCCCGGTATCCCCAGGCAAAGGGCGGCGCGCCCCTGACGCTGGCCGTGGGCGATGGCAACCATTCGCTGGCTTCCGCCAAGGCCTGCTGGGAGGAACTGAAAAAGACCCTGCCCCCGGAGCAGCAGCTGACCCATCCGGCCCGCTGGTGCCTGGCTGAGGTCTGCAATGTCCACTCTCCGGCCATTGAGATCGAGCCCATCCACCGCGTCCTTTTCAATGTGGACTGCGGTGCCGTGCTGCTGGCCCTCATCGCGTGGAGCGATTCCCACGCGGCAGGCATCTGCTTCGGCGATGCAAAACAGCAGTCCTTTACGCTGGCAGGCCCCCATGTGGCCAATGTGCTCAGCTTTGAACATCCCGTTGCCCCGCTGACCGTGGGCACCATTGACGCATTCATTGAGTATTTCATGGCCCGCCACATCGAGGCCCGGGTGGATTATGTCCACGATGAGCCCGCTGTCCGCGCCCTGTGCAGGCAGGGGGGTGTGGCTTTTCTGATGCCGCCCTTTGAGAAGAGCGATCTGTTCAAAGGCATCGTTATGGGCGGTGTGCTGCCCCGCAAGACCTTCAGCATGGGGCACGCAGAGGAAAAGCGCTATTATATGGAATGCAGAAACATTTTAGGTGAAGAATGACATTTAACGAACTGAATCTTTCCGCGCCTGTGCTGCGTGCTGTGGCACAGGCGGGCTATGAAACCCCCTCGCCCATTCAGGCGGCGGCCATTCCGCCGGTGCTGGCCGGGAGGGACTTGATGGGCTGCGCCCAGACGGGTACCGGCAAGACGGCTGCCTTTGCGCTGCCCATGCTCGACCGCCTGACTGCCAGCGCGCCCCGCAAAAAGGGTGCCATCCGCGCCCTGATCCTGACCCCCACCCGGGAGCTGGCTTTGCAGATCGGCGAGAGCTTTGAGGCCTACGGCAAGTATCTGACCCTGCGCAGCACCGTCATCTTTGGTGGTGTGGGTCAGGCTCCGCAGGTCGCAGCCCTGAAAAAGGGCGTGGACATCCTCATTGCCTGCCCGGGCCGCTTGAACGACCTGGTGGGGCAGGGGCTGCTGGACCTCTCCAACATTGAGATCTTTGTTCTGGACGAAGCCGACCGGATGCTGGATATGGGCTTTGTCCACGACGTGAAAAAGGTGATCGCCAAGCTGCCCAGGCAGCGCCAGAACCTGATGTTCAGCGCCACCATGCCCAAGGAGATCGAGCAGCTGGCTGCAGGCATCCTGCATGACCCGGCCTTTGTCAAGGTGGACCCGGTGTCCAGCACGGTGGACCGCATCCAGCAGAGCCTGTATTTTGTGGAGAAGGGCAACAAGAAGTTCCTGCTGCCCTGGCTCATCAAAAACCTGAAGCCTGAGGTGGTGAACGCGCTGGTGTTCAGCCGCACCAAGCACGGAGCCGATAAAATTGCAAAAGATCTGAACAAGCAGGGCATCCCCGCTGCCGCCATCCACGGCAACAAGAGCCAGACCGCCCGCGTGACGGCGCTGGAGGATTTCAAGGCGGGCAAGACCCGGGTGCTGGTGGCGACCGATATCGCCGCCCGCGGCATTGACATCAGCGAGCTGTCCCATGTGTTCAACTACGACCTGCCCGAGGTGCCCGAGACCTACGTCCACCGCATTGGCCGCACGGCCCGTGCCGGTGCCGACGGCACTGCCGTCAGCTTCTGTGCCCCGGAGGAAAAGGAATATCTGGCCGGGATCGAAAAGCTGAACCGCCGCCAGATCCCGGTGGTCTCCGGCCATCCCTGGGACGGCGTGCCCGCCCCTGTCAAGGCTGCGCCCCCGGTGCGGGGCAAAAAGCCCAAGGCGGAAGCGGAGCAGCCCGTGAAGGCAGAGCAGCCCACCAAAGCAGAAAAGGCAGCCAAGGCCGAAAAGCCCGCTGCCCCCAAGAAGGAAAAAGCGGCTGCAAAACAGCCCAGCTCCAAGAATACCGAACCGAAAGAAGGAACATCCATGGAGGAAAACCAGAAGCGCACTTCCGGCGGCCGCAGTGAGAACCGCCGCTCCAATAACAGCCGCACCCGCCGCGAGGGCAATGCCCCGCAGCCGGCCAACCGCGGCAGCAACGCCCAGCCCAAATTCGACCCCCACTTTGTGAGCGCCCCGGAGGCTACCCCCCTGCGCCCGGTCAAAAAGGCTCCGGCTGCGCAGCCTGCCGCAAAGCAGACTGCTCCGGCCCAGAACGGCCAGCGTCAGCGCGGCGGTCAGCCTGCCCGTGCCGAGCAGCACACCGACCGCAATGATCCGCGCACCGAGCAGCGGGCAGAGCGGAACAGCCGCAATGCCCGCCCGGCCCAGAACAGCCAGAGCCAGCAGGGCAGCCGCAATAACCGCAATGCAGTGCAGAGCAGCCGCCCGGCCCGCCCCGCCAAGAGCGAGGCACCCCACGGCCGCAGTCGGAACACCGCCCTCGCACGGGACGAGGACCCGGGCCTGATGCTGATCAGCCGCCGCCCGCCCCAGCAGAAGTTCACCAACTTTGAAGAGTATATGACCGCCCACGGCGGTGCCACCGCACCCATTGAGGATCACACCGATGAAACCTGAGCCGTTTGCCCCCTGGCAGTGCCCGCTCTGCGGCGAACCCCTGACCGGGGACACTGCTCTGAAATGCGGCAGGAACCACAGCTTTGACCGGGCGAAAGAGGGGTACTGGCACCTGCTGCCGGTGCAGAGTATGCGCACCAAGGCCCCGGGCGACAGCAAAGAGATGGTCGCCGCCCGCCGTGCCTTCCTGAACGCCGGGTATTACGGCATCTTCGGCCGGGCGCTGGGGGAACTGTGCCTTGCGTACGGCGCTGCCGCCGGGGCAGATGCACCGCTCCATCTGCTGGATGCGGGCTGCGGCGAGGGCTGGTACGACCGCTGCATTGCACAGGCCTTTGCGCAGGCGGGCCGGCCGGTGCAGCTGGCGGGTTTTGATATCGCAAAGCCTGCGGTGCGTCTGGCCGCAAAGGCGCTGCCTGCCGCAAAATACGCGGTAGCATCCAGCTTTGCCCAGCCTGTCCGCACCGGATGGGCCGACCTGCTGCTCAACTGCTTCTCGCCCTTTGCGCAGGAAGAGTTCCGGCGCGTGCTGCGCCCGGGCGGACGGATGATCTATGTCGTGCCCGGTGCAGAGCACCTCTACCAGATGAAGGCTGTCCTCTACGACACGCCCTATAAAAATCCGGTGCAGGAGGTGGCCTATGAGGGCTTCCGCCCCATTGGGGAGCGGGAAGTCTCGGGCAGCATCACGGTGCCTGCCGGGCAGCTGGAGGCGCTGTTCGCCATGACCCCCTATTACTGGAAAACACCGCGAGATGGCGCAGCCCGCCTGGCCGTCCTGCCTGAGCTGACCACGGACATCGCGTTCCGCTTCCTTGTGTTTGAAAAAGAGTGATCGAAAAGCCCCCGGCCTGTGAGGATACAGGCCGGGGGCTTTTTGCGTGCAGAAAACAGGGTCACATCGCGATCCAGCCCAGTGCGTTGGCGACCGAGCTGGCCAGGATGATGGCCGCGAAGATGGGGCAGAGATACCGGAGCATAAAGTTGAACACCGGTTTGCGGCGGAAGGGCTGACCTTCCCGCGTGACCTCTTCCTCGATCTTTTCCACACCGACGATCCGGGAGATCAGCAGGCAGGTGGCAATGGCCGCAATGGGCATCATCACCGAGTTGGTCAGGAAGTCGAAGAAATCGAGGAACTGCATCCCGAACACGGTCACACTGGCAAGGGGGCCGTAGCCCAGCGCGGAAAGGCTGCCCAGTGTGATCATAATGCAGCCGATGAGGATGGTGGAGCGGGTGCGGTCCCAGCCCAGCTCGTCCTCAAAGGTAGAAACAGCACTCTCGGTCAGGGCAATGGAGCTGGTGAGGGCCGCGAACAGCACCAGCACAAAGAAGAGCACGCCTACGGCAGTGCCCATGCCCATGCTGGCAAAGACCTTGGGGATGGTAATGAACATCAGGGCCGGGCCCGCCTGCAGGGTGTCAGGGTCGCCGCCCGAAAAAGCGAACACGGCGGGAATGATCATCAGGCCCGCCATGATGGCAATGGCGGTGTCGAAGATCTCCACGTTTTCCGTGGACTGCTCAATGGACACGTTCTTTTTCATGTAGGAGCCAAAGGTCACCAGGATGCCCATAGCAATGGAGAGGGAGTAGAACATCTGCCCCATGGCGGAAACCACGGTCATCCACGAGAAGTTGGCCGGGTTGGGCACCAGAAAATACTTTACGCCTGCCAGTGCGCCGGGCCGTGTAACCGAGTAGACGGCAATGACCACCGAGAGCACCACCAGCACCGGCATCATCACCTTGGAAACGCGCTCCACGCCGTTGCGCACGCCCGCAAAGATGATGCCCAGCGTGATAAAGGTGAACAGCAGGAACGAGATCTCGGCCAGCAGACCGTTGGAGATGAAGCCGGAGAAATACCCGTCCGATGCCAGCGCACTGCCATGGCCGGTGAGATACTGGGCCAGATAGTGGATGACCCAGCCGCCGATGACCGAATAATAGGGGACGATCAGGATGGGGATGACGGCGTTGATCCAGCCGCCGAACGCCAGCCCCTTGCCCTTGCCAAAATGGCTGTAAGCACCCACCGGGCTCTTGCGGGTCATCCGGCCCAGCGCCGTTTCGGCAATGATCATGGTGTAGCCAAAGGTGACAGCCAGCAGGATGTAGATGAGCAGAAAAATGCCGCCGCCGTATTTTGCGGCCAGATACGGGAAGCGCCAGATATTGCCCAACCCGACCGACGCACCGGCGGCGGACAGCACGAATCCGAGTTTGCCGGAAAACGCGCTGCGCTTGTGGTGAGTTTCCATGTTTTTTTCCTCTTTTCCAATTGATAAACTCAAGTGTAACATAGAAGAAACGGGATTTCAACGAATCGCAGGCGTTTCACCGGTGGAGAGATTTCAGGCGGAAGGTGAAGAAAAGTGAATCATTTCCTGGTAAAGGGCTCCATGCCGTGCTCCTCGGGGGTGTAGTATTCCATCAGGGAGATGTAGTTTTCCGGGTGGTGGCAGAACGCCGCGCGCAGAACACTGTCCAGCTCGCCCCGGGCGGTGAGCAGACGGATGATGTACTGGGCCACCATCTGCACCACATCGGTCTCGATGCCATAGCACAGGCCGACCGCCAGCACCGGGATCAGGATCTGCCGGGCCAGCAGGGGCACGTTCTGGCCGTACCGCTCAAGGATGGGGCGGCTCATGGTGGAGGCGGCCCAGACGCTGCCCACGATCTGCCAGTAATCGATCTCTTTCATGTGGGAAAGGCTCTGCAGCCGCTCCACGATCTCACCGTCGCTGAGGATGTAGCCATCGACCACCTCTTTTTCGGAGCGGATAAAGGCACACTGGATCATGTCCATGATGGCGGTTTCGTACTTCTGGTGGAAATTTTCCCGGGAAACGCAGAACTTGGCCACGATGTCGATGAGGGCACTGGTGTCCTCGGCGGTGGCAAGGCTGCTGACCACCAGCGGTGTGGGGCCGAATTCCGCCCCCAGCGCGTCCAGGTCGGCCAGTTCTTCGGCATTCCGGGTGGCGGGCAGAAAGCGGTCACAGCCGTTGCGGTGGTAGCCCCAGGCAGCGGGCAGCACCCGGGCCACCGCATCGCCGCTGGAAATGATGCTGAAGATGTTGCTCTCGGGCCAGCTTTCCAGCAGGGTGCCGTCCGGGGCGTGGTTGGCATCGAAATCCTGCTGCAGGTCAGGCCGGTCAGCGGCAGTCAGGGCCGCAGGCACCGCAAAGCCGTAGGCATAGATGTTCTCCCGCCCCAGCTGGGGGAGCTCCCGGGCGATCTTTGCCGCCAGCAGATTTGCGATAATGGAGCCGCGGCTGTAGCCGCCCAGCCAGAGCTTGAAGGCACCGCCCTGCCCTGCCCGGGCCAGATAGGCCTTGAGGGACGCAAACACCGCCGCCACAGGCGTGACAAAGCCGGTGTGCGCGCTGGTATCGCCTATGTGGAAGTTGCTGGCCCACTCGCCGCCGTAGCCGCCGCCCCGCAGGACAAGCGCCACAAGGGTGGTGCGCTGGCCGTTCAGGGTCAGGGTCTTGCGGGCCAGCGAATAGCCCACAAAGTCCCCGGCCCGGCCGGTGTCAAGGTCGTAGTTGCAGAACAGCGCGTCCCCGAAGCCCAGGGCCTCGTAGGCGGCAGCAATGTGGGCTTCCCGCCCCACGGAGCCGTTGACCCAGTATTCCGCATCGCTGGCTATGGTGTTGGCCGCAGCGCAGACCAGACCCAGCGTTGCCAGCGCCAGCTGGTGGTCATATTGGGTGGCCGGGTGGGTGAAAAAGCTGTCGGAGTAATAGAACGTGTGGGTCAGGTCACAGCCGCTCAGGTCACTGCGGATGCCAATGGCGTAGCGGCCATCCGGTACTGCGCGTCCCACGGAGCTCTGTCCGGCTGCCCGGACCATCAGCCCGGGCAGCAGAGTGCTGCCGGCCGCAAACCCCAGCACCTTGCAAAAACTTCTTCGATCCATAATTTTCCCCTCAAAAATCAGAATGGATTTTTTCTTAGTATACCGTATCCCGGGCGGGGATACAATCCAAAGTTTTCCGGGCGGCAAAAAACGGGCCGGTGTTGCGCACACCGGCCCGTTATGTTACACTGTTGTTCAGTCCAGATCCTTGCAGCACTCCACGATGTGGTGGAACATCTGCTCCACGGCGGGAGCCATGGCGGTGGGACGCTGGACGGCCAGACCCACCACGCGGTCCTCTTCGGGCTCGATGGGGTAGATCTTGACCGCTGCCGTGCAGTTGCGCAGCAGCATCCGGGGCATGATGGAAATGCCCAAGCCCGCCTCGACCATGGCAATGTTCGACTGGTCATCGATGACATGGCAGCGGCGCTCCGTGGAGATGGAATACTTCTTGAGGAACTGACGCATCTCCGCGTCGGTGGCATCCCACTGTACCACAAAGTTCTGCCCGTTCATCAGGGCGGGGGTCATCACGCCGTTGGGCGGCTCGGGCCAGTCCATGGGGGTGATGCAGAGCAGCGGCTCGTGGAATAGCTCGGTCAGAACAAACTCCTCCCGGCAGTTGTTGGAGAGGAAGGCGATGTCCACCTGACCGGTGCGCAGCCACTCCTTGACATCGTCGTAGGTGCCCTGATAGACCTCGACTTCGATCTGTGGGTAGTGGTCCATAAAGCCCTTGAGGATGCTGGGCAGCAGCCCGGAGCAGATCGAGTTGAAGGCACCCAGCTTGACCTTGCCCTTTTCCAGGCCGTTCAGGCGGGCAATGCTCTGCTGCAGGGCCTCGTCGCTGTTCAGCACCGCACGGATGGAGGGGTACAGCGAAGCGCCGTAGCTGGTCATGGTAACGCCGTTTTTGCCGCGATTGAATAAGGTAAAGCCAAGCTCGGCCTCCATCACGGCGATGGCGTGGCTGATGGCCGAGGGAGTCAGATGCAGCTGCTGAGCCGCCTTGTTAAAGCTGCCCTGCCGTGCAACTGCGTCGAAAATCTCATAAGAAAACAGCGTCATTCCCAATGCCTCCTTCCGGTCTGATCTGGTTCGGAGACGCTCGATCCTCTGTGAATCTTTTTCATCTTTGGTTTGAGATAGTTCAATTATCTTCTTGATTTTACTATCCCGCGTCCGTCCTGTCAAGCATTTTGGGCTGATTTGTGCACGCTCTGTGCAGATTTTGCCGCAGCAGACGCAGGAAATGCCACCTTTCCGCCGTTATAGTTCTTATAACGATTTTTTACAAACTGACCGAGGTGTTTTTTATGACCGCACTTTCCCCGCGCTGCAGCTTCAGCGGCACCGCCCTTAAAACCATTGCCTGCATCACCATGCTCATCGACCACATCGGCGCGTCCTGCATCGAGGCAGGTATCCTTACGCCCGGGCTGGACAGCGGCACCCTCTCGCGGGACACCCTTTCCGCCTATCCGCTGTACCGGCTGGACATGGTGCTGCGCTTCACCGGGCGGCTGGCCTTTCCCTTGTTCTGCTTTTTGCTGGTGGAGGGCTTTGTGCACACCCACAACGTCAAAGGCTACCTTGGGCGGCTGGTGCTGTTCGGCCTTCTGAGCGAGGTGCCCTTTGACCTTGCGTTCTTCCGCACCCCTTTTGACCCCAGTGCACAGAACGTTTACTGGACGCTGGCGCTGGGCGTGCTGGCCATGGCAGGTCTGAAGCATTTTGAAAAGCCGGACGGCTCTGCCAGCTGGAAAGGGCTTTTGTGTGCGGCAGGCTGCACGCTTGCGGCGCTTCTGGCCTGTACGGACTACAACGGCATCGGCGTGCTCATCATCTGTGCGCTGTACCTGACCCGTGGCGACCGCAAGCGGCAGTGCATCGTGGGAGCCGTGCTGTTTGCCTGGGAGCTTACCGCCCCGCTGGCCTTTGTGCTGGTCTGGTTCTACAACGGGCAGCGGGGCGCGTGCAGTCCGCTGCAAAAGAAGGCCTTTTACTGGTTCTATCCTGTGCACCTGAGCGTGCTGGCTGCGGTGACGAATCTTCTGCTGTAAAAAAGCAAAACGCGCTTTTCGGAAGGCCCCGGAAAGCGCGTTTTGTGTAAAAATCTGTTCAAGCCATGTGCAGCTGCTCTTTCAGTGCCTGCTGAAGGACGCGGGAGAAATTGATCCCCTGTGCCATGGCGGCATCGTTCAGCCAGGCAGGGATGGAAAGTGTCTTTTTGACAGATCTCTCGAAGTGCTGTTTGGCATATTCTGCCACGTCAACAGAAACAACATTGACAAATGCTTCAGGAACAGGCTCGTCGGGAGCAAGTGCCCGAGACACAGCGATTGGGTCGATGGAACCCGGACGAGACGGTGTGGGAATCGTTTCGCCATCCCGCTTGCAGGTGTAGAGATAGCCTGCAAGGCAGTCCACTGCCATCTCCATGGCTTCCTCAAAGGTATCACCCTGTGTTGCAAGGTTGTTCAAATCAGGAAAAATGACAGAATAACCTTCTGCCTCTTTATAAAAACAAGCCGGATACATGGATAACATCCTTCATCCCTCCTGTATGATGATATGGCATTATTTGAGCCCTGCCTGCTTTCGGATGGAAAGCTCTGTGCGGCGGTCAAGTTCTTTTCCCTTGTGAAAAGGAATCGTGACCTTGCCGGGTTTTGTGGGATGGACATACTGACGGTGGGAACCGACCTGTTCCTTGAAGATCCAGCCATCGGCAAGGATCAGCTTTTCCATTTCACGTGGCTTTGGCGGCACAAACTTCACATCCTCTCAAGAGAAGTATACCATATTATACGTATTGTGTAAATACGTATTGAAAGATAAGATGAGAACAAAATGGAAAAAGCCCGGTGATTTCAAAGAATCATCGAGCTTTTTCTTGGCGGAGTAGGAGGGATTTGAACCCTCGCGCCGTTGTTTAGACGACCTACGCCCTTAGCAGGGGCGCCTCTTCGGCCTCTTGAGTACTACTCCAGAGCAAAGTGTGTTACACTTATTCAATAAAAATGGCGGAGAGAGTGGGATTCGAACCCACGGTACGTTGCCGTACGGCAGTTTTCAAGACTGCTTCCTTAAACCACTCGGACATCTCTCCTCGTGGGCACCCGCACACGCCGTACCGAATGCCTATTTAATTTACCAGATTTCAGCGGCGCTGTCAAGCCCAAAATCAAAATTTCCGCTCGTTGTGCGCATTTTTGTGCGGAACGACAACTTTTCTTCGAGAAAAAGCGGGATTCCCTCTTTACTGAAACATCTTTTTGTTGTATAATAAATACAGATAAAACCTTACCGGACCCGGTACAAGCAGAGGAGTGTTGAACAATGTCGTTTCCGGAGCTGTTACGGCAATGCCGAAAGCAAAAGCACATGAGCCAGGCGGAGCTTGCTTCCCTGTTGGGCGTGACTCAGCAGGCCGTGGGAAAATGGGAGAGCGGAAAGAGTTCCCCGGACCCCACCACCGTGGCAAAGCTGGCGGAGATCCTGGACACGACCGCGGACTATCTGTTGGGTCTGTTCGATCCCACCGCGGAGGGCCAGACCGAAGAGCGCTTCTTCGGCAGCTATGTGTACAGCCTGATCCCTGTCATCGGCACGGTCAAGGCGGGCTACGGCGCGCTGGCCTATGAGGAAGACTACGGCAAGGAGTATGCCCGGGTCAAGGACCCTTCCAGCTACTTCTATCTCGTTGTGCGCGGCGACAGCATGGAGCCCCGCATCCACGATGGTGACCTTGCCCTGGTGCACCGTCAGGACACGCTGGAAAACGGCGACCTGGGCGTGCTGATCTACGGCGACGAGGGCGAGGGTACCCTCAAGCGCTACCTCCAGCGCGGCAACTGCGTGGTGCTGCAGCCCTTCAACCCGGCCTATAAGGAAATGGTCATCAAGGGTGAAGAGCTCAATCACCTGCACATTGCAGGCCGTGTTGTAGAAACCAAGGCGAAGTGGTAAAACGACCCACCAGCGCCTGAAAAAGAAAAGCCATCCAGTATGGCTTTCTTTTTTATACCCATTTTTCGGAGGTGCCCCATGGAACAGAGCCTGATGGATAAGCTGACGATCCTGGCGGACAGCGCAAAATATGATGTGGCCTGTACCTCCAGCGGCGCTTCCCGGGCAGCAGGAGCGGGCGGGGTCGGCAGCTGTTACGCCCCGGGCTGCTGCCACGCCTTTACTGCCGATGGCCGCTGTGTCAGCCTGCTGAAAGTGCTGATGACCAACTGCTGCTCCTTTGATTGCAGCTACTGCGTCAACCGCAAGTCCAACGATGTGCCCCGGGCCACCTTCACCCCCCGGGAGCTGGCCGAGCTGACCATTGAGTTCTACCGCCGCAACTACATCGAGGGTCTGTTCCTTTCCAGTGCCGTGCTGGTGAACCCGGACTATACCACCGAACGGATGCTGGCGGTTCTGCGCCTGCTGCGGGGGGAGTATCATTTCGGCGGTTACATCCACGCCAAGGCCATTCCCGGCACCAGCCCGGAGCTGCTGGAACAGCTGGGCTTTCTGGCCGACCGCCTGAGCGTGAACATTGAGCTGCCCAGTGAGCGCAGCCTGAACCTGCTGGCTCCGGACAAAGGGCGGCACTCCATTTTCCGGCCCATGAAGCAGATCGCGGCGGAGGGGGCCGCCAACCGGGAAGAGGTGGCGCTCTACCGCAAGGCCCCCAGATTTGCCCCGGCGGGCCAGAGCACCCAGATGATCGTGGGTGCTTCCCCGGAAACGGATTATCACATCCTGCAATTAACGGAAGGATTATACAATAAGTATCACCTGAAACGGGTGTTTTACTCCGCCTACATCCCTGTGACCGAGGACACCCGCCTGCCCGCGCTGGACACCAAGCCGCCGCTGCTGCGGGAGCATCGGCTCTATCAGGCAGACTGGCTGCTCCGCTTTTACGAGTTCAAGGCAGAGGAACTTCTGGACAGGGACAACCCCAACTTCAACCCCTATCTGGACCCCAAATGCAACTGGGCGGTGCAGCATTACGGGCTGTTCCCGGTGGACGTGAACCGCGCCCCCTTTGAGATGCTGCTGCGGGTGCCGGGCATCGGCCCCAAGAGCGCCCGGCGCATCTGGCACGCCCGCAAACAGGCCGCGCTGGGGCTGGACGAGCTCAAGCGGATGGGCGTGGTGCTCAAGCGGGCGCAGTATTTCATCACCTGCCGGGGCTTTGCGGGGGCGCACCCGGGCCGCGGCAGCGCCGGGCGGGAGCGCATCACCCGGGCGCTCATCGACCCCAACGTATTCAGCGGCGGGGTGGAGCAGCTGAGCATGTTCAGCCCGCCCGCCGTGGATCGGCTGGTGGAGCAGGGCGTGCCGCCCCGCACAGCCCAGAAAATGGTGCGGGAGGATGCAGTGCAATGTCTGGCCAGAGCCCTGTAAGCCCTGCCCGGAAGCTCCACGATGCCGACGTGGTCTACCTCTATGATGGCAGCTTCGAGGGCTTTCTCTGCTGTGTGTTTGAGAGCTTTGCCCGGCATGAGCTGCCCTTCGCGGTCTGGACCCCGGAGCGGGAGACGGCTACCCTCTACCCTGTGAAAGAGATCCCAACCGACCGCGCAAAGGCCCGGCGGGTCTTTGCCAGCTTCCGCGCCAAGCTGGGCGAAGAGACGGAATCCCTTGTCACCCGGGATTTTCTTTCGGGCTGGGAGGATAAGGAGCTGCGGCTCATCCGATTTCTGCATCTGGCCTTTGCGCTGGGGCCAGGCACCGTCAAGCGGCGGGGCCACCCGGAGGTGGCTCCGCTCTACCAGATGAAGCAGAGCCTGGACTGGGAAGTGGACAAGTTTCAGGGCTTTGTCCGTTTTCAGGAGCACGACGGGATGCTGGGTGCAGTCATCCACCCCAAAAACTATATTCTGCCCCTGCTGCGCCCCCATTTCTGCGCCCGGTTCCCGGAGGAAAATTTTATGATCTATGATGCTGTCCATCAGGCGGTGCTGCTGTACCAGAACCACAAGGCTCAGCTCATGGAGCTGGCCGAACCCCTCACCCTGCCCCCACCTGATGAAAAGGAGCAGCAGTTTCAGGATCTGTGGAAGCAGTTTTACAAAACGCTGGAGATCAGGGCCCGCCGCAACGAAAAAGGCCGCATGACCCACTGCCCCAAGCGATTCTGGGCCGATATGACCGAGATGAAAGAGGAATTGGAATGAAAATGGAAACAAAGACCGGACGCTGGAAATATGTAGCCATCGTGCTGATTGTGACCCTGCTGGTGGGGCTGTTCTGGAATTATGTAAAAAACGGGCCGAAGGGCGAAATCTATCTTTACGGAGAAACGCACAGCAAGCAGAGCATTCTCGATAAGGAACTTTCCATCTGGGGCGAGTATTACGAAAAAGGAATGCGGGATCTGTTTGTGGAATTCCCGTATACGGATGCACAATTTCTGAACCTGTGGATGCAGGCCGACGATGATGAATTGCTGGATCTGCAGTTCAAGGACTGGGGAGGCACAGAAGGCGGCACCGAGGTCATGAAAAATTTTCTGAAACAGATCAAGGAGCAGTACCCGGAAACCGTGTTCCACGGCACCGACGTGGGCCATACCTGGGAAAGCACCGGGCCGCGGTATCTGGCCTATCTGGAAGCCAACGGGCAGAAGGATACCGAAGAGTACAAACGTACGCAGGAAAACATGGAACAGGGCAAACGGTACTATGAGATCAAGGCGACGGATGAAGCGTCTTCGGTTCGATACCGGGAGGATCGGATGGTGGAGAACTTCCGGCGCAGTTATCAGGAACTGGAAGCGGTACGCCGCACCGATATCATGGGTATCTATGGAAGTACACATATTGTGGAGTCGGAGTATCGGAACTCGGACTTTCGCATGGCAAAACAGTTGAGCGAGAACTATGGGGAACATCTCCATACCAAAGATCTGACGCAGGAACCGGAACGGATCGACGCGCTGGAAGTCAACGGAAAGACCTATACAGCCTCCTATTTCGGTGAGCAGGATATTTCGATGGTAAAGGGCTACAAGATCCGAAAGTTCTGGCGGTTGGAAGACGCATACGAGGACTTCAAGGAGCTGCCGACACCCCGTGAGATTCTGCCAGCCGACAACTACCCTGTAAAAATCCAGGCTGGGCAGGTGTTTGCTGTGGAGTACCTGATGTCGGACGGCTCGACCGAGTGGAAGTATTATATCTCGGACGGCACAGTACAGAATGGCCAACTCATCACAAAGCGGATGAAGATGGAATAAGCAGGATACCGCTCCCGGAACTTTGACGAATTTACAAAAAGGTTGCATCTGCGTGGTTGAAACCCGCAAAACCTATGGTATACTATAAGAGATATCCGGGCAGGCATTTCTGCCCCACACACCCCCGCTGCGGGGTCAACACAAAAGGAGTATTGTAGCGTTATGGTTCGCATTACTATGGAAGACGGCGGCATCATCGACATTGAGCTGAATGAGGAAGTCGCCCCCATCACCTGTGAGAATTTCAAGAAGCTGGTCAGCGAGGGCTTCTATAACGGCCTGACCTTCCACCGTGTCATCCCCGGCTTTATGATCCAGGGCGGCTGCCCGCTGGGCAACGGCACCGGCGGCCCGGGCTGGAACATCAAGGGCGAGTTCGCTGCAAACGGTGTGAACAACCCCATCAAGCACACCCGCGGTGTGATCAGCATGGCCCGCAGCATGAACCCCAACAGCGCCGGCAGCCAGTTCTTCATCATGCACAAGGACGCTCCCCATCTGGACGGCCAGTATGCCGCTTTCGGCAAGGTGGTTGCCGGTATGGATGTTGTGGACAAGATCGCTTCCGTCCGCACCGACTGGAACGATAAGCCCACTACCCCCGTCAAGATGAAGACCGTTGAGCTCATCGAGGGCTGATCTTCTGCACTTCTGTCCCACATCGCCTGCCCGTGAAGTGCCCCGTCAAGCAGACAGAAAAAATAATATAAGATTTTTGTTCGCCGTTTCCACAAGGGAACGGCGAATTTTTTGTGCAAATCGGCGTTAGGCCGCTCGATTCATGGCACGGACGTGAGCTTGCAGCGTCCAACACGGGACACTTTTTGATATTTTACTTCCGCTGTATTGTGATTGTTCTTGCTTACCATGAAAATACCCCCAGAGTACGCAGAGTTTTCTTTTTACTCTGTCTACTCTAGGGGCAGCATATCATGTTGAGGATACAGGCCGGGGGCTTTCCATCTATGCGTCAGAAAGAGATGAGAGGTTTACTTTTTTTCGCCCTTGGGCAGCAGACCGGCGCGCTCCAGAGCCGGGCGCAGGGCCAGATACAGGATGACCACGCAGATGGTGGAGGCTACGCTGTTGACAAAGGTGACACCACCGGCGATCTTGGACAGGGCCTGTGCCACGGTATACTCTTGGCCAAAGATGTAAATGTTGCGGAAATAGCCCAGGAACGGGTCGGTGATGACGTTCAGCAGCAGGCCGGAGCCGCCTGCCACGATGACCTTGAGCAGGTAGCCCTTGCTGTGGCGGTCAAGATCGCGCAGCTTGAACACCTTGTGGGCCACGGCACCGCAGGTGATGCCAATGATGAACTTCAGCACAAAGGTGGTCACGGCATAGCCCGGGTCACCGGCCAGGATATCGGCCAGAGCCAGACCGATCGCACCGGCCAGGCCGCCGGAAACGCCGTCCAGCAGCAGGGCGGTCAAGGCGGTGAAGGTGTTGCCCAGATGGAACGAGGAGCCGCCGTAGAACGGCACGCGGAAGAACAGGTATGCCACCAGGCTCAGCGCGGCCATAACGCCGGTCAGGGCCAGCTCCTTGGTGGTAAAGGTGCGTTTGTACAGCACACTGCCGAACAGGATGACGACGATCACCACAGCCAGCAGCAGCCACATTGCAGTTGTAGACATGATTTTTCCCTCCAAATTTTTCGGGGCGAACCCCCTCCATCCTGTTTTGCAGGATCGTTCGCCCGTTTCAAAGCCACTTACCCATAAAACTACTTGACATTTGGGTGTGTGGTTGGTATGCTCCTATTATACGCGAAACTGGCACCATGAAAATACCCAGAATAAAGTTTTTTTATGGGGTCAGTTTGGCAAAGCATCCAAAAAGGGGAGGGGTCTTATGTTTCATCTGACAACTGCACTGGATGCCGCCAGCGGGGTGCCGCTGTACGAGCAGCTCTATGAGAGCCTTGCCGCCGAGATGCGCAGCGGGGCCATTCCGGCAGGCACCCGGATGCCCGGCAAGCGGCGGCTGGCGGCAGAGCTGTCGGTTTCTGTCAACACGGTGGACGCGGCATATCAGATCCTGGCGACCGAGGGCTACATGGAGCCGCGGGAGCGCAGCGGCTTTTATGTACAGGAATATCTTGCCCTGCCCACCCGGCCCGAGGAAGTGCCGCCCCCGGTATCTGCCGCTCCGCCGGAAGCAGCCGAGCCGCCCGTCCGGTTCGATCTGTCCACCCGGGGCGTAGACCCGGGGCTGTTCCCGTTCCGCACCTGGGCCCGGCTGCAGAAGGAGCTGCTCTATTCCTCGCCCCAGCTGCTGACCCATGGCGATGCACAGGGGGACGTGGAGCTGCGGCAGGCGCTGGCGGATTATCTGGAGGAATACCGGGGCGTGCGGTGCACCGCCGAGCAGGTGGTGGTGGGTGCCGGCATGGAGTACCTGCTGGGCCTGCTGGCCCCGCTCCTGCCCGGCAAAACGGCGGTGGAAAACCCCGGCTACCAGCGCGCGAAGCAGGTGCTGGAAAACAACGGCGTGGCGTGCTGCTGCCTGCCTGTGGATGCGGACGGCCTTTCTGTTGAGGCATTGTCCGGCTCGGGTGCGGCGGTGTGCTATGTCACGCCCAGCCACCAGTTCCCCACGGGCGTGACCATGCCGGCGGGCCGCCGCACGGAGCTGCTCCACTGGGCCTCCCGCTGCCCGGGCCAGCGGTATATCATAGAGGACGATTACGATTCGGAGTTCCGCTTTGATACCCGCCCCCTGCCCAGCCTGCAGGGCATGGCCGGGGCCGACGGCCCGGTGGTCTACCTTTCCACCTGCTCTCGCAGTCTGGCCCCCGGCATCCGCATCGCCTACATGGTGCTGCCCCGGCAGCTGCTGCCCGCCTGGCGGGCAAAGTACCGGATCTATTCCAGCACCGTCAGCCGGTTTGAGCAGCAGACCCTGGCCCGCTTTATCCGCGAGGGCTACTTCACCCGGCATCTTGCCCGGGAGCGCGTGGCCTACAAGGCCCGGCGGGATGCGCTGGCTGCCTCTCTGCGCACTGCTTTTGCGTCGGACAAGCTGACCCTGACCGGCCTGCACACCGGCCTGCATCTGTTGGCAAGGCTGAAAAATGCCCCGCCGGATGCCGCCCTTCGCGCCGCCGCAAAGGCGCAGGGCGTGGCCCTGAGCCTGCTGAGCGATTATGACCTGACCGGCGGGGAACAGGATTTTTCCGGAACGTTTGTGCTGGGCTATGGCTCCCTGAGCGAGGCATCATTCCCCGAGGCGGGCGAAACGCTGAGGAAGGTCTGCACCGCCGCTTGGGAAGCGTCTGTGACCGTGTAAGTGCCCGCTTTTGCATCCCACGCCCCGGGCAGGGCCTCGGCGTGGGGGAGGGCGCTGTTGTTGGCCAGAAACTCCAGTACTGTGCCCAGCAGGGTGTAATCCTGTGCGGCAAAGTCGGTGAGCAGGGCCGTGCTGCTGGCCCGCAGGGCATCCGGCAGGGTGGCGGGCAGCAGGGCGAGGTCCTGCCGGAAAAAGGCTTCCCACACTGCCGCCCGGGCGGCGGCCCGGCGGGCAGGCGGCAGGGTGCCGTCCGCATCCCAGCCGGAGAGCAGAGCGTGGGCCTCCTTGGCCGAAATGCTCTGCACGGCGGCGGAAAGCCCGGTTTCGGCCAGCTCATCGGCAGTCAGTGCCCCCGAAAACCCCACCCGCACCGGCCCGTAACGGGAAGCGGTCTTTTCCAGCACGGCGGGGGACAGCGCCAGATAAAGCATATCCTCCGGCAGGCCCAGCACCTCCAGAAGCGCCTGACGGCACCGGGCGGGCCCCGCCGCTCCGTAGCAGTGGGCAAGGCTGGCAGTCTCTTCGTTGAAGGGAACCGTCAGCTCCCCTGGCACGGCCAGCAGGTTCAGGCTGTTCTGGGCGGCGTTCAGGTAGACCAGCAAAAAGCCCGGCTGCTCCCCGGCGGTACAGAGAAGCAGGGTCATCCGATGCTCGGCCCGGGGCAGCTGGATGGGCACCCCGCTCTGGGGCTGGGCGGTCTGGATGCGGGTGCGCACCATCTGCCGGGTGAGCAGGACTGTGCCGCCCACCAGCGGCAGCAGCACCAGAAGTGCCGCCCCCAAAGCCGCCCAGAAGGGCCTCCAACCGTTCTTGTGCATCCCGTGTTCCTCCGTTCCGTTTTGGAACAGGGTGGGCCGGGATATTCTTTTTTATACAGAAACCGCTGCCCGGGCATGAAAACGCCCCCTGTGCCATACAGTAGAGCACAGGGGGCGTTTGTGTATGTGGGAGAGCTTGGCGCGGGTGAACGCGGTGGTCGGCGGTGTGGTATGGGGGCCGGTGGGGCTGGCACTGCTGTTTGGCACCGGCTGTCTGCTGACGGTGCGCACCGGATTTTTCCAGCTGCGGTATTTCGGGTACTGGATGCGCCACACCATCGGGGCCATCTTCCTGGACCGGAATGTGACAGCCCACACGGACGATGAAGCCATCAGCCAGTTCCAGAGCCTTTGCACGGCGCTGGCGGCGACCATCGGCACCGGCAACATCGTGGGCGTTGCGGCGGCCATTCTGGCAGGCGGGCCGGGGGCTGTGTTCTGGATGTGGGTCATGGCCCTGCTGGGGATGATGACCAGCTATGCCGAGAACGTGCTGGGCATCTGCTACCGCCGCCGGGATGCCGCCGGAAGATGGTGCGGCGGTCCCATGTACTATCTGGCCGAGGGGCTGGGCGGCGGCTTTGGCCGGGCACTGGCGGTGCTGTTTGCCTGCTTTTGCGTGCTGGCCAGCTTCGGCATGGGGAATATGAGCCAGATCAACTCCATCGCGGGCAATCTGCAGGCGGTGTTCCGGGTGCCGCCGGTGGCAACGGGCATCGTACTGGCCCTGCTCACCGGGCGGGTCATACTGGGCGGGCTGAAGCGGGTGGCCGCAGTCACGGAGGCCATCGTCCCGCTCATGGCCCTGTTCTACCTGTTCGGGGCGCTGACCGTGGTCTGTGTCCATTGGGCGGCTGTCCCGGCGGCATTCGCGGCCATCTTCCGGGGGGCGTTTGGCTTGCAGGCCGCCGGGGGCGGGGTGCTGGGTTACGGCATGGCCCGGGCCATCAGCTGGGGATTCAAGCGGGGAGCCTTTTCCAACGAAGCAGGACTGGGCGCATCGGTGCTGGTGCACTGCGCGGCCAACGTGGAGGAGCCTGTCCAGCAGGGAATGTGGGGGATGTTCGAGGTGTTTGCAGATACCATGGTGGTCTGCACCCTCACGGCCCTTGTGGTACTCACCAGCGGCCTTGTGGATCTGGACACCGGTGCGGCCCTGACCGGTGTGGAGGGCTCCGCGCTGGTGGGGCAGGCCTTTTCCACGGTGTTTGGGGCGTTCGGGCCGCAGTTCATCGCGGTGTCGGTCCTGCTGTTTGCCTATTCCACTACGCTGGGGTGGAGCCATTACGGCACCCGGGCAGTGGTGTATCTGCTGGGGGAGCGTGCCGCCGCAGGATATAAACTGGTGTTTGCGGCCATGGTGCTGGTGGGTGCTGTGATGAAGCTGGATCTGGCCTGGGCGCTCTCCGATACCTTCAACGGCCTGATGATGCTGCCCAATCTTGTGGGCGTAGTGGGGCTTTCGGGAGTGGTGGTCCGGGAGACACAAGCGTATCTGAAACGAAAATGACCTTCTCCGTCCCTGCAGTCTGTCTGTCAGATGCGGGATGGAGAGGGTCATTCTTTATCGCTTCTTTTTATTCGGCTTCGGGGCAGGCCGCTTCAGGCTCCGCACCGCGTCACGCCCGGCGGCGATGCCGCTGCCAAAGGCCCAGTGCAGGTTGAAGCCGCCGCAGCTGCCGGCGCAGTCCAGCGTTTCACCCACAAAGTAAAGGCCGGGGCAGCCCTTGAACTGGAAGCTGGGGGTCACTTCGGTCAGGCTCAGGCCGCCACCGGTGGTCTGGGCCTGCTTCCAGCCGCAGGGGGTCAGGCCCTCGAACAGCCAGTGCTTGGCCGCGTTGGCCAACACCTGCCAGGCGGCATCCGGCAGGGTGTCCACCGGTTTTTCAGGCAGCTTTGCCGCTGCCCACAGGGCGCGGCCCAGCTTGGGATTGAGCAGACCTGTCCAGAAATCCGCAGGTGCCTTGCCCGGCAGCAGGGGCACCCGGGCCGCAAACAGGGCGGTCAGGGCAGTCTCGTCCAGCATGGGGAAGAGGTCCAGCTCAACGGCCGGGCGCTTTGGCCCCCGCCCCGGGGCCAGATGGCCGGACAGCTGCATGATGCAGATGCCCGAAAGCCCGTAGTCCGTGAACTGCACCTCGCCGTTTTCCACGGCCACGGTGCAGTGGCGGTCGAGGTCCAGCAGGGTGGCAGCGGCCTTGGCCCGGATGCCGGCCAGAGATCGGTTGGGCTTTGCTGTCTGCAGGGCGGTCAGGCAGGGGTACAGCGGCTCCAGCTTTCCGCCGCACTGGGCGGCGAATCGGGTGCCGAAGCCGTCGGTGCCGAACTGCGGCCCGGCATTGCCGCCCATGGCGCAGATGACGGCATCGGCCCGCAGGGTCTGGTCCTGACCCTCGGCATCCTCGCACAGGATGGTGTAGCCGCTGCGGTTCTGGCTCAGGGTCTGCACAGTGCAGCCGGTACGCACCTCCACGCCCAGCCGGGCAAGGTGGCCTTCCAGCAGGGCCAGCACGTCTGCGGCCTGGTTGGAGTAGGGGTACACCCGCCCGGCCTCATCGGTGCGGGTGTACAGGCCCAGCGCCGCGAACCATTCCAGCGGTGCGGCGGCATCCACCGCGGCCAGCAGGGGCCGCAGGGCGGCGGGGTCAGCGGTGAAATACTGCTCCGGTGCAATGCCGGTGTTGTCCAGATTGCAGCGGCCGTTGCCGGTGGCCAACAGCTTTTTGCCGCACCTGGGGTTGCGGTCCAGCACCGTCACCCGCACTGCCCCTGCCGGGGCAGACTGGGCGGCGGCCAATGCGGCGGCAAGGCCCGCTGCACCGCCGCCCAATATCACGATCTGCTGCATAAGAGCACCCCCTCGGAAATCCATACATTTTATTATAACATACACAGCAGCAAAAGGATAGAAGAATGCCCCAAATTTGCAGCGAATAATCTTTGACGAAAGCCTTGACAGAAAAAGCAGAATTTGGTAGTGTTGATTCGACGGAATTGCGTGGTTTCGCAGGCTGTGGAAATGCGGCCGGAAAAGGGCAGAGAGTTGGGACTCTGCTGAGGAGAAGCTGAATATGTGGAAGAAAAAAGAAAGATGGACGGCAGCTGCGCTGCTGCTGGCTGGGCTGTTCTTCTGCGCAGGCATCGTGCTGGTGCACGGTGTCCGCACCGATGCCCGCCTGCGCGTGGAGGAAAAGGAGCGCGCCCTCCGGCAGGAAGGGGAGGCCCGCCAGCAGATGGAGGACCTGGCCAACACCGACGGCCTGACCGGACTGTATAATGAACGCTATTTTGACGCATTGTTGAAAGAAAACGAGCTGAACAGGACACCGTTTGTCCTGTTCTACCTCGACCTTGACCGTTTCAAGCCTGTGAACGACCGTTACGGCCACGATGTGGGCGACCAGCTGCTCAAGGAGGTGGCCAGCCGCCTGCGGGGCTGCGTGCGGGAGAGCGATGCGGTGTTCCGCATCGGCGGGGATGAGTTCGCCCTCATCGTCAACGGAGCCGTAACGGAGGGGTTCTGCAAGAGCCGGGTGGAAAAGATCAAGGCAGCCATCCGGGAGCCTTACCGCCTGAAGGATGCAGAGGTGCAGGTTGGCACCAGCTGCGGCTGTGCGGTCTACCCCTGCGACAGCGACGATGTGCGTGCCATCCGCATCCTGGCCGACCACCGGATGTATGAGGATAAGCAGCGCTCCGGCCGGAGCTGAATGAATAATTCCCTTCCTGTTTCCACAGAATAACCATACTTCACAGAAATCTGGAAGCAAAACCGGAACATGGAAAGGAAGGGAACCTTATGAAAGCAACCGGCATCGTGCGCCGCATCGATGAGCTGGGGCGGGTGGTCATCCCCAAGGAGATCCGCCGCACCCAGCGCATCCGCAGGGGAGACCCGCTGGAGATCTTCACAACGGGGGACGGCGAGGTCATCTTCAAAAAGTATTCGCCCATGGGGGAGCTGAGCGGGGTGACGGCCCAGTATGTGGATGTGCTGAGCAAGTGCTTTGCCCTGACGGCCTTTGTCTCAGACCGGGACCGTATTCTGGCGGCATCCGGTGCGGGCAGGCGGGATCTGGCAGACCGCAGTGTGAGCCAGCCGCTGGAAAAGCTGATGGACAGCCGCAAGCCCTACCAGAGCGATGGCAGCCCCGAAAAGGCATTGCTGCCCTGTGAGGGCTCACCCCGGGCGCTGCTGTGCGCTGTGCCCATCATTGCGGCGGGGGATGTCACCGGCAGTGTGGGCCTGCTTACGGAGGACCGCACTGCCAAGCCCGATGCCGCCCAGCTCAAGGCGGTGAACGTGGCGGCGGCATTTCTGGCAAAGCAGATGGAGGAATGATCTATTATATAGGAGAGCCGCCGCAGGGCGGCTCTTTTTTGTGCGGCCTTTATGACAGAATTATGAATCTTTCAAAACTTTTCTGAGAAGCTATTGACAGCGCCGCAAAATTGGATATAATGGTCTTAGCACTCAGGAAGAATGAGTGCTAAAGAACAAAAAGCGAACGAAGGAGGCAGGCGCTATGACGATGGATGCACGCAAACAGCGTGTCTTGCAGGCGATCGTTGCGCTGTATGGCCTCGAGGGCGAGCCCGTGGGCAGCAGTGTGCTGGCAAACTACTTTGATATGGCAGTTTCCAGTGCTACGCTGCGCAACGAGATGGCCGCGCTGACCAAGCTGGGTCTGCTGGAGCAGCCCCACACCAGCGCAGGCCGTGTCCCCAGTGCCAAGGGCTACCGTTATTATCTGGATCATCTTCTCACCGATGACCAGCCGCTGGACCGTGTGACCCGCGCCCGTGTGGACGCGGTGTTCGCAAGCCTTGACCACGAGCCGGAAAAGCTGGCACAGGGTGCCGCCAAGGCGCTGGCCGCCATCAGCGGCTGCACCGCCGCCGTCAGCACCCCCTGTGCTGAGGATCTCTGCATCGCCCACTACGAGGTGGTGCAGGTGGGCCGCAGCGCCGCAGCGGTGCTGGCTGTGACCACTGCCGGTTATGTCCGCACCCGTGTGGCGCGGGTCCGCACCGGTCTTTCCCGGGAAAATGCAGCGGCGCTTGCCGCCCTGCTCAACCGGAACCTGACCTTTGTGGCTCCTGTTGATCTGTCGCCCCGGCTCCTTGCAGAGCTGTGCAGCCAGATCAGCCCGGAGCTGGTGCCGGTGATCAGCGCCGCCGCCGCCATCCTGCAGGATTCCACCCAGCCCCATGTGTATCTGGGTGGTGAGCAGTACCTGCTGGACTGGCCCCAGCTGGACGGCAAGGTGGGCAGCATCCTGAGCCTGCTGAACGACGAAGAGCAGGCCGCCGCCCTCATTGCACCCCCGGCAGAGCAGAGCGAGAGCATCCTGCTGGGCGAGGATCTGGAACCTCAGATCCCCGGCCTGTGCATCGTGAGTGACCGGTATCTGGTGGGCGGAGGCCTCTGGGGCTCCGTGGCCCTCATCGGCCCCACCCGGATGCCCTTCCAGAAGCTGATGCCGCTGCTCCACACCTTTGCCGATCAGCTTGGCGAAGGAATGAGCGGCAAACGAAAAGATACCCCGCAGGCAGCCGCACCCCGGCGGACTGTGATCTATAAGGAGGACCTGGAATGAGCGAAGAAACAAAAAAGACCCCGCAGGCAGAAGAACCTGCCGTGGAGCCCAACACCGCCGAGCAGGCCGCCCCGGAAACTGCACCTGAGCAGGCAGCGGCTCCCGAGACGAACGCTGAAGCGGCAGACCCCAAGAAAAAGGATGGCTTCTTCAACAAGAAGGCCCGGGAGCTGGAGGCCGTGAAGGCAAAGCTGGACGCGGCTGAGAAGAATGCCAATCAGGCCAAGGACCAGCTGCTGCGGATGGCCGCCGAGTATGAGAACTACCGCAAGCGCTCCACCCGTGAGGCTGACCAGAAGTTCAACGACGGCGTGTCCTTTGCCGTGAACCAGATCATCCCCATTCTGGATACGCTGGAGATGGCGGCCAACGCCCCCACCACCGACGAGAATTACAAGAAGGGCGTGACCATGACGCTGGACAAAGCCGCCAAGGCGCTGAGCACCCTCCATGTGGAGGAGATCGAGGCGCTGGGCAAGCCCTTTGACCCCAACTTTATGAATGCCGTGCAGCAGATCCCCGCCCCCGATGGGCAGGAGAGCGGCACCGTGATCACGGTTTACCAGAAGGGCTACAAGCTGGGCGATAAGATCGTCCGCCATGCCACCGTTGTTGTGGCAGAGTGATTGTGCAAGACCCCGCAAGGGTTTTCAAATATAACATCCGCTTGGTAACATTTGAGCATCATATAAACAAAAAAACGTTCTGAATTTGAGAGGAGCTTTCATTATGAGTAAGATCATTGGTATCGACCTTGGTACTACCAACAGCTGCGTGGCTGTTATGGAGGGCGGCGAGCCCGTTGTTATCGCAAACTCTGAGGGTGCACGCACCACCCCGTCCGTTGTCGGCTTCACCAAGACCGGCGACCGTCTGGTGGGTCAGGTCGCAAAGCGCCAGGCCATCACCAACCCTGAGAACACGGTGGCTTCCATCAAGCGTTATATGGGCACCGACCACAAGGTGACCCTGAACGGCAAGGAGTACACTCCCCAGCAGGTCAGCGCTATGATCCTGCAGAAGCTGAAGGCAGATGCTGAGGCTTATCTGGGCGAGACTGTCACCGATGCAGTCATCACCGTTCCTGCATACTTCAACGACAGCCAGCGTCAGGCAACCAAGGACGCAGGCACCATTGCCGGCCTGAACGTCAAGCGTATCATCAACGAGCCCACTGCCGCATCTCTGGCATACGGCATCGATAAGGAAGAGGACCAGAAGATCATGGTCTACGACCTGGGCGGCGGCACCTTCGATGTCTCCATCATCGAGATGGGCGACGGCGTGACCGAGGTTCTGGCCACCAACGGTGATACCCACCTGGGCGGCGATGACTTCGACCAGCGCGTCATCGACTGGATGGCAGATGCTTTCCAGAACGAGAACGGCATCGACCTGCGCAAGGATAAGATGGCCGCACAGCGCCTGAAGGAAGCTGCTGAGAAGGCAAAGATCGAGCTGTCCAGCGCAATGAGCAGCCAGATCAACCTGCCCTTCATCACTGCTGACGCTACCGGCCCCAAGCATCTGGATATGACCCTGACCCGCGCAAAGTTCAATGAGCTGACCGCTGATCTGGTTGACCGCACCATGACCCCTGTCCGCAAGGCTCTGCAGGATGCAGGCCTGCGTCCCTCTGACCTGAAGAAGGTCCTGATGGTCGGTGGTTCCACCCGTATCCCCGCTGTCTACGATGCAGTCAAGAAGGAACTGAACTGTGAGCCCTTCAAGGGCATCAACCCCGATGAGTGCGTGGCTGTGGGCGCTGCCATTCAGGGCGGCGTTCTGCAGGGCGATGTCAAGGGCCTGCTGCTGCTGGATGTCACCCCGCTGAGCCTGGGCATTGAGACCCTGGGCGGCGTGTGCACCAAGATCATCGACCGCAACACCACCATCCCCACCCACAAGAGCCAGGTGTTCTCCACTGCCGCTGATAACCAGCCCTCTGTTGAGATCAACGTTCTGCAGGGCGAGCGTGAGTTTGCCCGCGACAACAAGAGCCTGGGTGTGTTCCACCTGGATGGCATTGCTCCGGCTCCCCGTGGTGTGCCTCAGATCGAAGTCACCTTCGATATCGATGCAAACGGCATCGTGAAGGTCAGCGCGAAGGACCTGGGCACCGGCAAGGAGCAGAACATCACCATCACCGCTTCCACCAATATGTCCAAGGAAGATATCGACAAGGCTGTGAAGGAAGCTGAGCAGTTTGCTGCCGATGATAAGAAGAAGCGTGAAGAGGTCGATATCCGCAACGGCGCTGATCAGATGGTGTTCCAGACTGAGAAGATGCTGAAGGAGAACGGCGACAAGATGCCCGCTGACGTGAAGAGCGAAGCTGAGGCAAAGCTGGCCGACCTCAAGACCGCTGTTCAGTCCGGTTCCATCGATGAGATCAAGGCAAAGCAGGATGAGCTGAGCCATGTCTTTGAGAAGATGTATCAGGCTGCCGCTGCTGCCCAGCAGGCTGCAGGCGCACAGCCCGGCCCCGATGCTGGCGCAAACAACCAGCAGAAGCCCAACGATGACGGCGTTGTGGACGCTGACTTCAAGGAAGTCTAAGTTCTGACACAAACGGCAGATGCCCGGCCAAACCGGCGGGCAGGCGTGCCGGATAAAAGCAAAAGCCGCTCCGGTTTTGCCGGGGCGGCCTTTGCTGGTTTTATAGAGGTATGGTTATGGCACAGGAAAAGCGCGATTACTACGAAGTGCTGGGAGTATCCAAAACGGCCACCGATGCGGAGATCAAAAAGGCTTACCGCAAGCTGGCCATGAAGTACCACCCGGACTACAACCCCGGCGATAAGGATGCCGAGGAAAAGTTCAAGGAAGTCAATGAAGCCAACGAGGTGCTTTCGGACCCGAAAAAGCGCCAACTGTACGATCAGTACGGCTTTGCCGGTGTTGATCCCAGTTATGCAGCCCAGAACGGCGGCGGCGCGGGCGGCTTCGGCGGCTTTGGCGGCGATGGAGTCGATCTGGGCGACATCTTCGGTGATATCTTTGGCGGCGGCTTCGGCGGCTTTGGCGGCTCTGCCCGTCAGGCAAACCCCAACGCCCCCCGCAAAGGCCAGGATATCCGTGTGCGGATCACCCTGAGCTTTGATGAGGCCGTGCATGGCTGCAAGAAGAACATCACCATCACCCGCCAGCAGGAGTGCACGGAGTGCCATGGCAGCGGCTGCGCCGCCGGCAGCAGCCCCGAGACCTGCCCGGACTGCGGCGGCCGCGGCTATGTCATCCGGCAGCAGCGCACTCCCTTTGGCGTGATGCAGACCCAGCAGCCCTGCTCCCGCTGCGGCGGCAAGGGCAAGCTGGTCAAGAACCCCTGCAAGGTTTGCCACGGCAGCGGAAAAACTGCCGCCAGAAAAACACTGGAGGTGTCCATCCCCATGGGCATCGACGACGATCAGAGCTTTGCACTGCGCGGCATGGGCGATGCCGGTACCAACGGCGGCCCTGCCGGTGATGTGATCGTGATGGTCACGGTTCGGCCCAGCGAGGTGTTCCAGCGTGACGGCTATGATGTCTGGGTCACGGTGCCCATCACCTACAGCCAGGCGGTTCTGGGCGACAGCATCACCGTGCCTTCCATTGACGGCAAGGTGGAGTACACCGTGCCCGAAGGCACCCAGAGCGGCACCACCTTCCGCCTGCGCGGCAAGGGCATCCAGTATCTGAACGGCCGCGGCCGGGGCGATATGTACGTCAAGTGCGAGGTGGAGATCCCCAAGAAGCTGAACAAGGCCCAGCGGGATGCCCTGAAGAAGTTTGAGGGTACCCTGAAAGAGGAGAACTACGAAAAGCGCAAGGGCTTCTTCAAAAAGCTGAAGGATATGTTTGCATAAGATTGGCGGCCTCGCCCTCTCAGTCTCGCTGACGCTCGCCAGCTCCCCCAAAGGGGGAGCCAAGAGCACTTGCCTCTCCCTTCGGGAGAGGTGGATTTGCGAAGCAAAGACGGAGAGGGTGAGCACGCTAAACAAAAATGGAGTTGTTACACGAGATGTGTAACAGCTCCATTTTTTATGCTTGAATTTAATGTGCCGGGATAAAATCCTCCGGACAGACACAACCGTTCTGTGCCAGAACACGGTGTAAGACCTGCATGACACCGGCTTCCCGGTTGGAGGGGGCCAGGAACGGAACGTTCCGGCGCAGCGGAACACTGCCGTTTTCCATCAGAAAACCATAGCGGACGGTCTGCAGCATCTCGGCATCGTTGTAGGTATCGCCAAAGGCCATTATGCTCTCAGACGGCAGACCCCACAGCTGCCCCAGCGTTTGCAGGGCGGCACCTTTGTGGACACCGGGATTCATAATGTCCACCCAGCATTCACCGGCAACGGCTACGGAGTAGATGCTCCGCTGACTGGCATAGACCGTATCGTAGGCCTGCTGCGCATTGTGCTGTGGCAGGTAGATGGTGAATTTGTCGGCAGGGGCGGTGACATCTTCCAGCCGGTCCACATATTCGATCTTGGTGTAGAAATGCCGCAGCACGGCATCGTGGATGGCGAACGGCCGCTCCACATAGGCACTTTCCAGACCGCAGAGAACCGCAATATCGCCCTGCTCCCGGGTCAGGCGGTTCAGCGCCCGCCAGCCTTCCGGAGACATCTCCGAAGTGAAGAGGTTCTGCCCCTTCCAGCGGATGGCACCGCCGTTATCGCCAATGAATACCAGCTCATCCTGTAAGGTGGGGAACATGGCTTCCAGCGTATAGAGCGGGCGGCCGCTGGCAGGAGCAAACCGGATGCCCAGCTCTGCCAGTGCATGGATCGTCTCTTCAAAGTCTGCCGGGAGCTGACTTTGTTCGTCCAGAAGGGTGGCATCCATGTCGGATGCGATCAAGCGGATACGGTCCATAACTTAACCCATATAGCTGATGTTCACATCGATCTGGCCGCCGTAACCAGGGATGCGGGCGGTGCAGGTGCCCTGCCACATGTTGCAGGCAATGGGGCTGGAGGCCACGTTGTAGTGGGCGTTCCAGATGTAGTAGTTGGACAGCTGGCTCATATCCAGCCGCTTGCGGAACCAGGTGGTGGAGGCGTACACGCCGGGCTTGTAGCCCAGTGCCTTGACCTCTTCGCAGAAAGCCACAGCACACTTGGTGCGGTCTTCCACGCCCAGACCATCGGCACGGCCATTGCCCGCGCCGGAAGCCTCGGTATCAAAGTAGATGGGGTAATCGAGCTGGCGGCCATTCAGCACATAGACGCAGGCCTGTGCTTCCTCGCGGGCCTCGTTCTCGTTGACGGCCTGGCTGAAGCAGTAGATGCCAACCCGCAGCCCGGCGTTGCGGGCGTTGGTGAAGTGCTCCTCAAACTTGGGATCCTGCACCAGCGCGCCGGAGCCATAGCCGCGGTAGCCGATGCGGATGATGGCAAACTCCACACCTGCCGTTTTCACCTTGTCCCAATCGATGCTGCTCTGGTACTTGGAAACATCAATGCCGAAGGTGGCGGGCTGCTGCACGCCGGAGGCATCAAAATAATAGAGCTTGTTGTCGATGCTCTGGATGCCGGTGACGGGCTGGTGGGTGTTCTGGTCGTAATAATAGGTCTTGCCGTTTTCGGTGCGCCAGCCGGAATACTGGGGCTTTTCTTCCTCATCCTTGCCGAAGAAGAATTCCCACAGCCACTGCAGCAGGCCGTTTTCACCGGTCAGGCAGGTGGGGTCGATGCTCTCTTCGTCCAGCGTGCCGCTGTCCAGTGCATCCCGGATCTCCTCAGGGGTCAGCAGAACGGTGCCGTTGATATCCTTGATCTGGGCCTCGGCCAGCACATCCTCGCCGTTCTCGGAAGCGGCAGGCGCTTCCTCGGCTACGGGGGCGGTCTCCTCCGTTTCGGGCAGGATGGCGGCCTCTTCGGGAGCGGCCATCGGGTCCTCAGCGGCCAGCGCCTCGGTCTCTGTCAGGAAGTGGGGGAAGGAGTTTTCGTTCTCGATCTCCGAAGCATCCCCGGCCATGGGGTCGGCGGGTGCGGCTTCCGGCTGCACAGCGGGCTTTGCAGCGGGGGCGGTGCTCTCTGCCGGGGCGGCGGCGGTGTTCTCCGCCTTGGCCACGGGTGCGGCAGGGGTGCTGGCTGCGGCCTGCTCCTGAGAAGAAGCGCTCTCCTCTGGCTGGGTGCTCTCGGCCTTTGCCTCGCTCCGGTCACTCTTATGATCGAATCTGGGCAGGGTGACCCTGCCCTCAGTCTGCAGGGCGGCGGGCTCGACCGTCAGGCCCGCAGGCTGGGATGCCAGCAGGAAAGTGGTGCCCGCACCGCCAATGGTGATGGCTGCCGCCATCACAAGGCACGCAACAGCCTGGCCGATGCTGCGGCCGGTGCCGTTCTTGCTTGATTTTTTGAAAGATGTTGGTTTCATGCCGCTTGCTCTGCCTCCAAGCTGGACCGGGCAGGATACACGAACTGCACCGGCCCGCCAATATAGTCTCGCATCATTGCGGATAAAGCTATTTTTACTCTCCCAGTATACACCCAAACCCGGGTCGCCGTCAATCAGTTCGCTGTGCTCCGGCATCGCGTCAGGCAGAAAAAGCGGAAAGAAAAACACGCTCCACAGTAAAAACGAGCAGGAAAGCAGAATCATTGCATCCAAAGCTGTGAAATTTGTCGCTTTGGACAAAAAACGCGGCCTCCCCTTGCTGTCTTGACAGGTGTATGGTATGATACTTGACACGGAAAGCTCCCGCGCAATGGGCCGGGAGAGAAAGGTTAGGAAGAGTCTATGTCAAGTGTAAAGGACTTTTTGAAGCGGAAGGATATCGTTATCACTCCGCAGCGTTATCTCATCGAGGCTCTGGGTGCCATGGCACAGGGCCTGTTCGCCAGCCTGCTGATCGGCACCATCATCAAAACGCTGGGCCAGCAGACCGGGCTGGAGGTGCTGGTCGATCTGGGCGGCTATGCCTCGGCCATGAGCGGCCCGGCCATGGCCTGCGCCATCGGCTGGGCACTGCACTGCCCCCCGCTGGTGCTGTTCAGCCTGATCACCGTGGGCTACTCGGCCAATGCGCTGGGCGGCGCAGGCGGCCCGCTGGCTGTCCTGATCATTGCCATTGTGGCCGCTGAGATGGGCAAGGCCGTGAGCAAGGAGACCAAGATCGATATCCTTGTCACCCCGCTGGTGACCATTTTTGTGGGCGTGGGCCTCTCCATGCTCATTGCGGCTCCTATCGGTGCTGCCGCCAGCAAGGTGGGCACCCTGATCATGTGGGCCACTGAGCAGGCCCCGCTGGTCATGGGCATTCTGGTATCTGTCATCGTGGGTGTGGCACTGACCCTGCCCATCTCCTCTGCCGCCATCTGCGCGGCTCTGGGCCTGACCGGCCTGGCAGGCGGCGCTGCTGTGGCAGGCTGCTGCGCCCAGATGGTCGGCTTTGCTGTGATGAGCTATAAGGAGAACGGTGTGGGCGGCCTGGTCAGCCAGGGCCTGGGCACCAGTATGCTCCAGATGGGCAATATCATCAAGAACCCCCGCATCTGGATCGCCCCCACGCTGGCCTCGGCCATCACCGGCCCGCTGGCAACCTGCCTGTTCCACTTTGAGATGAACGGCGCGGCGGTCTCCTCCGGCATGGGCACCTGCGGTCTGGTGGGCCAGATTGGCGTGTACACCGGCTGGGTGAACGATATCGCCGCCGGCACCAAGGCCGCCATTACCCCCATGGACTGGGCCGCCATGGCCCTCATCTGCTTTGTTCTGCCCGCTGTCCTGAGCGTTCTCTTCTGCGAGATCGAGCGCAAGCTGGGCTGGATCAAAGAGGGCGATCTGAAGCTGAATTAAACTCCCTCCGTCATCGCTTACGCGATGCCACCTCCCTCAATGAGGGAGGCTAAAAGGCTCCCTCTCCGAGGGAGCTGGCACGGCAAAGCCGTGACTGAGGGAGTTATAAAGGTTTTCCGTCCAACACGGCTTCAGCCAGCGTATTATCTTCATATCGGAGTTTGAGCGAGAAAAAGGGTCTGTCCTCCTTGAGCAGGCGGAAGAAGATCTTGTCACCCTCCCAGATGGGCAGCTGCTCCACCTGCTCCTTGGGCACCCATTCCAGAATGCCCTCGTTCCGGGCGGCATCCTTTACCAGTGTGCCCGTCCAGGCATCGGCGGTGTAAAGGAACATGTATTCGGTCAGCTCGCCCAGAAGAAAGGTCACTATGCCCCGGCAGCGGTAGGAGGTCAGGGTGAGGCCGGTCTCCTCCTGCACTTCCCGCAGCAGGCAGTCCTCCGGGCTTTCAAACGGCTCAAACTTGCCGCCCACGCCGATCCATTTGTCGTGGTTCAGGTCGTTCTTCTTGGTCACGCGGTGGAGCATCAGGTAGGCATCATCCTGCTCCAGATAGCACAGGGTGGTGTTGCGCATGGGAAATTTGGGATCCATCAGCAATTCTCCGTTTCTGTCAGCATTACAAAAAGCGTCCCACAGGGAGCCCCCTGTGGGACGCTTTTATCGTTTCTTATTTCCGTGCGGCCCGGCCTTTTCCGGCGTTGTTCAGCTTCCGCACCAGATCATTCTGGTGCTTGCGCTGGGAGGGCGTGGGCTCCGGGTCCCGCTTTTCCTCGGCACGGGCGTTGGTCTGCGCGGTGTCGGGGTCAACGCGCACCAGGTTCCATTCCTGATTGCCGCCCGAGACGTAATTCCAGATCTGGGCCTGTGCACCGTTGGAGGTGTTCATGCCCACAAGATCGATGTATTTGTCGGCCAGCACGTTGCGGATGCGGGTGCGGCCGTTCCGGGTGGACTCCAGCTCCCAGCACTGGCTCAGCCCGCTGGTGCGGCCCCACTGGTGCAGCCAGGTGCCCTCGACCACGCCGCCCAGGGCCAGATCGATGAACTTGCCTGTAAAGCGGTTCCTGATCCGCCAGCGTCCCTCGCCGGCATCCACGAACTGCCACTGCTGCCACGGATGTCCGGCGTAGTCCCACAGACGGATGGCCGCGCCGTTCTCCGTGTTGAAGTTCTTGATCTCCAACACCTTCCCATTGGGTGCCTTGATGAGGTAAAACTCATTTTCCAGTAAAACGACCTGAGATGCTTTTGCCATACGTCCGTGTCTCCTTTCCGGTAAAATCTGGTTTGACGCTTCTATTATAGCGGATTTCCCGGTACGCAACAAGATTGATTCTTGACGAATTTTTTTCTTTTTATTGTGCATTTTGCACTTTCCGCAGCTTTCGACAGAGCCACGGCCCGGCGTACCACAGCACCAGACAGATCAGCCCGATCAGCCGGATCTGCGTGTTGGTGCAGTGGGTGTTCAATTCCAGCCCGATGCCGAAGGAAAGGAGATTGGCGGTCAGCGCATAGAGGATGGGGTGAGGCTTTTTGCCCTCCGGCCAGGGCAGATACCGGTTGTAGACAAAGGCCTCCACGGAGAACACCAGTACCTCCAGTGCAAAATAAAGGAAATTGCCCAACATCGGCCCGAGATAGAGCGTGCCATAGCACAGCCCGAGGTTCAGGATGATCTGCGTGGCAAGGTTGACCTTGCCGATGAGAGCGCGCTGGGCGGGGCCGCGCAGCCCGAAAAGCAGGATGCCCCACGTCAGCTCTAAAATCAGGGTAATGAGCACCCGGGCGGCAAAGGAGGAAAGGATGTCGGAATCGTTGCGGTTGTGGTGAACCCGCAGGCCGTCCTGGGAATCGAGAAGCACCTGCCACTCGCTGGAAAAGGCATAGCGCTCCACCGGTTCCTCACTGCGGTAGAATGTACCGGTCTCTATATTATAGAGCAGAACATAGAACTTGTTGGGCGGGTAGTAGCCCCAGACGAACTCTGCATCGGCATCGCCGGGGTATTCCTGAAAGTAGTCGAGGAAGTAGTAGCCCTCCGGAGCGGGGTAGTTCCGGAACGCCTCCCAGGTCTCCCGGGAGCCCATCCGCTCCCGGTACTGGTCTGCAGAGCCCCACGGCCCGCTGACCCTGGTATTGCCCAGCAGGGTGACCGCATAGCGTTGGCCCGGGGTGTAATAGAGCTTGAGCGTGACCGAGGGCTTGGGGCCCATGTCCGCAAAAACGGGCAGGGAAAGGGCCAGCACCAGCAGGGCCGAGAGGAAAAAAGCAAAAAATTTTTTGCGAAAAATTTTCTTCATGGCGGTGTCCTCACTTCAAAAAACAAAAAAATCCGACACGTCCTTCCTTAACCTGTAAACGAATGGAAAACAGCTGTTATTGCAGGGCGTTCTGCACAAAATTGCAGATGGAGCTCTGTGCACCATTTTCTGTTTTTTCTGCAAGGACAAAACGCCCGTTTCCGGCCTCTTTCAGGGCAGAATATGAACAATTTGTTTCCGGCTCGCGGCCAATTCAGGACACTGACTTCACATTTATAAAGCAAAGCGAACTTCACTACTTTATTTACATGAACAAAATGGCTTTCAAAAGAAACTTTAATTTGTTTCACGTTTTTGGATATTGACTTTACATCGAAACTGCGGTATAGTAAGGATGCGGAGAGCGGAAAGCGCCCCGCCGACACTTGAGCTTCAGGCGTAAGCCTGTGAGAAAAATATAGGAGGTTTGACTTATGTACTATTACATTCTGGGTTGCGGCATTGCTTGTCTGGTTCTGTTCGGCATCAACAGCATGGATACGGTGGATGTCAAGCCGGCCGAGATCCTGGGTAAGGTCATTCTGTGGCCCGTTGCCCTGATGGAAGCAGTTGTTCGTTACAGCTCCACGCATCACAACATCAAGACCGCGCTGTAAAACATCTCGTTCCAAACCAACGAAGAGCAATCAGGCGGCTGCGCTTTCAAAAAGAAAGGCGCAGCCGCCTTTTTGTTTTGCACTTTACGGCGTTGTATGGTACAATAACACCAGAACTTTTAGGGAGGGAAATTGCTATGACCAATGAGACCTTGCATACCCTTGAGACCCGCCGCAGCTGCCGCGCCTACAAGCCGGAGCAGATCACGAAAGAGGAGCTGGAAGCCGTTCTGCGTGCAGGCACCTTTGCCCCCAGCGCCATGAACCGCCAGAGCGCAAAGATCGTGGTGGTGCAGGATGCCGAGACCCGCGCCCAGCTCACCCGGATGAATGCCGCCGTGATGGGCAACACGGGCGACCCCATGTACGGTGCCCCCACCATTCTGGTGGTGCTGGCCGATGCCAACGCCCGCTGTGGTGTGCAGGACGGCAGCCTTGTGATGGGCAACCTGATGAACGCAGCTGCCGCCATCGGGCTGGGCAGCTGCTGGATCAACCGCGCAAAGGAAGAGTTCGAGACCGAAGAGGGCAAGGCCCTGCTGAAGAAGTGGGGCATTGAGGGGGACTATATCGGTGTGGGCCACTGCATTCTGGGCTACCCGGCAGAGGAACCCCGCCCCGCCGCCCCCCGCAAGCCGGATTATATCGTATACGCATAAGGAGCACTATGAAACCCGATTACAAGCTGGTCGCAAAGGCCAAATACATTCACGCCAACGCTGACCTTGCCAGTGAGATCTGGCACGAGGTCTACAAGCGCTATTACGCTGCAAAGCAGCTGGACACGCTGGTGGAAACGCTGCAGAGCGCCGATGCCATTGAGGCGGATATCGACAACGATGTGAACTATTTCCTTGTGGTGCTGGGCGGCAAGACCATCGGTTACTTTGCCTGGAAGATGGAGAACACGGCCCTGCACCTGCTCCACCTCTACCTCAAGCCCGAGTACCGGGGCAAGGCACTGGGCCGGGATATCCTGGCCACCTGCGAGCGCCTGGCCCGGGGTGAGGGCCGGGGCCGCCTGTACTGCGAGGTGCACACCAAGTGCCTGCCGGTGCTGCAGTTCTTCAAGACCAAAGGCTACCGCGTGCTGGGCCCCGCCGAGGCAGAAGCTGCGGGCATTTCCATGCAGCTGACCACGCTGGAAAAAATGCTGTAAATTTCCCGTTGATTTTTTGCCGCGTTTGCACTACAATAAAGTAGTGTATTGAAGTGCCCCGCGCGGGCCAGACCCAACCTGAACGATAGGGGAGGAATAAGCCATGGCAAAAGATCATCCCACCGGAGAGTCCGGTCTGTATTCCGCATTGCTGGAGCTGAAAACGCCTGAGGAGTGCTACCGCTTTTTGCAGGATGTGTGCAGCTACGCCGAGCTCAGTGCAATGGAGCAGCGGTATAACATTGCGGAAAAACTGGTCAACAAGCAGAGCTATACCAGCATCATGGGCAACATTGGTGCGTCCAGCGCCATCATCAGCCGGGTGAGCCGGGTCATCAGCAAGGATGACAGTGTGCTGCGCCGCCTGCTGGAAGAAAAGGCGGAACAGCCCGCCGAAGAATAACACGGACCGCGCGCCGCGGGGCAGGGGAGCACCCGCCCTGCGGTGCGCTTTTTTAGAAGGGAGTCTGTAAAGATGAGTAAGGCAGTTGTATTTTTTGCCGATGGCACCGAGGAGTGCGAAGCTCTGCTGGTGGTAGACCTGCTGCGCCGCGCCAAGGTGGAGGTCATCGTGGCCTCTGCCATGGGCCGCAGGGAGCTGGTGAGCAGCCATAAGATCCACCTGACCGCCGATGCGCTGGCCGAGGAAGTGGATTATTCCGATGTGGACATGGTCATTCTGCCCGGCGGGATCCCGGGCACACCCAACCTTGCCGCCAACAAGACGGTCACCGAGACCTGTGCCGCCTTTGCCAGGGCAGGCCGGAAGGTGGCTGCCATCTGTGCCGCCCCCAGCATCCTGGCCTCTCTGGGCCTGCTGGAGGGCAGGAACGCCACCGCCCACGCTGGCTTCCAGGATAAGCTGGCCGGTGCCATCGTCCACGATGAAGAGGTCGTGGTGGATGGCAACATCACCACCAGCTATGGGCTGGGCGGTGCCATCCCCTTTGCACTGGAACTGGTGCGCCAGCTGGCCGGTCAGGCCGAGGCGGAGCGTATCCGGAACGCCATTGCGTATCGGCACTGAGAAAGGGGATACGGTATGCGCTTTATTACCTGCCGTTTGCCGGACGGCGTGGAAGACCCGGCGATCTTATCGGAGGATGGACGGCAGGTCTGGCCGCTGAGCTGGCTGGGCCTGAGCTATGAGACCCTGAGCGAGGCCATCCCGTTTCTGACCCCGCAGGTGCGGTATGGGCTGTCGCTGGCCATTGCGGGCATTCCCGCTCTGCCTGTGGAGGCTGTCACGCTGGAAAGCCCCATCCCGGCCCCGGCGCAGGATGTCATCTGCCTGGGCATCAATTATATGGCCCACTCCGATGAGGCGGAGAAATATTCTGCCGCTGCCTTTGCCACCAAGCACGAGGATGCGATCTACTTTTCCAAGCGCGTGACCCGCGCCGTGCCGGACGGCGGCCCCATCGAGGCCCACACCGATCTGGTGAAAAAGCTGGATTATGAGTGTGAGCTGGCTGTGGTGCTGGGCAGGGATGCCAGGGATGTGCCCGCCGGTCAGACCCGGGACTATATCTTCGGCTATACCATCCTGAACGATGTCTCGGCCCGGGATGTGCAGACGGCGCACAAACAGTGGTACTTTGGCAAGAGTCTGGACGGCTTTACCCCCATCGGGCCCTGCATCGTCACGGCAGATGCCTTTGCCGACTACCCGCCCAGGCTGGGCATCCGCAGCTTTGTCAACGGCGAGAAGCGGCAGGATTCCAATACCGCCCTGCAGATCTTTGACATCGACCATGTCATTGCCGAGCTTTCGCAGGGCATGACCCTGAAAGCGGGCACCATCATTGCCACCGGCACCCCGGCGGGTGTGGGTATGGGCATGGACCCGCCGCAGTTCCTCAAGCCCGGAGATGTGGTGCGGTGCGAGATCGATGGTATTGGCACGCTGACCAATCCGGTCAAGTGATTCCAAAACGCAATATCTAAGCGTAAATATCCGGATGGTTATATAATTGATGACAAAATTGCTCTTGTTCATATACTGTTAAAAATAAGTTCATTTGAAGTTCACACACTTCCGGTATACATAGGGCAACAAAGGCGCACACCGCGCCGCATCCCCTGTGCAGTAACAGCACGGCAGGCCGCAAAGGATGCCTGTTGTGTGAGAGGAAAGGAATTGGAACGCTATGAAAATTGGTTTTACAGAGCTGATCCTGGTGGCCATCGTGGCCTTCGTGGTCATCGGCCCCGATAAGCTGCCCGAGTACGCCCGCAAGCTCGGCAAGATGCTGCGGGAGCTGAAAAAGTACACCGGTGCCGCTTCCGAGGAGATCCAGAAGAATGTGGTGGAGCCCCTGAACGAGATCCAGGCCCCCATCAAGGAAGCTGTTGCTCCCCTGACCGACATCAAGAAGGACATCGACGACAGCATGAAGGATGTCACCAAGAGCTTTACCAACATTGGTAAGACCAGCAAGGAAGAAGCCAAGAAGGCCGAAGAGGTCGAGGAAGTGGCCGAGCTGGAGGATACCGTGGAGGAGCTGCCCGAAGAGCCCGTCAAGGCGGAGGAGCCTGCCGCTGAGCCTGTGAAGGCAGAGGAAAAGGCAGAAGAGCCTGCTGCAGAGGAAAAGCCCGAGGAGGCCCCCGCTGCAAACGAGGCCCCTGCCGAGGCTGCTCCCGCTGAGGAGGCTGCCCCTGCCGAAGAGGCAAAGGTCTAAGTACATGGATACACCCGCGCCCGCGGTTGTAGGATAAAAACTGGAATCCAGCCCGCCAGAGCGGCGCGGCAAGAGGAAAAAGGAGATTATTATTATGAGAATCGGACCTCAGGAGCTTATCATTGTTCTGATCATCGTTCTGGTCATCTTTGGACCCAAGAACCTGCCGAAGCTGGGCAAGATGTTCGGCAAGACCATGAAGAACTTTAAGGAAGGCATGGACGACGTGGATGAGAACGGCGATGCCAAGCCTGCCGAGACCAAGACCGAGGAAAAGGCTGAGAAGAAGGACGAGGAGTAATTTGTGGCTACCAACGTGAAGCGCAAAAAGAAAGCCGAAGTCATGTCGGACGACGGCAGCATGACGCTGACCGGACATCTGAAAGAGCTGCGGAACCGGCTGATCATCTGCGCGGCGGTGTTTGTAGTGGGCGTGATCGGCTTCCTGGCAATTTCGGATAAGCTGATCGACCTGCTGACGGCCATGGCAATGAATGCGAACTACACCTTCGTGTTCCTGGCCCCGCAGGAAAAGCTGATGCAGTATTTCCGGGTGTCCCTGATCGCTGCGGTGATCGTGACCATTCCGGTGGCGCTGTATCAGGTCTACGCCTTTGCAAAACCCGGCCTGAAACGGAGCGAGAGCTTCTTCTTCCGGCTGGTGCTGCTGTTCGGTCTGGCGCTGTTCTGCGTGGGTGTGCTGTTCGCCTACAAGGTCACCCTGCCGTTCATGCTGAACTTCCTCGTCACGCTGGAGGGTACCGATTACATCACGGCATCCATCAGCATCGAGAGCTACATCAACCTCTGCCTGACCATGTTCATCATCTTCGGCTGTGTGTTTGAAATGCCTCTGGTCACCATCATTCTGGCCAAGATGGGCATTGCAAACCCCGAGATCATGAAGAAGGGCCGCGGCGTTGCCATTGTCCTGATCTTCCTGGTCGCAGCCATCATCACCCCGCCCGATATCGTGTCGCAGTGCTTCGTGGCAGTTCCCATGTGCCTGCTGTACTTTATCAGCATCTTCCTCAGCGGCATTTTCTATAAGCCCAAGACGGATGATGACGACGAGGATGAGGATGACGAAGAGGAATCCTCTGACGAGGAGTAAGTTCTCCCAAGGCTTTCCGGCCCTCCCACTTTGGGAGGGCCTTTTGCTTTGCCAAAAATCGAAAGAGATTTTCGGCTTTTTGCATAAATCCTGTTTCAGCCTCTGTCTTTTGCAAATGGATATGTTATAATGATAACGATGAAAAAACCGGCGGCCTGACCGCCGCAAAGAAGGGGTAAATGAATATGAAAGAGTACGCATTCGGCATCGACCTGGGCGGCACCACGGCCAAGGTGGGCCTGTTCACCACGGCAGGCGCTCTGCTGGAAAAGTGGGAGGTGCCCACCGACACCTCCAATGCAGGGGAACACATCCTCGGGAACCTGGCCAAGGCCGTGAAGGACAAGATGCAGGAAAACGGCATCACTGCCGAGCAAGTGGAGGGCGTGGGTGTCGGTGTGCCCGGCCCTGTGCTGGACAGCCGCATCGTGCCCATTGTCTGCGCCAACCTCGGCGGCTGGGGTGAGCGGAACGTCTCCATCCAGCTGTCCGGCCTGCTGGACGGCATCAAGGTGCTGGTGGGCAACGATGCCAACGTGGCCGCGCTGGGCGAGATCTGGATGGGCTGTGCCAAGGGCTGCCGCAGCGCGGTGATGGTCACGCTGGGCACCGGTGTCGGCGGCGGTGTCATCGTCAACGGCAGGATCACCGAGGGTGCCCACGGTGCAGGCGGCGAGATCGGCCACATCACCGTCAACCCCCACGAGACGGCGGTCTGCGGCTGCGGCAAGCACGGCTGTCTGGAACAGTATTCCAGCGCCACCGGCGTGGTCCGCTGCATGAAGAAGCTGCTGGACGAGAACCCGGATACCCCCTGCACCCTGCGCGGCACCGACTTTGCCGCCAAGGATGTCTTTGATGCTGCCCGTGCAGGCGATGCACTGGCCGCCCGTGAGGTGGACGAGATGACCGACACTTTGGGCATGGCGCTGGCCTCCATTGCCTCCACCACCGACCCCGAGATGTTCATGGTGGGCGGCGGTGTCGCCCGTGCCGGAGATGTCCTCTTCAACCCCCTGCGGGAGCATTTCAAGACCTATGCCTTCAGTTCCTGCCGCGAGACCCCCATCGTTGCCGCTACCCTCGGCAATGATGCCGGCATCTATGGTGCCGTGCGGCTCATCGTGGGAGAATGATGGAGACGACCGAATGCCGGTGGGTTGCTCCGCTGGATGAAGAGGACAGGGAATACTTTTCCTATTTCCGCACCGTCTGCAAACGGTATGATATCGTACCCTCCCGGGCTACCCGTCTGGAATACGACTTTGTGACCCGTGTGGCAGAAAGTGAGTTTTACTTGCAGAAAGCTGCGACCTGATGAAATGGTTGAGCCCCATGCCCACATCTCAATCGTGTGGGCATGGGGATTTTTATTTTATAAGAAGAAGGAGCTGAATCAATGAATTATACCCCTATTACAGAGAAAAATATTGAAAAAGTAGCAACGCTTTACATGAATCACTACAACCAACATTCTGGCGGGTGCTGGACTTATGAAAAGGCATATAAGCGAATCCATCAAATGGTAACGATGGAGGATTCCCTCTGCCTGATGCAAGAAGATGACAACGATATTCCAACAGGGCTTGTCATCGGTTTTTTGGAAAGCTACGATGATTTTACATTCTATTATCTCGACGAGATCCTGATCTTCGGGGAGTATCAGAACAAGGGGTATGGCAGATTACTTCTCCAAGAAGTGGAACAGCGTGTGCGGGAATGTGGTGCACAGATGATTGAACTGGTCTGTCCGGATGATGCGCATCACATGCACTTTTACGGCGGCTTCGGGATGGCAGAAGCAACGAACCTGAAGCTGATGAAAAAACGATTGTAAATCTGCCGTGGTTATTTTTGAGGCAAAAACGGACGAACTGGAACAGCACTATCTCCGGGATTTTGGAGCGCGTCCGGTTGCATCCTTACATCCAGGCGGGTCGGGAACGTTTTTCTGAAATCATTGCAAAGCCCCGTGCCGGTGCGATATGCCGGACACGGGGCTTTTTCTATTTTTGAAATATAAAATACAGGACAAAAAGTAAATTATACTTGACATAATGTCTGGTGAGTGTTATTCTGTATCCAGAGGGAACGAGTTCACCCTCACAGGAAATATACGAGGTGACAGGATGCCGAAGAATCTGAAACTGAAAGCTGCCCGCGCGGAAAAAGATATGACGCAGGGGGCATTGGCAGAAGCGGCTGGGGTCTCGCGCCAGACCATCAACGCGATCGAAAAGGGCGAGTACAACCCCACTATCAATCTCTGCCGCAGCATCTGCAAAATTTTGGGAAAAACACTGGATGAACTGTTCTGGGAGGAATGAGTTATGAGATTTTCACTATACAGCAAGAAAAACCAGTTGGACGAGATGCAGGAGCAAACTCTGCGCAAAATTGAGGGGCGTGGCTTCTGGTTGATGTGGGGCGGCCTTCTGGCAGCGTGGATCGTGCAGACGATGTTCGGGGCTGCGGACAAGGCTGCCGGAGAGTGGGTTGTATTTATGATCGGCTGCATCTATATGTGTGTTGCGTGTCTGCGCAATGGTTTGTGGGATCGTCACCTTTTGGATACGGCCCCGGCCAATGCCGTGTATTCTCTGGTTGCTGTGGTGGCGGTTACGCTGATCAGCGGTTTTTCCTATGGATACTGGGTCGGTGCTGTCATTGCCGGTGTTTTTACCGGTATCCTGTGTTTTGCATTGCTGCAGCTGTGCGCCGCACTGACACGCAGACAGCGCAAGCATCTGGACAACCCGAAGGATGAGGAATAATATTATACATACGAAGAGGGAACAGCCCTTTATTTTTCCACAACAAAAAGCGGAACCGTTGAAAAGTACAGCGGTTCCGCTTTTATCATCTCTGAATTCTTGGGTTACAGCGTGTCCTCGCCGGGCAGCTGGTTCCACAGGCGGTAGTACACGCCCTGCTTTGCCAGCAGCTGGTCGTGGGTGCCGGATTCCACAATGCCTTCGGAGCCAAGCACCAGGATACGGTCGTAGTTCTTGATGGTGGTCAGGCGGTGGGCAATGGTCAGGGTGGTGCGGCCATGGGCCAGCTTTTCCAGGCTCTGCCCCACAAGGATCTCGCTCTCGTTGTCCAGTGCACTGGTGGCTTCGTCCAGGATCAGGATGGGCGGGTTCTTCAGGAAGACACGGGCAATGGCGATGCGCTGCTTCTGGCCGCCCGAGAGCTTGACACCGCGCTCGCCGACATAGGTGTCGAAGCCGTCCTTCAGGGCCATGATAAAGCGCTCTGCACCGGCCAGACGGGCGGCTTCGATGATCTCCTCCCGGGTGGCATCGGGCTTGCCGTAGGCAATGTTATCCGCCACAGAGCCGCTGAACAGGTACACGTCCTGCTGGACGATGCCGATGTCCTCGCGCAGGCTCTTGAGGGTGACCTGCTGGATGTCCTGCCCGTCAATGTAGATGTGGCCGCTGGTCACATCGTAGAAGCGGGGGATGAGGTTGCACAAAGTGGTCTTACCGCCGCCGGAGGGGCCGACCAGAGCCAGCCGCTCACCTGCCTTGATGTCCAGACTGACATGGTGGAGCACCTTGTTGTGGTCGTCCGGGTACTCAAAGCTGACATCGTCAAAGCGGATGGCACCGGGGCCGGGCTGCAGGGGGTTTGCATCTGGGGCATCGTGGATGGGCACGGGGGTGTCCATGATCTCGGCAAAGCGCTCGATGCCGGTCATGCCGCGCTGGAACTGCTCGGCAAACTCGACGATGCGGCGGATGGTAGCGATGAGGGTGGTGACATAGAGCATGTAGGCCACCAGGTCACCGGCGGTGATCTTACCGTTGACCAGCGACAGGCCACCCGCCAGGATGACCACCAGATACATCAGGCCGTCGAACAGGCGGGTGGAGGTGTTGAAAGCCGCCATGGCGTAGTAGCCCAGCGTCTTGATGTGCTCAAAGTCCTTGTTGCCCTGCTCGAACTTGGCACGCTCCTGCTCCTCGGCGGCAAAGGCTTTTACCACGCCCTGCCCCAGCAGGCTGTCCTCGATGGTGGCGTTCAGCTCACCGATCTGGATGCGCTGCTGCCGGAACCGGGCACGCAGACGGCCGTTCAGATAAACGGATACCACGCCCATCAGGGGCACGCAGGCGAACACCGCCAGCGTCAGCGGGATGCTGGCCTGGCACAGGATGATGAAGGAGGCCAGGATCTTGATGAAGGCGATGAAAAATTCCTCGGGGCAGTGGTGAGCAAACTCGGTCACATCGAACAGATCGTTGGTGATGCGGCCCATGATGGTGCCGACCTTGGTGTTGTTGTAGTAGGTGTGGTCGAGCAGCAGCAGATGGTCAAAGGCATCCCGGCGCATGTCGGTCTCGATGTGCACGCCCATGATGTGGCCGATGCCGGACATGAAATACTGGGCCGCACCGTCGATGATGCGGAGCACAAAGTAGATGCCCGCCAGCTTGAGCACGATGCCGGTGGTCAGGGTGATGCCCACGCCCATGGCCGAGTTGGTGATGGTGCTCATGATCTTGGGCAGGAAGATGTCACACAGTGTGGTCAGCGCGGCACAGAACAGGTCGAGAAAGAGCACTGCCTTGTATTTTGCCAGATAGGGTAAAAAGCGGCGGATGAGCGCGCCGCTGCTGTTGTGATGCGCACCGGGGTCTTTGATGTTTTGCTTTGCCATGGTTCCTCCTTGATTTCAACTTCTCAGTCTGCGCGTCAGCGATGACGGAGAGGTTTATTTCTTGCTATAATCCCGTTCGCCGTAGATCGCGGTGCCGATACGCACCAGCGTTGCGCCTTCGCGGATGGCGTTCTCGTAATCGCCGCTCATGCCCATGGAGAGGGTCTGCATCTCCACGTTGGAATAGCCGCGCTCCCCGGCCTTTACGAACAGGTCATGGACGGCGGCGAGGTACCGGCGATTCTGTGCATCGTCATCGTTGACCGGGGGAATGGCCATCAGGCCCTTGACCCGGATGTGCTCCTGTGCGGCAGCGGCATCCAGCAGGGGCCAGAGCGCCTCCGGCGAAACGCCGCTCTTGCTCTCCTCCCCGCCGATGTTCACCTCCAGCAGGACGTTCTGCACGATGCCCGCCTTGGCGGCTTCCTTCTCGATGGCGGTCAGAAGGTGTTCACTGCCCACGCTCTGGATCAGGCTGGCCCGGCCCAGGACTTTTTTGATCTTGTTGGTCTGCAGGTGTCCGATGAAATGGCTGGGCTTGCCGCAGTAAGCGCCTGCGTCAAAGTTTGCGCAGAGCTCCTGCACATGGTTTTCGCCAAACACGTCAATGGGCAGGGCGGCACTTGCGGCCACGGTTTCAGCGGTGCGGGTCTTGCAGGCGGCGCACAGCTGGACCTCGGCAGGGTCGCGGCCTGCCTCCCGGGCAGCAGCGGCCATCTTTTCACGGATGGCCAGCACGGCCTCCCGCATCTCTTCCGGTGTTTTTTCTGCCATAAGGCATCAGTCCTCCTCGGTATATTTTGCGCGCTCTCCGCCGATGAGCTTCGGACGGGTGCGGGCGCAGAGAATGTTTGCTTCACCGATCCGGTTCAGGCTCAGCCGCACCGGCACGGCCACCCGGCGCAGGTGCATCCCGATCAGGGTGCCGCCGATGTCGATACCGGCGTGGGCGCGGATCTCCTCCACAGCAATGGGGTCTTTGAACTGCTTCCAGCAGGTGGTGGCCCAGCTGCCGCCCGCATGGGGCCGGGGCACGACACACACTTCCTCCCAACCGTATTGTTCGGCGGCTTCCCGCTCCATGATAATGGCCCGGTTCAGGTGCTCACAGCACTGTGCCGCCAGCCAGATGCCGCGCTGAGCCAGCACCGGTGCAATGCCTGCATACACGGCCTGCGCTGCCTCCAGACTGCTGTCCTTGCCGATGTGCCCGCCCACGATCTCGCTGGACGAGCAGCCCACCACGAACACATCGCCCTTTTTCAGCTTTGCCTGTTCCAGCAGCTCTTCCGCTGCCTGCCGGGCTTCCGCCTGGATCTGCTGTTTGAATGCGTCTGTCATATCAATTACCTCCTATCGATCGGTTGCCGCGATGACCCGATGTTCTGTGTTCGATTGGGCCCAAGCGTTTCCAACAATTTTTCCGGAATGCCAGGGGCTTCCATTGGTAAGGGAGCTTGCACGCGAAGCGTGATGGAGCGGTTCAGACCCGTACAGAATAAAGGGCTTTTTCTCCCACAATGCCAAAATACACCCGGTTTTCCACCGGGCAGAGGGCAGAGCTGCTGCCCTGAGGCTTGCCGGAAAAGCTCCACAGCCAGCTTCCGCTGGCGGTGGAAACGGCCTCGGCGCGGATGCCGTCGGCGGGCAGGGAGAACAGGTTCTCCTGCATCGATTCGCTCAGCCGCAGGGCCACACCGCGCAGGAAGGTGCTGCCTGCATGGCGCTCCAGCCAGCTGGAGCTGGCCCAGCGGTAGCTGATGTAGAGGGTGCTGTCCTCATCCAGCGCCAGCGCGCCGGGATAGCCCGGCAGCCCGCTGAAGCTGCTCTGACAGCCCTTGCCCCCTGCAGTCAGGCCGCGGGCAGAGGCCGCCGCGCTCCAGATGCAGCGGCTGCCGAGGTCGGAGATGTAGAGGGTCTGGGTGCGCTCGTCCAGCGCAAGGCCGGACGCTCCGGCAATGCCGCCCACCACCTGCTCCACGGCGCGGGCAGCGGGATCATAAACGTATACCGCACCTGTTCCGGTGTGGGCCAGCAGCTCGGTGCGCAGGGCGCTTTCCAGCCCCTGTTCCGCACTCTCCTGCCCGACCACGGCAAAGTAGACCTTGCCGTCCGCACCGACCTCCACGGCAGAAAGGGCCCCCAGCGGGGCACCGTCGATCTGCGTGACCACCTGCTCCACCGAAGCACCCCAGCTGTCGTGCCGGGCGCGGCAGAGGGTGCCCCCGGCAGGGGTGAGGACTGTGAGCCACAGGTCTCCCGCAGCATCGAACGCAAAGCCGGTCAGCTCGCCCTCTACGCTCAGGATGACCGCAGCGTTGCCGCCGTCGGTGCGCACCAGATCGCTGGTGCGTTTTTTCAGGGAGGAGCCGTTCCATGCCGCCGCATAGACAAGGCCATCCCGGGTGCGGATGCAGTCCACACCCTGATACCCGCCCAGATCCCAGATCTCCCTGCGGTCGGTGGAAAGCGCTGCCTGTGCCGCGCCGGAGGCCTGCCGGTGATCCGGGGCGGTGTAGGCTTTGGGCGGGGCCTCAATGGGCCGGAGCACCAGCGCCCAGACCAGCGCAGCAACCGCGGCCAGCGTAAACACAATGCTCAATTTCTGGAACCTCTGGAGCACTTCCTCCCGCTCGGCGGCACGCTGGGCATCCTGTACGGCCCGGCGGCGGGCAGCGGCGGCGCTGGCCCGGTTGGCGCGGCGAAGCCAGCGGTCTACCCACAGGGCCGCACTGGGCCCGATGGTCAGTGACGCGATGAGCAGGATGAGAAGCAGTTCAACGAATCCGATGCGCATAGGCAGATTTCCTTTGTTCTGGTGGTTGTTTTTATCAAATCAGTATAGCACACTTTATAGCAGAGAAGCAAGCCGGAATGGAGCCACTCGGGCAGAATTCAGGCAGGACGCAGAAGCGCCCCATCCTGCTGTGGATGAGGCGCTTCTGTGTTTTGGGATTATTCGGGAATGGTTAAATAAGAAATGGTTTACTGAGCGTTTGCCTTTTCGGTCTGCTTTTTAATGGTATTCAAGGCGGCGAACTTGCCCACACCCTTTTCGGGGTGGAAGGTGCCATCCTCCTCGTTCTCCATCAGGCCGTTGGCAACGACCCACTGCTGGGCCTGCTCGGATTCAGTCAGGGAAGCGCCGTCAGCAGCTGCGACTTCGGGCTTGCCTGCGTTCTGCCACAGCATCACAGCAAGAGCTTCCTTGGTCTCGGGAATTGCCGTACCTTCGGGCAGGATGGACTGTGCGTACAGGTCAGCGGCGATGTTGTAGCCGGTCCAGCCGAGAATAGCTGCACCTACACCGGCGGTGGCCACGACAGCCACAGTGCCCAGCACATTAGGCTCTTCCACATCAGCCATGCGGTACATTGCACGGATGGTCACACTCGTATTGGGCATAGTGAACTGTGTCTTTTCAGCGCTGGCATCAAAGCCACCGGTCAGCTCAGTATTACCAGTGATTTCCCAGCGGTCAAAGACCATACCGTCAGGAATCAGAGTGGAATCTGCTTCCAGAATCACAGTATCACCAGCACGGGCGGCAGTGATCTCCTTATCCTTCGCGCCGTTGGCAGTTACGCTGTAAGCCTTGCCATCGGTCAGGTTCAGGGGGTAATAGCCTTCCTCGCTCTGTGCGGTCAGGATGATAGTGCCTTTGTCCTCACCGTTCAACTTCAAAGTCAGCGGGTTGGTATGCTTCTGCTCTTCAGTCAGGGTGAAATCGGTATCACCGGCAACAGACCAGCACTTAAAGCCATCCGGGGCGGTAATGGTGACTTCCTGCTCACCGACAACACCGGCGGTGGTCATACCATTCACGGTACCGCCGTTCACGGTCACCCAACGGACGGAGGGGTTCTGCTCACCAAATTTTGCATAGCGGCTGAATACGCCACTGATGATTTCATCATTGTTGGTGAAGTCACCGGTACAGGTGACATTTTCTACGGTATTATTATTGATAACGCCACCTCTAATGGTGCCGTTTTTTAGCACTCCATTATTGGTAACACTCCATCTTACGGTATTTCCTTCTAAATCGGCAGTATACCAGTCCTCAATCTTCATAGACTTATTAGGCTCAGTGGTCTCTACGCCGTTGTTGTAAGTCCACCCATCCGATGGGCCGCCGGAATATTGGCCCTTTTCATCTATAGGTAAACTATCTTTGATTTTCAGTTCCGTCTTGATTTTTTCGACAGTAATTACAACATTTTTGCCAGCAGGCATTTTGAATGTCAATGTTGCATAATCACCATCATAGTCAAAAGTTGCATCCGGGAAAGTTGTTTTATTCACTTCCTGGCCATTAATAAACCATTTCTCAACTTTCTGGCGCGAATCTGGGTACGAAATCGTAACAGTCGGTTCACCAACTGTATAGGCTTTCGTCGAAATCATCTTATTGATTAAGCAGCCATTTGCGGTTATTTCATTAGGAGATGTTAAATTATCCTTCTGCTCAAATACGGCTGCATTGATAGTTCCCGCATTCGACTTCAATTTTTTGAAGGTTCCTCCATTGATTTCTCCATTAACAAGATTTGTCAAGATTTTAGCATATCCGCCTGTTACAGTGCCGCAATTGCTAAATGCGTTGTAAGAACCGCCTGTAACGGTTCCTTTATTAGCAAAATCGACAGTGATTGGAATTTCAGAGCCCGCATAGCTGTACCCTGCATAGATTTCTATAGCACTTGCATTTGTTTGGCCACGAACAATTTTGCACAGCCATCCACTACCATAACAATAATCCAATTTACCAGAAGCAATGGTTGTGCCATATTTTCTTGTAACATTAACGCCATCAATTGTTGCACTTGTCTGATTCGCTTCGGTATCTCCAGTTGGTTCTTCAGGAACCATTGGATATCCACCCTCCACAATTTTAAGTCCGCCAACCTCTGTTGCCGCAAACGCCGTGACCGCCGACACGGGCAACATGGCAAACATCATGCCAACGGCCACAATGGCGCTGACAAGTCGTTTCAGTTTCATAAACTTTTCCTCCTTTTATGATACTTCCCAAATAAAACTATGCATCCGGCCAAAACAAAAGAGCGCCGCACCAGCCAAATGGCTGGTACAACGCTCTGCGTTTTGTACTTTGGGAACCTACCGCCCTTGAGGTGATGCCCATGTGCGGTATGGTTTGGAAAGGGCAGCTAGCTGCCATATTACAGGCCCTGTAGCTTTGCGTCGCAGCCTTTCGACTGGTTTGCCGATTCTTCAATTTTAGCATGTGTGCAAAATGTACATGAATAATATACCCCCCCCCCTACATAAAGTCAATATGACGAAAGTGATTTTGGAGGGGTGCACAAAAATGGAGGAAAAATTGTAGGGGGAAGTGACGATAAAACCCCTCAGTCAAAGCCTGCGGCTTTGCCAGCTCCCCTAATATGGGAGCCCTTGGCAAGGAGATGAAGCTTTACGCTATGCCAAAGGCCCCCCTATTAGCGGGGGCTGTCTCCGTAGGCGACTGGGGGGTTAAAAAAGCAGCCTGTCCCGCTTGACAAGCTGCTGAAAATTGACTATACTACAAATAGAAGAGGCGCTGGCCTTAAACGACTAGCCCCTTACCCGGTAGATCAAGAAAAATGACCGCTCAGGTTGGTAGCATGAGGCGGTCATTTTTTCTTGCGTTTTTTATCGCTTGTGGCGATTGTCCATGTAATCTGAAACGTCACGAAAATCGTTCCGCCAATCAGCGTCAGCAAAACTGCAACATCAGAAAAACTCATGGTCCTCACCCCCTTTCCGCTTATAAAGCATCCGGGGAGCGGGCAACTCTTCAAGAGCAAATGCCTTGCCCGGCGCTTTTGGAGCCGGGAAGGGGTCAGCCGCCTGTGTTGTGGACACAGCACCTTTTCGTCTGCTGTTTCCAGCATTAACTATAATATAACATATAATTAGACAAGTTGCAATCAAAACGCCCTTGACCGGTATACTGGTCAGGGGCGTTTTGTGGTATACTATGAGCGGGACGGGTGCTGTGCCTTTTTTCCAAACCATTCACTTAAACTTCACAAAATTTTCCAATAATTATATTATGATACCCCTAGAAACTGGAGCTATTTTGATAACGAGGAGGAAACCTCAGATGGCAAAGATACTGATCGTTGATGATGAACCCCGCATCCGGGAACTGATCCGGGAGCATTTACAATATGCAGGCTATGTCTGCGAGGAAGCGGGCGACGGCTCTGCCGCCCTTTCGCTGCTGAGCGGCGGCGGCTTTGATCTGGTGATCCTGGATGTGATGATGCCCTTTATGGACGGCATGACCTGCCTGCGCGAGATGCGCGCCCGCCACATCAACACGCCGGTGATCATCCTGACCGCGCGCGGCGAGGAATATGACAAGCTGGCCGGTCTGGAAGGTGGCGCGGATGACTATGTGGTCAAGCCCTTCTCCCCGCGGGAGCTGGTGGCCCGTGTCAAGGCGGTGCTCAACCGCACCATGCCCCGCTCCGAGGCATCGGACGGCACCATGACCTTCGGCGAACTGACCATCGACACGGCCAGCCACACCGTGCGGGTGGCGGGCGAGGATGTGAGCCTGACCCCCAAGGAGTTTGACCTGCTGGTGTTCCTGGCCTCCAACAAGGGCATTGCCCTGAGCCGGGAGAAGATCCTGCAGAAGGTGTGGAACTACGACTATTTTGGCGAGGACCGCACCGTGGATACCCACGTCAAGATGCTGCGCGGCCATCTGGGCAAATGCCGGGGCTATATTGCCACCGTGTGGGGCATCGGCTATAAGTTCGACCCGGATGCAGCGCGTTAAACAGGAGGTTTGCGGTTGATGCGGCAACCCGAAAAAAAGCGGCGTACCGTGGGCATCCGCGGGCAGCTGATGTGGTTCCTCTGCTTCATCTGCCTGCTGCTGCTGGTGCTGTTCTGGTTTTTGTGCACCCAGCTGCTGGAGCCCCTGTACACCACCCATATCCAGAAGCAGCTGACCGAACAGGCGGATGCCATCGTGCAGAAGCTGGACGATGCCATTGCCGACGGCCAGACCCTCTCTTATTGGGGGTTCGGCAGTCAGCTCTATGTCAACAGCCAGTTTTTCAACCAGCTCAGCAGCGAGATCTACGAAAATGGCGGCATGAGCAGCTTCTGCGTGGATATCTCCGATGTCACGCTGCGGCAGATCTTCAAGGTGGAGAACCTCTCCTACTGCAACCTGCACCGCACCCGGCCCACCGATGAAAACAGCGAGCTGCCCTCTTACAGCACCGCCCGCGCCATGCGCCAGCTCTGCCGCGAGACCGGCAGCTGTGTGCGGAAGATCAACCCGCCCACGCCCTCGGGCACGGTGGAGCTGATGGTGGGCAGAACGACCTCCGACGGCAGCTATACCGTGCTGGTGACCACCAGCCTGATGCATGTCTCGGAGGCTGGCGAGGTGATGAGCACGGTGCTGCCGCTGGCGGCGGCGCTGATCTTTGCCTTTTCCATGAGCGCGGCGTGGCTGTTCAGCGAGTGGTTCACCAAGCCCCTGCGCCAGCTTTCGGGGGCGGCCCGGCAGGTGGCACAGGGCGACTATGCCGTTCAGGTGGAGACCAACCGCCGGGACGAACTGGGCGACCTGGCGCAGGAGTTCAACCACATGGCCAAGGAAGTCCAGCACGCGGCCCAGATGCAGCGCGACCTGCTGGCAAATGTCTCCCACGACCTGCGCACCCCGCTGACCCTCATCAAGGGCTATGCGGAGACGGTTCGGGACATCACCGGCGACGACAAGGCCCACCGGGACGAGCAGATGAACATCATCGTGGATGAGGCCGACCGGCTGACAGCGCTGGTCTCCAGCGTTATGGAGCTGAGCAAGGTGACCAGCGGCGCGGAAAAGTGCGAGAAGGTCCACTTTGATATGGGCCAGCTCTGCGATGAGGTCAGTGAGCGCTATGACGCGGTCTGTGCCCAAAATGGCTGGCAGCTCAAGCTGGAGCTGCCGGAGGAAGAGCTGCCTGTCTATGCCGACCCCAATATGATGCAGCGCGCCCTCCACAACCTGCTGGGCAACGCCATGCACCACATCGGCGGGGACGGCATCTTCCTCCTGCGGGCCGCTAAGGTGCCCGAGGGAGTCCGGGTGGAGATCGAGGACCACGGCCCCGGCATCTGTGCCGAGGATCTGCCCTATATCTTTGACCGGTATTACCGCTCCCGCTCTGATGCGGGCAAGCAGGGCACCGGCCTGGGGCTTTCCATCACCAAGGCCATCTTCCAGCAGCACGGCTTCCGCTTCGGCGTGCAGAGCACGCTGGGCAAAGGCACGACCTTCTGGTTCATTGCAACAGATACCAAATAAAGCGACCCTCTCCGTCATTGTTTCGGAATGACGGAGAGGGTCGCTCTTTTTAAGCATCTGCTTTCCGGTAAATGCCCAGACTGTTGTCCGGTTCCGGCATCTTCACGCGGGAGGCGCGGTCGTTCACTTTGACCAGCATCCAGCCCATCAGGGCCAGCACCACCACGATAATGAGCCATTTTACGGCGTTGGGGAGTTTTTTCATATTCGTATTCCTTTGTTTTTGATCTCAGGGACGGCAGAGCTTCCGCGCCCGGGCCAGCAGGGCGGCGGCATCGGCGGCAGAGGGCGCTGCGACCCAGTCCGGGCGCTGGCATGCCCCCGGGCCGCTGCTTCCGGCCTCGGCAAAGCGGGCAAGGCAGGTGTCCGTGCGGTCATTCCAGCCGGAAAAACCCTCCGGTGCAATGTGGGCTCCAAGGCGGCAGTCCAGCACGGCAGTCTTGCCGGTGGGCCGCCAGGGCCTGCCCAGATAGACCGTTCCGGCGGGGCAGTCGGAGACGAAATCGCAGTCCCAGAACACGAAGCCCAGCCCGTTGGCGCTGCCCGAGGGTGCGGTGATGTAGCTGTGGGAAAGGTGGTTGTCTACCGTGCGCAGGATGCACTGCTCAAACAGGGCATCGGCCCCGCCAAAGATGAAGTCGATGTCCCCTGCGATCTCACAGCTCTGGTAATACTGCGCCGAGGGGCGGCGGGGCGCAAACTTGCGGGGGCCAAGAAAGCCGTCATTCTCCCGCTCAGCCTCGGGCAGGGGCGCGCAGAAAAGCGTGTCCTGGTTGCCCAGCAGCCTTACCCGGCGGAACACGGCCTTTTCGGCATCCACATAGGCGGCAATGGCCTGCCCCACGGCACTGCCCGGCCCGGCATCGTTGGCAATGGTCAGATCCTCCACCGTTATGCTGCCGCCGCTGAAAAAGGCGGTGTAGCTGCGGAAGGTGTGGGTGGGCCGCCCATCCGGGTGGGGCAGCTTGCCGCCGTCCCCAAAGATCAGGGTGGTGGCATCGGCTCCCGCGCCCCGCAGGGTGAGCGCCCGTTTTTCACAGACCAGCTTTTCCCGGTAGATGCCGGGGCCGATGCAGATCTCTGCTTCCAGCTCGTAGGGCACCGCCAGCACGGCCTCCGAGATGCTGGCAAAATCGCCGCAGCCATCCTGGGAAACGGTGAGTTTTAACATGGGCAGTCCTCCCTTGGAAAAGATAAGGCTATTATATGCCCCTTTTGTGAAATTTTCAATGTCCGCAGGGCTCTAACCGGAGCACGGCGGCGGTGATATCATCAGGTCGGCCGGTCTGTTCGGCGCGGGCGCGGGCGGTCTCCACAAGGATCCGGGCCACCTTTTCGGGCGGATCGCCTGCGGCGGCGGAGAGTTCCAGCTGCTTGGCCACCCAGCCGGGGCCATCCACCAGCAGACCGTCCGAGACCAGTACGGCATAGTCCCCGGCGGCGAGATGCACCACCCGGCTCTGGCCGTTCACACCGCCCAGAATGCCGATGGGCAGGCTGATATCGCCCACCGGACGGGCGCGGCCCCCGTGCACCAGAAAGCCCGGGGCGGCCCCGGCCTTGAAGATCCGTGCCGTGCCGGTGTAAAGATCCACGCTGATCAGGTCGAGGGTGGCTCCGCTCTCTTCATCGCTTTTCAGGGCCAGCGCCACATTGACCAGCCGCGCCGCCAGCTCAGCGGTGAAACCGGCTTTCAGCAGGCGGGCAGTGAGCTCGGCGGCAAGGCTGCCATCCACGGCGGCCGGGCGGCCCGTGCCCATACCGTCACACAGGATCATCTGGGCAGCGGCCGGGCTGCAGAACTGCTGGACCGCATCCCCGGAGACAGTGCCCTTTGCCGCCGTGCCCGCAGTTCCGAACACGGCCCGGAGGGCGGGCTTTTCGCAGAAGAGCAGGGTGGTCATCCCTTTGCAGGAGAGCACCTGCGGCGGGTCGAAGTCCCGGCGGCAGATGCGCCCGGTCTCCTGCGCCAGCGCGGCCAGCTCGGGGGAAGAAAAGCGGGTACGGGGCAGGGTGACCGCCGCCCGCGCCCGGCCCAGGTCGTCCAGCGTGACAGCGCATTCCAGCGGCGGCGTGCCCAGGCTGGCAAAAAACGCGGCCACCCGCCCGGATTTGTAAGGCTCCGGGTTCCCGGGGCGGCCCAGCTGCTCACTGAGCACGCTCAGGGCATCGGCCATGGCGCTGTATTGCTCGGTCAGGGCGGTGCGCATGGCCTCAGCGTGGACGTGGGCTTCCTTCCGGCTCCGGTAGAGCGCAAAGGAGCGATTTGCCGCCGCGCAGAGCGCCGCCGGGTGGATGCATCTGGACAGCTGGCCGGGCAGGTCGCTGGTCTGCAGATGGCCCTGCTGTTCCAGAATGGGCCGCAGGGCGTTCATCCCCTCCAGCGTGGCGGTGTATTCCTGCTTCCAGCAGGTTTCCCGCCGCCCGCAGTTGAAGCACAGGCTGTCGTGGGTGTTGTCGATGACCCAGCGGAAGGTGTCGCACCGGCGGGGAAACGCATCGTACACGGCGTTCACCGTCTCGGCCAGCGAGGAAAGGCTCTCGGCCACTGCTTCCAGCCGGGTGGCGGCGGCAGATAGCCGGGGCGGCTCCTCGGGCGGCGCGGGGGTCTCCGGCACCGGTGTCAGCCAATGTTTTGGGAAAAAGGCGGGGGCCGCAAGGCCCAGCCCGGCGCTGAGGAGCAGGGGCAGGGCCGTGCCGGGGGCGGGAACACAGAGCACCCCCAGCACACACCCGCCCGCACAGGCGGCAAGGGTCTCTGCCCGCCGCCCGGGGGCCAGCAGGACCGCTGCCGCCGTGCCGCAGCAGAGCCCCACTGCGGCCGGGGCAAGGGAAGGGTCTGCGGCGCAGAGTGCGGCCCCGGTGAAGGCAGCAAAGGCCAGCGCGGGCTTTTCCTGCCCACGGCAGCAGAGGGCGGCATCCACCATGGCACAGGCTGCTGCCCCGGGACAGAGGGGGCCGAAGCGCAGCCCGCCCAGCGCCGCCGCCACGGCAGAAGCGGCCAGCAGGGTGCCAAAACCGGGCTTTTCAGGCGGGAAGCGCTGCAGCGCATAGCCGAAGCCGCCCGCCAGCAGGGCATCTGCCCCGCAGAAGAACACCAGCGTGAAGCCTGCCCCGCCGGGCCCCAGCGCAAAGCAGGCACCTCCCAGCACCAGCGCCCCGCACCCGGCCAGAAATGCCGGGCGGAGCCTGCCGGGCCAGAGCCATCGGGCGGCCACGGCCGCCCCCACAGCGCAGAGCAGGCAGAGGCTGTCCAGCGAAAACGCCCCGAACCCGTGGAACAGGATGCTCAGCGCGGCCCCGGCTGCGCAGGCGGCAAAGCAGTCCGCAGGCAGGCCCAATGTCAGCCCCAGCCCAAAGGGGAGCAGAGCCCCGTAGAGAACGGCCCAGCCCCCGGCAAGGCCCAGCGCAAAGGCCCCGCCCTGCCGCAGGGCCGGGCGTACCGCCGCCCGGGAGGCCAACGCGGCGGCAACAGGCTGCTTCGGGTGCAGTTTTGTGGTTTCCGGCATGAAAAAATCCCCGCTTTCCGGCGGGGATCTTTTGCAATGTTCTGTTTCCCGCGCCCTTTGCATATACTGTAGCGCGGGCGCGCGGCGTTTTATGGGGTCATGCGGGGAAGCGGCTCAAATCAGCAGAAATAGCGCACTTCACCAAAGAAATTCATCCATTTGGCAATCACTTCATCGCTTCGTGCTTCGATGATGGCCATGATGTTTCGCAGAACACGGGGCGGAATGTTGGAATTGTTGTGGCACAGATAGCATTTCCCGGCCCGCGTGATCCAGATCTTGGTCGCGTTGCTGCTGGGAGCACCCTGTGAAACATGAACATGAATGGGTTCCAGCGGATCATTTTCGTTGGCCCAGAAGTAGACCCAGTAGGAACCGATCTTAAAAACCTGCGGCATTTTCCACCCCTCCTTCCTGGGAAAACTGCAGGATCAGATGTGCAGTGGATTCCAGGAACTTCTGGTAGCGGTCGATCTCAGCAGGGGTGAAGCCGCTGACATCCTCCCAGGTATAATCCGGCAGATAGCAGACCGCAGAGTGGAAACAATCCTTCTCGTCGGGCTTTTCGATGTAGACCTTTACACGGTGGTCTGGCTGCATCTCGGAATGCACGATCTCGGTGTTGTCGTCCAGTGTCATAAACGGGTACATCATAAAAACACCTCCGTGGATATGATTGCGAAAAGGGAAGGAAAATCAGCCGTTCAGCTTCTCAATGGCAGCCTTGATACGGGCAAGGGTCGTCTCGCGGCCCATCATGCAGGCAAGGTCGGTGCCGCCGCCGGGGGTGCGCTGCTTGCCGGAAAGGGCAATGCCCAGCGGGTAGAGCAGCCAGCCGTTCTTCTTGCCCAGCTCTTCGGCCTTGGCCTTGCAGGCGTTGAACACGGTGTCGCGGTCAGAGAAGTCCAGGCTCTCGTCGCTCAACAGGGGCAGCAGGGCTTCCAGTGCCTCCCGGGCGGTCTCCGGGGTGGTCTTCTGCTTCTTGTTGGTGTACAGGCTCACATCGTAGTCGGGCATTGCGTCAAAGAAGTCCAGCTGCTCGGGGATCTCGCCCAGCACCTCACAGCGGGGCTGCAGGTTGGCGCAGAGCAGCTTCTTGTCGATGGGGGTGTGCACGGCCTGATCGATCCAGGGCTCGGCCTTCTTCTGGAACTCCTCAGGGCTCAGGCGGCGGATATACTCCGCATTGATGGCCCGCAGCTTGAGGGGGTCGAAGATGGCGGGGGACTTGGAGATGCCGTCCGGGCTCCAGATCTTGATGAGCTCTTCCAGGCTGAAGATCTCCTGCTCGGCGTATTCGCCCTTGGGGCTCCAGCCCAGCAGGCAGATGTAGTTCATCACGGCCTCGCTCAGGTAGCCCTTGGCCACCAGATCCTGATAGCTGGCATCACCGTTGCGCTTGGACAGCTTGTTCTGCGCGTCCTTCATCACGGGCGGGCAGTGGATATAGGTGGGGATCTCCCAGCCAAAGGCCTGATACAGCAGGTTGTACTTGGGGGTGGAGGACAGATACTCGCTGCCGCGGATGACATGGGTGATGCCCATCAGGTGGTCGTCCACAACATTTGCAAAGTTGTAGGTGGGCATTCCGTCGGTCTTGATGAGGATCTGGTCGTCCATCTCGCTGTTCTCGACCTCGATGTGGCCGTAGACCACGTCGTCAAAGCCGGTCACGCCCTCCTTGGGGATCTTCTGGCGGATGACGTAGGGCTCACCTGCGGCCAGACGCTGCTTGACCTCCTCCTCGGGCAGGTCGCGGCAGCAGCCGTCGTAGTGGGTCATCTCACCGTTAGCGCGCTGTTCGGCGTGCAGTGCCTCCAGCCGCTCCTCGGTGCAGAAGCAGTAGTAGGCCTTGCCCTCTGCCACCAGCTGCTCAGCATACTGCTTGAACATGCCCATCCGCTCGCTCTGAACGTAGGGGCCCACAGGGCCGCCGATGTCCGGGCCCTCGTCCCACAGCAGGCCGGTCTCCCGCAGGGTGTTGTAGATGACATCCACAGCGCCCTCAACGTAACGGCCCTGGTCGGTGTCCTCAATACGCAGGATGAAGGTGCCGTCCTCGTGCTTGGCCATCAGGTAGGTGTACAGCGCGGTGCGCAGGTTGCCAACGTGCATATAGCCGGTGGGCGAGGGGGCAAAACGGGTGCGGACTTTATTGCTCGGCATAGATAAACGCTCCTTTTATATTTACAGGCAAAAAATTGCGGATAGCCACCTTTTAGTTTAATCGCTCTGCGCTGTTTTGTCAACGAATCGGCCGCAGATTTGGCAGAATGGGCGGTTGAAAGCAAAAGAAAAATCTTTTTGTCGAAACCGCGCGCAATCATTGACGAATGATTGGAAATTTTGTATACTGAGTGGGAGAGATGGCACAATTTTCCTTTGAAGGCTCTGAAGGAGAGATCAGGGCCGGGAGAAAATTGGAAAATGGCTGTCTGAGGTGTAAATGACAAAGGAGAAGAAAAAACTATGAAGAGTACCGGAATCGTCCGCGGCGTTGACGGCCTGGGCCGTATCGTCCTGCCCAAGGAGCTGCGCACCAGCATGAAGCTGGACAACGATGCCAAGCTGGAGATCTTTGTGGAGGGCGATGAGATCATCCTCAAAAAATACCGCCCCACCGGCAGCTGCGATTTCTGCGGCGAGGTGGACGACAACGCCATCCAGTATGCAGGCTACTGCATCTGCACCTCCTGCCGCAAGAAGATCGGCAGCATGAAAAAATAAAGCGGAGAAGGAGGGCAGCCCATGAGCCAGATGATCGACTTTACCCTGCCGTCCTGCCAGCCGGGGCGGACGCTCCACGCGTTCCGCTGTGTGCCGGAGGGAGAGGTGCGGGCGGTGCTGCAGCTCTCCCACGGGATGGTGGAGTTCATCGACCGCTATAAGCCGCTGGCCGAGAATCTGGCCGCCCGGGGCATCCTTGTCACCGGCAACGACCACCTGGGCCACGGCGGGTCCATCCGCACCAAAGAGGATTATGGCTACTTCGGCGAACCCGACGGCAACCGCGCCGTGCTGGAGGACCTGCACGCTGTGACGACCCTGACAAAACAGCTGTATCCCGGCGTGCCCTATTTCCTGCTGGGCCACAGCATGGGCTCGTTCTACGCGCGGCAGTACCTCTGTGAGTGGGGCAATGAGCTGGACGGTGCCATCATCATGGGCACCGGCTACCAGCCCAAGGCGCTGGTGCAGCTGGCCAGGACCATCTGCCGGGTGCTGGCCGTGTTCCATGGCTGGCACTACCGCAGCAAACTGGTGGCCAGACTTTCGTTTCTGGGGTACAACAAGGGGCTGGAGGGCCGCACGGCCCACGACTGGCTCAACCGTGACCCGGTGGAGGTGGACCGCTACCGCGCCGACGAGCGCTGTACCTTTATCTTTACCCTGAACGCCTATTACAGCATGTTCAGCGGCATCCTGCGGCTGTACGACCCGGCTCTTCTGGCCCGGGTGCCCAAGGATCTGCCCCTGCTGTTCCTGGCAGGTGATGCCGACCCGGTGGGCGAACAGGGCGCAGGCGTGAAGCGGGCGGTCAAGAGCCTGCTGGATGCCGGTGTGAAGAACATCGAGGTCAAGTTGTACCCAAGCGCCCGGCATGAGCTGCTGGTGGAGCTGAACCGCGAAGAGGTCTTTGCTGACATTGGTGACTGGCTGGATCGCCGGCTGTAAAAACACGAACACACAAAAACAGAACCGCCGCCCGGAATTTCCGGGCGGCGGTTCTTTGCACACACGATCAAAAAGGAGAAGGAAGGAGAGTTTTTGTCAGAGCATGGGGGGCAGGGGCGTTACTCGCCGCGGACGGCTGCGAAGCCTGCCTCCAGATCGGCGATGATGTCATCAATGTGCTCGGTGCCGATGGACAGGCGGATGGTGTTCTGATAGATCTGCTGCTCGGCCAGCTCCTGCTCGTTCAGCTGGCTGTGGGTGGTGGAGGCCGGGTGGATGACCAGGCTCTTTACGTCTGCAACGTTTGCCAGCAGGGAGAAGATCTTCAGGTTGTCAATGAACTTGAAGGCTTCCTCACGGCCGCCCTTGATGTTGAAGGTGAAGATGGATGCGCCGCCGTTGGGAAAATACTTCTCGTACAGGGCGTGATCCGGGTGATCGGGCAGAGAGGGGTGGTTGACCTTTTCCACCTGGGGGTGGTTTGCCAGAAATTCGACCACCTTCTTGGTGTTCTCCACATGGCGCTCGATGCGCAGGCTCAGGGTCTCGGTGCCCTGCAGCAGCAGGAATGCATTGAACGGGGAGATGGTGGCACCGGTATCGCGCAGCAGGATGGCGCGGATGTAGGTAACGAAGGCAGCAGGGCCTGCGGCATCGGCGAAGGAAACACCGTGATAGCTGGGGTTGGGATCGGCGATGTTGCCGAACTTGCCGCTGGCCTTCCAGTCAAACTTGCCGCTGTCCACGATGATGCCGCCCAAGGTGGTGCCGTGGCCGCCGATGAACTTGGTGGCGGAGTGGACCACGATGTCTGCGCCGTGCTCGATGGGACGGATCAGGTACGGGGTGCCGAAGGTGTTGTCGATGACCAGCGGCAGGCCGTGCTTGTGGGCAATGGCGGCAATGGCATCAATGTCGGGGATATCGCTGTTGGGGTTGCCCAGCGTCTCCAGATAGACGGCCTTGGTGTTGGGCTGGATGGCGTTCTCCACTTCGGCCAGATCGTGAGCGTTGACAAAGGTGGTGGTCACGCCGAACTGGGTCAGGGTGTGCTCCAGCAGGTTGTAGCTGCCGCCGTAGATGGTCTTTTGTGCCACGATGTGGTCACCGGCCTGTGCCAGCGCCTCGATGGTGTAGGTGATGGCGGCAGCGCCGGAAGCGGTGGCCAGAGCAGCCACGCCGCCCTCCAGAGCAGCGATGCGCTTCTCGAACACATCCTGCGTGGAGTTGGTCAGGCGGCCGTAGATGTTGCCCGCATCGGCCAGACCGAAACGGTCAGCGGCGTGCTGGCTGTTGCGGAACACATAGGAAGTGGTCTGGTAGATGGGCACGGCGCGGGAATCGGTTGCGGGATCGGCCTGCTCCTGGCCAACGTGAAGCTGCAGGGTCTCAAATTTATAGTTAGACATAGTAATTAACCTCTCTATCTGTACTTAAAGTATAATTCTGACGCATAAAAAATCCCGGTCACTGACACCATTTCAGTGCACCGGGCAAAATTCGGGTTTAGCGCTTTGGCAGCTTTGCCATCACATTCGCACACACATTCGGTCTGCAGAGGGCAATGCACAGCGCTCGGTCCCATATTCTGCCCGGGTGGTGTACATTCGCCCACAACGGAAGTTCGCATGGAGCAGTTTTTTCCAGATCAGCGTCATTTTTGTGCCCTCCTTTCAACGATTTTCCCAATCCTCTACGACCCCGGGGAATCTAGTGTCAATTTCCCACTAGGTTGGTGGATTTGTTGTCTGGATTATATCCCTATTTACCCAGATTGTCAATAGGTTTATTGCAAAAAAGTTGGAAATTTTCCGCAGGGGTCTATTTTGCGAGGTTTTGCAGATCCCGCCCGCCATAAACAATACGAACGAGAGTTACGGTACGGGTGCTTTGATCGATCAGGTAGAACAGCAGAAAATCCTCCACGGTAAACCTGTGCATCCCCATGCTCTGCCACGGTTCCCAGTCTACAACAGGGTGCCGCCCGGGCAGGGCATCCAGTGAGCGAGCGGCCTTGCGGATACGGTTGACCAGTTTTTGGGCAGTGGCAGGCTCCTTGTGTGAAAATGCAACATAGGAGTAGAGATCCCGCAGGTCGTCCAACGCCTGCGGTGCGTAGCGGACCGTATAAACGCTGCTCATATTCCAAACTCCTGATACAATGCGGCATCGACTTCATCGGCAGAAAAACTTTTGCCATTTTGCAGAGAGGCGACTCCCTTTTGCAGCTCGGTATCCAACTCGGTACGGCTCATGCCACCCACAGCAGTGGGGGTGGCAGGGGGAAGATGCAGATCGAGCGGGAGCCCCCGGGTCAGGACGATCTGGCGGTAAAGCATCTGGATGGCGCTGGATGGGGTAATGCCCAGTTGAGCAAGGATATCCTCGGCGCTTTCTTTCAGGTTGGTATCAATGCGGGCATAGACGGCGGCGGTGTTAGCCATAACGATCACACTCCTTTTTTACAGTATAACGCAGATTGCTTGCAAATGCAATCGGTTGCAAGCAAAAATAAATGCGGTGTTTTGCGTTGACGGGAAAACGGGGATGCTGTATACTAAGTCTATTCTTTATTCTTGTAAAGGAGGGCGGGCAGATGAGCATTGGGCCAAGTATGCCGCTGCGGCTGGAAAAGCCGGAGAGCATCGATCTTGCACAGGCGGCGCGGTACTTCGGGGCCCGGGGCGGCGCGGACGCAGCCACCCAGGCACTGCTGGAAAAATGCGCCGTGCCGCTGCTGGCGGCGGCCACGCCCCGGGCCGTCTGGCTGGAGGCCGACCCCGACAGCCTGACAGCGGCGGGCATTCTGGCGGGGGAAGATGTGGCAAAGCATCTGGAAGGCTGCACCGCCGCCCTGCTGCTGGCCGTGACGCTTGGCCCCGGTGTGGATGCCCAGATCCGCCGGGCCGGTGTGGGCGATATCGCCGCCGGTGTGGCATCGGATGCGCTGGGCTCCGCACTGGCCGAACAGGCTGCGGAGGCCGCTGAGGCTGAGCTGCGCCAGTGGGCTGCCCGGCAGGGCAAGTATCTGACGGGGCGCTATTCCCCGGGCTACGGGGACTGGCCCCTTGCCGTGCAGCCGCTGTTGGCGGCAGCGCTGGACACCGCCCGCCGCGCTGGGCTCTGTGTCACGGAAAACAACCTGATGACCCCCCGCAAGAGCATCACGGCCATTCTGGGGGTCAGTGATCACCCGGTCCGGGGTCATCTGGCGGGGTGCGGGCACTGCGTGCTCCGCACCCGGTGCGAATATAGAAAGAGGGGGATCACCTGTGCAAGCGAATGAACTGTTTGACCGGCCCAATACCATCCTGCTGGATGGCGGCATGGGCACCATGCTGCAGGCTGCGGGCCTGAAACTGGGGGCCCGCCCCGAGGAGCTGAACATCACCGACCCGGCGCTCATCGAGAGCATCCATGCCCGGTACGCCGCTGCAGGCAGCCGCATCATCAATGCCAATACCTTTGGCGCTTCCGCCCACAAGCTGGCGGGCAGCGAGTACAAGCTGGAGGAGATCATTGCAGCGGGCATTGCCAACTGTAAGCGGGCCTGTGCCCCTTACGGCGCACTGGCCGCACTGGATGTGGGCCCCCTGGGGGAGCTGCTGGAGCCCAACGGAACCCTTGCGTTTGAGGATGCCGTGGCAGAGTATGGCCGCATCGTCCGGGCGGGCGTGGCCGCCGGGGCTGACCTCGTGTTCCTTGAGACCTTTACCGATCTGTATGAGCTGAAGGCCGCCCTGCTGGCCGTCAAGGAGAACAGCAGCCTGCCCGTGCTGGCCAGCATGAGCTTTGAAGCAGGCGGCCGCACCTTTACCGGCTGCACGGTCGAGAGCTTTGCCGCCACCGCCCGGGGTCTGGGAGCCGATGCCGTGGGGATCAACTGCTCTCTTGGCCCCAAGGAGATCTTCCCCATGGCAAAGCGGCTGACCGAAGCCCTGCCCGGCAGCTTCCCGGTGTTCGTCAAGCCCAACGCGGGCCTGCCCCGCGCTGATGGCTCGGGCTACGATATCACCCCGCAGCTCTACGCCATGCAGATGAAGCCCTACCGGGAGCTGGGCCTGTTTGCTGCAGGCGGCTGCTGCGGCACCACCCCGGAGTTCATCCAGCTGCTGAACGGCGTGTTTGCCGATTGCAGGCCGGGCCGCCCCGACCACCCCATGAAGTCGGTGGTGTGCAGCCCCATGGACTGCGTGGATGTGGACGGCATCACGGTGGTGGGGGAGCGCATCAATCCCACCGGCAAAAAGCGGTTCCAGCAGGCCCTGCGGGAAGGGGATATGAACTATGTGCTGGAACAGGCCGTGAGCCAGACCGAGGCCGGGGCCCAGATCCTGGATGTGAACGTAGGTGCGCCCGGCGTGGATGAGCCTGCCCTAATGGAGCAGGTGGTCAAGGCGCTGCAGAGCGTGGTCAGCCTGCCGTTGCAGCTGGATTCCTCCCATGCCGAGGCGCTGGAACGGGGCCTGCGGGTCTACAACGGCAAGCCCATCGTCAACTCGGTGAACGGCGAGGAAGAAAAGCTGAACACCATTCTGCCCCTGTGCAAAAAGTACGGCGCGGCGGTGGTCGGCCTTGCCATTGACGAGCGGGGCATCCTGCCCAAAGCCGAGGACCGCGTGGCCATTGCCCGCCGCATCCGGGACGCGGCACTGGCGGCAGGCATCCCGCAGGAGGATATCTATATCGACTGCCTGACCCTGACGGCCAGCGCCCAGCAGGAGGATGTGCTTGCCACGGTGCAGGCCCTTCACGCCTGCAAGGAGGAGCTGGGGGTGCGCACCATTCTGGGCGTGTCCAACATCAGCTTTGGTCTGCCCTGCCGCTCCTACCTGAACACCACCTTCCTCACCATGGCCATGTATGCCGGGCTTGACCTTGCCATTATGAACCCCTCCAGCGAGGAGATGATGGCGGCGGTCTGCGCTTACAACGTTCTGACCAACCGGGACCCGCAGAGCACGAAGTACATTGAGCGGTATGCCAACCGGGTGCCCGCTTCTGCCGCACTGGCGCAGGCCATGCAGAATGCCCAGACCGCCCCGGCAGCAGGCGAAACGCCGGAGGCCGCCGGCCCCTATGCCCCCTTGATGAAGGCGGTGGAAAAGGGCTTGAAGGGCGAGGCGGCTGCCCGCACCCGGGCGCTGCTGGAGGAAAAGGAGCCGCTGGAGCTGGTGGACGAAGCCCTCATTCCGGCGCTGGATATCGTGGGCGCAAAGTATGAAAAGGGAACCCTCTTCCTGCCGCAGCTGCTGCAGGCGGCCACCGCCGCGCAGGGGGCCTTTGAGGAGATCAAGACCGCCATAGCCCAAAAGGGCGAGGGCAGCGCCAGCAAGGGCCGCATCGTCATTGCCACCGTCAAGGGCGATGTCCACGACATCGGCAAGAACATCGTCCGGGTCATCCTGGAGAATTATGGCTTTGAGGTCATCGACCTGGGCCGTGACGTGCCGGTGGAAACGGTCGTGAATACCGTCCGGGAGAAGGATGTGCATCTGGTGGGGCTTTCCGCCCTGATGACCACCACCCTCAAGAGCATGGAGGAGACCATCCGGGCCCTGCACGATGCCAAACTGGACTGTAAGATCATGGTGGGCGGCGCTGTGCTGACCCCCGAATATGCAAAAAAGATCGGTGCCGACTGGTACGCCAAGGATGCCAAGCAGAGTGCCGATATTGCCAAGGAGTTCTTTGGCGTATAAGTTGGAATATTAAGAGAAAACGACCCTCTCCGCATTGCAATTCCCGGAGAGGGTCGTTTTTTGCTTACTTTTTGATCCAGTTGTCCACTGCACTCACCAGGGCCCTGCCCCGGCGGCCCAGGAGCTTGGGCAGGAGCATCCGGGCCATGGCCCAGACACCTGCAAAGTTGAACAGGATGATGGCGGCGGTCAGGAGGCCTGTCCACAGGCCGTAGAGCGGAGGCTCGGCCAGCAGGAGCAGGGCTTCGCCCGCCAGCACGCCGAAGTTCACCGCCACCCGGCCCGGGTGGATGGACATGCCGATCATGTTGTGGGCATCCAGCGCGCGCAGCACAAACACGATGCCCAGACCGAAGAAGGAAGCCACCGTTGCGCCGATGGGCCCCCACCACTTGATGAAGAAGTAGTTCATAATGCAGTTGCTCACGGCACCGGCCAGCATGGTCCACAGGCTGTGGGTGGACTTTTTGTTGACAACGTATGCGCTGTTGAGGAACTGGTTGAAGCAGCTGCAGGTGGAAGCCAGCGTCAGGAAGGGCACAAAGTGCCAGGCGTAGTAGTAGTTGGCCTTCATCACGTGCATGACCGGGCGGCAGAGCCAGATGATGCCTGCCGCACAGCAGAACAGCACCGAGGAATAGGTGCGGAAGATCTTGGTAAAGAACCGGGCGCGGCCCTCCTCCTCGGTCACGGCGGAGAGCTGCCAGGCATCGTAGAAGATCAGGCCCAGCGTGGTCAGGATGGTGGGCAGGAAGTAGCCGGTGGAAAGCAGGCCGCTCCAGGCGTCGCCGCTGTGGCCGTCCAGCCCGCCGCACATCTCGCGCACGAAGAACAGGTCCGATGCGTTGATGACCCAGAAGCTGATCTGGGCCGGGATCATGGGCAGGGAAAAGCGGAGCATCTGCTGCCAGAGATCCCGGTTCAGGCCCTTGAGCTCCACATAGTTCCACAGCCTGCCGGTGATGCTGAGGAAGAGCACGCTGACCAGGTCGCCGCTGATGATGGCCAGCAGGTAGCCGTTGGCACCCCAGTGGAAGCCCACAAGGTAGAGCACATAGAACATCAGGGTGGCAAAGGTACACAGGATGCCGTCCACGGCCACCAGCTTGTTCCACTGGCGGCTGCGCACGAACTGGGTGCAGAGGGTGCGCAGGCAGCTCATCAGGACGTAGATGTAGATGAGAAGACCGTACTGTGCCATATCGGGCAGGAACTGCGCCACAGGCCAGCAGAGGATCAGGATGCCGAAGCCCCCCAGAATGGTCAGCAGGCCGTTGGTGAACACCTGCTTTTCGCTGTTGCCCTTGCCCAGGCCAAAGCGGATGATGGCGTTGGACATGCCCATTGAGACAAAGGGGATGAGCAGGTTTGCATACTGGCTCAGGATCTTCGCCAGACCCAGATCGGCGATCTCGGCCATGGCGTAGGTCAGGAACGGCTGCACCAAAAGGGTCAGCAGCTTGGACGAAAAGCTCGAAATGGCAAAGATAATGGTGTTTCCGGCCAGCTTTGAATATTTATCGCCGCCGGAGGTCTTTTTTTCACTTTCCAAGGGTCGAACCCCTCCTGTTGATTTTTATCACAAGGTTTATTTCAATAAAGCCCGCCGTTCTTTCCAGTCCGGCAGCAGCTTTTCCACCTCGGCCCAGAAAGCCGGGCTGTGGTTGGGCTGCAGGAAGTGGCAGTACTCGTGCACCACCACATAGATCTGTGCGGCGGGCGGCATGTTGTAGAGCTGCAATGCAAAGGTGATCTGCCGCCGTTTCATGTAGCACACGCCCCACCTGCTGGTCATGTCCCGCACCCTGATGGTGGGCTTCTGCCCGCCCAGAACCCCGGCAAAGGCAGGGTAGACCTTGTCGCTCATGGCGGTAAAACAGGCCAGCGCCTCGGCCTGGGAGGGCAGGGGTTGGTCATTCCGGGCGTTCCGCCGCAGCTGGCGGGAGACCGCCTCCCGGATCCACTGGGCCTGCTCTGTCACAAAGGCATCGGCAAAGCCCACCGTGTAGGACCACGGGATGCTCACGGCCACGGTGCCGTCCCGCCGGATGTGCAGGTTGAGCCGCTTGACCTTTTTGCGGGTCAGCTCATAGGGGATGCCAGCGGCGGTGCGCCGGGTCACTTCCGGCTTGCGCTGCGGCATTTCAGCCAGTCCTCCACGGGCAGCTGGGCCAGGACCACCGCTGCAAAGATGAGGGTGCAGCCAAAGACCTCCCGCATGGAAAGGCTCTGGTGGAGCAGCAGCCAGCCGCCCAGCGCACTGAACACGCTCTCCAGACACATGATGAGGCTTGCAATGGCGGGGTTTACGTCCCGCTGGCCCAGGATCTGCAGGGTGTAGGCCACGCCGCTGGACATTACGCCGCAGTAGGCCAGCGGGAGCCAGTTGGCCCCGAACTCGGCCAGGGTGGGGTTCTCGAACAGGAGGGCGGCAGCGGTGCTCTCTACGGCCACCACAAAGAACTGCAGCAGGCTCAGGCGGACACCGTCCACCTGCGGGGCAAAGTGGTCCACCGTCATGATCTGAAAGCTGAACAGCACGGCGCAGGAAAGCAGGATCCAATCGCTGGCCTCAATGCCGCCAAAGCCGTTTTTCATGCAGAGCAGATAGAGCCCGCCCACGGCGATGACCATACTCAGCCAGAGCCGGGCACTGCCCCGCCGCCCCAGAAACAGCCCGAACACCGGCACCAGCACCACATACATGGCGGTCAGGAAACCGGCCTTGGCCGTGGAAGGGTTGAGCGTGATGCCGATCTGCTGGGCAGCGGAGGCCGCAAACAGCAAAGTGCCACAGCAAAGCCCCGCCGTCAGCAGCAGTCTGCGGTCGGCAGGGGCTTTGGGCCAGCCATAGGCTGCGCCGTGCCTGCGGTGGAGGGCATCGAAGGCGCGGACGGTGGGCAGCAGCACCAGCACCGCCAGCCAGCTGCGCCCGGCCAAAAAAGAATAAGCCCCCATGCCGGAGCCTGCGCTCTGGGCCACGAACGCCGTGCCCCAGATAAAGGCGCAGAGCATCAGCATGAGAGAGTGCTTCGTTTGTGTGTTCATTTCAGCCGATGCCCTCCACTTTCATCAGACCGTAGAGGTAGTAACGGCTGGAATCGTAGGAAATGGTAACGCGGTAGCTTGCGTTGGGATCAAGGTTGTCGATGTCGCAGTGGTAGTTCTGGCCGTCGGCGGTGAAATAGAAGGTGGTGTTGTCCACATACTGCGCGCCGCCGTCCACCTTTTTCCAGAGGGAGACCTTGAACTTCTGGGCACCGCCGTCGGTGGTGCCGCAGCCGTAAATGCTCAGCAGGCCGCTGGGCACGGTGAAGTATTCGGTCTGGCGGCTCCAGATGCCGTTGAACACGATGTTCAGCGCCCCGTTGGCCCGGGCTGTGGCATATTTGGCCGTGGTGTCGGCAATGCCATCGATCACCAGTGGGTCAGAGCTGAGCACGGCCCACTGGGTGGTGTCATCCTCCTGCACCTCGTTGGAAGATCCGAACACCTTTTGGGCAATGCTCTTGCAGCCGGTCAGGACGACAACGGCCAGCACAGCTGCCAGCGCAAAGGCAAGGATTCGTTTTGTTTTACTCATGTTTTTCTATCCTCAAAAACAGCAGGTGAAAAATGCAATATTTTTGCATGATACCATAGTATACCGCATTTTTTTCCTGCTTACAAGGGATTTTCTGTGTCTTAGCCGTCCAATGCCGTCAGAGCGGCACGTTCGGCGGCGGCAAGGCCGCTTTCGTCGGAGCGGAACAGGGAGCCATAGCGGTAGAGCGCCCAGCCCCCGGCACCGACGCTGCGCAGGTCGGTCACCTGCCGGGCCAGCGCGCTGCCGGTGCACCACTGACTGACGCTGTCGGCGTTGGCTCCACCGTCTCCCACACCGACCCGGTAAGCGCCCAGCCCGAAATAGAGGGCCGTGCTTTCGGCCCGGGGCAGGGCCAGCCACTCGGCGGTGATATTCTCAAAGGCAAAGCGGGTGCTGCCGGAGGAGAGAGTATAGCCGTAGCCCCAGTAGATCTGGGGGCAAAGGTAATCCACAACGGCATCCGCACCGGAGGCCGTCAGCCAGACGGAGAGATCGGTGTACTGCTCGTTCCGGTCGTTGTCCGGGTTGCCCTGGGGGCTGACCCCGAACCGCAGGGTCGGGTCGGCGGCCTTGACGGCATCGTGGGCAGCTTTGACCAGCCGGGTCACGTTGGCCCGCCGCCATGCGGTCAGGTCAGCTTCTCCGCTGGCCGCAAACTGCGCCGCGTCAATGGAAGGATCGGTAGTGGGGTAGAAGTAGTCGTCAAAGTGGATGCCGTCCACAGCGTAATTCTGCACCAGCTCTGCCACGCCCTGCACCACATAGTCGGCAGCCTCCGGAATGGCGGGGTTCAGGTAGGCCCCCTCGTTCACGGTGCAGACCCACTCGGGGTGGGCGTTCAGCAGGCTGTTCTCTGCAATAGCGGGGGGCATGGAGGCCGAGCTCCTGAGCCGGTAGGGGTTGACCCAGGCCTCCAGCGAAAGCCCCCGGGCGTGGGCCTCGGTCAGCAGCACGTCCAGCGGGTCAAATCCCGGGTCCTGCCCCTGCACGCCGGTGCACAGGTGGCTCCACGGGAAGAGGCTGCTCCGGTAAAGCGCATCCCCGAAGGGGCGCACCTGTGCAATGACGGTGTTCAGCCCAAGGGACAGGCAGTTGTCCATCAGCGCGGCGGCATCGGCCCGGAACGCGCTTTCTGAGGAAAAGTCCATCTCTGCAAATTCGAGATAGCTCACCCACACCGCCCGCCACTCGCCGCTGGGCAGGGCGGGGTTGGGGGCAGTCTGTGGCGATGGCACAGGCTCCGCGTTATTTCCTGCCGGGATAGAACGCAGCAGATAATACGTCAGGGCGGCAGATACAGACCCGCCCAGTCCGATCAGGAAGGCGCGGCGGCCAACCCGGCGCTTGCGGTGCCGGTTCCGCCGCCGCTGGGTCATGCGTCTTCCTCCTGCATCTTGTACAGGCTCAGTGCCGCCCAGCCCCGGGCGCAGGCCAGCAGCACCCAGAGCAGATTGGCCCAGAAGCTCAGGCCTGCCATGCCGCCGTAGACCGTGAGCAGGACAAAGAGCAGGTGGAACGCCTCAGCGGCACCCACCAGCTGCAGCTGGCGCTGGATGGGCCTGCCCTTCTGGTACTCCAGTGCCAGCAGGGCGGGCCAGACCAGTGCGGAGAATAAGTAGGCTGCCCAGCCGCTCAGCACATAGCTGAGCATGAGCAGGACAAAGATCAGGAAATAGCTGCGCTTGTCCTTGGGGTCAGAGCCTTTTTCAGCGGCCAGAAACAGAATGGTGATGCCGGTGATGCAGAACGCGACCATCTCCAGAAAAGAAAAATCCATGCCGCCCAGCACGGCAAAGCCGTTGAGCATGGATGCCGCTGCCGCGCACAGCAGGAAGAAATACCAGGTCTTATGGGTGAATTTGAGCTTCATAGGGGAAGTCCTCCAGCAAAAATTTGGATTGTTTCAAATATTATAACACAATTTTCCGCAGGTTGTGTTACAATAAGGAAAACATGATTCAAAATCTGCGGAGGGACCCATGAACGTTGTATTCTCACTCATCCTGCTGGCGGCCGCCCTGGGCTGCATCGTTTTTCTGCTCACCCGGCGGGAAAACGCCCGCCGCAGCCAGTATGGCCCCAGCGGCCTTTCCGAATTCCGCACCGACCTGCCGCTGGACGACTGCTTCGACCGGCTGGACCAGCACAGCCCGGACGACGAGTTCGCCTACGAGTGCCGCCGGGAAAACGATGGCGGTTTCCTGCTCCATCTGACCCTGCACCAGCCCACCCAGCAGCCGCTGGACACCCTGTATACCCTCCGGCTTGACCCCGGGCGGCAGACCATTGCCACCCTGATCTTCATCCGGGAGGCCTTTGGCTACAAGGAGCCGCTTTTTCCGCAGGAAATGCTGGACAAGTTCATGCAGCAGAAGCTGGAAGCCCACCGCACAAAATAATTTTGCCCGAAACGCTTTTCATTTCGCGCGTTTTTTGTTATACTTACTTGTGCGCCCGGCAAACCGGGCAATGGGGGCTAGTAGCTCAGTTGGTCAGAGCTGGCGGCTCATAACCGCTTGGTCCCGGGTTCAAGTCCTGGCTGGCCCATACAAAAAAGACACCTGTTCAGGTGTCTTTTTTGCTTTGGAACAGAAAAATCGGATTTTTTGCAAAAAACACTTGCAAAGAAGGAATTCTTGTGGTAAAATAATTGAGCTGTGATTGTGCTGCTATAGCTCAGTTGGTAGAGCGCATCCTTGGTAAGGATGAGGTCTCCAGTTCGAATCTGGATAGCAGCTCCAGCTCAAACCGCCTTGATGGGAAACCGTCAGGGCGGTTTTTTGCATCCATCGCTCTGCCGTCTGCAGCAGCGCAAGCCTGGCATCCCCAGTCAGGGGAGCTGGCGCGGAGCGCCTGAGAGGCCCATCAAACAACAAAGCCGCAGGCCTGTTGAGGACTTGCGGCTTTGCTGTTATGGGAAAGAGGTAAAAGTGTCTGTAAAATGTCGGTTTTAATTAGAAGTCGACCTCAGTGTCGTAGTAGCAGCACTTGAGCAGCTTCTCCATCTCCTCCTGGCTGGGCTGGCGGGGATTGGAGCCGGTGCAGGCATCGCCGATGGCGTTCTTTGCAATCTCGGGCAGACGTTCCAGGAACACTTCCTCGGGAACAAAGCCCTGCTCGGTGGGGTAGGAATCGGGGCCGTAGTTCTTGATGCAGTGGGGGATGTTCAGTGCATCGTTCATGCCGCGCAGGTACTCAATGAGCAGCTTGACCTTCTCATCGTCGTTGGAACCGCCCAGCTTCATCTCGTCAGCGATGACACCATAGCGTTTCTTGGCCTCGGGGTCCTTGGCGTTGAAGGCGATGACCTTGGGCAGATACATGGCGTTGGCAGCACCATGGATAATGTGTGCGCCGTAGTCGGCAAAGGCAGCACCGGTCTTGTGTGCCATGGAGTGGACGATGCCCAGCAGAGCATTGGAGAATGCCATACCGGCCAGGCACTGTGCGTTGTGCATGGAATCGCGCTTGGACATATCGCCGTTGTAGCTGTCCACCAGATCGCCCTGGATCATCCGGATGGCGAAGATGGCCAGCGGGTCGGTGTAGTCGCAGTGGGCGGTGGAAACATAAGCCTCGATGGCGTGGGTCATTGCATCCATACCGGTGTGGGCAACCAGCTTCTTGGGCATGGTCTCGGCCAGATCGGGATCGACGATGGCGACATCGGGGGTGATCTCAAAGTCAGCGATGGGGTACTTGATGCCCTTCTGATAATCGGTGATGATGGAGAAGGCGGTCACCTCAGTGGCGGTGCCGGAGGTGGAAGAGATGGCGCAGAAGTGGGCCTTGCGGCGGAGCGGCGGAATGCCGAACACCTTGCACATCTCCTCAAAGGTGATCTCAGGGTACTCGTACTTGATCCACATGGCCTTTGCAGCATCAATGGGGGAGCCGCCGCCCATGGCAATGATCCAGTCGGGCTCAAACTTCAGCATAGCCTCTGCGCCGCGCATGACGGTCTCAACAGAAGGATCGGGCTCGATGCCCTCAAACAGCTCAACTTCCATGCCGGCTTCCTTCAGGTAGCCAACAGCGCGGTCAAGGAAGCCGAACCGCTTCATGGAGCCGCCGCCGACACAGATCATGGCCTTTTTGCCGGTAAAGGACTTCAGGGCTTCCAGAGCACCCTTGCCGTGGTACAGATCGCGGGGAAGAGTAAAACGAGCCATAGGAAATACCTCCGATTCAATCAAAACTCTCTGGTTTGTGGATATTTGACACAAAAATAACCAACTCTCTTATACAAAGTGTACTGCAAACCATCCAAAAGTTCAATTGCCGGAATGTGGAAAAATCAGACCCAATTTTGGGCATTTCGCTGGAAAGGGAGGGTTTCCCGGCCGGAGAAACCGGGAAAATGGCAAACAAAAAACCACCTGAAGCTCTAAGACTTCAAGTGGTTTTTTCAATGGAGCTGCTATCCAGATTCGAACTGGAGACCTCATCCTTACCAAGGATGCGCTCTACCAACTGAGCTATAGCAGCAAATGGCGACCCGGATCGGGCTCGAACCGACGACCCCCAGCGTGACAGGCTGGTGCTCTAACCAACTGAGCTACCGGGCCATGATCGCTCAAGTTCGTGCGGCGTTTACCGCCGGAACGTGCCTTATTATACCGGAAGATGGGCGGCTTGTCAAGCGGAAAAAACAAAAAAGCCGCAAAAAAGATGAAAAAGGCGGACTTCTGGGAAAATATGCCGTGTCCGCACTGCTGGGCTGCCGTTTCCAGAGGGGAAAGGGCAAAACAAAACCTCCGGAACGGCTGCTCCGGAGGTTTGTGGCAGGGGTAGTAAGTCTCGAACTCACGGCACGCGGTTTTGGAGACCGCTGCTCTACCAACTGAGCTATACCCCTAAATCTATGCTGCATTCGCTGAATGCCTGCTTATTATATAAGATTCGGCGCAAAATGTCAAGCATAAATTTTCAGATCTTGGTGTTGCAGCCGCAGCAGCCGTCCTTGGCGGCGGGCAGGCTCTGGGCCAGCTGCTCCAAAGTTACGCTGTCGATGTACTGGTTGATGACCTCGTCCAGCCCGGCCCAGAACGGCAGGGTGAAGCACTGCTCGGACATGGGGCACTCGTTGGTCTCGCTGCCAAGGCAGGGGATGGGGGCCACGCTGCCCTCAATGGCGCGCAGGATCTCACCGGCGGTGTAGTCGGCGGGGGCCTTGGTCAGCCGGTAGCCGCCCTGGCTGCCGCGCTCACTTTTCACAAGCCCCACCCGGGCCAGCGGGGTGACGATCTGTTCCAGATATTTCAGGCTCAGGTTCTGCCGCTCGCTGATCTCCTTCAGGGAGACGGTGGTGCCCGGTGCGTAGCGGGCCAGCTCGGCCATCAGCCGCAGGGCGTAGCGGCTCTTTGTGGAAAATTTCATGGTCTACTCTCCTTGCTTCTCCCCTTAGTATACCACGCGGTGCAGGTTTTGCAAAGCGAAAACGCCGGTTTCTCTTGCCGAAACAAAAAACGTCTGTTATCATATAATAGAGAAATTATCGGAACTTGGAGATGAGACAATGGTAGAGAAGATCACTCCGGCCGAAGCCATCCGCCTGCTGGATGCAGGCAAGGCGCAGGCCGTGGATGTCCGGGAGCCGGACGAATTTGCCGTGGGGCATATCCCCGGCGCAAAGCTGCTGCCCCTGGGTGACGTGCTGACCCGTGCAGAGGAGGTCATGCCGGACAAAAACGCCCAGTGGCTGATCTACTGCCGCACCGGCCGCCGCAGCGCCGATGCCGCACAGAAGCTGGAGGCGCAGGGCTACACCCGCCTGCGTGATCTCGGCGGCATCCTGAGCTGGCCGTATGAGATCGAGGGCGATTTTGAGGGGCATTTTTAAAGGAAACTCCCCCAGTCTGCTTCGCAGACAGCCCCCTCTGAGATGGGGCCTGTCCGTGCGGTAAGCCTCCCTCCTAGAGGGAGGTGGCAGCGCACAGCGATGACGGAGGGAGTTTTGTGCAAAAGAAAGGATGTGCACTTATGGCGTTCGACCCGAAAAAGTTTGCCGGAGCCCATTGCGGCTGCCGGTATCAGCAGGACTACCGCCCCACGCTGGGCCGGGACGGCAAAAAGGAATCCGGTACGCTGGAGGTCATCAAATTCTATTATGATGGTGCCATCCGCTTTGAGCAGCACTGCTACGGCGAGGCGGCGACCTTTGTGTTCGGTGTGTGGGCTTCCGGCATGGATGCCGACGGCACCCTGCACTGGGCCCTGCCGGATAAGCGCAAGAGCTATTATGATGAGGAGTACCTGCCCAAAAAGCTGGATCGTGTGGACGAAGCGGGCAATCTGTACTTCGATGGCGGCACCTTCCCCTGGAAGCTGGCCGACGATTTTGCCGAAGATCGGCGCTGGGGCTACCCCAAATGGAAGGTGGCACTGGGAAAGCTGGCCGGAAAAGGCCGCTGATTTTGCAAAGAATCTTACGAAATGATGAAATCAGAGTATTCCTATTGACCTACTAGGGAATGATATGGTATACTGTCAGCGTCAAAGAGTATTGAGACCGGGCCGAAGCCCGGCAATACGGAAAGATATCTGTATTGTGCTTAGAAAGGATTCTTCCTATGGAAATCAGCGAGAAAGTGGTTTATCTCGACAATGCCGCCACGACCGCCTGCGCCCCTGAAGCACTGGCTGTTATGGTCGAGGCCCTGAGTGGAGCCTGCGGCAACCCCAGCAGCCATTACAGCATCGGCTACGAAGCCAAGGAGTTTGTGGACACCGGCCGCGCCCAGGTGGCAAAAGCCATCAACGCGGCTCCGGCGGAGATCTTCTTTACCGGCTGCGGCTCTGAGGCCGACAACTGGGCCGTGAAGGGCACTGCCTTCACCAAGGCCCGCCAGAACAAGAAGCACCTCATCACCAGCGCTTTTGAGCACCATGCCATCATGCACAGCATGGCTGCGCTGGAGCGCATGGGCTTTGAGGTCACTTATATCAAGCCCACCCCGGAAGGTTATATCCGCCCGGAGGATGTGGAGGCGGCCATCCGTCCCGATACCGCGCTGGTCAGCATTATGATGGCCAACAACGAGATCGGCACCATCCAGCCTATCAAGGAAATTGCGGAGATCGCCCACAAGCATGGCGTGTGGATGCACACCGATGCAGTGCAGGCCGTTGGTACCATTCCCGTGGATGTCAAGGAGCTGGGCGTGGATATGCTGTCCATGAGCGCCCACAAGTTCAATGGCCCCAAGGGCATGGGCGCACTGTACTGCCGCAAGGGCATCTGGCCCCAGAACCTGATCGACGGCGGCAGCCAGGAGGCCCGCCACCGCGCCGGCACCGAGAACGTGGCCGGTATCGCCGGTATGGGCAAGGCCCTGGAAATGGCCGTCGCCCATCTGGACGAGCGGATGGCCCACGAGAAAGAGCTGCGTGATTACGTCATTGACCGCGTGCTCAAGAACATCCCGGAGGCCCGCCTGAACGGCGGCCTGGAGCACCGCCTGCCTGGCAATGTGAACATCAGCTTCCCGGGCCTGGAGGGCGAGACCATCCTGCTGGATCTGGATATGCACAACATCTGCGCATCCACCGGCTCTGCCTGCAACTCCGACAGCCTGGACCCCAGCCATGTTCTGCTGAGCATCGGCGTGCCGGAGGAGATCGGCCACGGTTCCATGCGGTTCACCTTTGGCCCGCAGAATACCATGGAGGAAGCAAAATATCTGTGCGACGTGCTGGAGGAGGTCATCCCCCGCCGCCGTGCTATGAGTTGTATGTGGCTGCAGGGCCAGAACACCGCCCGTCATTTCAGCCTGAAGGGAGAAAACTAAGATGGCAAGTATGTATAGCGCAAAGGTCATGGAGCATTTCGCAAACCCGCACAATGTCGGCGAGATCCCCGATGCAAACGGCGTGGGTGAGGTCGGCAACCCCAAGTGCGGCGATATCATGCGCATGTACCTGAAGATCGAGAACAACGTGATCGTTGATGTCAAGTTCCTGACCTTTGGCTGCGGTGCCGCCATTGCCACCAGCAGCATGGCCACCGACCTCATCAAGGGCAAGACCATTGACGAGGCCCTGAAGCTGACCAACAAGGCCGTTGTGGAAGCTCTGGAAGGTCTGCCCCCCATCAAGGTGCACTGCTCCGTTCTGGCAGAGCAGGCCGTGAAGGCTGCCCTGTCTGACTACTACCGCCGTCAGGGCATCGATCCGGAACCCATTGTGGGCAAGCTGGAAGAAGACTGTGACCATTGCAGCGGTGAGAGCTGCAAGGTCTGAGCAGGATCCGCAGAATCATAAAAAGGGGTGGTTCCCGGTCGGGAACCACCCCTTTTTGGTATCATACGGAACTGCGGTGAAAGTTCAGCGCAGATTTGCCTTCTGGATCAGGCTGCGGATATGGTGGACCAGCATCTCGATGGCGGGGCCGTTTTCACCGCCATTGGGGATGATGATATCGGCGTTGCGCTTGCTGGGCTCCACAAAAGCCTCGTGCATGGGCTTGACGGTGGCGCGGTACTGGGCGATGACGCTGTCCAGAGAGCGGCCCCGCTCCTTGACATCCCGCAGGATGCGGCGGAGGATCCGCTCGTCCGCGTCGGTGTCCACTAGATCTTGTAATCGAACAGGCTGCACAGCTCCGGCTCAGCCAGGGGCAGAATGCCCTCCACGATGAGGACGGGGGCAGGCTCGATATGCTGCACCTCGCTGCTGCGGTTGTGGTTGGCGTAATCGTACACGGGGCAGTCGATGGCGCGGCCCGCTTTCAGCTCCTTCAGGTGCTGGATGAGCAGGTCGTTGTCGAACGCGTCCGGGTGGTCATAGTTCAGCTTGCAGCGCTCTGCAAAAGGCAGTTCATCGTGGCGCTTGTAGTAGCTGTCGTGGGAGATCAGACGCACCTCGTCCTCCCCGAACCGCTCCTTGAGCCGGTAAGCCAGCGTGGTCTTGCCGCTGCCCGAGCCGCCTGCGATGCCGATGATCAGATTGTTCATATCCCAAAATCCTCCCGCCTGCCGATTCCGGTAGAAAAATCGGTCAGAATAAGCTATAATAGGTATATTGTTGGGGAACACCCCTGTTTCTCACTGCTTATGATATCACAAAACCACTGTTTTTGACAGAGTAAGAGGAAAATTGATGAAAAAGATCGTTCCGGCCCCGTATATCGACCAGACTGCCCGCTGGGTGAACGGCTGCGAGAGCATCAGCAGCGTGATGCTGCTGCAGGCTGTGGGCATTCCCATTGACCCGGACGTGTTCATTGAGCGCGACCTGCCCCACGCCCCCTACTGGGAACAGGAGGGCAGGCTCTACGGGCCTGACCCGATGTTCGTCTACCCCGGCGACCCCCACGACCACACCGGGTACGGCTGCTATGCCCCCTGCATCGTGCAGGCCTTGCAGAGCGCGTTGAAGCATGAAGGGGCGGCGGACCGGTTCGAGGTGCTGGACGTGAGCGGCGAGACCGCAGCGCAGCTGTGCCGGTTCATTGACGAGGGAATGCCGGTGGTGTTCTGGGCAACGCTGGATTTTACCCCGGTGCCCGAGGAGCGGGATCACTGGCTGCTGGCCGATGGCACCGACTTTGCCTGGAAGTGCCATGAGCACTGCCTGCTGCTGGTGGGCTACGATGAAGAAAACTACTGGTTCAATGACCCGTGGCATGACCACGGGGTCTGCGCCCAGCCCAAGGAGCTGGTGGAGCGCTGCCACGCGGCACAGGACTCCTATGCGGTGACCCTGCGGCGGAAATAAGAGAGGCGGAACATGAAAACAGAGAAACTGAAACAGAACGTCAAGGGCTATGTTCATCAGTTTGAGGACGGCGGCCTGCGGCTGCTGAGAAAGGGGCAGAAGGGCGTGATCCACGCCATCTTCAGCCGCTTTGGCCTGGTGCTGATCCTGCTGCTGCTGCAGGTGGGGCTGCTGTTCAGCATCTTCCGGTGGTTCGGCAACCTGTGGCCCCATTACTTTGGCGGCAGCGTGGTCGTTACATCGGCCATGGTCATCTACCTGCTCAACAGCAAGATGGACAACAGCGCCAAAATCACCTGGATGGTGGTGGTTGCCATCGCACCGGTGGTGGGCATTCCGATGTTCTTCTATGTCAAGAGCAATTTCGGGCACAACATCCTGCGCAAGCGGCTGCTGGAGCTGGAGGATCAGCTGCGCGGCTGGCTGCCGCAGAGCCAAAAGGCCGTGGAACAGCTGAAAGCGCTTGAACCCGGTGCGGCTTCGCTGGCAAAGTATCTGTACGGGCGGGGCGGCGGCTTTCCGGTGTACCAGAACACCGCCATGACCTACTTCCCCGGCGGCGAAGCAAAGTTTGAGGAACTGCTGCGCCAGCTGGAAACGGCAGAAGAATATATCTTTGTGGAGTATTTCATCATCGACGAGGGCCTGATGTGGGGCAAGATCCTGGAAGTGCTGGCCCGCAAGGCGCTGCAGGGTGTGGATGTCCGGGTGATGTACGACGGCACCTGTGAGTTCTCCACTCTGCCCCGCAATTACCCCCGGCTGCTGGAGAAGCTGAACATCCAGTGCAAGGTGTTCAGCCCGGTGCAGCCGTTCGTCTCCACCCACTATAATTACCGCGACCACCGGAAAATTCTTGTGATTGACGGGCGGGTCGGTTTTACCGGCGGTGTGAATCTTGCCGATGAGTACATCAACCACATCCAGAAGCATGGCCGTTGGAAGGATGCCGCCGTGATGCTGGAGGGCGAGGCGGTCCGTTCGCTGACGGCCCAGTTTCTGCAGATGTGGGGCATCCTGAAGGAGCCGGAATATGAGCAGTTCCTGACCCGGCCCATTCCGGTGCCGGAAAATGCAAAGGGCGTGGCGGCTCCCTACGGGGACTGTCCGCTGGACGGCGAGCGGGTGGGCGAGATGGTCTATATCGACCTGCTCAACCGGGCCAGGGATTACATCCACATTATGACCCCCTACCTTATCCTGGACGGCGAACTGGAGACCGCCCTGAAATTTGCCGCTGAACGGGGCGTGGATGTCCACCTGATCCTGCCCGGAAAGCCGGACAAGCAGTTCCCCTACGCACTGGCAAAGAGCCACTATTCGGCCCTGCTGGATTCGGGCGTGAAGATCAGCGAATGGAGCCCCGGCTTTGTCCATGCCAAGGTGTTCGTGGTGGACGGCAGGGAAGCAGTGGTGGGCACCATCAATCTGGACTACCGCAGCCTGTACCATCACTTTGAGGATGCCGTCTGGATGGTGGATGCCCCCTGCATCCGGGACATCGAGCAGGATTTCCAGCACACGCTGGAGCAGTGCCGCACGGTGGAAAATACCTCGGCCAGCATCTGGCAGAAGCAGTATCTGCTCCGTGCCGCCGGAATGCTGCTCAAGGTCATTGCACCGCTGCTGTAACAGCTGAATTACAGAGCAACAGCCCCCTCAGGCTTATGGGCCTGAGGGGGCTGTTGTTTTGTATGATCCTTATCTGGGGTAGCACAGCGCCAGCTTGGAATAAAAATCTTCCAGTGCAAAACGAACATCCAGATCGTGATAGACACGGATGGTTTTGCGGTCAGGAGCTTCAGCATAGGTCAGGCTGGGCAGGAGCACAGGGGCCGGGCGGAGTGTCCAGTGCCCCCGGAATCCATTCTCCAGCAGGACAGCGGCGGTAGTGTTGTCGCCCAAAGTCCAATTGCCCCCGGTGCGCAGAGGAAAGCGGGGATCGTATTCGGAGGGGTACTCGTCCATCAGCTGCCGAAATAGATAGGCTCCCACTTCGCCGCAGGGCCGTACCCGAAGCGCCAATTCGGAAAGGGATACCTCGAATCTGGCGTAGACATCCTGTGGGATCTGCCAGACCGTGACAGCGCTGTCCAACAGGACACGGCAGGCGATGGGGTCTTGCTGGACATTGAATTCCGGTCGTCCGGCGGGATAGGGGCCGCCGCCGTTCCAGAGCACCGTCATGCGGGACGCGATCTCCGGGGCACGGTTCAGGGCGGCGGCAATGTTTGTCATAGCGCCCTGGGCCGCAATGTACAGGGGAGCCGGGTCATCCCGCAGAGCCTCCTGGATCAGAAACTCGACAGCTTCACAGTCGGGCGCATCCTCCGGGGAGGCGAGAGGGGCAGTACAACCATGAAGAACAGGAACATCGTCGATGTGTGCGGCGTTCAGCAGGCGGCATACCTCCTGGTAACTGCGCTCCATGCTGTGGGGCGGCAGACCCCTTTGGGAGGTTTTGACCTCGAAATGGGTGGCACAGATACCACGCACGTCAAATTGCGGAGTGAGCAGATGGTGCAGGATGGCAAAGTCATCATCGCCTTCGTTTTTTGCATCGGTGTCAATGATGACCCGCACCCGGCAGGCCTCCGGCGGTGCAAATCCCAGCCGCGCAAGAAGTTCAGAGCGTTCCATGTGGTGTTCCCTCAATTCAGTTTTACCAGCGCTTCGTTCAGTGCGGCCAGCTTTTCTTCATCGAACATTTTGTTGCTGTAGAATTGCAGATCATTCACCGAAATGCCCCGGGAGCCGGGCTCCTGCTGCACATATTGGGCCAGCTCCGGCAGCAGCTGCTGGATCAGGGCAGCGGACTGAGGAGTGTCCAGCAGGGTGCCGATCTTCATATCAAGACAGAATTCCTTGACTTCCTCCGGGGCGGGCACCAGCACGTCGTGGTTGAAAATGTGGTTCAGGAAGCCGAGTGCCATGCCCTGCCACACTGCGGATTCCGGGTTTTCCGGGTTTTGGGGATTGGCGATGTGGCGGCTGCCGGTGGAGAAGCCGTGGTCGCCGTAAGCAAAGATATGCATCTCATAGGGGATCTTCCGCTCAGCCAGCAGGGTGGCAAACTGCAGGGACTGTGTGGCGGGTACCAGATGGTCGCCCTGAGTGGCAAAAAGGAAGGCAGGGGGAGTCTGGTCATCCACCTGCTGCAGCAGGTCCGGCAGCTCCATGCCCAACGCCTTGCCCGGGACGCTGAACACAGCGTAGCCCAGCAGCATGGCCGCAGGACGGACCCGGCCCATGGTGCCCACCGAGGCGGCAAGATGCCCGCCGGCAGAGAAGCCTACCACGGCGATCTGCTCCGGGTCGATGTGCAGGTCGCCTGCGTTCTGATGCAGGTAGTCCATGGCCTCCTGCGCCTCGGCAAAGGCATTGGTATAGACCTCCTCCACCGGACAGTTCTGGGAGACGCTGTACCGCAGCACAAAGGCGTTGTAGCCTGCATTCAGAAAGGCCAGCGCTACAGGATCGGCTTCCCGGTCTGAGCAGAAGGCATAGGCTCCACCCGGAAAGATCAGGATCGCAGGGCAGCGATCCAGAGCAGGCATTTCGGTGCAGGGATCCTGCAGGTAGCAGGTCAGCTGGGCATTGTGGGTCCCCATGGGGATCTGAGTGATTTTCATAGTTGGCTCCTTTTTCCTGTAGTAAAACGGGCCTTCGTACAGATAACCCCGAAAAGCAGGGGGGTCCCTGTGCGAAAGCCCAAAATCGACTTTGTTATTCCGATATCAATATAGCAGATAGCAGAAACACTGTCAAGGAGATTTACTGGTATTCCTTTTCCATCGAGAAGCCCCGGCCGCTGACTTCGGTCACGCGGCTGACGATGAGGAAACAGGCGGGGTCGATGGAATGGACCAGCTTTTCCAGCCGGGGCAGCTCCCGGTTGGAGATGACGCTGAGCAGCACCTCGCTGGGCTCGCCGGTGTAGCCGCCCTCGCCGTGGAGCACGGTCACGCCGCGGTCGATCTCAGCCAGAATGGCGGTGCGGATCTCATCCGACCGGGTGCTGATGATCTTGACCTCGGTGCGGCTGTCGCCCAGCATCAGCATCTTGTCCATGACGATGGTGTGGGTGATGACCAGCACGATGCCGTAGAGCACCTGCTCCGGCTGGCTGAACGCTGCCTGCACCAGCAGGATGGCGATATCAAAGAGCATCATGGTGATGGACACCGGCCAGCGGAACCATTTCTGCAGCACCAGCGGGGGGATATCCATGCCGCCTGTGGAAGCGCCCGCCCGGATGACCATGCCCAGCGCAACGCCGATGCCCAGACCCGAGAAGATGGTGCAGAGGAAGATATCCTCAGTCAGCACCCGGCCGTCCAGCAGCCGCTCAAACAGCGCCAGAAAGGCGGGGCTCAGCACGCTGCTGGCAAGGGTGTTCAGTGCGAACTTCCTGCCCAGCACCGCCCAGCCCCACACCAGCATGGACATGTTGAAGAGGAAGAGGAAACCGGAGACGGAGAGCCCCGTCAGCCGCCCGAAGGCCAGCGCGATGCCGGTGGCACCGCCCGTGATGAGCCCGGCGGGCTCCAGAAACAGGGCCACCGCCAGCGAATACAGTGCGTTGCCCAGGATGATAGCCAGACTGTTCAGCAAAAGCTGCTGCCAGCGACGAGTAGATTTCATAGCAGTACCTCCCATACAATCTTATAATACAGGAAAACTTCAAGAAAATCCACCCGATGCGGTTGCTTCCCATCAGAACAGCGGAATTGATGTGGCTGCCAAGGGCTCCCCCTTTGGGGGAGCTGGCGCGAAGCGCCTGAGAGGGCGAGACCGTTACTCCTCGTCCAGCAGCCGCAGACCCGCCGTATCGGTCACGGGCAGGGAGAACACGATGGCTCCCGCCTTGGGGCCTGCCCCCTGCATGATGGCCTGCATGATCTGGTTTTTCAGGGTGGTGCGGGACACGATGAGCACCAGCTCCTTCTCGTTGACCAGCTCCACCCCCATAAAGTGGGCGGCACCCTCCATGCCGGTACCCTTTGCGTGGATGACGGTGCCGCCGCCAGCTCCGGCGGCGCGGGCCGCGTCCATGATGGAGCCGGTGTGGCCCTGATTGGCAATGACGAGCAGCAGCTCATAGCGGGTATCCTTCAAGGTGCTTTCCTCCTTCAGTGCAAAGGTCTGGTGTTCGGTCAGGAATTGCAGCGCCCGCTTGCCGCCGATGCTGCTGACCGGGATGATGAACGCGATGCCGGTGCCCGGCACATCGATGCGCATTTTGCGGCGCAGGTCTTTTTGCAGGCCGGGCCAGGTCTCGGCGGTGATCATGGCAAAGAGCACGGCCTTTTCGGTCTGCTCCAGCCCCAGGGTGGAAAGGGTCTCCCGCACCGCCGTGCCTGCACCCACCGTGCGCAGGCTGACCGTGATGCCGTGCTCCTCGTAAAGGGCCAGAAAGGCATCGGTGGAGTGGCGGTCGGTGATGGTGACGAGCCAGTATAAAGTATTCACAGCAGGACCTCCTTACAGCTCGATGATGGCATCATCCGGCAGGTCGGCAAAGGCCAGCACGGCGGCGGGCACAGGCTGTGCCTGGCGGGCCCGGCGTTGCTTGAGCTGGGCCATCAGACCCATGAGCTGCACCGTGATGAGGGGGGTCATGGCGACCATGGCCACCACGCCGAAGGCATCGGTGACGATATTGCCGCCCACGGCCACACAGGCACCCTGTGCCAGCGGCAGCAGGAAGGTGGCCGTCATGGGGCCGGAAGCAACACCGCCTGCGTCAAAGGCGATGGCGGTGTAGAGCTTGGGCACCACGAAGGAGATGCCGATGGCAAAGGCGTAGCCCGGGATGAGGAACCACAGGATGGAGATGCCGGTGAGCACCCGCACCATGGCAAGGCCCACCGAGAGGGAAACGCCTGCCGAGAGGGCCGCGCCCATGGTGCTGGCGGAGATGGCACCGTCGGTCACTTCCTCCACCTGCTTGTTCAGCACATAGACAGCGGGCTCGGCCTTGACGATGAAGTAGCCGATGAGCATCCCGATGGGCACCAGAAGCCAGCGGAAGCTCTGGCCTGCCAGTACCTGACCCAGATAATTACCGGCTGGCATAAAGCCGATGTTTGCGCCTGCGAGGAATAGCACAAGACCGAGATAAGTATAGGCAAGGCCCACGCCAATGCGGCCCAGCGTCCGCCGGTCGAGCCTGAGGGCAGCCAGCTGGAACACGCCGAACATGGCGATGATGGGCAGCAGGGAGGTGGCGATCTCCTTGATGTAGGTGGGCAGGCCCTCGTGGAAGAGCTGCCACAGCTCCACGGAATCGCTGACGTTGGGCAGGATGGGCGGAACGTAGGTGCTGTCGCTGGCCTGGAACGCAATGCCCAGAATGAGCACCGCCAGAATGGGGCCGATGGAACAGAGCGCCACCAGACCAAAGCTGTCGTCCGCGGCATGGCGGTCGGAACGGATGGCGGCCACGCCGACACCCAGCGCCATGATGAATGGAACGGTGATGGGGCCGGTGGTCACGCCGCCGGAATCAAAGGCCACGGAAAGAAATTCCTTTGGCACAAAGGCGGCCAGCACAAAGATGAGCCCGTAGAACACCACCAGCAGCTTGGGCAGGGCAATGCCCAGCAGCATACGCAGGAAGGCGACCACGAGGAACAGCCCCACGCCTGCCGCCACCGAGAGGATGAGGGTCATGTTGGGGATGGAGGGCACCTGATTGGCCAATACCTGTAAGTCTGGCTCCGAGATGGTGATGAGGAAGCCCAGCAGAAAGCCGACACCGATGATGAGCGGCACGCTCCGGCTTTTGGTGAGCATTGCGCCCACCCGCTCGCCCATGGGGCTCATGCTCATCTCCGCACCCAGCGTAAAGAACATGATGCCCACAATGATCATAGCCGCGCCCAGCAGGAAGCAGAGCAGGATGCTGGGGGAGACGGGAGCAATGGAGAAGCAGAGCACCAGCACGATGGCCACGATGGGCAGCACCGCCTGAAGCGCTTCCAATAATTTTTCCCGCAGTTTGGGGATGGATGCCTTGAGAATAATGTCCACCGACCTTTCGAGAAAATATTTCCGCAGTGTACAAAACACATGCGGATATATGAATAGTATACCGAAAAGCGGAAAAAGGGGTCAACTAAGAAACGGTAAAGATGGATAAATGGGCGCAAAATTTACAAATTGGAAATCAAATGGAAACCGATGAGAAATAAAACGCCCGGCGGGACAGACCAGCCGGGCGGGAAAAGCATTATTTGACTTCCTGTTTGCCCAGAACGTCTGAGGTGGGGGTCTGGAAGGTGGGGATGTCGGCGTAGGGATCGGGGGTCGTATCGGCAGGCAGGCTCTTCATGTACTTGTCCATGGATTCGGCCACCTGCTTGGCAATGGCCACGGCCTCGACCACGGTACGGGCACCCATAACGGCATCGCCGCCGGCAAACACGCCCTCGCGGGTGGTGCTGCCGTCCTCGCTGACGGTCAGCAGGCCCTTCTGGTTGGTCTCGATGCCGGTGGTGGTCTTGACGAGGTTGCTCTCCGAGCCCTGGCTCACCGAGACGATGACACCGGTGTGGGGGTAGAAGGTCTCGCTGCCCTCCACCTGCACGAACTTGCCCTCTTCGTTCTTGACCGTGTCGCGGCAGATCAGGCCGTTTTCCCGGATCTCCACCGGGGCCTTGCAGAAGCGGAAGCCCACGCCCTCGAGCTTGGCATAGCTGACCTCGTACGCAGAGGCGCTGATGCAGCTCTCGTCCCGGCGGGCATAGCAGGTGACATGGCGGGCACCGTTGCGGATGGCGGTGCGGGCGCAGTCCATAGCCGAGTTGCCCACGCCGATCACGGCGATGTCGTCCCCCAGCCGGAAGGCCTTGGAGTTGGCCAGATAGTCGATGCCGAAGGCCACGTTGCCCAGGGTCTCACCCTTGATGTGCATGGCGTTGGCCTTCCACAGGCCGGCACCGATGAACACGCTCTTGTAGCCGTCGCGGAACAGGTCGTCGATGGTGATGGTCTTGCCGATGGTGGTGTTGGGCCGGACATGGATGCCCTTGAGCTCAAGGTGGCGGTACTGGAAATCGTCCAGCACGCTGTCGGGCAGGCGGTAGTTGGGGATGCCGTACCGCATCACGCCGCCGATCTTATCCCGGGCATCGAAGATGGTGATATCGTAGCCCCAGCGCGCCAGCAGCACGGCAATGGTCAGGCCGGCAGGGCCTGCACCCACCACGGCGGCTTTCATGCCGTTCTTGGGGGCGGGGCCCTTGGTCATCTTGTTGGCATAGGTGGTGGAGATATAGTCCTCGATGATGGAAAAGTGGACAGGATCGTGGCTGGGCATCCGGTTGCGGATGCAGTGGCCCTCGCACTGGTTCTCGTGGTTGCAGACCAGAGAGCAGACCGTGGTCAGGGGGTTGTTCTCAAACAGCATCCGGCCTGCGGCATCCAGCTCGTTTGCCTTGAGCAGACGGATGACCTCGGGGATGTTGGTGTGGATGGGACAGCCCTGCTGGCACATGGGCTTTTTGCAGCCGAGGCAGCGGTTGGCTTCGTCCAGAACGTGTAATGCCATGGAGTTCCTCCTCTTGTCCCACAGGCTGGGGACGCTTCGTTGTATCCAATACTATCATTATGATACACCGAACCGCTGCCGGGATACAAGTGTGGAAATGTAAAAATTTCAGGAGAAAATTTTGCTATTTCGTCAAAAAGATAATTTTTTGACGAAGTGCGCCCCCCATCGGCTCCGGCTTTTTACGACACAGCGCGCCAAAATCACAGGCCCGCAGCTGTGCATCCACCACCGCCCGGCAGGGGGCGTTCTGTTCGGCCAGCCGTGCAAGGGAGTGGGACACCGGCAGTGCGGCAGCCTTCAGGAGGGGAAGGGCATCCTTCTGCGCCCCCAGCAGGTGGAGATAGGGCGGCAGGGCGGGGAAGGCATCGGCAGAATAGTCCAGAGCGGCATCCATGGCCAGGCGGCGCATCCGTGCCCGTGGGTAGCGCACGGTGGTCAGGCGTTCCAGCAGCTCCGCATGGGTGGTGCTGGAACGCACGGCGGCTTCCAGCCGGTGCTCCAGACCTTCCGAAATGCCCCGCACCTGGGCAAACGGCGCGGTTCCTGCGCACCGGCTGCGCAGAAGCGCCAGCTGACAGCGCTGGGCGGCCGCAAGATCGGTGTACTGCCCGGCGGCAAAGGCTTCCCGGTAGAGCGGCAGGACTTCCGCCGGAACATAGGGAGCAGCGGCATCAGCTCCGCCGTTCTGCCAGAGCGTGCGCAGGGCGCTGGCACTGGCAAACTGCCCCCCTGATGCGGTCAGGGCCTGCCCGTGACCGGCACCCTGCCGGGGCAGGGGGATCGGCACCAGAGAAGCCCCCAGCTCCAGAATGGCCTTGCAGTATTCCACGGCCAGATTGTTGTTGGGCTTGTCCAGCAGGGCGGCAAGGCCGGTGCCCGGGCAGACTGCTTCCACCGCTGCCTGCCGGGCTGCCGCAAAGCTGCGGGCACCGGCGGCAAGCCGGGCCTTGAGGGCGGTGCGGTATTCCGCACCGGAGAGCACCCGGGCGGCTTCCATCAGAAGCGCCGCATCCGGGGTCTCGGCTCCGAACACCAGAGCGTCGCACCCGGCGGCGGCCAGCAGCTGCACCCCGGCCCGGGCAAAGCATTCCGCCCCGGAACAGGCATAAGGGGCGGGCAGGGCGAACACGAGGTCGGCCCCGCAGGTCAGCGCAGCCTGCACCCGCACGCTTTCGGGCAGCAGGGGCAGCGCGCCCCGCTGGGTCAGCCCGCAGCTCATGGCCACCGCCACCCGCTGAGCACCCAGTGCCTTTGCCTGCTGCAGCTGCCAGGCATGGCCGTTGTGGAAGGGATCGTATTCGGCAATGATCCCGGCGAGCTTGTACATTGTGAAATTTATATCGTTCATACAGAAATAACCTGTGTCTCTTTCCATTTGTGGGCAGGGTGTACAAAAAAGCATGGATACTTTGTGGAACCCTTTGCCCGGTTGCGGCTTGAAAACCCTTGGAACCTATTATATAATATTTCTAGGAATCTGTAAAATTCTGTCCGCATCTGCGAACCGAAAAGAATATGGAGGCACAAGAAGATGAAAGTTCTGGTTATTAACTGCGGCTCTTCTTCCCTGAAGTATCAGCTGATCGATATGGACGGCGAGAAGGTGCTGTGCAAGGGCCTGTGCGAGCGCATTGGCATGGAAAGCAGCATGATCACCCACGAGGCCAACGGCCACAAGGCCACCACCCCGGCGATTTTCCCCACCCACACTGAGGCTTTTGCTGAGGTCGTGAAGAAGATGACCACCGGCGAGGGCAAGTGCATCGACGATGTCAGCGAGATCAACGCCATCGGCCACCGCGTTGTCCACGGCGGCGAGAAGTTCAAGGCCAGCTGCCTGATCACCGATGAAGTCATCAATACCCTCCGGGAGCTGAGCCCCCTGGCCCCCCTGCACAACCCCGCAGGCATCCTGGGCATTGAGGCTGCACGCAAGGTGTTCGGCAACATTCCCATGGTCGCTGTGTTCGATACCGCTTTCCACAGCACCATGCCCCCGAAGGCTTATATGTACGCCATCCCCTACGAGTACTATGAGAAGTACGGTGTCCGCCGCTACGGCTTCCACGGCACCAGCCACAAGTATGTTGCACACAAGGCTGCCGAGTATCTGGAGGAGCCCATTGAGCGCCTGAAGCTGATCACCTGCCACCTGGGCAACGGTTCTTCCATTGCTGCTGTGGACCAGGGCAAGGTCGTGGATACCTCCATGGGCATGACCCCGCTGGCCGGCCTGATGATGGGCACCCGCTGTGGCGACCTGGACCCCTCTGTGGTCAACTATCTGAAGTACACCCTGAACATCACCGGCCACGAGCTGGACGAGATCCTGAACAAGAAGTCCGGCCTGCTGGGCATCTCCGGTGTCTCCAGCGACAAGCGTGATGTGGAGGAGGCAGCCGAGGCCGGCAACAAGCGCGCACAGCTGGCTTCTGACATGCTGAACTACCAGATCAAGAAAACCATCGGCAGCTACATTGCCGCCATGGGCGGCGTGGATGCCATCGTCTTTACCGGCGGCATCGGCGAGCATGATGCTGTTGCCCGTGCAAAGATCTGCCACCACATGGATTGGCTGGGCATCCGCATCGATACCGACAAGAACAAGCACATCCAGGGCGATGTCTGTGAGATCACTGCCTGGGGCGCAAAGGTTCGCACGCTGGTCATTGCTACCGATGAGGAGCTGATGATCGCCCGCGACACCAAGGAAGTTGTCGAGAAGTAAGCCGTTCGTATTTTACGCGGTTTTTACAATGCAATAAAAAAAGGGAACGCGCTTCTGAATGGGGGCGCGTTCCCTTTTGCTGTTTTCCGGGGCGCAAACCCTGTCTAATTGGGCCGAATGCACAAAAATGAAGGCGAAGGTTTGTTTTTTGGTTGACAAATCAAAAAAAGAACGGTACAATAGAGAAGTCCTCAACCAGAGGATGTTCTATCATTCAAGCCCCTGGTAGCTTACGATCAGCGCGATGGTCCCTAAAAACCAAAGGTATGGTTACAATCCTTCCGCGGGCAAGAACTAAACAAAGAGGAGATACTACTATGTTCGAAGACAAGACTTTAGTTTGCAAAGACTGCGGCAAGGAGTTTGTTTGGACTGCTGGTGAGCAGGAGTTCTACGCATCTCGCGGCTTTGAGAACCAGCCCCAGCGCTGCAAGCCCTGCCGTGACGCTCGCAAGAACGGCGGCGCACGCAGCAACAGCGGTGAGCGCCAGATGTTCGATGCTGTCTGCGCAGCTTGCGGCAAGGCTTGCAAGGTTCCCTTCCAGCCCCGTGAGGACCGTCCGGTCTACTGCTCCGACTGCTTCGCTCGTATGAAGCAGAACTAAGCGCTGATTTTAAAATCTGAAGCTTGGCCCCCGCTGTCGCAAGATGGCGGGGGCTTTTTGCTGGGGAAGTTGCTCACCCTCTCAGTCAAAGCCTTCGGCTTTGCCAGCTCCCCCAAAGGGGGAGCCAAGGCATCTTCACGGTTAGCAGAAGCTGAATCTGGGAGCGCACTTGCCTCTCCCCTTGGGAGAGGTGGCATTGCGAAGCAATGACGGAGAGGGTGAGGTCGCTAAAAATTGTGTCAACTACTTGCAAAAATACCTAGTAATAGGGTATAGTATATACGAATGGTCTGTTTGACCACGAAAACACCCACAACAGAAAGGAATCCCATCATGTTTGATATTTTTAATATGCTCAAGAAGAACGAGGAGAACAAGACGATGCAGGTGACCCGCGAGACCATCATTGGCGATATTCTGGATATGGATCAGACCACCGCTCCCTATTTTATGGAGATCGGTATGCACTGCCTGGGCTGCCCCGCTTCCCGCGGCGAGACCATTGCCGAGGCCTGTGAGGTCCACGGTGTGGACTGCGACGAGCTGCTGGAGAAGCTGAACGCCCATCTGGCTTCCAAGAAGGCCTGAGTGCTCCCCACACTGGATGCGCGTCTGACCGCCGCCGCCGAGCTGGTGCTGCCGGGCAAGCCGGTGGCTGACATCGGCTGTGACCACGGCAAGCTGACAGCGGTGCTGGCGGCCTCGGGGAAATACCCCCGGGTCATCGGGGCCGATCTGCGCCCCGGCCCGCTGGCAAAGGCAGAACAGACGCTGGAACATGCAGGATGCAAAGACCGCGTTGAGCTTCGGCTCGGCGACGGTCTTTCTGTGTTGTCTGCGGGCGAGGTGGGGACCATTGTGCTGGCGGGCGTTTCGGCACAGACCACCTGGGAGATCATCGAACAGGCCCCGTGGGTGTCGCAGGTCGGCGGGCCCCGGCTGGTGATGGTGCCGGCCACCCGCCACAGCGAGCTGCGACGCTGGCTGTGGGAACACGGCTTTGCGCTGGCGGCAGACCGCCCCGTGCAGGCGGCGGGCCGCTGGTACGCCGTGATGGCTGCCGAGTACACCGGCGAGGTGCACACCCCCACCTTTGCCGAGTGCCTGTTCGGCAGAACAGCCGAATGGCCCGAGGGTGCAGGATATGCCGCCTGGCAGAAGGCCAAGCTCCCCCGTTTCCGGCTGGGCGTGCCGGATGGGACGGAGCTGGCAGAGGAGATCGATAAATTGTTAGATGGCTCGCCCTCTCAGACTCGCTGACGCTCGCCAGCTCCCCAAAAGGGGGAGCTCTTGGCAAAACCGGAAACTTTGTGGGGATTGTCAAAACCTCGCCCTTCGGGAGAGGCGGCATTGCGCAGCAATGACGGAGAGGGTGAGGCTGCTGAAATTGGAGGTACAGCTTTATGGCTACAACCAATGATATTTACGCTGAGATGCAGCGCTATGCGCCGCTGGAACTGGCAGAGAGCTGGGATAACCCCGGCCTGCTGGTGGACTGCGGCCGTGAGGTGTCCCGGGTGCTGGTAACGCTGGACATCACCCCCGAGGTGGTGGAGGAAGCTGCGGCCGGGGGCTGCGAGCTCATCGTGTCCCACCACCCGGTCATCTTCAGCCCGCTGAAAAAGCTGACCCCCCGGGACGTGCCCTTTCAGCTGATGCAAAAGGGGATCTCTGCCATCTGTATGCACACCAATCTGGATGCTGCCGAGGGCGGCGTGAACGAGGTGCTGGCGGGCATCTTCGGGATGCGGGACTGGGAAGTGTTTGCCGATGGCTGCGGCCGGGTGGGTGAGGTTGACCCCATCATGGTGCCGGAGCTGGCCCGCAAGGCGCAGGCTGTGCTGGGCGGGCGGTGCAACCGGCCCCGGAGCGGCCCTGCGGTGCAGGTCAAGTTTGCAGATACCGGCAGGACCGTAAAGCGGCTGGCGGTCATCAGCGGCGCGGGCGGAAGCATGTTCGAGGATGCCCTTACCGTGAGGGCGGACTGTCTGCTGACCGGTGAGGCCAACCACCACGCGGCCATAGATGCCGTGCGTCTGGGGCTGTCGCTGGTGGCGGCGGGGCACTACGCCACCGAGTTCCCGGTGTGTGCCGCCATCGCTGACCGTCTGCGCACTGCGTTCCCGGAGCTGGGGGTGCGGGTGAGCGGAGAGAACAGAGATCCGTTTACTTATATATAAAGGAGACGGATTAAACCTCTCAGGCGCTTTGCGCCAGCATACGGGTTGCGGCTCCCAGCATCCACTTCGTGCAAAGTGTTGCACTCGTGTCCTGCTGGCCGCGGCCCCAACAACTCCTCCCTTCATCCGCCACTGGCGGCGGTCGTCGTCGTTGCCTAGTAGGGGAGCCCTTGGCAAAACCGGAGCGTTTTGCGTAAACGAATAAGAGATTCTATCAGAGAAACAGGTGATTATAAGATGGCACTTGATGCCGCGACGCTGGCGCTGACGGCTGGGGAGCTGAAACAGACCCTGACCGATGCGAAGATCGCAAAAATATTTGAACCCACCCGCGATGAACTGGTGCTGACTCTGCGCACCCGCACCGAGACCTATGCACTGCTGCTCTCGGCACGCAGCGGCTCGGCCCGGGTCTGCCTGACCGAGGAGAGCTTCGAGAACCCCGAGACACCGCCCTCCTTCTGTATGCTGATGCGCAAGCATCTGACCGGCGGCAGACTGCTGGATGTGCAGATGGAGCCGGGTGACCGCATCGTGTACTTTACCTTCCAGTGTACCAACGAGATGGGTGACCTGGTGCAGAACATCCTCTGCGCTGAGCTGATGGGCCGCTACTCCAATCTGGTGCTGGTGCAGAACGGCAAGATCATCGATGCCCTCAAGCGGGTGGATTTTGAGGACAGCGATGTCCGGCAGCTGCTGCCGGGCCTGCCCTACACTATCCCGCCCAAACCGGCCCGCCCCGACTTTTTGCAGGTGAGCGCCGCGTCTATCGTGGCGGCGGCCTGTGAGCGGGATCTGCCTGTGGCCGATGCCCTGAACAAGACCGTGGCCGGTGTCGGCCCGGTGGTCTGCCGGGAAGCCGCCTGGCGCGCCTTCGACGGGGAACACCTGCTGGCCAACGAGCTGGACGATGCGCAGAAGCGGAAGCTGATGGCCGCCATTGATGAGCTGAAGGAGCTCCACCACAACGGCGGCTGTCCCTGCAGCGTGACAGCCCCGGACGGCAAGCCGGTGGAGTTCACCTTCTTCCGGCCCCTGCAGTACGGCGATACCTATATTATAAAAGAGTGGCCGTCCTTCAACGCCCTGCTCGAGGGCTACTATGCCGAGAAGGACCGCGCCGAGCGCCTGCGCACCAAGAGCAAGGAGCTGCACAAGGCCGTGCACAATATGTACGAGCGTGCGGTCCGCAAGCAGGCCGCCCGGCAGGAGGAGCTGGCCGCCAGCGGCAAGAGCGAGAAACTGCGGCTCTACGGGGAGCTGCTCTCGGCCAACCTCTACATGGCCCAGAAGGGAATGAAGAGCATCACCGTGCCCAACTGGTACGATGAGGGCAGGGAAGTGACCATCCCGCTGGACCTGCGGTTCAGCCCCAGCCAGAACGCCCAGAACTTCTTCAAGAACTACAAGAAGAAGCAGACCGCCGCCCGGATGCTGGTAGACCTGCTGGCAGAGGGGGAAAAGGAGATTGCCTATCTGGAAACCGTGCTCTACGAAGTGGAGACCGCCGCCGGTGAGGCGGCACTGAACGAGATCCGGGCCGAGCTCAAGAGTCAGGGCTACCTGAAATACTACAAGCAGCGCGACAAGCGCCAGAAGCCTGCCGACTTTCTGCGCTTTACCTCCAGCGACGGCTTTGAAATTCTTGTGGGCCGCAACAACGCCCAGAACGACAAGCTGACCCTCCACACCGCCCGGGGCAAGGACCTCTGGTTCCACGTCCAAAAGGCTCCCGGCAGCCATGTGGTCGTGATGAGCCGGGGGGAGGATATCCCGGACACCACCCGGCAGGAGGCCGCCGAGCTGGCCGTGATCTATTCCAGCGCCTACAAGGCCGGGACCGGTGCCAAGGTGGCCGTGGACACCACCGAGGTGAAGAATATCTGGAAGGCCAACGGCGCAAAGCCCGGCATGGTTCTGTATGAGGTGTACACCACCGTGTATGTCACCCCCCGGGATGGGCTGGAAGAACAGCTGAAACAGAAAAAGTAAAGAATGACCCTCTCCGTCAAAGCCTGCGGGCCCTGACGGAGAGGGTCTTTTTGTATAAAGCGCCCCATTCCGGTGTATCCTGAGAGGCAGGGGAGTTTTCCACGCGAAAACGTGGAACGCGGTATGCAAAATGCACAAAAAATGCGCCAAAAGACCGTGCGGAGAAAATAAAAAAGAAAAATACGATTTTTTTGAAAAAACACTTGCCAAATGCACGCAGATGTGATAAAATATCTCTCGGCTGCAAAGGGCTTGTGCGATACAAGTCGTGCAGGCCAGCGATATGCGTAGATGCGGGAGGTTGTCATCCGGCAATAGTCGTGATGGGTTATTTCCGCGGAGTATGTCCGATCTTAGAACCGGGCGAAAAAATTACTGACAGCGATGGAATACGTTCCCTCGGCGGGGCAACCTGCGAAACGGGCGGAACCAATGTTCGGATTTGATTTGCTAATATATCTCCGGGAGAACTGCCAGGCGGTTCACCGGTTTTTCTAGTGCCAAATCGAGGAACACCCGGAACTGTGTAGAGCAATTTATCGGCTCGCCTAGGGCAAAATCAATTTTTTCAGGAGGCGTAAGCAATGGCAGTCAAAGAGAAAATCAGAATCCGTCTGCAGAGCTATGATGCTCAGCTGATCGATGCCGCAGCAGAGAAGATCGTGGAGACCGCAAAGCACACTGGTGCCCGCGTGTCCGGCCCCATCCCCCTGCCCACCGATCGTGAGATCGTTACCGTTCTGCGCGCTACCCACAAGTACAAGGATAGCCGCGAGCAGTTCGAGAGCCGCACTCATAAGCGTCTGATCGACATTCTGAAGCCGTCCAACAAGACGGTCGAGGCTCTGATGAGCCTCCAGCTCCCCGCTGGCGTGGACATCGAGATCAAGCTGTAACAGCTGATCCAAGCGATGCTCCTCGTTTCCCGAGGGGTCATGTTGGCGGTGACGTGCGCCGCCAACCAATAACCTTTACAGGAGGAAAAGAAAATGGTTAAAGGCATTATCGGCAAGAAAGTCGGTATGACCCAGCTGTTCGATGAGAACGGCAAGGTTATTCCCGTAACTGTCATCGAGGCTGGTCCCTGCACCGTGGTGCAGAAGAAGACCGTCGAGAGCGATGGTTACCAGGCTGTCCAGCTGGGCTTCGGCGAGGTTTCCGCCAAGAAGGTCAACAAGGCAGCTGCAGGTCACTTCAAGAAGGCAAACGTTGCCCCCAAGAAGACCCTGCGCGAGTTCCGTCTGGAAGATGTTTCCGCAATGAACGTTGGCGACGTGCTGAAGGCTGATGTCTTCGCAGCAGGCGACAAGGTTGACGTTGCAGGCGTTTCCAAGGGCAAGGGCTACCAGGGCGTTATCAAGCGCTTTGGCCAGCACCGTCTGCGTGAGAGCCACGGCACCGGCCCTGTTGCTCGTCATGCAGGTTCTATGGGCGCTATTTCCAACCCCTCTCGTGTGTTCCCCGGCAAGCGCCTGCCCGGCCACATGGGCTTTGTGCGGGTCACCGTGCAGAACCTGACCGTTGTCAAGGTTGACACCGAGAACAATCTGATCGCTGTCAAGGGTGCGGTTCCCGGCTCCAAGGGCACCATCGTCACTCTGGCCAACAGCGTGAAGGCGTAAGGAGGAAAGCTACAATGGCAAAGTTTAATGTAGTCGATATGAACGGTCAGCACGTTAGCGAGATCGAGCTTTCCGACGCCGTGTTCGGTATCACCCCGAACGAGAAGGCTGTCCACATTGCTGTGGTGAACTTCCTGGCCAACCAGCGTCAGGGCACCCAGAACACCAAGATCCGCATGGAAGTTTCCGGCGGCGGCAAGAAGCCCTGGCGTCAGAAGGGCACCGGCCACGCTCGTCAGGGCTCCATCCGTGCTCCCCAGTGGACTCACGGCGGCGTTGCTCTGGGCCCCAAGCCCCGCAGCTACAACTACCACATCAACAACAAGGTCAAGCGCCTGGCTCTGCTGAGCGTTCTGTCTGACAAGGCTGCCAATGGCAACATGGTCGTTGTTGATAAGTTCACCTGCGACGAGTACAAGACCAAGGCTGTGGTTGCAATGCTGAACGCTGTTGGCGCTGGCAAGAAGAACCTGCTGGTCAACGAGACCGTCGATGCAAAGCTCGTCAAGAGCGCTGGCAACATTGCCGGTGTCAAGACCACCTTTGCAGGCAGCGTGAACACCTACGATGTGCTGAACGCCGACAAGCTGATCATCAGCGTCGACGCAGCGAAGAAGCTCGAGGAGGTGCTTGGCTAATGAAAACCGCACATGATATCATCCTGAAGCCGGTCATTACCGAGAACTCCATGGCTGGCATCGCTGATAAGAAGTACACCTTCAAGGTTGCTACTGATGCCACCAAGGTCGAGATCGCTCAGGCTGTCGAGACCCTGTTCCCCGGCGCTAAGGTCGCTAAGGTCAACACCATTTCCGTGCGTGGCCGCTTCCGCCGCCAGGGTATGCATGCTGGTTACACTGCCGCTTCCAAGAAGGCAATCGTGACCCTGACCAAGGACTCCAAGGAAATCGAGTTCTTCAACAGCATGGTCTAAACCGAACCCGCCGAGGGTTCCTCTATGGGGATATGACCCCGATAATAATTCATAAGATAAACAAAGGAGAATAGCACAATGGCTATCAAGAAGTATGGCCCCACTACTCCGGGCCGCCGCGGCATGACCGTCACGGATTACAGCGTCCTGAGCAAGGTCGCTCCCGAGCGCAGCCTGCTGGAGCCCATGAAGAAGCACAGCGGCCGCAACAACACCGGTCGTATCACCGTCCGTCACCAGGGCGGCGGCAACCGCACCAAGTATCGTGTCATCGACTTCAAGCGTCAGAAGACCGATATCCCCGCTACCGTCAAGACTCTCGAGTATGATCCGAACCGCAGCGCATTCATCGCTCTGGTTGAGTACACCGATGGCGTTAAGAGCTACATCATTGCTCCCGATGGCCTGAAGGTGGGCGATGTGGTCATCAGCAGCAAGTCTGCCGACATCAAGCCCGGCAACTGCCTGCCCTTCGAGAACATCCCCGTTGGTACCATCATCCACAACATCGAGCTGTATCCCGGCCGCGGCGCTCAGCTGGTTCGTTCCGCTGGCAACATGGCTCAGCTGATGGCTAAGGAGAATGGCTACGCTCTGGTTCGTCTGCCCTCCGGTGAGATGCGCAACGTGCCCGTGAACTGCACCGCAGTTGTGGGCCAGGTTTCCAACATCGACCACGAGAACGTCAACCTGGGCAAGGCCGGCCGTAAGCGCCACATGGGCGTTCGTCCCGGCAGCCGTGGTACCGTTATGAACCCCTGCGACCACCCCCACGGCGGTGGCGAGGGCCGCGCACCTGTTGGTCACTCCGGTCCTATGACTCCCTGGGGCAAGCCCGCTCTGGGTCTCAAGACTCGCAAGCATCATAAGCGCTCCGATAAGCTCATCGTGAAGCGTGCAGGTAAGTAAGAGAGGAGTTTAAGACAATGGGTAGAAGCATTAAAAAAGGACCTTTCGTCCAGGCTGCTCTTCTGAAGCACGTTGAAGCAATGAACGCTTCCGGCAAGAAGCAGGTCATCAAGACCTGGAGCCGCGCCTCCACGATCTTCCCCGAATTCGTTGGTCACACCTTTGCCGTTCACGACGGCCGCAAGCATGTGCCTGTGTATGTGACTGAGGACATGGTTGGCCACAAGCTGGGTGAGTTCGTTCCCACCCGTACCTTCAAGGGCCACACCGGTAATTCTAAATAATAGAGGGAGGAACACAACATGGAAGCTCGGGCAATTCTTCGTTATGCCCGCATTAGTCCCCGTAAGGTGTCTATCGTTATGGACCTGATCCGTAACAAGCCCCTGGACGAAGCGCTGGCAATCCTGCAGTACACCCCGAAGGCCGCTTGTGAGCCCCTTCTGAAGCTGGTGAAGTCTGCAGCCGCTAATGCGGAAAACAACTTCAATATGGACAAGAACAATCTGTACGTTGCTGAGTGCTACGTGTGCCCCGGCCCCACGCTGAAGCGCATGATGCCTCGTGCACAGGGCCGCGGCTACCGCATCCTGAAGCGCACCAGCCACATGACCGTTGTTCTGAAAGAGAAAGAGTAAGGAGGGAAAACAATGGGCCAGAAAGTAAATCCGCACGGCATTCGTGTCGGCGTTATTAAAGACTGGGACAGCCGCTGGTTTGCCTCCAAGAAGGATTTCAGCGATAACCTCGTCGAGGATCACAAGATCCGCACTGAGCTGAAGGCTCAGCTGAAGGACGCTGGTGTCCCCAAGATCGAGATCGAGCGTACTGTGGATCCTTCCACTTCCGCTCCTCGCGTGACTGTTAACATCTACTGCGCTAAGCCGGGCATGGTCATCGGCAAGGGCGGTGAGGAGCGCGTTGCTCTGCAGAACAAGCTGACCAAGGAGTATGGCAAGACTGTGATCGTCAATGTCATCGAGGTCAAGAGCGCTTCCACCAACGCACAGCTGGTTGCTGAGGACATCGCTCGTCAGCTGGAGAACCGTGTGACCTTCCGCCGTGCTATGAAGCAGTGCATGCGCAATGCTATGAGCCCCCGCGATCGTTCCACCGTTCCCGCTAAGGGCATCAAGGCTATGTGCTCCGGCCGTCTGGGCGGCGCTGATATCGCTCGTACTGAGAGCTATCACGAGGGCACCATCCCCCTGCAGACCCTGCGTGCCGACATCGACTACGGCTTTGCTGAGGCTGCTACCACCTACGGCCGCATCGGCGTTAAGGTGTGGGTCTACAAGGGCGAGGTCCTGAAGAGCGCTAAGACCGCTCAGAAGAAGGAAGGAGGCAACAAGTAATGTTACTGCCTAAGCGTGTTAAGTACCGCCGCGTTCAGCGCGGCCGCATGACCGGCAAGGCTACCCGCGGCAACGTGGTGTGCCAGGGCCAGTACGGCCTTGTTGCTCTGGAGCCGGCATGGATCTCTTCCACCCAGATCGAGGCTGCTCGTGTTGCCATGACTCGTTACATCAAGCGTGGCGGCAAGGTGTGGATCAAGATCTTCCCCGATAAGCCCGTTACTGAGAAGCCCGCTGAGACCCGCATGGGTTCCGGTAAAGGCTCTCCCGAGTACTGGGTTGCTGTCGTTAAGCCCGGCCGCGTTCTGTTCGAGCTGGCAGATGTCGATGAGGCAACTGCCCGCGAGGCTCTGCGCCTGGCTATGCACAAGCTGCCCATCAAGTGCAAATTTGCAGTCCGTGAGGACTCCGTGAAGGAGGATGGCACCAATGAAGGCTAATGAACTCCGCGAAATGCAGACCGCAGAGCTGACCAGCAAGCTGGTCGACCTGAAGGCTGAGCTGTTTAACCTGCGCTTCCAGCATGCCATCAACCAGCTGGAGAACCCCGGCCGCATCGACGCAGTCAAGAAGGACATCGCCCGCGTGATGACCGTTCTGGCTGAGAAGCAGTAAGGAGGTTAAACGATGGAAGAACGTAATCTGAGAAAGACCCGCGTCGGCGTTGTCGTGTCCGACAAGATGGATAAGACCATCGTGGTTGCCGTTAAGGATAGCGTGCAGCACCCCCTGTACAAGAAGATCCTGAAGCGTACCGTGAAGTTCAAGGCTCGTGACGAGCAGAACGAGTGCGGTATCGGTGACCGTGTTGAGATCATGGAGTGCCGCCCCCTGAGCAAGGATGTGCGCTGGCGCCTGGTCCGTATCGTTGAGAAGGCAAAGTAATCTTTGCCCGCTGCTTTGAACAGTTTGAAAGGAGATATCTGAAATGGTTCAGATGCAAACTTATCTCAAAGTTGCCGACAACACCGGTGCCAAGGAGCTGATGTGCTTCCGTGTGCTGGGCGGCACCCGCAAGAGATACGCAAACATTGGTGACGTCGTGGTCTGCTCTGTCAAGAAGGCAGCCCCCGGCGGCTCCGTTAAGAAGGGCGACGTCGTCAAGGCTGTCATCGTGCGCAGCAAGCATGGCGTGCGCCGCGACGACGGTTCCTACATCCGTTTTGATGAGAACGCCGCCGTTATCGTTATGGCCGACAAGAACCCCAAGGGTACCCGTATCTTTGGACCTGTTGCTCGCGAGCTGCGTGATGCCGGCTACACCAAGATCCTGAGCCTGGCTCCGGAATCGCTGTAAGGAGGTTTTAAAAATGAATAATCTTCATGTTAAAACCGGCGACAACGTTATGATCATCAGCGGCAAGGACAAGGGCCACACTGGTAAGGTCCTGCAGGTCAGCCCCTCTGAGAACAAGGTCATCGTTGAGGGCCAGAACATGGTTACCAAGCACGTCAAGCCTCGTCGTCAGGGCGAGCAGGGCGGCATCGTGAAGGCTGAGGGTGCTATGTACGCATCCAAGGTCATGCCCATCTGCCCCAAGTGCGGCAAGGCCGTGCGCGTGGGCCACGTCGAGAAGGACGGTAAGATGGTCCGCGTCTGCAAGAAGTGCGGCGCTGAGCTGTAAGGAAAGGAGTAAGGAACAATGGCTCGTTTGAAAGAACAGTATGTCAATGAAATTGCTCCTGCTCTGAACTCTAAGTTCGGTTACAAGAGCGTTATGCAGATCCCCAAGCTGGACAAGGTCGTCATCAACGTTGCCTGCGGCGAAGCCAAGGACAACGAGAAGATCCTGGAAGCTGTTATGAAGGATCTGGGCCAGATCACTGGCCAGAAGGCAGTCGTCTGCCGTGCCAAGAAGAGCGTTGCTAACTTCAAGCTGCGCCAGGGCACTCCCATCGGCTGCAAGGTCACCCTGCGTGGTGAGCGTATGTACGAGTTTGTCGATCGTTTCTTCAACGTCGCTCTGCCCCGTGTCCGCGACTTCCGCGGCATCAACGGCAACGGCTTTGACGGCCGCGGCAACTTTGCATGCGGCATCAAGGAGCAGATCATCTTCCCCGAGATCGACTTTGATAAGGTCGATGCAGTCCGCGGCATGGATGTCTGCTTTGTTACCACCGCTAAGACCGACGAAGAGGGCAAGGAGCTGCTGAAGGCTCTGGGCGCTCCGTTCGCTACCGAGAATAACTAAGGAGGAGATTGATACAATGGCTAAACTGTCTATGAAGCTGAAGCAGTCTCGTCCTGCTAAGTTCTCTACCCGTGCATACACCCGCTGCCGCATCTGCGGCCGCCCCCACTCCGTGCTGCGCAAGTACGGCGTGTGCCGTGTGTGTTTCCGTGAGCTGGCCTACAAGGGCGAGATCCCGGGCGTGAAGAAGGCTTCCTGGTAATCAAGCCAGAGGGCTGGATAGAATGTCGGATATCCGCCCCGGGGCAAGCATGTTTCGGGGCGGTATCATTATAAAACAAATGAGAGCTAATCTAAGGAGGTTAGTGGCACATGCAGATTACTGATCCTATCGCGGACCTGCTGACTCGCATCCGCAACGCTAGCACTGCCAAACACCCTTCTGTGGAGATCCCCGCTTCCAACATGAAGAAGGCTATCTGCCAGATTCTGGTTGACGAGGGCTACATCAAGGGCATGCAGGTGAAGAACGACACCGTTCAGGGCACCATCGTTGTCACCCTGAAGTACCAGGCTAACGGCGAGCCCGTTATCGCTGGCCTGCGCCGCGTGTCCAAGCCCGGCCTGCGCATCTACACCAACTGCGAGGATATGCCGAAGGTCATGAAGGGCCTGGGCACCGCAATCATTTCCACCTCTAAGGGCATCATGACCGATAAGGCTGCTCGTGCTGCGCACGTTGGCGGTGAGGTTCTGGCCTTTGTGTGGTAAGAAAGGGGTAAAAGACAATGTCGAGAATTGGAAGAAAACCCATCGTCATTCCTGCCGGCGTCACTGTTACTGTTGATGAAGCAGCACACACCGTCGCTGTCAAGGGCCCCAAGGGCAGCCTGAATTCCAACTTCCACCCCCTGATGACCGTTAAGGTCGAGGGCAATGAAGTTCTGGTTACCCGCCCCAATGACGATCCCCAGGCCCGCAGCCTGCACGGCCTGACCCGTACCAACATCGCTAACATGGTCAACGGTGTTGTGAACGGCTACGAGAAGAAGCTGGAGATCGTGGGCGTTGGCCTGCGCTGCCAGAAGCAGGGCTCCAACCTGGTTATGAACCTGGGCTTCTCCCACCAGGTGAATGTCCCCGATACCGAGGACTGCACCATCGTGTGGCAGGACCCCAACCACTTCTCTGTCACTGGTATTGACAAGCAGAAGGTGGGCCAGTACGCCGCCGAGATCCGCGCCAAGAAGCCGCCTGAACCCTACAAGGGCAAGGGCATCCGCTATGTGGGCGAGGTTGTCAAGCACAAAGAAGGCAAGGCCGGCAAGGGCAAGAAATAAGGTAAGGAGTGAAAGACAATGGTTAAGCAGATCGACAAGAACGAAGCTCGTCTTCGTCGTCATCGCCGCGTTCGCAACAAGATCAGCGGCACCGCAGCACGTCCCCGTCTGGATGTTTTCCGCTCCGCCAAGCACATTTACGCTCAGATCATCGATGATGAGCAGGGCGTGACCCTGGTGTCTGCATCCACTATGGACAAGGACTTCAATGGTTTCGGCGGCAACGTCGAGGCCGCAGCTGAGATCGGCAAGAAGGTCGCAGCAAAGGCTCTGGAAAAGGGCATCACCGAGGTCGTGTTCGACCGTGGTGGCTACGTTTATCATGGCCGTGTTAAGGCCCTGGCTGATGGCGCCCGTGAGGGCGGCCTGAAGCTGTAATGAGAGGAGGAAACACATTATGGCTATGAGAAACCGTGAAGACGACGGCATGATCACCAAGGTTGTCTCCATCAACCGCGTTTCCAAGACTGTCAAGGGCGGCCGCATCATGAAGTTTGCCGCTCTGGTTGTCGTGGGCGACGGCAAGGGCACCATCGGTTATGGCATCGGCAAGTCTGGCGAAGTGCCTGAGGCAATCCGCAAGGGCGAGGCTGCTGCAAAGAAGAACATGCACAAGGTTGCCCTGAAGGGCACCACCATCCCCCACGAGATCGTCGGCAAGTACGGCGCAGGTGCCGTTCTGCTCAAGCCGGCTGCACCCGGTACCGGCATGATCGCCGGCGGCCCTGTGCGTGCCGTCATTGAGGCTGCTGGCATCAAGGACATCCGTGCGAAGTCTATGCGTTCCAACAACCCCATCAACGTTGTTTCTGCTACCTTCGCAGGTCTGTGCGGCCTGGTCAGCGCGGAGTCCGTCGCTGAGAAGCGCGGCAAGACCGTGAGTGAGATTCTGGGTTAAGGAGGTAACAAACCATGGCAGATAAGATGCTCAAGATCGAGCTGAAGAAGAGCCTGATCGGCCGCGGCGCTAAGCAGATCGCTACCGCTGAGGCCCTGGGCCTGAAGAAGCCGGGCGACGTTACCGTTCAGCCTGACAATGCCGCTACGCAGGGCAAGATCGCAAAGATCGGCTTTATGCTCAGCGTCACCGAAGCCTAATAGCAGGGGGTATACGCATAATGAAACTTCATGAACTGCACGCTATTCCCGGTGCAAACAAGGCTGTGACCCGCAAGGGCCGCGGCATTGGCTCCGGCAATGGCAAGACTGCCGGTTTCGGCAGCAAGGGCCAGAAGGCCCGTTCCGGCGTGAAGCACGCTGGTTTCGAGGGCGGCCAGATGCCTCTGGCACGCCGCCTGCCGAAGGTTGGCTTTAACAACATCTTTGCTACCCAGTACGCCATTGTTAACGTGGCTGACCTGGAAGCAGCTTTCAACGCTGGCGATGTCGTTGACACCGAGGCTCTGAAGGCAAAGGGTCTGGTCAAGAAGACTCTGGACGGTGTTAAGGTCCTGGGCAACGGCGAGCTGACCAAGGCTCTGACCGTCAAGGCCGCAGCCTATTCCGCTTCTGCCAAAGAGAAAATCGAGAAGGCAGGCGGAAAGGCTGAGGTGATGTAAGGTGTTCCAGACATTCCGTAACGCATGGAAGATTCCCGAGCTTAAAAATCGTCTCCTGTTCACGCTGGCGATCCTCGTGGTGTATCGTCTGGGCAGCGCCATCCCCGTTCCGTTCATCACCGGTTCTGCACTGAACCAGATGTTCTCCAACGGCAATATGCTCTCGTATCTCGATATGATGAGCGGTGGTGCCCTGTCTCGGTGCACACTCTTCGCGTTAGGTGTGACGCCTTATATCAACGCTTCCATCATTGTGCAGCTGCTTACCGTTGCGATCCCCGCCCTGGAAAACATGGCGAAGGAAGCCGACGGCCAGCAGAAGATGCAGCAGATCACCCGGTATGTCGGCGGTGGTATCGCTCTGGTGATGAGCCTCGGCTACTACTTCGTGATCCGCAATATGGGCGCACTGAAGTACACCAGCGGCGCGGCCGGTATCTTTACCGCCGTTGTCATCATTGCCACCTTTACCGCAGGTGCGCAGCTGATCACCTGGTGTGGTGAGCAGATCGACGACAAGGGGATCGGCAACGGTATCTCCCTGTTGATCTTCTCCTCGATCGTTTCCAACTGGTCCGGTGTCTACACCACCGTCACGGGTCTGCTGACCCGCGCCGCTGCAGGCGAGACCCGGTTCTATATCCTGCTGCCCCTGCTGCTGGTTCTGGCACTGGTGGTGATCGTGTTCATCGTTGTTATGACCAACGCTGAGCGCCGCATCACCATCCAGTATGCCAAGCGTGTGGTGGGCCGCAAGCAGATGGGCGGGCAGAACAGCTACCTGCCCCTGAAGCTGAACATGAGCGGCGTGATGCCCATCATCTTCGCTTCCGCGATGGTTTCGATCCCCGGCACCATCGGCAGCTTCCTGCAGATCGATCAGGCAGCACATCCGTTCTGGTATGCTTTCTTCCATACTTTCAACTACACGTCGCTGCTCTATATCGTGATCTACCTGCTGCTGATCCTGGCCTTCAACTACTTCTATGTGGCCATCCAGTACAACCCCGTTGAGATCGCCAACAATCTGCGCCGCAATAACGGCTCGATCCCCGGCTTCCGTCCCGGCAAGCCGACCAGCGATTTCCTGACCCGCACCCTGAATAAGATCACCCTCATGGGTGCCATCTTCCTGGCTGCGGTGGCTGTACTGCCGATCATTCTAGGCAACCTGACCGGTATGAGCATCCAGCTGGGCGGTACCAGCCTGCTGATCGTGGTTGGTGTGGCACTTGATACCACCCGCAGCCTCGACAGCTTTATGACGATGCGCAACCACAAGGGTTTCCTTGGCTGATCTAAAACAAAAGCACTGATGTGAGAAAGCACTGGAAAGGAGAGCATGCTCGTACTTTTCAGTGCTTTTTTGCTTTGAAGGGGCGTTAGTTCCTTCAAACATCAAAAAAGGCTCCTTTGATAGAGGAAAGGAAGAATACCTATGAATCTGATTCTGTTAGGCGCACCCGGCGCGGGCAAAGGCACCCAGGCCGAGATCATCTGCGCAAAGCTGAACATCCCCTCCATCAGCACCGGCAACATCCTGCGCGCTGCTGTCAAGGAAGGCACCGAGATGGGCCTGAAGGCAAAGAGCTTCATGGACGCTGGCGCTCTGGTGCCCGATGAGGTCATCATCGGCATCCTGAAGGAACGCCTGGCACAGGACGACTGCGCCAACGGTTTCATCCTGGACGGCGTGCCCCGCACCATCGCTCAGGCCGAGGCCATCGAGACCATGGGCATCCGCATCGACAAGGTGCTGGAGCTGTCTGTGGCGGACGATGTCATCGTGGAGCGGATGAGCGGCCGCCGCGTCTGCGAGAAGTGCGGCGCAAGCTACCACATCATCAACAAGAAGAGCAAGGTCGAGGGCGTGTGCGACCTGTGCGGCGGCAAGACCGTCATCCGCAAGGACGACCAGCCCGCTACCGTTCTGGATCGCCTGAAGGCTTACCACGAGCAGACCGAGCCGCTGGTGGCGTTCTACCGTGAGCGCGGCAAGCTGGCCGTGATCCCCTTCTGCCCCTCCATCGAGGAGACGACCGCTGAAGTGATGAAGGCACTGGAGGCATAATCGTGATCCAAATCAAGAATGCGAAAGAACTGGACGGAATGCGCAGGGCCAATGCCCTGAGCGCAGCTGCCCTGAAGTACGGCGGCCAGCACATTGAGGCTGGCATGACCACCTGGGAACTGGATAAGCTGATCTACGATTTCATCGTAAAGCACGGCGGTACCCCCAACTTCAAGGGACTGTACGGTTTCCCGGGAACGGCCTGCATCAGCCTGAATGATACCATCATCCATGGCATCCCGTCGCATGATATCGTCATCCGCCCGGGCGACATCGTCAGCATTGACACCGGTGCAAAGGTCGATGGCTTCAACGGCGACAACGCCTGCACCTATGCGGTGGGCAAGATCGACCTGGAAGCACAGCGCCTGCTGGATGTGACCAAGGCAGCTCTGTACAAGGGCATCGAGCAGGCAAAGGCCGGCAACCGCATCGGTGATATCGGCTATGCGGTGCAGAGCTACTGCGAGGACGCAGGCTTCTCCGTGGTCCGGGAGTTCGTGGGCCACGGCACCGGCCGTGAACTGCACGAGGACCCCGAGGTGCCCAACTACGGCCATCAGGGCCGCGGCCCCCGCCTTGTGCCCGGCATGACCATTGCCATTGAGCCTATGATCTGCCAGTACGACTGCAAGATCACCCAGGCCAAGGACGGCTGGACGGTCAAGACCAAGGACGGCGGTCTGGCAGCGCACTTCGAGCACTCGAACGCGATCCTGAAGGACCGCACCGAGATCATGACCCGCTTCTGGGATGATCCCGATTTTGATCCCGAGACCTTCTGCCTGAAGTAAGCAAACCGGTACAGCATCCCCCAAGGCCTCCCGGAAACGGGAGGTCTTTTTGCATCTGGAGCAGGGCCTTTGTGCAATTCTGACAAGTTTTGGTGAAAAATTTTCATCTTCCCGGTGGAGAAGCGCAAAACCGGACCAGAGAAACGGCCGGTTTGAAAATGCGAGAATTTTTTATCGGAAATACGGAAAAAACACTTGCAAATCCATTGCAAAAGGTGTATAATCTATAAATGGCCGTGACAGCCAGATGCTTTCTCGGTGGACAGGGATTTTCTGCCCACTTTGCGGATTTTGTGCCGCAGGAGAAGAAGTATGTGGCGGTTATCGCCGCCTGTCCGTCAATTCATGGCAAACTGAGCAGATCCAATGAGGAGGCAAATAGCTTGTCTAAAGAAGACGTTATCGAGATCGAAGGCATCGTGCGTGAAGCCATGCCCAACGCCATCTTTAAGGTGGAAATGTTGAGCGAGGATAAGAACACCGGGAAGCTCACTCCCAGCGGGCACATCCTCTTAGCGCACATCTCCGGCAAGCTGCGGACCAATTTCATCCGTATCCTGCCCGGGGACAAGGTTACCGTAGAAATGTCGCCCTATGACTTGTCAAAGGGCCGCATCACCTGGCGCTCCAAATAAGTGCCAGGGCATCAATCAAAAGGAGGTTCAACATCATGAAGGTCAAGCCTTCCGTGAAACCCATCTGCGAAAAGTGCAAGGTCATCCGCCGCAAAGGCCGCGTGATGGTCATCTGCCAGAACCCCAAGCATAAGCAGCGCCAGGGCTAATTCGGGCGCCTGGGGGTCAAGTGCGTAGAGTCCCGGCGCAGACCCCGACACTGACATGGGATGATTTTGGAGGATACTACTATGGCACGTATTGCCGGCGTTGACCTGCCCCGCGAGAAGCGCGTTCAGGTGGGTCTCACCTACGTTTACGGTATCGGTCAGACCACTGCGAACAAGATCCTGGAAGCAACTGGCATCAACCCCGATACCCGCGTCAAGGACCTGACTCTGGAAGAAGAGGCTAAGATCCGTGACTACATCGATCAGGCTAACATCATCGTTGAGGGCGACCTGCGCCGCAACGTTGCTCTGGACATCAAGCGCCTGGTTGAGATCCAGTCCTTCCGTGGCACCCGCCATCGCAAGAATCTGCCCTGCCGCGGCCAGCGCACCAAGACCAATGCACGTACCTGCAAGGGTCCCAAGCGCACTGTCGCTAACAAGAAGAAGTAAGGAGGATTTGAGAAATGGCAAGTGCAAATAACGCCAAGAAGGGCGCAAATGTCCGCATGAAGCGGAAAGAGCGCAAGAACATTGCTGCTGGTCAGGCTCATATCCAGTCTACCTTCAACAATACTGTCGTTACCATCACCGACCTGCAGGGTAATGCAGTGTCCTGGTGCTCCTCTGGCTCCCTGAACTTCCGTGGCAGCCGTAAGAGCACCCCGTTCGCAGCCCAGTCTGCTGCCGAGACCGCAGCCAAGGTTGCAATCGAGCATGGCATGAAGACTGTTGAAGTCTACGTCAAGGGCCCCGGCGCTGGCCGTGAGTCCGCTATCCGTGCGCTGCAGGCTACCGGCCTGGAAGTCACCCTGATCAAGGACGTGACTCCCATCCCCCACAACGGCTGCCGTCCCCCGAAGCGCCGTCGTGTCTGATCGAAGGAGGAAATTGAATTATGGCAAAGAATACGCAGCCTATCGCAAAGCGTTGCAAGGCCCTGGGCATTTCTCCTGCGGTCATGGGCTATGCAAAGAAGAATACCACCCGCAACTCCAACGGCAATGTCCGCAAGAAGCAGTCTGAGTACGCATCTCAGCTGAAGGAGAAGCAGAAGGTCAAGTTTATCTACGGCGTTCTGGAGAAGCAGTTCCACAATGCTTACCTGCGTGCTGAGGCTCGCCCCGGCAAGACCGGTGAGAACCTGCTCCAGATCATGGAGTGCCGTCTGGACAACGTCGTGTTCCGCCTGGGCTTTGCTCAGACCCGCCGCGACGCTCGTCAGCTGGTGAGCCACGCTCACTTCACCGTCAATGGCAAGAAGGTCAACATTCCTTCCTACCAGGTCAAGGCCGGTGACGTGATCGAGGTCCGTGAGTCCAGCCGCTCTTCTGCTAAGTTCGCAAAGCTCGTTGGCCCCGAGGCTCCCGTTGTGGCTCTGCCTTCCTGGCTGAACCGTGAGGCCGGCACCCTGAAGGGTGTTGTGACCAAGCTCCCCGAGCGCAGCGACATCGACTACGAAGTTGCAGAGCACCTCATCGTCGAGCTGTACTCCAAGTAATCCATTAAGAAGGGGAGGCCTTCCTTCTGGATGGCGACCTTTCGCATTCTTTTTAAAAGAATTTAATAATGGGCCGATGGCAACATCGGTTTGACAAGGAGGGCATAGATATGATGGAGATTGAACGTCCCAAAATCGAAACGGCAAGCCTGTCCCCGGACGGCCGCTACGGCAGATTCGTGGCGGAGCCTCTGGAGCGTGGCTTTGGCATCACACTGGGCAACAGCCTGCGTCGTGTGCTTCTTTCCTCTCTGCCCGGTGTCGCCGTGACCAGCGTCAAGATCGACGGCGTGGTTCACGAGTTCTCCACCATTGAGGGCGTCAAGGAAGACGTTACCGAAATTGTCCTGAACCTGAAGGGTATTGCTGCAAAGCTGTACACCGACGGGCCGAAGACAGTGCGTGTTGAGGCAGTCGGCCCTTGTGAGGTTACTGCGGACAACATCAAGCAGGGCGACGATATTGAGATCCTGAACCCTGAATGGCACATTGCAACCCTGGGCGAGGGCGGCAAGCTCGTCATGGAGCTCACCTTCGATAAGGGCCGCGGTTATGTGCCTGCAGAGCGCAACAAGCAGGCCATCGTCGAGAAGAACGATATCAACACTCTTCCCGTCGATAGCATTTACACCCCCGTGCTCAAGGTGAATTATAACGTTGAGAGCACCCGCGTTGGACAGGCCATCGATTACGACAAGCTGACCATCGAGGTTTGGACGGATGGCACGATCAATGCACAGGAAGCCGTTTCTCTGGCTGCCCGTGTGCTGACCGAGCACCTGAACCTCTTCGTCAACCTGTCCGATGAGGCTGCCGGTACGGAGATCATGGTGGAGAAGACCAACGACGATAAGGAAAAGGCTCTGGAGATGACCATCGAAGAGCTGGATCTGAGCGTCCGTTCCTTCAACTGCCTGAAGCGCGCCGGTATCAACACGGTGGAGGATCTGGTCAGCAAGAGCGAGGACGAGATGATGAAAGTCCGTAACCTCGGCCGCAAGAGCCTGGAAGAAGTCATGGCAAAGCTGGACTCCCTGGGCTTCAAGCTGAACACAGACGATGAGTAACTAAAATAATAAGGAGTGAAACGGGATGCCCGGTACCAGAAAGCTCGGTAGAACCAGCGACAGCCGCAACGCTATGATGCGTGCTATGGTCACCTACCTGTTAGAGAATGGCAAGATTGAGACCACTGTCACTCGCGCTAAGGACGTTCGTTCCATGGCCGAGAAGATGATCACCCTGGGTAAGGCCAGCGACCTGCACACCAAGCGTCAGGTCTACGCCTACATCACCAAGGAAGATGTTGCAAAGAAGCTGTTTGATGAGATCAGCCCCAAGTACGCTGACCGCAACGGCGGCTACACCCGCATCATCAAGATCGGCGCTCGCCGCGGCGACGCTGCTGAGATGGCAGTTCTGGAGCTCGTCTGATCGACTCTGACTGTTCAAACAGTGTAACAAAGGCTCTTTCCCTTCGGGGAAAGGGCCTTTTTTGCATCGTGTGGGCCGGGCAGCGGGGTGTTCCCAAAGCAAGTGTCCGCTGGGGTGGGACCCTGCTGCCGCAGGCAGTAGGGCGGGCGAT